>Ga0210406_10003968_pt1 | contig 16046 bp, 15 predicted proteins | sample IncBWC30MmetaG_FD_155454 | JGI IMG/M metagenome (GOLD analysis project Ga0210406, IMG submission 155454) | Forest soil microbial communities from Barre Woods Harvard Forest LTER site, Petersham, Massachusetts, United States - Inc-BW-C-30-M | ecosystem: Environmental > Terrestrial > Soil >... | reverse complement strand
GCTAATTCGTAAACTGAGGCTAGATGTTCGGCAAGGCGCGCCGCAATCTCTGGCGGCACATGTGTTCTCTTGCCAGCGTGCACCGCGCGGATCACGCCCAACAGTTCATCTTGCGGCATGCTCTTAAGGAGGTACGCCGAAGCGCCGGCTCGCAGCGCTCGTTTAATTTCGCCATCACTGTCAGAGGTTGTCAGCATGATGACGCGAGCCTGGGGAAACTCCCCTCGAATCGCTATTAGTGTGTCGGTGCCATTGGCACCAGGGAGCCAGAGGTCCATCAGTGTAATGTCTGGCCGATGACATCGAAATTCTGCGATAGCCTCAACTGCATTGGCTGCCTGGGCGACGAGAAGCATGTCTTCTTCCGAACCGATGATCGTGCTGAGACCTGCACGAAAAACCGGATGGTCCTCAACAGTCAAGATACGAATCCGGGCGGGAGAGCCCATCGCAATCCCTCTTTCGGGAAATTGTAACCATATTTGCGGCAGCGGCCAAGGGCTCGGATTGCGGCGAGGACGCAGCTGTAGCGGCCCTCCGACACCCAAAATTTTGATCCCTTCCTCACCCAAGAAGGGAACGCCTTACACTCTAGAAGAATGTAGGCCAAGAACTATCCCATTTGGGGTGGTCATAAATACATGTCTCATGCATGGTGTGGGTGTGGGGCAAGAAAATAAACTGCGCCACGCGGAAAGAAGTCGATGAACACTGTCGTCCATAGCGCGCAAGAACCCGACGCTGCAAACACTTGGTACAAGGAGCATGCTTTGGAACGTCGCACTGTACTCGGAGGGATCACCGCTAAATCTGTTTGCGTCCTGTCGCAAGGATCGTTGTCAATTTCTGCCTCGAGCCAAGTTGAAAACGCGTTGAACTACGAAAAGACGACTAACGACAGGGACAAAGAGACGAAACAAAGACTCTATCCCTATCTCAAGGAGGAAGTTCGCGCCGAGTTTGGCGAAATCATCGGAGAGAGCCCCGCGTTGAAGACCGCCTTAAACCTGGTCTCCGTAGTGGCACCTACGGATTCGAGCGTGCTGATCCTGGGAGAGACGGGAACCGGCAAAGAACTTATCGCGCGTGCAATCCACAATCTGAGCAGCCGACGGGAACGGGCTTTTGTGAAACTGAATTGCGCCGCAATTCCGCTTGGGCTCCTTGAGAGTGAATTGTTCGGTCATGAAAAAGGAGCGTTCACAGGAGCGATCGCGCAAAAAACGGGACGCTTTGAGCTTGCGGACAAGGGCACGCTCTTTCTTGATGAGGTCGGCGACATTCCTCTGGAACTTCAGGCGAAATTGTTACGGGTCCTGCAAGAGCAGGAATTCGAGAGGCTTGGCAGCAACCGCACGCACAAAGTTGATGTCCGCCTGATCGCAGCTACGCACCGTGATTTAGTTGCCATGCTAAAGCAGGGGACATTTCGCGAGGACCTTTATTATCGGTTGAAAGTATTTCCTATCAACGTTCCGAGTCTCCGGCAACGCAGTGAAGACATTCCGAAACTGGTCTGGCACTTCACAGTCCTTTACGCCCGACGAATGAACAAGAAAATCGACGAAATCCCTTCAGAGACGATGGACGGGCTTGTTCGATACCGCTGGCCTGGAAACGTTCGAGAATTGCAAACCTTTGTCGAGCGAGCAGTGATTCTTTCTCCTCATTCCGTATTGCGCGCCCCAACCTCCGAATTGGAGCCATTCAACTGTAACCGGGAATCAAATTTGCCCATCAACGGTCTCGCACAGGTAGAACGGGATCACATTCTCCATATCGGCGGTGGGAATGGTGCAGCCGAGCGGCTTGGAATGAAGCGAACCTCGCTGGTATACAGAATGCGCAAGCTTCGCATAAGTCGCCCGGCAGTCTCAGCTCGCATGAGCACAGTCGACTGCCCTCCTGCGCACGAGTGACTGCTCACTTCACTGTTGGTCACGATGTGAGACATGAGTCGCCACGTTTCTTGCGACGAGAATCCGTCACTGGCGAACTCCCATCACATTTCCGTCAGCAATGGCAGAGCCTCGCTGGGGGTACACATGAGGGCCATCTTGAACTCCGTGAATCGTTTAGAGCTAAATGCTTCCACTTGCGTTCAGATCTCTGTATTGGCTCATTGCTTGCTTTCAGGTTGGATCGGCATCTATTGACGAGGAGACTCCGTCGTGAGTTGGTCGGGCCAAAGCGTCCCTCGCAGTGCGTCGTTCTTTCGTCGGGCGCGGCCTCCAACCTGAAAGGAGTGCTTCATGATGCCCCCGACGATGAATAACAAGCTGGTAATTCCAAAGAGAAAAGGAGAAGACAACATGATTTCTGCGGCATTTCCGTACCAAAAGAAGCGGCGGCGGGTCCTCGGCAGCGAGATGGCGTACGTGGAGGTGGGAGAGGGCGACCCCATCGTACTACTGCACGGCAATCCCACCTCGTCGTATCTCTGGCGCAACGTGTTGCCGCATCTGCAGCCACGAGGCCGCTGCATCGCCCCCGACCTGATCGGCATGGGCGACTCCGACAAGCTGCCTAACAGTGGCCCCGGTTCGTATCGCTTCGTCGAGCACCGCCGCTACCTCGACGCCTTGCTCGAAGCCCTGGATGTGCACAAGCGGGTCACCTTGGTCATCCATGACTGGGGCTCGGCCCTCGGCTTCGACTGGGCCAACCGCCACCGCGAGGCTGTGAAGGGTATCGCGTACATGGAAGCGATCGTGGGGCCGCAGTATTGGGACCACTGGGACAAGTTCGGAATGCGTCCAGCCTTACAGGCGCTGCGTTCCGAGGCTGGCGAGGCGATGGTCCTGCAAGACAACTACTTCATCGAGCAGATCCTGCCGAAGGCCATCCTGCGCACCCTCTCCCCCGAAGAGATGGCGGAGTACCGACGGCCGTTCGCCGAGCCCGGCGAGGGGCGACGGCCGACGCTGACGTGGCCCCGGCAGATCCCCATTGAGGGCGAGCCCGCCGACGTCGCTGCGATTGCGGCCGCCTACGCGGACTGGCTGGCGACGAGCAGTGTCCCGAAGCTGTTCGTGAAGGCTGAGCCCGGTGGGATCCTCGCCGGCGGCGCGATTCTCGACTTCGCCCGCAGGTTGCCAGCGCAGTCCGAGGTGACGGTCGCGGGGGTCCATTTCCTCCAGGAAGATTCGCCGGACGAAATCGGGCGGGCCATCGCCGGCTGGATGGATTCGAGCCGCGCCGCTGCAGCGTGAAGCGTGCGCCGATCTCGATGGCGATCTCGCCATCCGCGATGTTATAGGTGTCTTCCAACCGCAGGTGGCGACCCTCATCGAGGTTCGTGTGGTGTCCATGGACGAGGAGACGGTGGTTCAACTTAACAATATCGGCCCGTGGGTGATCACCTACATCGACTGAAGAGGTTCCCTCGCCATTGGACCAGGGCCAAAGTCGAAACCCGCCGCCAAAGTTTCGCCATCACGAAGGCTTCGATCTCATTAAGGGGGAGCGTTGAATCACGAGGGGTCAGCCATTTCCGTACGAGAAAGAGAACTTCTACTTCTGCGAGCGCAGATGGGGAATCCGGAAGCTCTCAACGTTCTCTTCGAATCCTGCCGCGAAAGGCTCTATTACCGGGCATTACGGATTCTTGCCAGACCACAAGACGCCGAAGACGCGGTGCAGGAGGCGATGGTTGCGGCGTTTACGCACCTGCGCCGATTTCAGCGACGTGCCGATTTCCTGACTTGGGCGACCCGGATCGTTATTAATGCCGCGCTGCAGCAAATCCGTAAGACCCGGACGAAGCCGACGGTCGCCTGGGATCAGGTCGACGCCGAATTCGAGGGGCCGTTGTTCAGCGAATACTCAAGAGACCCGCAGCCGAATCCGGAAGAGCGACTCCAAGGACTCGAACAGCAAGAAATGTTGGAGGATGCGCTGCAGAAACTGCCGGTCGAAATGCGACGGGCGATCGAGCTCTGTAAGTCTAGGGATTATTCCTTAAAGGAGGCTGCAAGCGCGCTTGGACTGCCGGTGAGCACGCTGAAAGCGCGTCTACATCGCGGGAGGCGGGCTCTGATGGTTCACCTCAAAAGGGAAACGCAGGTTCGGCGTAAGCCGGCGGCCAACCGGCGGAGTTTGCTTTGCCCGGCATCCGAAGAAAGTTTGTGCGCGGCGTGAATCGCCAGCGAACGAGTGACGAGCTGAAGCACGAGCTAAACGTCGTAACAAGCCTGCGTCTTCATTGGCCGGAGTACGTGATGGAACTTACCGAGATGGGGTTGTATCTGTTCTTTACGTGCATATTCGCGACTTTGTTGCAGCACCCCGCCTCGCCGATTCGCCATCTGCTCCCGAATGCCATTGTTCGCCGCGCATGTTTCGGCATCTCGATCGGAGCAACCATAGTCGCCATCGTTTTGACGCCCTGGGGAAAACAATCCGGCGGCCATCTTAATCCAGCCATGACCTTCACGTTTTACCGCCTGGGTAAGATGGAATTCTGGGATGCAATCTTCTATGGAGTCGCCCAATTCGCCGGCGCAACCGCGGGCGTGGCCATCGCCAGTGCTCTGTTGCTGGGTGCGCCGGGGAACTCAACAATTCGTTACGCCGCGACACTTCCCGGAATGTACGGGCCCGGTGTCGCGTTCATTGCCGAAGTGGCCATTTCGTTTGCTTTGATGCTCACCGTTTTATTCGCCTCCAATGACAACGTGTTCTCCCGCTACACCCCGTATTTTGTAGGCGCACTTTACGCCATTTTTATCACGCTCGAAACGCCGCTGTCCGGAATGAGCATGAATCCCGCGCGAACCTTTAGCTCGGCACTTCTAGGCCGCTACTGGCATGCCCTTTGGGTCTATTTCCTGGCACCGACTATTGGGATGTTGGTTGCTGCCGAACTCTTTCTTTGGGTGCGCGGCGGCGTTGGCCAGTCCTGTGCCAAACTCCATCATGCTAATGACAAACGCTGTATTTTCTGCCAGGGCACGCAGCAGGTCGACCCTAAAAAAACCACTAAACACGAGACAGCCCCAGCGGTACCATGAGAATCGGCCTCTAAACTGTGACGGGTTGGCGTGGTCCAGTTTAAAGTAGTGGGCGACTCGGAATGAAGTAGGCGCTTATGAAATCGGCCTGCAGTAGACGTACCTAAAACGCTCTGCAGAAAGGTAGCAGATCGTCAAGCTTCTCGTTGACGCCGTCCACGTTCCCGCCGTTTTAGAACCGAAAATCGAGTAGCCGAATCCAGTAGCGCAATGAAGGGCAATTCATGGAACGAGCGTTACAGTCTCCCGCAGAGGGCCTAGCGCGGGGCGGACCCGGGAAGGACGAGTCGGGTCTGTTTTCAATCGAGTCTGTGCTCAAGCTGCAAAAACTGATTTTTGCCGGCTCTCCTCTCTCTGAAGTACTCACGATCATTGCTCGGTTGGTCGAATCTCAAGGCGAGGGCTTGTTCTGCACCATCTGGCTTCCCGATGAAGAGGGAAAGTATCTCAATTGCGCAGTGGCGCCAAGTCTTCCTGGATTTTGCGCTCACGTAGGGCGCACGGAAGTTTGTCCGAAAGGCGCATCCTGCGGCACAGCCGTCTATCGGAGGGAGCCGGTGTATGTGACCGACATCCTCAGCGACTCCCTCTGGGACGACTATCGTGAGTTGTTTGCGCCGTATGGTATTCGTTCGGTTTGGTCGCGACCCTTATTCGCCGTCGAAGGTAAAGTCCTGGGGACCTTCGCCATCCTTTATCGTGAAGCGCGTGCCCCTGGTGCCAGCGACCTGCTGTTGATCGAGGAGGCCAGCCACATCACGGGGATCGCGATTGAGCGCCACACTAACGAAGAAGCGCTACGAGATGAGCGCGATCGACTGGGCTTGCTTCTGGAAATTACGAACAGCATGACCTCAAAACTGGACCTGCGCCGTTTGATTGAGGCGCTATCCACCAAGCTCCTGAGCGCAACGCGATGCGATTTCTGCGCCTTGCTTTTGCCGAACGCTGATAGCGGGCAATTGCGCGTAACGACTTTGTACAACCCTGAGGCGCGAGGTTCCCTCACCGACGGGACGCTTATACCCATCCATGGTTCGAGCTGTGACAAAGCCTTCCGGACCGGCAAGACTCAACACTTTAACCACTATGAGGAGGTGCGCGACGACCCTGAATATTTCGGCAGCAGCGTAGGTCGACCTTTCTATCAACGTGTAATGGCGGAAGGTTTGATATCGGGCTGCGATCTCCCGCTTATCGGCAGAGGCGGCGTGGTAGGCGTGTTGGCCGCCCTAAAGCGGTCAGAGAGGGCTTATTCCAAAGACGATGTCGCCTTTTTGGAACAGGTTGCGGGCCAGGTAGCCATTGCTGTTGAAAACGCGTTGGAGTACGAAAAGGCGACAAAGGATCGAGACAAAGAAACGAAACAGAGACTCTACCTGGAGGGGGAAATTCGCGCTGAGTTTGGCGAAATCGTCGGAGAAAGCCCGGCGTTGAAGACCGCTTTGAGCCTGGTGTCGGTAGTGGCCCCTACAGATTCGAGCGTGCTGATCCTGGGAGAAACAGGAACTGGCAAAGAACTCGTTGCACGTGCGATCCATAAGCTGAGCAGTCGCGGCGAAAGAGCATTCGTGAAACTCAATTGCGCGGCAATTCCTCTTGGACTTCTTGAGAGTGAACTCTTCGGCCACGAAAAAGGAGCATTTACAGGCGCCATCGCCCAAAAAACGGGACGGTTCGAACTCGCCGATAAAGGCACGCTGTTTCTTGACGAGGTTGGCGATATTCCTCTGGAACTTCAGGCGAAACTGTTGCGCGTCTTGCAGGAGCAGGAATTCGAAAGACTAGGCAGCAACCGTACGCATAAGGTTGACGTGCGCCTAATTGCGGCCACGCATCGGGATTTACCCGCGATGGTGAAGGAAGGGACGTTCCGTGAGGATCTTTACTATCGTCTGAAAGTATTTCCCATCCAGGTTCCGGCTTTAAGGCAACGCACGGAAGACATTCCGAAACTGGTCTGGCATTTCACGGCGGTGTACGGGCGACGCATGAACAAGAAGATCGATCACATTCCCACAGAGACGATGGATGCGCTGGTTCGATACCACTGGCCTGGAAATGTTCGGGAATTGCAGAACTTCGTTGAGCGAGCGGTAATTCTCTCCCCCCACGCCATTTTACGTGCTCCAATTTCCGAGCTGGAGCCGTTCCAGACGCCCAAGGAAGGTATTGTCCGAATAAATGGACTCGCGGAAGTAGAGCGCGATCATATCCTTCGCGCGCTGGAGGCGAGCGACTGGGTGATCGGGGGACGAAATGGAGCCGCCGTGCGTCTGGGCATGAAGCGAACGTCGTTGGTCTACAGGATGAAGAAGCTGCTCATAAGTCGACCTCCCGCGGTTCAACGGAAACGCAGCGCCGCCACGGCGGCTGGAAGCGACTGAGCTTACAAGCCTTTGCACTAAACGACCTATCAGTGGCAGTGGATTCCGACGGAAATCCGTCAGTGGCGGACATCCGTCGGAGATTTGCCAGGTGCAGTCCTAGTTTGCCGAGCTCCCTCCTCAGAAAACTCAACCGTCAGAATGACTTGCATTGAATGTTCTCTCCCAGTGAGCTTTGCTTCTTTGGCATCCCACCTGCGCTAAGGGCCAAGGAAATGGGGACAGAACACTATGAATGATGCAACGTCACGACCGGAAACAAAGCGCGCAAGGCCGAGTCAGGGCAATGCCCGATTCAGCGTGCCTCTGACGTCCGTCCATAAGGTGGAGGCCGACGGTGTACAGATTTTCTACCGTGATGCCGGCGCAGCAAACGCTCCCGTCATACTCTTACTGCACGGATTCCCCACTTCGTCCTTCATGTTCCGCGAACTTATTCCGCGCTTGGCCAGCGAATACCACATGATTGCGCCGGACCTCCCTGGGTTCGGATTTACCGAGGTCCCTTCCGAACGACAATATGCCTACTCTTTCGATCAATTGGCTCTGACGATCGAGGCCTTTACGCGGGCACTCAAACTCGACCGCTATGCAATCTACGTGTTCGACTATGGCGCGCCAACCGGCTTCCGTCTGGCGATGACCCACCCTGAACGGATTACGGCGATTGTTTCGCAGAATGGCAACGCCTACGAAGAAGGCCTTGGCGAAGCTTGGGGCCCGATCCGAAAGTATTGGGCATCACCCACAGCAGATAATCGCGACATACTTCGCCAAAGTATTTTGACCGCGGGCGGAACGCGCTGGCAGTACACCGACGGCATAGCGAATCCAGAAAGTGTTCCGCCTGAGTCATACACATTGGACACCGCTCTGCTCGAACGACCGGGGAACAAAGAGATTCAACTCGATTTGTTCCTGGACTACGCGTCGAACGTAAAGCTCTACCCGAAATTCCAGGAATATTTTCGAAAGTCCAAACCGCCGCTCCTTGCGATCTGGGGCAAGAACGATCCTTTCTTCGTTCCCGCGGGAGCGGAGGCTTTTCGGACGGACTTACCCGGCGCAAAGGTTCAGTTCCTTGAAACCGGGCATTTCGCCCTGGAGACGCACGTCGTTGAAATTGCCTCCGCGATGAAAGAGTTCTTTCAGGCAAACGGTATTGCGATCCGCAGCGGAGAAAGCAGACTTGCAAGATGAGCGCGTTTCCGCAGGACTCCTCCATTGTTTTGGTGCACGGAGCATGGGCCGATGGGTCTTGTTGGAGCAACGTGATTCTCCCGCTGCAACGGCAGGGGCTTAATGTGAGCTGTGCCCCGATCCCATTGACCTCGTTGACGAACGACATCGCCGCGTTGAATCAAGCGTTGGAACGAACCAGGGGTCCTGTAGTTCTGGCAGCGCACGCTTACGCAGGGGCTGTGATCGCAGGGGCAACCAACAAACGAGTTAAGTCGCTGGTTTACGTCGCGGCGCTCGCTCCTGGTCAGGGCGAGACCGTGGCAAAAGTGTTCTATCGCGACGAGCTGCATCCGGAGGCACCTAAATTAGCCCCAGATGCGAATGGCTTCCTATGGATGTCCGAAGATGGGTTTCGCCGCGCGGTTGCGCATCACGCGTCGCCGGACCAAATAAGCATTATGATTGCCGTGCAGCGACCGATCGCACTTGCGTGTATTCAGGAACCGGCTCCGGTGCCTGCGTGGAAAACAAAGCCCTCATGGTTCTTGCTAGCGGAAGAGGACCGCATGATCAACCCCAAGACGCAGCGTTTCATGGCCGATCGGATGGGCGCGAAGGTCCGGCCGCACGATGTGGACCACACTCCGATGTACACAGAGCCGAACCTTGTGATCGACATAATGTTGCAGGCCGCCCGTGAAACCCTCTAGCGATAGCGCCTTCGGCAACGACAGGACCTGGACTCGGAATTTAGCTTTATGCCCTGAGGGAATGAATGAAAGTCGCTACTAGGAGTCGGAGCGAGGAGGAATGCAATTGCCGATTTCCTGGTGCTGCACATTTCGAAAGGGGCCAACCCAGATGCCTGAACTTAGTCGGAGTAGGGATCATGATCGCTCACAACCCCTCCACGGATCCGGACAAGCGGCACTACCGCATCCGGCTCTTGCCTTAGGTGATGACGCCCATGCGGCGGAGAGGATAGGGATGACAGACGCTAGGCATAGGCAGCCAGCGGGTGATGAGACGCCGCATGCGGTCCCAAAGGATGCGGCCATTCTGGCTACGCCGCGACAGCGCGCGATACCAGAGGCGTCCCACTTGGAAAGGAAGGAGAAACAGCGCCGGTTGGTTCATGGGCACTCCGTAATAGCGGACTCGGAGCCGATGTGGGTCGCTACTTCACATTCGTATGACTTTTGCATTCACTACAGCACGCCGGTTTAGCCGGCGCACAGGAGATGCGGAAATGAAAAAGTGGACAAACGTTGCAATTCCAGTTGTTGCGGTCGTGGCGTTGGTCGCCTGGTATGCATTTCGGCCGGAGCGGCTTGTGGTCAACCGCCAAGTTGACGAAGCAATGCCGACCGCACAAAGCGGCTCGTCGGCGCAGCCTCTGGAATCCGGGCAGTTCTACAGCATTTTGCACCCGACGGCAGGTACCGCAACCATCTACCAGATGGGAGATGGTACGCATGTTCTTCGCTTTACGAACTTCAGCACGTCCAACGGCCCTGATGTGCACGTCTACATGGTCGCGGCCGACGACGCGAAGGATGTGGCGACCGTGCAAAAGGCTGGTTTTGTTGATCTGGGAGTGATCAAGGGGAACATCGGCGACCAAAACTACACGCTTGGCAGCGACTTGGACCTGGCGAAATACCGCGCTGTGTCCATTTGGTGCAAACGATTCAGCGTGAATTTCGGAGCCGCGGCGCTAAGACCGACACAGACCTCGCAAAGTCAATAGGCTCATATCCGAGTGGCGGAGCTAGATGCACTCTGAGGCGCGATGCATCAACACTTCAAGAAATAGGGGGCATTTGAAGAATGAACGTTAGCACTAAAGCAGGCGTCGAAGAATACGATCTCGTAATTTTGGGCGGCGGCACGGGAGGGACGGTGGCCGCCTGGACTTTCGCCGCGCAGGGGCAGGGTGTAGCGGTCATCGAGCGCAAATACATCGGTGGATCGTGTCCGAACATCGCTTGTTTGCCCAGCAAGAACATCATTCACAGCGCGAAGGTCGCCTCGTACTTTCGGAGAAGTCGTGAGTTCGGCATCGTCAACGAAAAGTTCAGTGTTGATATGCGCGCTGTTCGCGAACGTAAACGCAAGATGGTCTCCGGGTGGAACGACGTGTATCTGGAGAACTACAAGAAAACCGGGGCTGAATTGGTCCTCGGCTCCGGACAATTCATCGGCCCTAAAACCCTGGAGGTCACACTCCCGAATGGAACAAGACGCCAACTCCGGGGAACCAATGTGATCATCAACACTGGCACACATGCTTCATCGGCACCAATTCCTGGCCTGGTCGACGCGCAGCCACTCACACATATCGAAGCACTTGACCTCGACGAGGTTCCCACCCATCTCATTGTGCTTGGCAGTGGCTATGTTGGGTTGGAGTTCGCGCAGGCGATGCGCCGCTTCGGCAGCAGAGTGACGGTGTTAGGGCGTCATTCGCAGTTGCTTCCCAGTGAAGACGAAGATGTGAGTGAAGCTATACAGCGCTTGTTCGAGGACGAAGGCATCGATCTCATTCTGAAAGCAACAGCAAAACGGATCTCGGGAAAATCTGGCGAGTCCGTGAGAATTCTTCTGGAAAAGAATGGCAATGGCGCCCAAAAAACGTTGGAGGGCAGCCATCTTTTGTCGGCAACTGGCCGCACTCCGAACAGTCAGGGAATCGGGCTGGAGTTAGCCGACGTCGAACTCACCGATAGCGGATACGTCAAGGTGAACGAGCATCTTGAGACTACCGCGCCCGGCGTTTGGGCTATCGGCGAAGTAGCTGGCAGCCCGCAGTTTACTCACGTCAGTGTTGACGACTTTCGTGTGGTCTATGACAGCATCACTGGCGGCAAACGCGTGACCACGGGAAGACCGATTCCATTCTGCCTGTTTACAGATCCGGAATTTGCCCGCATAGGGTTGAGTGAGAAGAAAGCAAGAAAGCAGGGTGTCGCATATCGCCTGTTTAAAATCCCGATGGAAGCGGTAATGCGCGCCAGCACGCTTTCGGAAACGCGAGGATTTCTGAAGGCTTTGGTTGAGACTAAGAGCGACCGCATTCTCGGCTTCACCGCCTTTGGTGTTGGCGCAGCCGAAATCATGACTTCCGTGCAAATCGCGATGAGCGCCGGGTTGCCGTACACCACGCTGCGCGACAGCATTCTGACTCACCCAACTCTGGTTGAAGGTCTGATTCCGTTGTTTTCTTCTTCCGCCTCGATACCAGAACCGACCGGCGAGGACAGTCGTGCTGGCGTCAAGCAGAAGACGGTCTTCGGGTGAGTTGGAGGATTTGTGATTCGACGAAGACCGAGCACGGAGCGGTTAGGTGCGTTTTCAGACGGGATGTTTACTGTGGCTATGACAATCATGGTGTTTCAGCTGAAGCCGCCCGAATATTCCACGCTTGCATCCCTTCTGGCCCTTTGGCCCACCGGGCTGAGCTACGTCGTGAGCTACTGCTTCATTGCGATTGTCTGGCTAAATCACCATCACCTATTCAGGTTCTTCCCGCATGTGACGCCGCGCCTCATTTGGATAAACTTCGTACATCTGTTTATCGTGACGCTGGTGCCGTTCACGACGGCGTGGGTCGCGCACACGAAATTGGCAGCGGTTCCCGTATTCGTTTATGCGGCGGTTTTTGTACTCGTCAACCTCGCGTACATTCCATTCGAGTGGCACGCACTCGCTTTCGCACCTAACGAACAGATCTCAATGCGAACACGAAGATTTGCAAAAGCCCGTTCCTCTGTGACATTGGGAACCTTCATTCTGGCCATGCTGGTGTCGCTAAAGTCCCCTTCGTTGAGCTTTGGATTGATCTGCTGCGCTTTGCTCGTCTATCTGCGCCCGGAACCTCCGGGGGTTGGCAGTGAGGATGCTGGTGAGGTTCCTTCGAGCAGTGTTTCACCACCTCAGTGCAAACAAGAAAGTATTGGGAGGTGACCAATGGGATTGTCTTGGCAACAAGGTCCGCTCTCGCCGGGAGCAATCGGGCGGTTCCTGGTTCCTGAGCCACTGCCGAAGCGGCTTCTGTACGTCGAGCCATTGCGGCGGCACATGCGCGTGCGCTTCGGCGGAGCTTGGATCGCCGACAGTGAGGATGTGCTCCTGCTCTTTGAACCCGGTCGATATCCGGTGGCCTACTTCCCGGAGACTGACGTCTCGTTAGGAACGTTGGAACGCAACGAGCACACCACCCAACACCCCGACCTTGGGCTTACCTCCTGGTTTACCGTCAGGGCTGGCGAGCAGCGCGCATCGCGAGGGGCCTGGCAACACATCAACCTGCCGGCCTACGCGAGCGAGTTGCGGGCACGGATTGCCTTTGCCTGGCCGGCCATGGACGCGTTCTACGAAGAAGACGAACGAATTGTGGGCCATGCCGGCGACAGCTACCATCGCATCGACATCCGCCAAGCTTCACGCAACCTCGTGGTTCGTCATCATGACCGCGTCGTCGCCGATACCAAGCGGCCGACGGTCCTGTACGAGTCCGGCTTTGCGCCGCGCTGGTACGTTCTGCGCGCCGACATCGATGAGTCCGCGCTGACCTTCGTGGAACATCAAACTTTCTGCCCGTACAAGGGGCTGTGCAGCTACTACGACATCGGTGAAGCACGCCTGGCGGCATGGTCATATCGCGAGGCTTATCCTGAGGTCGGCCGCATCTCCGGCCTAGTGTCGTTCGAGCCGGACATAGTTTCGCTGCAGCTCGACGGCACACAGCTGCGTCTTGAGCCGGGCCAGACGGTGATTCCACACGGTCCCGATCGCGAACTCACTGTTGCCGAGGCACGCGCGCGGCCATAACGATATCCAACACAGGGAGTTTTCCAGCAGTATGGCTCGACTACTATCGGTGAACGTCGGACTTCCGCGGGACATCCCGTGGAAGGGGTGCACGGTACACACCGGAATTTGGAAGGATCCGGTGCGTGGTCGATGTCGCGTCGGCCACCTGAATGTCGAGGGAGATGGTCAAGGTGACTTGGCGGGGCACGGGGGTGAGCAGCGAGCCGTCTTCGTCTACCAGATCGAATCGTATCGCTATTGGCGGGAACAGCTGAAGAGGACCGACTTCGTCCACGGACAATTCGGCGAGAACTTCACCATCGAAGGCTTGCCCGACGATGTCGTATGCATCGGCGACCGTTATCAGATCGGCAGCACAGTGTTCGAGGTCACTCAACCTCGCGTTACCTGCTATCGCGTCGGTATTCGCATGAACGAACCCAGGATGCCGGCATTGCTGACGTCCAGTGGTCGGCCAGGCTTCTACTTCCGCGTCCTGTGTGAAGGCGAAGTAGGTGCGGGCGACGAAATCGTGAAAGTGGGAGAGGCGGGAGCGCGCATGACCGTTGCAGAGATCAACGCACTTCTCTATTTGCCCAATCACACACGCGATCGGCTGGAGCGTGCGTTGCGGATCGAAGCGCTTTCGCCCGGATGGCGACGGTCATTTGAGGCATTACTGCAGAGCCAAACAACTGCGGTGAGTAGTGGGAACGCGGGGCTCGCCCCGGCAGCGTCTGCGCATCCGGTTGCACCAGGATTTCAGCGGCTCGTAGTAACGGCAATTGATCACGAGTCCGCAGACGTCATCTCGCTGGCAATGCAGAGCCGGGACGGACAGCGCCTGCCAACGCCTCTACCAGGCCAGTATGTGGTGTTGCGTATTCAACCGAGCGCCGCCAGCCCACCTCTTTTTCGCAGCTACTCGCTCTCGGGCCCGCTCTCGACGGAGTGCTACCGAATCAGCGTGAAGATCGAGCCGAATGGGGCGGCTGGAACCTACCTGCGAGAGCATGTCCGGGTAGGCGATACTCTCAACGTCAGCTCGCCGCGGGGAAGCTTCATTCTGCAGCCCGGCGAGCACCCGGTGGTGCTGCTCAGCGCGGGAATAGGGGCCACGCCGGTTCTCGCGATGTTGCACGCGCTCGCGGCGGCCTACTCGATACGACAAGTCTTATGGCTCCACGCGGCTCGCGATCGGCAACATCATCCCTTTGCCGCAGAAGTCCGCCGCCTTGTGCTCGCGCTCACGAACGGTCTCAGCTATGTTTGTTACAGCAGGCCAGCCTCGAGCGACAAAATGGGTGAAGATTTCGACGCTAGCGGTCGCCTGTCGCGATCGGTTTTCGATCAGATCCGAGTCCCTCGAGATGCAGATGTCTACCTCTGCGGGCCGACTCGCTTCATGGCGGATATGAAAGAGGCGCTCTCAACCTTGGGCGTATCGCCAGATCGCATTCACGTTGAACTCTTCAGCGGCAGCGAGTCGATGACCCCTGGTGTCGTCGGCGCATCTGCGCGAGCTCCGCATACACCCAACGATGATGCTGACACCGGTCCGGTCGTATCGTTCGCGCGCAGTTGCATCGCAGCACACTGGAAGGCGTCGGCCTACCAGAGCATTTTGCAGCTGGCCGAGGCGTGCGACGTCCCGGTCCGTTGGTCGTGCCGGACTGGTGTTTGCCACAGCTGTGAGAGCGGTTTGGTTTCGGGGGCGGTGGTCTACGGTCCGGAGCCACTCGATAAGCCGGCCGATGGCAACGTTCTCGTTTGCTGCTCACAACCGATTCGCGATGTCGTCATCGATTTGTGAACACTGATCGAGATTCGATCTTTGGCTCAAGGACCGTGACAGCCGACTGCCGGGGACTTCTGGCCGCAACTGTAGGATCAGAGCGCCGCATATCTGACGGAAACCGAGCGTGGCGCTACAACGGAACCAGCATAGCCGGCCTTCAAGGTAGCAAGCGCAGAGGAGACGTAACCGTGAGAACGCCAACGTTTTCAGTCGCAGTGATCACGCTGCCGGCGAGCGATGTCGAGCGAGCGCTGCGGTTCTATATCGATCAGGTCGGCTTCACGCTCGACGTCGACTATTCGCCGACCGACGCGTTTCGCGTCGTGCAGCTCACGCCGCCGGGCTCCAGCTGCTCGATCCAGATCGGTAACGGACTCACCAACGCGCCCGTCGGTTCACTCCGCAACGTCTATCTCGTTGTCACGGACCTCGAGGCCGCGCAGAGCCGCCTGCTCCAATGTGGGGTCGCGGTCGGTGAGATCCGGCACAAGACGCGGCTCGGCGAAGTAACAATTCGCCGTAGACAGGTGGCGGCCTGTTGCATCCGTCTGCCTATTCGAATGTTAGTCAACATCGAAACATCGCAGAAAAAATCTTGCGGTACCGTTTATGCACAGGGTGGCTCGTGATTGCCGGGCGCTTAACTTCCCGAAGCCGACTCGGCGAGGTGAAACAGTATTAGCAGTCAGGGCCGGAGCACAAAGTCCCGGGTATCTCGTAACAATCGGTCGGAGAGTTTCGGATCGGTCACAATGCGAGACAGCATCATACTTCCCACCAAAGCCGCGACGATAGCGTGGGCCCGCGACCTCCTGTCCTTTGCTGGCAAATCTTTTAAGTGCTTTTCGACAA
>Ga0210406_10003967_pt1 | contig 16050 bp, 17 predicted proteins | sample IncBWC30MmetaG_FD_155454 | JGI IMG/M metagenome (GOLD analysis project Ga0210406, IMG submission 155454) | Forest soil microbial communities from Barre Woods Harvard Forest LTER site, Petersham, Massachusetts, United States - Inc-BW-C-30-M | ecosystem: Environmental > Terrestrial > Soil >... | reverse complement strand
CTTAGTTTTCGCCGCCAATCTGGTGTGGTCGTACCTGCGAGGTAAGACCGCCGGGAACGATCCGTGGGACGCCTGGACGCTGGAGTGGTCTACAAGCTCGCCACCGCCCGTGTACAACTACCCTGTCGTCCCCACCGTGCGGAGCCGCCGCCCGCTGTGGGACTTGAAGCATCCGGAAGATCCCGATTGGAGGTACGAGTAGCCCATGAGCGCACTATCAGTAAATTTCCCTCAAGGCAATCTCGAGTGGCGGCTTCCTTCGCGAGGGCGCGTTGGAATGTATTGCCTGATCGCTGCCGAAGCGGCGATCTTCACGATCTTCGTGGTGGCTTATCTCTTCTATCTCGGCAAAAGTACGACGGGCCCGCAGCCGAAGGACGTTTTGCACGTGCCTGTCCTTTACACGATCTGCCTGCTCTCAAGCAGCCTGACGGTGCACGTCGCCGTACGTAAGCTGATTGCCGGGAAGATGGCGGCTTTCCGAACGTTGTGGCTGCTCACGATTGTCCTAGGAAGCGTCTTCCTTTTCGGTACCGTGCGCGAATGGATCCACCTGATCTACGACGAAGGCCTGACCATCAGCACCAATCTCTTCGGCACAACGTATTACTCGCTGGTCGGTCTGCATGCGTTTCACGTGACCATGGGGCTGCTCGCCCTGACTACTGTCGCGGTGTTCTATTTCGCGGCTTGGCTCCGGCGCGAGCACGCCGAGCGTTTGGAGATCCTATCCATGTACTGGCATTTCGTGGATGCGGTTTGGGTGGTGGTCTTCACGGTTGTCTACGTGATTGGACGTTAGTGGAGGCGTGATGAAAACCCCAGAGAAGATCAAGATGCCCGCCGCCACGGCATGGCCACTCGTACTCGCGTTTGGATTTACGCTGGTGTTCGCCGGATTCGTCACCGCCGCTTCCGTCAGCATTCTAGGTGCGGTGTTGGTTGTTGCAGGAACAGTCGGCTGGTTCCGCCAAGTCCTGCCAGTCGAATCGCACGAATTGGCGGCCGTCGTTCAGCAAGGGATCTCGATTGAGACAGCGCGCCGGAGCGTGGAGCGGCTCGGCGGCTTCGGTGAGATCCCTCGCGCCTGGCTGCCGGTCGAGACCTATCCGATCTCGGCCGGAGTTAGAGGCGGTCTCGCCGGCGGTGTTGCGATGGCTGTCCTCGCCGCCGTGTACGGGATTCTGAGCGGGAACGGAATATGGTATCCGATGAATCTCCTGGTCGCCGGATTGTTGCCCATGGCCGCAGCAGAGACCGCCGGCCAAATCGGAACGTTCGATCTCCAGCACTTCCTCATCGCGATTCCGCTGCACCTTCTGATCTCGCTTCTGGTTGGACTGCTCTACGGAGTAATGCTGCCCATGGCTCCTAAGCGCCCCATTCTGTTAGGCGGGTTAGCCGCGCCGCTCCTTTGGTCGTTCTTGATTCATGGCTGTCTCGCGGTGATCAATCCGGTGATGAACCAGCGCATCGACTGGATATGGTTTGTACAGTCCCAGATTGCATTCGGGATCGTAGCGGGACTGGTCGTTGTCCGGCGCGAAAAGATTCACACGCGCCAAGTCATGCCTTTATCTGTTCGGATGGGAATTGAAGCTCCCGGAATTGTGGAAGGACATCGCGAAGGCCTTCCAGAGGAGCAGCGCCGATGAAATATACGGCACTGAGCTTCATCGCGTTACTGGCGATCACGTCCTGTGACGCGCCGGGACGCCGCGCCGCGGAGACCGCCGCAATTCGCCCGAGCGATGTTGCCGATTTTCGACTGCTCTATTCCCAGAACTGTTCCGGATGTCATGGACCGAATGGTCAGGGAGCATTAGCAGTTGGCATAGGCAGGCCCGTGTATCTCGCCATCGCTGACGATGCGACTATCCGCCATGTCATCGAGGAAGGCCGCCCTGGAACCGCTATGCAAGCTTTCGCACAGAAAGCGGGCGGTCTGTTGACATATACCCAGATCGGCATCTTAGTCAATGGAATTCGAAGTTGGGCTAAGCCCGAAGCTCTCCTACCCAACAAACCTCCGGCGTATACGGCGTCTGAGCCCAGCGACGCCACCCGTGGCCAAGACGTGTTCAAGACTCACTGTTTTTCTTGTCACGATCCGAACGGCCGCGGTGCTCGGGCGATTACTGATCGTTCCTACCTCAACCTGGTCAGCGATCAGCACCTGCGTACGGTAATCATCACGGGTATGCCGCATCTTGGGATGCCGGACTGGCGGAGCCACAGCAAGCCCCTGTCTGATGCCGACGTGACCGATGTAGTCGCCTGGCTCGCCGCTCAGCGGGAATCGTTATCGGCGCAGTTGCGCCATTGAGGAGTTTCTTATGAGCGATATTTCCAGACGAAGGATGTTCCTGAAACTCGGCATACTTTTCAATGGTGCCGTGGGTGTTCTGCTTGGCATACCGATTGTGCGCTACCTCTTGTCGCCCGTGGCGCGTGGACGGAAGCAGGGTTATGCAAGCTGGATCTCGCTTGGTTCCGTCCATCAGTTCCCCCCGGGCCAGACGCGCTTGGCGACTTATCGGAATCCGGTCTCCAACGCATCGGATGGAGAAACGGCCGATATCCCGTGCTGGGTGCGTAACGTCGATGGCAATCGCTTCCAGGTATTCGCGATCAATTGCGCGCATCTGGGCTGTCCCGTGCGATGGTTTCCTCAATCGCGGCTCTTCATGTGCCCTTGCCATGGCGGAGTTTACTACGAGGACGGCGCTCGCGCTTCCGGTCCGCCGGAGCGGGGCTTGTTCGAATACTCCTTCAAGGTCCTCGACGGAAATCTTCAAATCCAGGCGGGCGAGATGCCCACCCCCGGTTTTTCCGCCGCTAATAAAACCCTCATCAATATAAGGACGCAGCCGCCATGCGCCTGATCCGTACAGTCGGTAGCTGGCTCGACGAACGGCTTCAGCTGGGCTCGCCTATCGCCGAGACGATGCAGCATCCCATTCCCCGGCAGACCGCGAGTTGGGCGTATGTATTTGGTAGCGCGGCGATGACGGTCTTCGCATTTCAGCTCGTCACGGGAGTTCTTCTCGCGCTCATCTATGTGCCGTCGGCGGGCGAGGCCTGGAACAGTTTGCAAGTCCTGAACCACCAGGTGACGCTCGGATGGTTCATTCGCGCCCTCCACGGCTGGGGATCGAATTTCATGCTGGCCATCGTGCTCATCCATATGGCCCAGGTATTTCTTTTCGGAGCCTACAAGTTTCCGCGGGAGCTGACTTGGATTCTCGGCATTTTCCTTCTGCTGATGACGCTGGGCATGGCGTTCACCGGTCAAGTGCTCCGATTCGACCAGGACGCATACTGGGGACTCGGGATCGGAGCGTCCATCTCGAGCCGCCTGCCCGTCGTTGGCCCGGTGCTGGTGAAGCTCTTACTGGGAGGGCCGATCATCGCGGGCGCGACGCTCTCGCGCTTTTTCGCGCTGCACGTGTTCGTAATTCCAGGTTTGCTGATGGCATTTGTCGGGCTGCATGTATTGCTGGTCCTCAAACTGGGGATCAACGAGTGGCCCATGCCGGGCCGATTGGTTCGCCGCTCAGACTACATGGAGAAGTACCACGAACTGACGCGCACCGAAGGCGTGCCCTTTGTACCGTACGGAATCTGGAAAGACGCGATCTTCTCCGGAGTAATTCTGCTTGCCATCGCTGCCTGTGCGCTTTATTTCGGCCCCTTTGGTCCGAGCGGCCAACCTGCCCCGCGAGTCATCCAGACGGCGCCCAAGCCGGATTTCTTCTTCCTTTGGCTGTACGCGCTGCTGTCTTTGCTTCCACCGGCGATGGAAACCCCAGTTCTGATCATCGGACCGGTGATCGCATTGATCGTTCTGCTCGCGTTGCCGTTTTTCTCGGGCGAAGGCGAGAAGAGCTGGAAGCGCCGGCCCATCGCGGTTCTCACCATCCTGTTGGTCGCAGTGGCGCTGGGAACGTTTACAAACCTGGCCGATCATACGCCGTGGAGTCCCGTCATGGATGCCTCAACCGGCGCCGCGATCCCAGCGAAATTTATGAACGGTCGCACGCCGCTCGAGATCCAGGGAGCGCTCGTATTTCAGTCGAAGCAGTGCCACAACTGCCACTCCATTGGCGACATCGGCGGCAAGCGCGGCCCGGCTCTCGATGCGGTTGCCGTCCGGCTGACGGCGGATCAACTCGTCCGCCAGGTACTGCAAGGTGGGGGCAATATGCCCGCCTATGGAAAGAATCTGAATCCGGCGGAGACCACAGCGCTCGTCGCATTTCTCGAAACGCTCCATCCGTCCGCCCAAACTCCCGCCCGGGACGCATCATTAACAGCGGGAATCCAACCGTGACTTGGCGAGTCTCCGCGTTCGTGGCAGGACTTGCGGTGGTATGGATTACCGCCGCATCGCCGCTGGCTCATCTTGATCATCACCTTCTAACCGCCCACATGGTGATGCATCTGCTGATCATGACCGTGGTGGCGCCCCTGATTCTCTTCGGATCGCGCTCGATCCTTCCACGATGGAGGCCTCAGCTTACGTTGTGCTGGCTGGCGGGTACCCTTACAGTGCTCTTCTGGCATGTTCCAACCATTTTTGAGCTGGCTCTTCGATCGCATTTTTGGCACGAGTTTGTGCCCGCCAGCTTTTTCGTTGCAGGAATTCTGTTTTGGTGGCCCGTGTTTCAACCTGCCCCGTACTCGCGCTGGTCCGTTCCGGTCTATCTTTTTCTTGCGACCCTGCCCTGCGATGCCTTGTCGGCATTTCTAGCTTTTTGCGGTCAGGTGGTATATCGGCCCTATCTCTCTGTCAGCAGCGGAGCCTTCGGCCTCTCCCCGCTCGACGATCAAGCCCTGGCCGGCGCACTCATGTGGGTTACGGTCACGTTTGCCTATCTGATTCCGGCACTCCGGCTGACAGCCCGACTCCTCTCGAGTGAGCGAACTCGTGACTCGGAAGTGGGGATTGGTTGATGGCTGGTGTGTCCACCTCTGCGCTTGATATAAGGTCTGGTCAAGGTACACCGTCCTTAGCGTCGCTGCGATCAGCCATTCCCGATTTCTTGGCGCTTACGAAACCGGAAGTTAACTTTCTCATCATAATTGCGACGTTCACCGGTTTCTACCTGGGTTATCCAGGCGGCTTGCACAACTTCCCGGTGGGGCGATTGCTCAACTCGTTGCTTGGCACGTTGCTGGTCGCGAGCGGCACAGGCACCCTGAATCAATATCTGGAGCGCGACTTCGATGCGCAGATGCGACGCACGCGCAGACGCCCGGTTGCCGCCGGCAGAGTGCGACCGGCGACGGCCGCGTGGTTCGGCGTGTTGCTTTCCTCCATTGGCGTTGTCTACCTGTTCGTTGCTGTGAATCCGCTCGCAAGCGCGCTAGCCCTGTTCACAGTGGCTTCCTATCTGCTCATCTACACACCTCTGAAACGGAAAACGCCGCTCTGCACTTTGGTGGGCGCCTTTCCTGGCGCCATGCCGCTGTTAATCGGCTGGGCCGCGGCGTCCGGTTCCATCACCAGCGGCAAAGCTTGGACCTTATACGCCGTCCTGTTCCTCTGGCAGTTCCCTCACTTCATGGCGATCGCACGGATGTACCGCGAGGACTATGCTCGAGCCGGTTATTTGATATTTCCAACCGAAAACGAGGGCCGCTTTCTGAGCTGGATGACCGCAGTGCCAGCTCTTGCACTCTTTGCCGCCGGCCTGGCTGCAGTGGCTGCCGACAACGGAGGCCTGTCCCAATACTTCGCGACAATCTTGTTGGGATCGGGCCTTCTCTATTACGCCAGCCGCCACATTCTTCTCCGCTCGAGAATCGCCGCCCGCCAATTACTGAAGGCCACGATCGTCTACCTGCCGTTGCAGTTTGTGATTTTCATACTTCCAAAGGGCTGACTTCAGAAATGCTCGGCTCCCCCCCAACAAAAACTGCGACGCTAACCTCTTTCCTGATGTAGAAGAGATACACGATTCAGGTTTTCGGAAGAAAACAATCTGGTCTGCAAGGAGAAATGGATATGTCATTAAACAAGCCTGTACGACGAGTCGCCATCGTTGGTACAGGGGTGATCGGTGCCAGTTGGGCGGCGGAGTTTCTCGCGCACGGCTTCGATGTGGTCGCGACGGACCCGGCGCCGAATGCCGAACAGAATCTGCGGAAGTACATCGACGCGGCTTGGCCAGCGCTCACCGCGAAGGGGCTGGAGAAAAATGCGTCGAGAGAAAGACTCGCATTTTCTCTCGATCTTAAAGCGGCGGTGTCGCGTGCGGACCTTGTTCAGGAAAATGGTCCGGAACGGCCGGATTTCAAGATCAAGTTGTTCGCCGAGATAGACGCGGCTACGCCGACCGATTCGATCATTGCGTCCAGCTCCTCGGGCATCACGATGACTGTGACGCAGTCCGCCTGCGCGCATCCCGAACGCTGCGTGATCGGACATCCTTTTAACCCGCCGCATATGGTTCCGTTGGTAGAAGTCGTTGGCGGCGCCAAGACATCGCCCGAGGCGATCCAGCGGGCGATCGAGTTTTACGCATCCATTGGCAAAAAGCCCATTCATCTTCGCAAAGAAGTCGTCGGCCACGTCGCGAATCGCCTCCAGGCTGCCATTTATCGTGAGGTTGTGAACCTGATCCACCTCGGAGTGCTCGACGTAGCCGACGCTGACAGTGCTGTCTGCTGGGGACCTGGCCTGCGCTGGGGAATCATGGGGCCCAGCATGCTGTTCCACCTGGGCGGGGGCGAAGGCGGAATCCAGCACTTCATGGATCATCTCTCGGGTCCCGTCGCATCGTGGTGGAAAGATCTCGGCAGCTTTACTGACTGGCCGGAGGGGAGCAAGAAAACCATCGTCGAGGGCGTTACTAAGGCTGCCAATGGTCGTTCGATCGACGAACTGGCCCAGATGCGCGATGAAGTGCTCCTGCAACTCGTCAAGATTCGGATGAAACAGGCGGAGTCACTGGAGCAATCGCCGGATCTCGTCGCCGCACAGAAATAACATTTGGAGTAACCATGACAACTACCATGACACCACCAGTCGCTGTGACATTGCCCAAGCCGAACGGTGACTTCTATCAAGTCACCGAGTGCCTCAGTGACGCTGACCAAGCGATCCTGCGGAAAGTCCGCACATTCATGGAGTCACAAGTGGCTCCCGTGATCAACAAATACTGGGCAGACGATGCCTTTCCGTTCGAGTTGTTGCCGGGCATACGCGACCTGAAGATCGCAGGCGCTGGATACGAAGGCTACGAATGCGCGGGTGGCAGCACCTTGCTCGCCGGCTTTATCGCCATGGAAATCGCGCGAATCGATTGCTCCTGCGCCACCTTCTTTGGAGTCCACAGCGGACTAGCGATGGGATCAATCTTCCTGTGCGGGTCGGAAGAGCAGAAGCAGAAATGGCTCCCCCCAATGGCCCGGCTCGAAACGATAGGTTCGTTTGGCTTGACGGAGCCGCTGGTAGGTTCGGGCGCCTCGGGCGGTCTTTTGACGACCGCGCGGCGAGACGGCGATACCTGGGTTCTGAACGGGCAGAAGAAGTGGATCGGGAACGCCACCTGGGGCGACCTCACGATTATTTGGGCCCGTGATGTGGCAGACGGTCAGGTGAAGGGCTTCATCGTCGAAAACAAGACGCCTGGTTTCAAGGCGGAAAAGATTCAACACAAGATGGCCTTGCGCGTCGTGCAGAACGCGCTGATTACGCTCGATAACTGCCGCGTTCCAGAGGAAAACCGCCTTCAGAAAGACACCTCCTTCCGCGATACAGCGCGTGTACTGCGCATGACTCGCGCGTTCGTGGCGTGGGAGGCGGTCGGTTGCTCGATCGGTGCTTACGAGCATGCACTCGCCTATGCACAGAGTCGAGAACAGTTTGGAAAGCCCATCGCGAAGTTCCAACTCATCCAGGATCTCCTGGTGAAGATGCTCGGTAACATTACGGCATCGCTATGCATGGTCGTTCGCCTTTCGCAACTGCAGGATGAAGGCAAGTTGAAGGATGAGCACGCATCCCTCGCGAAGGCGTTCTGCACGGTCAAGATGCGGGAAACCGTCGGGTACGCTCGCGAGCTGCTCGGAGCCAATGGAATCCAACTGGACTACGAGGTCGGCCGCTTTGTGGCCGACGCCGAAGCCATCTATTCGTACGAGGGCACGCGTGAAATGAACACGCTCATCGTTGGCAAGGCGATCACTGGCTTTGGCGCCTTCGTTTAAGGAGCATTTTCATGAGTTCATCAGCCATCGCAGGATTGTCACTCGAAACGGTTCTTTACGAAAAGAAAGGCGGCATCGCTTACATTACGCTCAACCGCCCGAAGGTGCTCAACGCACTCAACAAAACGGCCATTGCGGACTTGAGGGCCGCCTTCGAGGACGCAAGAGACGATTCAGAAGTCCATGGCGTTATCCTGACCGGTGCCGGCGACAAAGCCTTCATCGCCGGCGCGGATATCAATGAGGTAGCAACTGATACGCCTGTTCAGGCCGAGGAGAAGACCAGGCGCGGGCAGGACGTGATGACTCTCATTGAGAATCTCGGCAAACCGGTCATCGCCGCCATCAACGGATTTGCTCTGGGCGGAGGTTGCGAAGCAGCGCTCGCCTGCACGATCCGTCTCGCCGCTGAAAACGCAAAATTCGGGTTGCCCGAAGTGAAACTTGGGATCATCCCGGGCTACGGCGGCACTCAGCGGCTTCCAAGACTTGTCGGGAAGGGCGCTGCCTTGCAGCTCATCCTTACCGGCGGGATGATCGGCGCACAAGAAGCTTATCGCATTGGTCTGGTGAACGAAGTCGTCTCGGGGACAGAACTGATCGGTCGCGCGGAAGCGATCCTGGCGCAAATCGCCGCTAACGCTCCGCTATCCGTCAAATATGCACTTCAGGCGGTGAACAAGGGACTTGAGACGAGCCTCTCAGAAGGCCTTCTCCTGGAAGCCTCCCTCGTAGCGATCTGCACATCAACCGAAGACAAAACAGAGGGAACGTCCGCGTTTCTCGAAAAGCGACCCGCAAAGTTTCAACGACGGTAAGAAAAGGAAATCATGAGCGCAGATAATATCTTTTCCGGATTGAAAGTAGTCGATCTCGCAAGTTTCATCGCTGGACCGGGTGCCGCAGTGATCTTGTCAGATTTTGGTGCTAATGTGATCAAGGTCGAACCTCCAACTGGTGACGCATGGCGGATCGGATATAAGATTCCGCCCCAACCGCGATCGCACGACAATTATCCGTGGCACTTGAACAATCGCAACAAGCGGGGACTGGCGCTCGATCTGAAGTCCCCGCAAGCACAGGATATTCTGGAACGTCTGGTCAAGTGGGCGGACGTCCTGATCGTCAACACGCCGCACCCAGCGCGTAAGAAGCTGAAGCTGGAGTACGAGGACGTGGCGCAATGGAACCCCCGCGTGATTTATGCCGACCTGACTGGTTACGGCGAAAAGGGGCCCGACGCAAGCCTTCCAGGCTTTGACATCACGGCGTACTGGGCCAGATCGGGCTTGCTGTCAATGACCCGGGATGCAGGGGCACCACCCACTCTCCCGCCGTCAGGCAGTGGAGATCACGCGACGGCGGTTACTCTGTATTCCGCGATCGTCACTGCCCTCTATAGGCGCGAACGCACGGGGAAAGGTTCGTATGTCACAACATCACTTCTCGCTGCGGGCGTCTGGGCCAGCGCCGTGTTCGTTCAGGCCGCACTTTGTGACGCGGCGTTCTTCCCCTTACACGACCGGTTGAAACCGCCCAACGCTACGCTCAATGTATATCGGGCCTCTGATGATACGTGGTTCCTGATTGTCGTCACACCGGACCACTGGCCGGCTCTCGCAAAGGGAATTGGCCACCCGGATCTCTTAACGGACGAGCGCTTCACGGATACAGCGAAGCAGATGGCGAATTCAGGCGAGCTTACGGCCATTCTGAACGAAGTCTTCGCCGCACAGCCGATGTCGCACTGGCGGGAAGTCTTCGATCAAGCTCACCTTACATTCGGCGTCGTTCACGGTCCGAGCGAAGTGATCAAAGATCCGCAGTTGCGGGAGAACGAGATCGTCGTGCCGATCGAAGGCGCCGGCGAACGGGTGAAGTTCACCGTGAGCAGTCCATTAACCGTGCACAACGTTCCCAAGGTTCCAGCGCGTCGTGCGCCGGAAATCGGCGAGCACAACGACGAACTACTGCAGGAACTGGGATTCAGCAGCGAAGAAATTAGCGGCTTTCGCGCCAGCGGCGCGATCCCTCATGCCCAGGAGGCAGAAGTTTTAGGAGGTGTATGATGAGCGATGTGATGACCAGAAAGACTGATGGCGCCCGGTCCAAGACCAGGAAAGCCGCGCCCAAAACCACCGTCGCGCGCCTCTTCTTTTTGGACCTGGCTGGCGGTCGGGTGATGTCGTGTAATCCCGACGGGTCGGACCTGAAGACGATCATCGCTGAAGCCGGGAAACTGCCGGACGGCATCGTCGTCGATGTAGAGGCTGGCCATATTTATTGGACAAATATGGGCAGCGTTGTTGCGAGTGACGGCTCGATCCATCGCGCAACTCTTGATGGGACAGACGTAACGACTATCGTTCCCGAGGGGCGCACGCATACCCCCAAACAACTCCAACTCGACAAGAAGAACGGCAAACTCTACTGGTCGGATCGTGAGGGCATGCGTGTCATGCGCGCGAATCTCGACGGATCCGGCATCGAGACACTCATCGAAACGGGGCACGGCGATGAGGACCGTCGCTATGCCAGAAAACAGTGCGTGGGAATTGCACTTGATGTAGACCGCAGGCAGTTATATTGGACACAAAAGGGTCCCGACAACGCCGGCCAAGGGCGAATCTTCCGGGCTGGTCTGGACATCCCCAAAGGTCAAACTCCGTCGACGCGTAACGACATTGAGATTCTTTACGACACTCTTCCGGAGCCGATCGATCTCGATCTCGATTTGACCAATCGGACGATGTATTGGACCGATCGTGGCGACCCGCCGCGCGGAAACACAGTGAATCGCGCTCCGATGGACGCCGGGTCGGGCGTCCGAAAGGATCCCGAGATCATCTACAACCATCTCATGGAAGGAATTGGTCTGGTTCTGGATCTTAAGAACAACCGGCTGTTTATGACGGATCTAGGCGGCTCCGTCTACAGTTGCAACATGGACGGCTCCAACAAGAAGGTCCTTCTCTTTGCTCAGGGTAACTTGAGTGGCATCGCCTATGCCGAATTTCCCGACGAAATGGTGACCCATGAACCGCGGCAACGGCGATAGCCCGCAGGCTCCGCTCATTAAGGCGTCTTGAAGCGGGACGCCCAACGCAACTTTTATGAAGGAGTCTTTGCATACCGGCCCAATACGACAGGTCGCTGCTACGGTGCTGCCAACGTGTTGGGGTATATTTCGGGCCCTCGGGTTTAAGCGCGAGAGCCTGAATCAGCGCTCGCCTGAAACGGCAATCGCGCTTGTGCTTGGTGAGCCGTCACGACGAGTGCCACTTGTTCGGATCCACTCCCAGTGCATTACAGGTGACGTCCTACGCTCCCTCCGTTGCGACTGCGGCGAACAATTGGAACTTGCGATGCGAGCGATCGCCTCGGATGGGTGCGGTCTCTTGATCTACGAACAACAGGAGGGCCGTGGTATCGGCCTAATGGCGAAACTGCAGGCCTATGCCCTGCAGGACGAAGGTCTCGACACGATTACGGCAAACCATGCTCTCGGTTTCGAAGCAGACTGCCGGGATTTCAGTTTGCCAGGCGCGATCTTGAATGATCTCGGAATACGCCAGGTTCGCCTTCTTTCAAACAACCCCGAAAAGCGCGAGGCGTTGGCCAAGGCCGGTATCGACGTTCTGGAGCAGATTCCGTGCGAGGTCTCCCCTAGTCCTCACGCAGCTAGGTATCTAAGAACGAAGAAAGAAAGAATGGGCCATTCGCTCTCGCTGGCTTAGAGGACGTTCAGACATGCTCGCCGATTGTTTTGAAAATCTTGAAATGATTCATACGCAAATCTCGACATCCATCCCTGATGCAATCGCGGAACTCCAAGCTGGACGGATGATTGTCGTTGCCGATGATGAAGACCGTGAGAACGAAGGCGATGTCATCATAGCCGCGGAGAAGATCACACCAGAGGCCATCAACTTCATGGCTACACATGGGCGTGGATTGATTTGCCTGGCTATTACCGGTGAGAGAGCGGATGCCCTCGAACTCAGCCAGTTGGTGCCACTTTACAGTTCCCTTGGTGGCACGGCATTTACGGTTTCGATCGATGCGAAAAAGCGAGGTGTCACAACGGGAATTTCGGCGCACGACCGTTGCCAGACCATCCTGACGGCAATTGACCCAGGCACGCGCCCAGAAGATCTGGCGCGTCCGGGCCACGTTTTTCCGCTTCGTGCTCGTAGGGATGGGGTCCTGGAGCGGCGAGGTCATACGGAAGTGGCGGTCGATCTCGCTCGTCTCGCCGGGCTGAATCCTTCCGGCGTGATCTGCGAAATCTTGAACGATGACGGTACGATGGCGCGTTTACCTGATCTGGCCCGCTTCTGCGCTAAGCACGATCTCAAGATGATAAGTGTCGCGGAGTTGGCGCGGTATCGCTTCGAGTGTCACGCAGACCAACTCTGGATCCACGTGGAGATGGCTTCATGATTTACGTCCATTCCATGGGCCGCGCTGTACGATATTATCCGGATCAGCCGGCACTTACTCTAAGTGACGGCTCGCGAATCACTTTTTCTCAGCTCCACGATCGTGTGAAAAATCTGGCGGCCGCACTCACCCAAGCCGGTTTTGTATCGGGAGATCGCCTCGCTCTTCTCCTGCCGAATGGCCCTGAGTATATTCAGTTGGTGTATGCGTGCAGTTGGCTGGGGATCATTGTCGTTCCGATTAACACACGTCTTGCGAGTCCGGAGATCGATCATGTGCTCGCCGATGCGAGCCCGCGCGGATTGATTCGACACTCTAAGTTGCCCGCGCCTTCAATTCGTGTCCCCCTGGATCTAGTGCTCGATCAGGAACACTTGGACGGACTAAGAGGTCCATGTCACGATCCCTGTTACGACCCCGAAGCAATCTTGGCATTAATATACACGAGCGGAACGACGGGACGTCCTAAAGGCGTGATGTTGACGCACGCCAACATTTGGTCCAATGTGAACAACTTCAACTACTGGATGCGATACCGGGAAGGCGGGTCGTATCTGCACGCGGCCCCGATCTTCCACATAGCGGATTTTCCCGCGATGTTCGCCGCGCCGGCGTTTGGCGTGCACCAGGCCGCACTCCCCAGTTTCAATGCGCAGGATTTCTGCGAAGCAATTGAAAATGAACGGATCAACTATACCGTTCTTGTGCCTACCATGATCCACCTGTTTACGGAATTCGCAGAAAACAATCGTTCTGATGTAAGCAGCCTGGAAGTGCTCGCCTACGGCGGATCGCCGATGCAGCCGGAGCTCATCCGCCGGAGTCGACGGCTTCTGCCTAATGTAAAGCTCGTTCAAGTGTACGGACTCAGCGAAACTGGATTTCTTACAGGTTTACAGGATAAAGACCATACGGATGATCACCTTACATCCTGCGGTCAACCTTGCCCGGGAATCGAGATTCAGGTCACGGACGAGTTGGGCAATCTGGTCCCGGAAGGTCAGAAAGGTGAGCTCGTTGCGCGCGGTTCGAACGTGATGCGAGGCTACTGGAACAACGAAGAGGAGAGCACGGCTGCTTTCCGAAACGGCTTCTTTCGCACCGGAGATGTCGGTTATCAAAACGTCAACGGCTACTTCTACATACTCGACCGCCAGAAGGACATGATCGTCACGGGTGGTGAAAACGTGTATTGCGGTGAGGTTGAGGCCGTAATCTACAATCATCCAGCCGTGCGCGAAGTGGCGGTTTTCGGAATCCCGGATCCCAAGTGGGGAGAGCTCGTCGCTGCATGTGTTGTGTTGAAACCTCGCATGCAGCTTAGCGCCGAAGCGTTGATCAACCACTGTCGACAGAGTCTGGCGAACTACAAGGTCCCTCGCCACGTGGAATTCTCCGACACGGATCTGCCGAAAAATGGTTCCGGAAAGATACTAAAAACACTCCTGCGCGAGCGCTTCTGGGCTGGCTCAGAGTTGCGAGTTTCCTGACCCCTTTGGCTCTTTAATATGCGACCCGATATCATCCCTGGCGCTGTCTTCCCCGATTATGAACTTTCGGACCAAGCCGCCAAACGCCGAAAGCTTTCTGATTTGCAGGGCCCGGATCCGATGATTCTAGTGCTCAGTCGTGGAGGCTTTTGTCCAAAAGAGCGCCGGCAGGCGGAGGGACTTCTTGAGCTCCATCGTGAACTCGAAGTGGGCTATTGCAGACTCGTCACGATCAGTACGGACAACATCATTGAGACGAATGAGTTTCGGAACGGAGTCGGTGCCCATTGGCCGTTCTTGTCCGATGGAGCGCGCAAAATCCAAAAAGATCTCGACATCGCCGAATATACGGATCCTGTCCACAATCCGATGATCCCTCACACGATTATCCTCGAGCCGGGTCTTGTCGTTTATAAGATTTACAATGGCTACTGGTTTTTCGGCCGGCCCACCGTCGAAGATTTGCGTCAAGACCTGCGTGCCGTCACACGAAAGTGCCGGCCAGACTGGCTCCTTTGCTCGTACCCGTTCGGCTGAGGCCCGTTGGGACCTAACATAGGCGATGCCGACAAGACACATTGGCCCGGGCACAGGCTTGACAGATACGAAGCACCCACCTGCGGGAACGAAGTGCGAATTTCATTGCGTGTTGCTCACTTCCTTGGAGCAGACCTTTCGACTTGGTTTTGGGCCGCTGCAGCTATCGATCATTGAACCAGGAATCAAGCACTTAACCGACCTGGCCCTTTTCTTGCCCTTTTCGAGCAACGAAAGGCGACAAACTGCTGCAAGCCGGTGCAAAGCGAAAACCCTGGAAGTCATTGAGAGAATAAAGAAAACCGCAAAGTATGGGGAAATTGCAAATGCCTGCAAAAGAATGCAAAATGAGCCTTTCCAAGGTTCGGGACCAGGAAATCGCAGGTTCAAATCCTGCCGCCCCGACCACTATCAAACTTGTCCGGCCCGGAGACATGGGTAACAGAATGTACCTAAGACATAGGTAACACTTTTGGCCCAAACGGATTGGCCGCAGGCTGCAAAGTTTTCTCCTCCAGATCGACGTAACCGAGATCGTACTGCATAAAACTGACAAGCCAGATGCCGTGGTCGACTTCTTTGATGCCAACGGCCTGAGCAGCTAAAGAAGAGCTGAGATTGATTTTCTTGTTGTAGAGGCACAGGCGGCCGCAGTGGGTGACGATAACGGATCGGTCGTGAAACGGATAGTGCGATGATGAAGGGCGCGAAGGGCGCTACGCTTCCTGAGATCATGAAAGCTACGGGCTGGCAGCCGCACACCGTACGCGGCTTCGTCAGCATCCTGGGCAGTAAGGGAGGGGAAACGATCGAGTCGTCCAAGAACGCCGCGGGCGAACGGACGTACAAAATCGGGAAATAGCTCCAAGCAACTCGTCGTCCAAACGCCGCCTCGGCCACGTGCCAGGGGCGGCGTTCCTACTTTCAGGCGCGAATAAGTGACGTCACGGACCGGTCACGGCCCTGCGAGGCGCAGTTTTTTCCTCCAAATCAATCGTAGACAGAAATGTTCGACAGGGAGTTGGGTCAGGGTTCTTGGCCGCATTTGCGCCCTCGAAATGACACTGCGGCGGGCTCTGCACCCGCATTTCGGGTATGATAGGGCGAAACTTTCCTGTTCCGTTGTCTAGCAGAAGCCGAAGGCCCACTGGACCCAGCGACAACTTTGGCCCAGCCGTGAACACGCCTCTACTGTCCGTTTTCCACTGGCTCGAGCCGGAGCAGCGCGCCGGCCTCCTCGTCGGTCAGCAAGTACAATAGCCCATCCGGCCCTTGCTGCACCTCACGGATTCGCTGTTTGAGCTCGACTAGCAGCGCCTCACGCCGGATCGGCAGTCCATCCCGACTCAGCACAATGCGATGC
>Ga0210406_10003966_pt1 | contig 16050 bp, 13 predicted proteins | sample IncBWC30MmetaG_FD_155454 | JGI IMG/M metagenome (GOLD analysis project Ga0210406, IMG submission 155454) | Forest soil microbial communities from Barre Woods Harvard Forest LTER site, Petersham, Massachusetts, United States - Inc-BW-C-30-M | ecosystem: Environmental > Terrestrial > Soil >... | reverse complement strand
AGAGACTTGAGTTGGAGAAGAGACTTGAGTTGGAGAAGAGACTTGAGTTGGAGAAGAGACTTGAGTTGGAGAAGAGACTTGAGTTGGAGACTTGGGGTTTTAGAGACTTGGGGAGATCAATAGATGGCGAACAACGTGTTCAATCCGACGGCGCTGGCCAACGGCACGTCGAATTTGATCGTGCGCGCTGATGCGCTCAATCAGTCTACGGATTTGGTTCAAGCCGGCGTTGTCTACAACGATGCGATGCGCGCTTCGCTCGGCCTGTTCAGTCTTGCCGGCGACGGCAACCAGAATCCCTTCTTGGGCAGTTACACGACCGATATCCATGCCGTCCAGAACGATATTGCTGCGATGCTCGCCAACCCCGGCGACGTGACGCTCGGCGGTCAGGCCTTTACGCTGAACACCACCGACACCGCGGTCTTGACCAACATCCAGACCCAGCTCGGAACGCTGTTGACTGCCGCGGCGCAGACCACCAATGCGGCGACGCTGACGGCTGCGGACCAGACGCTCCACGCCGTGCAGAATGAGATCCTGCAGGAAATCAACAACGACGCTCACATCTCGGCCGCCCTCAACAACGTCCCGTTCCTCTCCAATACCGGTGCGAACGACGTTGCGTTTCAGAACCTTCCGGCCGGCGCCGATGATCCGGCAGCGCTAGCTGCGGCGACAGCGGGCACCAGCCTGAAGGCAGTGGGTGAGGTGTTCAACGCTGCGACCGTTGCCGCCGCCGGCGGCATCCATGCGGCGAATGTCACCGAAATCACGAACGACTTCACCGCCGTTCAACAGGGGCTCACCAACATTCTGGGCAATGCGACCATGCTTGCGCAGATCGAAAATGGCGAAACGGCCACCGCCGCGGCGCTGACCACAATTCATCTCCAGACGGTGTTGGGACAGATCAACCTCCAGCTCAACAAATATGACAACGCGGAGACGACGGGCAATCAAGCTGCGCTGCGCGGCACCGCAGACAATCTGCTCGACATTATCGACATCGTTCAGGGCGACGCCAACTTGAACGCGGCCGCGGGCGGGAACGGCAATGCCGGTCATGTCGGCGGATTCTCTGAAATGCCGGGTGGTCTCACCGGCACCGTCACGAAATTCCAGGACAACCAGGCGCAGACCAATTTCTGGGCCGCATTCCTGTCCGAAGCCAACACCATCAATGCACATCTGACGGCGATTGCGGGTGGCCAGGAGCAGGCCACCGCGGATCTGGTCACGCAGATCCAGAACTACCAGCAGTTCGGCGCCAATTTCGATGCTGCGCAAGGTCAGATCTTCCAGGGCCGCTTCGACAACGAGCTGAACAACGGCACGCTGGAGGCCGATACGGCTGCTGCGGTGAAGGGTCTCACGGGCATCCTGAATGGGGATAAGGGCGACGCGCTGGCTGCGGACAACGCGATGATCGCGGCCGCGGGACAGGGATTTGGTGCGGATGCGATGGACGTTTCCGGCAACAACATTCCGATCGGTGGCGGAACCTATGTCGGCAGCGCGACGACGGTCGCAACGGCAACATCGGTCAACGGCCTTGCCCAAGGCACCATTCCTGTCACGGCGAATCCCAACATCGCCAACGGCACCGGCGGCACTGTGATGTCAGGCACCGGCGGAGGGACCGGCACTGGCGGCGGCACGGGAGCTGGCGGAGGCGCAGGCGGCGGAGCTGGTGACGGCGGCGCTGGCGGCGGCACGGGAGCCGGTGGCGGCGGCGGAGCTGCGGCTCCCGCGTTCCACGACCTTGGGCTCACCTTCAACGATGCGACGCGCGCGCTCGAGGGCGGCCTGTGGCAGAACGTGGTTGAAGAAGGTGGCCAGGGCTTCGGCAGCATCGGTCGCTACACGACCGATCTCCAGAACGTGCAGAGCGGGCTGCAGGCCGAGATCGCGGCGGGACAATTCACCGGCGACACGCTGACTCACGTCAATACGATCCTCGCCGACATCACGACCGCGCTGTCGGCTGCGAGTGCGTCGGTCAGCGGCGGAGGAACGTTCGGCAGTGTCGCCGCCGCGGAAGCGGCGTTGCACACCGCCCACCTCGACATTCTCAATGTCGTCAACAACGATCAGAACCTCGCGACGTTGGCGACACAGGATGGCACCACGGGATTTCTCGCTGCGCCGACCGCGCTTCCGGCCGGCACCAATCCCGCGGATGCGCCTCACGCCAACCTCGCCGAGATCGGAACCATCTTCAACGACCTCGCCAACATCTCGCTTGGCGGCTTCAATGCCGATAATTCGGCTCAGGCGAATGCTGACGTGAACGCCATCGTCACCGACATGCAAGGCTTGATCGCAGCCAACCCGCTGCTGTTTGGCGGCCTGACCGGCGTTCATGCCGACACCGTCGTGCGGCAGCTCCAATTGGAGACGCAGTATATCGCGCAGGCCGGCGTCACCCCGGATGCGGGGCGGGCGAGCAACGACAACCTGCTCGATATTATTGATATCGTTCAGGGCGACACCAACCTGGCGAACATGGCGAACCAGGGTGGCGTGTCGGGCTTCACGCCTTTCGGCGACGCGTTGAACCCGACACCGCAGTACCAGGACAACGACGCGCAGACACAGTTCTGGGCGAACTTCATCGCGCAGTCCAATTCGCTTGGACAGCAGGCGATTGCAGCCGTCAACGCGCATGATGCAGCTGCGACCGCGACGTTGATCACCGATCTCCAGGCCTTCCAGACCACCGTCACCAATTTCGACAAGGCTCAGGGCGGCATCTTCGAGGCTCGGTTCGACAACGAACTGCTCGGTGATACGAGCACGCTCGGCGCCGAAGTGGCCGCGATGATCAAGGGGCTGCAGACCGGCGACGCGGCCCTGGTCTCGGCCGCGGCGGAAGAGATGCACGCCAATGCGGCCGACGTCGGCGGCAACAACCTGCCCGTGACCGGCGGTGCCTACAATACAGACGGTCAGACCGTGGCCGACGTGCTCTCGACGGCGGTGGCTCAGGCCGATGCCGGCGCGGCGGCTGGCGGCGGTGCGGGAGCAGGCGGCGGCGCAGCTGCTGGTGCAGGCGGCGGAGCGGCGGGCGACGCCGGTGCAGGAGCCGCGGCTGGTGCGGGAGCCGGTGCCGGGGCTGGAACGGGCGCAGCGGGCGGCGGTGCTGGAGCTGGCGGCGGCGCGGCTGCTGGAGGCGCCGGGGCCGGAGCGGGCGGTGGCTCAAGCGCCGACGATGACGGCGCACATGCCGGCACGGGAACCGGGGCCGGTGCGGGCGCTGGAGCCGGTGCGGGTGCCGGTGGATGTGGCGGCTGCTCGCATGACCAAGGCCAGAGCGCTCACGGCGGCTCGATTGCCAACGACATCGCGGCTCTGCTCCAGGCGCTGCAGAGCGGTAACGGCAGTGCGGTCACCTCCGCCGTGACGGCTTTGGGCAACGATATGCACAATGCCGGGGCCGGGGAAGTGAACAACGTGACCGCGGCGCTGACCCATCATCAGCACCTCGAACACATCTGGCACTGACACGCGCCTGCACTCGGCAGCGTGACGACAAAAATTTCCCGGCGCAGAATTGCCCTCTGCGCTGGGCTTTCTTTTCAAGAGGCGTCTGCTGCGGCCCGACGCCTTCGTTTGGAAGTTGAAAAACTCGCTCCTCGGCTGGTTATGACGAGGATTGCATCATCGTCATTTGAAAGAGAGCCATTCGCCCGGCGAGCAGTGATCGCGGGCAACACATAGGCCAGTCGCGCTCATGAACGAACAAGCTCTCGCGATCCACGCTAGTGCCGTGTCACCGGGCGCGCTGTCCGGAAAACAGGTGTTGCAGTCGGCGGAGCAGGCCTATCGCCGCGTGCTGGCCGATCAGCCACGCCACCTTCGTGCCCTGTGCGGCCTGGCGGTGGTGCGCGGTGAGCTTGGCGCGCCGGACGAAGCGCGCGGCCTGCTCGACCGTGCCGCCGTGGTCGCAAGCCGGCGCGCCGAGGATCATGTCGCGCTCGGAACGGCGTTCGGACGGATCAACGACCTGGAGCGCGCGCGGCGGCATTTCGAAGAGGCGCTGGCGATCGATCCGAACAGCGCCGAAGCGCATCAGAAACTCGCGATAGCCGCTCAAAGTCTCGGGCAGGTCGAAGCAGCGATATCGCACTACGAAGCAGCCCTCGCCATCCAGCCACGATTTGCGATGGCCCGCGCAGGACTTGGCGATGCCTATCGCCGGCTCGGCCGGCATCACGATGCGATCGGCGAATATGAACAGGCGCTCGCTATCGATGAGGGGCTGGCGGAGGTGCATCTCAATCTCGGCGGCTGCCTGCAGAGCGTGGGGCGCGGCGAGGAGGCGATCCGCAGCTACCAACGGGCGCTCGCGATCAACCCGGCCAGCGCCGACGCGCATTATAATCTGGGTAATGTCTATGCCGACCTCGACAATTTGCACGCGGCCGTCTTTCACTACGAGCGCGCCATCGCGTTGAACCCGAAATCTGCGGAAGCGCACAACAACCTCGCCAACGTGCTGTGCCGGCAGCGGCGCGAGCAGGATGCGATCAGGCATTACCAGGAAGCGCTCCGCCTCAAGCCGCGCTACGCCGATGCGCTCCGCAATCTCGGCAATGTGCTCCAAACGGAAGAGCGTTTCGAGGAAGCGATCGCATGCTATCGATCGGCTCTCGCATACCTGCCGGAAAACACTGCCGTCATCAACCGCCTTGCTTCGGCGCTTTTGGTGACTGGTCAGGTCGGCGAAGCTGCCCTCAGCTTTGAAACCGCGCTCGCGATCGATCCGCGCAACACCGGCATCCAGCTCAACTACGCCACGGTCAAGCCGTTCACGGCGAGCGATCCGCGGCTCGTGCAGCTTGAGGACATCGCCACGCATGAGGGTGCGCTTGCCGACGATCAACGCATCGCGCTGCACTTCACCCTGGGAAAGGCCTATGCGGACATGGGCGATGGCGAGCGTTCGTTTCGTCATCTGAGCATCGCCAATGGACTTAAACGGCAGCATATCACTTACGACGAACGCGAAACTCTGATGCAGATGGACCGCATTCGCGGCGCGTTTTCGGGCGATGTGCTGCGCGCCAGATCGGGTGGCGGAGATCCGTCGAACGCGCCGGTCTTCGTCGTCGGCATGCCGCGGTCCGGCACGAGCCTGGTCGAACAGATCCTGGCCACTCATCCCCGCGTCTTCGGCGCGGGGGAAGTCGACGATCTCGCCGTCACGGCCGCCATGTTCGCCGGGCGTGGCGTGGGTGCCTGTCCTGAGCTGGCCGTCAGACTATCGGATGCCGATCTCCGCGAGTTCGGCAAGATCTACCTTGAGCGCATGGCAAGGGCGGCCGGCTCGAAGGATCGCGTCGTTGACAAGATGCCCGCGAACTTCCTGTTCCTCGGCCTCATTCATCTGGCATTGCCCGGCGCGCGCATCATCCATGTCCGGCGCGATCCGCTCGATACCTGCTTGTCCTGCTACTCACTGCTGTTCTCGGAGGGGCAGCCGTTCGCCTATGACCTCGCTGAACTCGGGCGTTACTATCGCGCCTACGACGCTCTCATGCAGCATTGGCGTTCCGTTCTGCCGCCTGCGAGCTTCATGGAGGTGCAGTACGAAGACCTCGTGAAGGATCCGGAGGGCCAAGCCCGCCGTCTCATCGCTCATTGCGGTCTGAATTGGGACGAGAAATGCCTCTCGTTCCATGAGACGACGCGTCCGATCCGGACGGCAAGTCTGGTCCAGGCGCGCAAGCCGATCTACGCCAATTCAATCGGACGGTCGCGCCTGTACGGCGGAGCGCTCAAACCGCTCCGGGATGCGCTTGAGGGCGATGCGCCGGGAATGACGGAGAGCGCGGTCCCGGCGAGCGAGGCCGAGGACCGAGAGCAGTTGGAGACACAGGCGGAGCGTGCGCTGCGCCTCGCCAAGGCGCTTCGGGAACGCGGCGACGTCTTGATCGCGGAACAGCTTTTCAAATTCGTGGCGGCGATTCGGCCGGAACACTACGATGCCCTGACCGCCTTGGGATCGATCTGCGCGTCTCTCAACCGGCACGATGAGGCCAAGCGATATTTTGGACAATTGATCGCCGCCCATGGGCACGCCCCCAACGCGCACGGCTGTCTCGCAGCCGTTCATGCAAGCTGCGGCGAATTTGACGCCGCTGTTGCGCGTTACGAGATCGCGCTGAAGCTCGCGCCCGACCATCCCGGAATTCACTACGCATTCGCGATGCTGCTGCAGGACCTCAAGCGGAACGCGGACGCGATCGCGCATTTCAGGACTGCGCTCGCAAAGCAGCCCAATCATCTCGAATCGCGTTTCGGACTCGGCAACCTGCTTTACGCGCAGGGCGAGAATATCGAAGCGATCCAGTGTTACCTCAAGGTTCTTGAGTTCAGTCCGCGCCACGCCGAAACGCACAATAATCTGGGCAACGTGCTGTTGCGGATGGGTCAGCACGAGCGCGCGGTCGCGCATTACAGAACCGCGATCGAGATCAATCCATCCTATGCCGACGCCCATGGCAATCTGGGCAATGCGCTGCTCGAGCTCAATCATCTGGACGATTCGATTGAGCACAATAAACGCGCACTCAAGCTCAAGCCCCAGCGGTTTGGATCCTACAATAATCTCGGCGTCGCGCTGCAGGCTCTGGGCCGTTTCGAGGAGGCGCAATCGGCATTCGAGCGCGCGATCGAACTTGCGCCGAACGAGGCGACCGTCCACCTCAACCTGGCGAACATGGAGAAGTTCAAGCCGGGGGACCATCGTCTGCCGGGTCTGGAGCGGCTGCTCGGCGAGGTTCACTCGCTGGATCAGGAGCAACAAGTCGCGGCGCATTTTGCGATGGGCAAGGCGCTTGCGGATCTGAAACGGCATGACGAAGCCTTCGCGGAGTTGAAGAAGGCAAACGTCCTGAAGCGCAACCAGATCGTCTATGACGAGCGCGAGCGGCTTGCGATGTTCGACAATCTCCGCACGACGTTCACAAAGGAGCGGATCGCATCCGGATCTGCAAGCGGAGATCAGTCCTGCGCGCCGATCTTCGTCGTGGGCATGCCGCGCTCGGGCACGACCCTGGTAGAGCAGGTGCTGGCAAGTCATTCGAAGGTGTTCGGGGCGGGAGAGCTGGAAACCTTCAAGGAGGTGATCGGCGAAGCGGCGAACAGCCAGGGCGTCCTGCCGGCCTATCCGCAATTGGTCGAGGCCCTGTCGCCGGACCGGATTCGTCAGATCGGGCAGACCTATGTCGCACGCGTGCGCGTGATGTCGCCCGATGCCGAGCGCATCGTGGACAAGATGCCGCTCAACTTCATCTTTGTCGGACTCATTCACATGGCTCTGCCGAATGCCCGTATCATTCATATGCGGCGGGATCCGCTGGACACCTGCGTTTCCTGCTACTCGCTGCTGTTCACCGGGAATCAGCCCTTCGCCTATGATCTGGCGGAGCTCGGCCGCTATTATCGTGGTTATGAGGCGGTGATGGATCATTGGCAGCGGGTGCTGCCGGCCGGCACGATGATCAACGTGCAATACGAGGATCTCGTCGACAATCTCGAAACGGCCTCAAGGGAGGTGCTTCGGCATTGTGGCTTGGCGTGGGAAGACGCATGCCTCGATTTTCATGACACGCAGAGGATCGTGCGGACGGCCAGTCTGATGCAGGTCCGCAAGCCGCTCTACAGATCCTCGATCGGCGGCTGGAGTCGCTATGCGAAACATCTGCGCCCCTTGGCTGACGCCTTGGGCCAGGACGTTCCGGACAGGCTCGCGGGCGCGATGGCTGCGTCGCGGAGCTCGAAACCCTCTAATTAGATCGCAACAGCCGGCGTTGCGGCGCCTGACGGCTCGAACGGCCGATCCGGATGCATCCGAAACGCGAGGCCGGCGCCCAGCAGGAGCAGGCCGATCGAGCCGGCAAACGGCAGCGTCCAACTGCCTGTGCGGTCGACCAGATAGCCGAACACGACGGGCGAGACGATGCCGGCCGTGCCAAAGCCGAAATTCATCATGCCGCTCGCCGACCCCGAAAACCTCGGCGCAATGTCCATTGGCACCGCCCAGATCGGCCCGACGATCAGCTCGATGGAGAAGAAGGCGAGCGCCAGCGAGAGCGCCGCGATGTTGATATCGTGAATCAGCATCACGGGAATCAGGAACAGGAAGCCGCCAAGCATTCCCGTCACGATGACGTTGCGGCGGGCGGCGACCCGGTCGCCCGTCCGTTGCAGAATGCGGTCGCTGATGATGCCGCCCACGGTATCGCCAATCACGCCGCCAAGAAAAACGCCGGCGGCATAGAGCGCCGATTGGTTCAGATTCTGCTGGTAGTTCTGGTAGAAGAACGACGGAATCCAGCTCACGAACAGCCACAATGTCCAGCCGTAGCAGAAATCCACCGCGGTGACCGGCAGCATGCGCTGAAACAATCGGAGCCATGGCACGGGCTCGTCAGAGCCGCCTCGGCTGCGCGCCGGCAGCGAGGCGAGCTCTTCCTTGCTCAGCGGCGGAGAGGTCGGAACATCGTAAAAATACCACGTCCACACCGCCACCCACACGAGGCTTGCCAGCGCGAGCACGACGAAGGAGCCGCGCCACGACATGAGCTCGATCAGCAGCGCGATGAGGGGCGGAGTCACGGCATTGCCGATCCGCGCGAAGGAATGGGTGATGCCTTGGGCAAAGGCCCAGTTTCGCTCCGGAGTCCAGACCGACATCGCGCGCGTCGCGGTCGGGAAGGTCGCGCCTTCGCCGATCCCCAGCGCCAGCCGTGCCGCGATAAGGCTCGCCAGCCCGCTCACCAATCCCGTTGCCGCGGTCGATACGCATACGATCAGGCCGCTCACGCAGAGCGTCCGGCGCGCGCCGAACCTGTCGCCGAAATAGCCGCCAATCAGTTGGAACAAGGCGTAAGGATAAGCGAAGGCCGAGAAGGCGAGGCCGAGCTGGGTGTTGCTGAGATCCAGATTGGCCTTGATCAACGGCGCAGCCGTCGAGATGTTGACCCTGTCGATGTACAGGATCATGTACATCAGGCACAGCAGCAGAAGTATCCGGTTAGACGCACCAAGTTTACGCATCAGGCCGCCGGGCTGAGCCTGCCCTTGATCTGGGTTCGGTGCATGAGACGCCGCGCCGTGTCGTCGAAGGGATCGCGCCGATGCATGGTGCAGCGATTGTCCCACATCACGAGATCGCCCACCTGCCAAACATGTTCCCACTTGAATTCGGGACGATCGACGAATGCCCAGAGCTCATCGAGCAGCGCCTCGGATTCGGCGAGTTCCAGTCCCATCAGATAGGCGTTGCGGCGGCGGCCGAGATAAAGCATCCGGCGCCCGGTGTCGGGATGTGTGCAGACCAGGGGATGCACCGCGCCCGGGGATGTCCTGGGATCGTCGGTCGGCGTCACGCCCTGGCGCAGGAAGCCACCGCTGTTGTAAGTGCCGTCGTGCTTGATCTTCAGCCCTGCGATCCGGCGCTTCATCTCGGGTGAGAGCGCATCGTGGATCGCGTACATGCTGCAGAACGATGTGTTGCCACCCGCAGGCGGGATCTCCAGCGCGTAAAGCGCGCTCGCAATCGGCGGCACCTCCAGATAGGACATGTCGGTGTGCCAAACGGCTTCGCCGGCGCCAAGACTGCCGATCGGCTCACCGTTCAGCTTCACATTCGAGACAATATAGATCTCGGGCAGGCCTTCGACGAAGCGCCGGCCGTTCTCCTGGATCGGAGCCCAATCAAGATCACCAAAGCGGCGGCTGAAAGCGATCAGATCCTGATCGTCGAGCGCCTGGTTGCGGATCAGGATCACCTGATGCGCGTGGAAGGCGCGCAGGATCGCCGCGAATTGCCGGTCGTCCAATGACTTCAAGTCGATGCCACGCAATTCGGCGCCGAGTGCGGCGCCGGTTGGAACAATATCGACGGGAGGAAATGCTGCCTCGCTGGCAATCGTAGCTTCGATGTTCATGGCAACGACCTCCCATTTTCACCTGCTCGCCTTCGTCGGGCGGCGTTGGTCTTGCTCGGGTCCTGCTCGACAGGCTTCCTGCGCAAGATCATAGGCCGAAACAATTACAAATTGTTGGCCGAGAACAAGCCAAAAGTTGGAAGGTTCGAGGCGCGCTCGCGCCTCACTCGCGCGGCGATGGATCGGGCGTCGGTCGAGCAGCACTGGGCGGCTGTCGATCGGGCAGAGGCCCTTCCTGTCCCTCGAACAGGATTCGCGCCGCGGCGCCTTCGAGATCGTCGTACTGGCCGTTCCTCAGCGTCCACATGAAGGAAGCAAGAGCGGCAAGCCCCATCCCGATCGCGATCGGAACAAGAAAGAAGTAATCGATCATGGTTGGACTGTCTGCACCTCGCGATAAGCGTGCCAGGTGGCGTGGCCGAGCAGCGGAAAGATCACGATCAGCCCCAACATGCCCGTCGCAAGGCTCAAAAGGAACAGCGCCAGCACGACCGCTGCCCAGATGAAGAGAACGCGCAGATTGGTCCAGACCAGCGCCATGCTGCTGCCCATCGCGGTCAACGCGTCGGTCCGCTCGTTGAGCAGCATCGGGATCGAAAAAGCGCTGATCGCAAAGGAGAAGGCCGCGAACAGTCCGCCAACGGCGGTGCCGACGATCAGCATCGCCCAGCCGACTCCCGTGGTGAACAGCATGGGCGCGATGTGATCAAGTCCGGGGAAGGGCAACAGGCCGAAGAACAGCGCGTAGATGATGACCGCCGCCCGAATCCAGACCATCATCAGCAGGCAGAGCAGCACGCCGGTGAACAGGATCTGGCCGCCCGAGCGCGGCTTGACGAAGAAGATGTTGCGCCAGGAGAGAGGCAGGGCCGCCTCGATACGCCGGCTCTTTTCATACAGTCCGACGGCGAGGATCGGGCCGACGACCATGAAGCCGGCGAAAACCGGAAACAGGATGTAATCGCGGCCAAGCGCGATCAGGCCGCCGACAATTGCAACCGAGATCAGGAAGACGACCACGCCATAAGCGACGCTCATGGCAGGCCGGATCGTGAAGTCCCGCCATCCCTGCGCCAGCCATTTCAAGGGGTCCGCCGATTTGAGCGGGCGGGCCCATCTGTTCGGGGTTGGTAGGGGCGGTGCCACCGAGGGAAGCATTGTCATGGCGGATCTCACGGCTTCAGGGAGAACCGGTACGCCCGGCTGGACGTGGCGAACAGGACGACTGCGCGGCGGCATATTGTCCGCGTTCCGCGGCTGCATCGCCCTGTCTGACATGCGCGACACAGGCCGGCTGCGACCTTGTCGCCACATAGATCAGATGTGCATTGGCGGCCAGCACGACCACGGCCATGAGCGCCAGCGTCAGCCACACCCAGCCGGGCGTCCGCGCCCGCTTGCCGGGGTCGGTGGTGACAAGTTCGCTCATTGGTTCGCCACCCGCTTGTCGAGCAGATAGAGCGTCAGGATCTTGCGGTCGAGTGCGGACAGCCGGCTTTCCCAGGTGGGCATGTGGCCCTGACGGCCGCCCCAGACGGTGGTGTCGATGGTTTCGAGATTGCCGCCGTAGATCCAGGACTTGTCGGTCAGATTGGGCGCGCCGAGTTCCGGATTGCCCTTGGCGTCTTCGCCGTGACAGGCGACGCAGTTGGCGACAAAGATGGCCTTGCCGGCCTCGACCATCTTGGGGTCGAGCTCCCTGGCATTCGGATTCGACAGCGAATAGACGAACGAGACCACCTTGAGGACATCGGCACGCGGCAGCATGCCATCGTGTCCGAAGGCCGGCATCTGCGACACATGAGTGTCGGGATGCGCCGAGTTGATGCCAACGCGAATAGTATTGAAAATGTCCTCGGGCTTGCCGCCCCACAGCCAGGACGACGTGGTCAGATCGGGAAAGCCCGGGCCACCCTTGGCGTCCATGCCGTGGCAGGCGGCGCAATTGTTGCCGAACAGGGCGTGGCCGGTTTCGCGGACGACGTTCATGAGCTGCGGATCGGACTGGATCGCGGCGTAGCTTTCGGACTGAATCTTGTTGGTCCAAACGTCGCGATCGACGGCCGCCTCCTTCAGCGACGCCGCCACGATACCGCGCTGGTCGGTGCCGAGCAGCCCCTTGGTGTAGGTGACGCCGAGCGGCCAGGCCGGCATCAGCACCCAGTAGCCGACGGAAAACAGGAACGCCAGCGTCAGGAAAAAATACACCGCGCGCGGCACCGGCGTGTTCAGCTCCTTGATGCCGTTCCATTCATGGCCGGTGGTCAGATAGCCGGTGAGGCCGTCGCGGTCCGGTTGGTGATCTACCGCCATGGCCTGTCCTCGTCGGTCAGAATCGACCGGGCGGCGTGATCGAAGCGCTTCTTGTTGGACGGCCAGAACGTGTAGACCACGACCGCGATCGACAGCGCGATCAGGTAGAACAGCCCGAAGGATTTCGACAGCCCGACGAGAAAATCGTGCGCGACGCTCATTGCACCGCTCCCGCCTGCGCGACCGGCTTCACGGCCGCGTCGGTCAGACGACCGAGAATTTGCAAATAGGCGACCAGCGCGTCCATTTCGGTCAATTGATTGGGCCGCCCGTCGAACGCGCGCACCGTGGTCGCCTTGCCATATCGCTTGGTCACGCCCTCGGCCAGCGGCGAATCCGGGTTCGCCTGGCCCGTCGCGTCGGCGGAGGCGTTGGCGATCATGTCGTCGGTGTAGGGCACGCCTACCGCGCGCTGCGCCTTCAGATGAAGGCCGAGATCGTCGGTGCGCAGTTCGGCCGTCATCAGCCAGTCATAGGCGGGCATCACCGAGACCGGCACCACGTCGCGCGGATTGTTGAGATGAGCGACGTGCCACTGATCCGAATATTTCTCTCCGATCCGCGCGAGATCGGGACCGGTCCGCTTGGAGCCCCACAGCATCGGATGATCGTATTTGGACTCGACCGCGAGCGAGTAGGGGCCGTAACGGTCGACCTCGTCGCGCAGCGTGCGGATCATCTGGGAGTGACAGGCGTAGCAGCCTTCGCGGATATAGATGTTGCGGCCGGCAAGCTCGAGCGGCGTATAGAGCCGCATGTCCGGCGCGTCCTCGACGGTCTGATGGATGGTGAACAACGGCGCGATCTCGACCAGCCCGCCAATGCTGGCGACGACGATGATGCCGAGCATGAGCCCGATCGCCTTGCGCTCCAGCCGGTAGTGAAAGCTGAAGATCGACATGGCGTTCTACTCCGCGGGATGTGCCGCCGCGCCGGCGAGCCGCGGCTCGGGCAGATCGCTTACGCTTTCCGCGGTTCGGGCGGGAGTCCTGATCGTCATCCAGATATTATACGCGCCGACGATCCCGCCGATCAGGAACAGCAGGCCGCCGAAGGCGCGGGCGATGTAATACGGGTGCATTGCGATCAGGGAATCGATGAAGGAGAAAGCGAGCGTGCCGCTCTCATTATATGTCCGCCACATCAGCCCCTGGATGATGCCGGAGTTCCACATCGCGAAGACGTAGATGATCGTGCCGAACAGCGCGAACCAGAAATGGGCTTCGACCAGACGCGCGGAATACATGGCCTCGCGATTCCAGAGCCATGGCACAATGGCGTAGATCGAACCGAAGGTGATCATCGCGACCCAGCCGAGCGCGCCCGCATGGACGTGGCCGATGGTCCAATCGGTGTAGTGCGACAGCGAATTGACGGTGCGGATCGCCATGAACGATCCCTCGAAGGTGGTCAGGCCATAGAACACCGCGGCGACCATCATGAAGCGCAAGGTCGCGTCGTCGCGCACCTTGTGCCAGGCGCCGTTCAGTGTCAGCAGCGCGTTGCCGGCCGATGCCCAGGAGGGGATCAGCAGCATCAGCGAGAAGGTCATGCCGAGCGTCTGCACCCATTGCGGCAGCGCCGTATAGTGCAGGTGATGCGAGCCGGCCCACATGTAGAAGAAGGTGATGCCCCAGAAGCTGATGATCGACAGCCGGTATGAGTAGATCGGACGCCCGGCGCGCATCGGCAGGAAGTAATACATCATGCCGAGGAAGCCGGCCGTGAGGAAAAACGCCACCGCATTGTGGCCGTACCACCATTGCGTCATGGCGTCCTGCACGCCGGAAAACAGCGAATAGCTCTTGGCATGGCCGAGCGAAACCGGGACCGCGAGGTTGTTGACGATGTGCAGCATCGCCACCACCACGATGAACGCCATGTAGTACCAGTTCGAGACGTAGATGTGCGGCTCCTTGCGCCGCGCCAGCGTCCGCAGATAGATCAGCAAATAGACGACCCATACGACGACCAGCCAGATGTCGGCGTACCACTCCGGCTCCGCATATTCCTTCGACTGGGTGATCCCCATCACGTAGCCGGTGACGGCGAGCAGGCAGAACAGGTTGTAACCGAACAGCACAAACCACGGGCTGAGCTGGTCCGGCAGCCGCGCGCGCGAGGTTCGTTGCAGCACGTAGAACGAGGTCGCGATCAGCCCATTGCCGCCGAAGCCGAAAATGACTGACGTTGTGTGAACCGGACGAAGTCTGCCAAAGCTCGACCAGCCGCCGCCGAAGGTCAGGTCCGGATTGACCAGTTGCCACGCCACCCAGTCGCCGATCGCCAGCCCGAACACGGCCCACGCGATCGCGAGCACGATGCCAACCTTGCTGGGGTCGTCGTAATAGCGCGTCAACCGGTCATCAGATGGCTCCGGCGCAAAATAATCCCTCCCGATCAGGAAGATCGTCAACACGCCGGCAAGGAAGATCAGCCCGCCATGAATGCCGATCGGATCGTTGCGCCCGGCGAGGCCCAGCATCAGTCCGCAAATGGCAACTACAAGGCTGATCAGTATGGCCTGCTGTCTCTCGCTTAGGGTGAGTTGGGCGATCATGGCCGACCGAGGAGAGCGCGGAATCTGATTGTATTCGTGCTCGATCCTACCTCGGCGCGCGCGTTTGGACGATCAAATTTGCAAGCAAAACGCGCTGTGACATGTCGCACAGACTGCGAAGTTGCCAGCGTGCCACGGTGATGCGCGGGGCGACGGGGGCGTCGCCAAGCCTCCATGACTACCCCATCAAGCCTCCATAATAAGCCGATAAGGGGTGTCATTGGGGCGCGGCAATGTCCAGGGCTGCGCGCTGCTGGCTCTCGGCACGCTGCTTGCTCAAGCCGACACATGGTTGTTGCAGAGCCGATATATCGAAGGATCGAGTCCCGAAATGATACAGAATTATACGATTTTGGGCAGGGATAGGCAGGACGCCGAGGTGCAGCGGGACAGATGGCTCTTGGAGCATCCGGAGATAAGGGTGCTGCGATTGCATCCGCCCCGGCCTGAGCCGCCAACGCTGCTGACGCGCATCGGCGGCCGCGACGTCCCTCGCGTGTCGATCGAGGTTGAATACGAAGAGTAGAGCATGATCCGGAAAAGCATGCCCTCGGGCTCCGACCCGGCGGGTGTGTGGCGGTGTTCCCTTGAGCCTAACAAACGCGGAACGCGTTTGCGCGCAAATAATCGCAAATAATAACGAGAAGCGCGAAGGCGATCGAACAGACCCTCACCGGCGATACGCCCTTCGCAGCAGAACGGCCGCCACGCCGACAATGAGCGCAGCGATCAGCGCGTCGACGCGAATATCCTCCCGCGACAGGCCGCCATAGACGTGGAGTAAGTGGCGCAACAACGCTGCAATCAGAACTGTGGCCACGACAATCGCCACGAGATATCGCAGCCGAAATTCTCTTGGATCCAGCACCCCGACGCTCCCCCCGGGTTCCATTTTACCATCAAAAGGCGTGGGGGTAAAATGTGTTGCCGCATTCAACATGGGACAGGTGCCGCTCTGAACGTGGCATCTGGCGGGCGCGCAACGCGATGGATCCGATCCAGGCCGACCAGAAAAGGCCGGCGGGCGCTACGCCGCCGGCCCCTTCTTGCGACTGCCGGCCCGGCTGTCCGGTTCCACCGCATTTCGAAAGCGCAGCTTGAACCTCGTTAGGTTAACGAGAGGTTAAGTTTAGGCTCCCAAGAACCCTACGTGAAGAACCTCGGTGGCGCAGGCAACCCGCAGACCGGCGCATCCGGTTACGCAGAGCTGTGGAT
>Ga0210406_10003965_pt1 | contig 16052 bp, 16 predicted proteins | sample IncBWC30MmetaG_FD_155454 | JGI IMG/M metagenome (GOLD analysis project Ga0210406, IMG submission 155454) | Forest soil microbial communities from Barre Woods Harvard Forest LTER site, Petersham, Massachusetts, United States - Inc-BW-C-30-M | ecosystem: Environmental > Terrestrial > Soil >... | reverse complement strand
GTCGATAATTACCGGCCAACCATTCGAATCAAATTCTAAAAACTCTAGCCGGAAAGACTTTATTCTCTTGCGATTGGGGGCTTTTCAGGAGAAGGAGCTCTGCTTCCGGTTCAGATCTTGGCGGGTCAGCGCCGGGGGCAGAGCCCCAACGAACTACGATTCTTTTTATCCCACTTTCTGCGCTGCCGCACAAGCTTGAAACTGATTGGGCCAGAGACTGCGACAAGCTCCTGCGGCGATGCCCTGTATGTGAACGGGATTCGATCATCGGCCACGGCCGCCGCAGCAAGCAGGCGCACGATGAGTATCGCGATTGGATTGGCATCCGTCGCGGTCGCTGCCCAGTTTGCAGGACGACCTTCACTTTCCTCCCACTGCTTTCTCTCCCTTACACGCATTACAGCTTGCTGGCGCGCGGTCAGGCATTGCGACGGCGCTTTGTGGAACACTGCTCGTGGGAAGACGCGATGCCTACACTCAAAGACCCTAACCGCGTGCCCGATGCTTCTACCATCCGCCGCTGGTCGAGCGGCCTGGATCGCTCTCAACTGGCTTTTTCGTTCCTGCGCCAAACGCTGGCTCGCGTTGCTTACTGGGTGGCGTGTGGTCCCGTAGATCACGAAGCTTGGCTGTTGCCTTGCCTAAATCCGATTCTGCGGATTCTTGGGCCCCTGCGTCTCTGAGAAAAATTTTCTTCCACCTACCATCCTTGCCTGTGAATGGCGGCGAGCTTCTCCTACGCTCAGCCTTCGGAGGCAAACAGCATCGTGGGCGGGGATGTCGAACAACTCAAACAGCGCTGGCCGCTGCTCGATTACTTACAACAGCAGAACTGGGCCGCCCGGCCAGCGGGTTACGACTCCGAGTTCGTCGGACTCTGTCCGCTACACCAGGAGACGCAGCCTTCGTTCTATGTCAACGCCCGTAAAAATCTCTTCTACTGCCACGGTTGCGGTCGGGGGGGCGATTTAATTCGTTTTGTCGAGTTGTCCCGCCATCTCTCTTTCCGCCAAAGTCTTGCCTACCTCGAGCAGCAAAGCGCTCCTCCAGTCGACTCCGTCGACTCTGCCACCGTGCTTAATGCGGTGGCCGCGTTCTATCAAGAGCAGCTCGATCGCTACCCTGAGGCACTGCGTTATCTTGAGCGACGCGGACTGCACGATCCTGCATTAATCAAAGAGCTGCGCATCGGCTATGCTCCTGGCGGATGCCTGCGCCGGCATCTCTCCGCTCAAGGCTATTCTTTCCATCTTCTTCGCCAGGTGGGCCTGGTCAACTCTCAAGGCCGCGACACCTTCTACGGTCGCGTCGTCTTCCCCTGCAGTCACGGCGGACGCATTGTCAACCTCTACGGCCGTAGCCTGGGCGATGCCTTTGCCCATCGATTTCTGCCTCGCCCCAAGGGCGGCTTGTATGCCTGGGAGCAGGTCCGGCATTGCCCGGAGGTAATTCTCGTCGAGGGGCTGTTCGACTATGCCGTGTTGTGGCAGGCAGGTTTTCATCACCTCACCTGCTCGTTGGGCACCCACCTCAACGCCTGCCAGTTTCGGCAACTGTGCGACAACAAACGCACGGTTTATCTCACCTTCGATGTTGACGCTAATGGCAGCGCTCAACAAGCCTCGCAACAGCTTGCATATCGTCTCCGGGCGCGAGGTATTGCCACTCGCCGCGTCCTCCTGCCTCCTGGCCATGATCCCAACCACTTCTTCGTCCAGGGCGGTGATGCGCGGCAGTTTCAGTCTCTGCTGGAGGTGGCTCAGCCGTGAAGTTCCGCGTGATCTATCTGCACTCCCATGACGCACGAAGCCCGATTCACATAATCGAGCAAACCACCGGCTGGGAGGTCGGCTGGATTAATCGTTATCTAGACCGCGAATACGTCCGTCGCCTAGCGGACTCGACTCTACGAACCTACGCTCACAACCTGCTGCACTTCGTCCGCTGGTGGGAAAGCATTCATCACACCGGCGATATCGTGGAAGGAGACCTTGCCGAGTCGACACTCCTGGATTACGTGCGCTTCCAGTCCAGCCAACAACCTCGGCCATCGGCTTCCCTCATCAACGACCGCGTTGCCGTCACGGATCGCGCTCTGCGCAACCAGTTCCCGAACGCTCCTTGTCAGATCGCTCGCGGTTTTCATCAAGCTTTCTTGCGGCGTGGACCCATGGGCCTAGCGCGCCCACGGCAGGCAATCAGCCGGCTGCGAGTGAGGGTACCTAAACGTAACATCGTGCCGCTCTCAGTGAATGAAGTGGCCCACTTCTGGTCGAGTTTTCGTACCTCACGCGACTTGGCCATCGTGGGTTTGATGCTCCTGCATGGGCTCCGTTCCGCCGAAGTGTTGGCTTTGAATCCGGATGACGTATTGCTGGCGGAAGCGCAACTCCGCGTTCGTGGCAAAGGCAACAAACTTCGCTTCCTCCCGCTTGCGCCAGAAAGCATTCAACTGCTCGATCACTATCTGCGACTAGAACGACCCAATCCATGCAGCCCCGCATTGTTCGTCTCGCTGAAAGGACCTGCGCGTGGAACCCGTATGAGCACTGCGGGATTGCGCTCCTTGTTCCGCTACCATCGCCGAACCTCTGGCATTAAGCTCGCCCACCCGCATCGTTTTCGACACACCTTTGCCTACGATATGGTACGTGCTGGGATAAGCCTGCCCGCGCTCATGCAGCTGATGGGTCACGCCGACATTCAAACCACGCTGCGCTATGTGCAGATCACCCCACAAGACGTCTATGTTGAGTATGCACGTGCAGTGGCGCAGCACACTCGTCCTGTCCCGAAGATTTCCTCATGAACCGCGCTCGCCGCCCACCGCTTCAGCATCCTCTGGCGCCGGTCTTCGATCGTGCCGTTGATTCCTTCAGCGTTGCACTCAGTCCCGATACCATTCGCCACTACCGCGGTACCGCGCGCAATTTCCTGAGATTTCTTGGCCTCGCATATCCCCAAGTGAACGGTCTTGAGCAAATGCGTCGTGAGCCCCACATCCTGGGCTGGATGTCTCATCTGCGCTCAAAAGTGCGGCCCCTGTCGACCGCCTCCTACATTAACCAGCTCATCGCTCTGCGCTCTCTCTTGAACGAACTGGCTTGGTCGGAAGAGCTTGCGGAACTCGTCCGCCTGATCCGACGTGAGGATTTTCCGCGTCCACCGCAGAGACTCCCACGGCCGCTCACCCTACAGCAGGATCAGCTTCTCCAGCAGGAGTTCCGCCGCCGTAATGATCTGGGTGGCAATGTTTTTTTGTTGCTGCGCCACACCGGCATGCGCATTGGCGAATGCGCCGATCTGTCCTGCGATTGCCTTCGCTCCACCGGATCAGAGCAATGGGCGATTCATGTGCCCCTCGGGAAGCTAAAAACCGAACGTATGGTCCCTGTGGATTTCTTTGCCTGTGAACTCGTCCAACGCCTGGCATTCTTTCGTTCCCTGGATCCGCTGCCGGCCGATGGACGGCTCCTGGCCCGCGCAAGCAGCAAAGAAGCCCTGGTTGGTCAACTGCGTGATTACTTGCATCAGGTCTGCCATACCCTCGGCCTCTCCACCCGCATCGTTCCTCATCAGCTTCGTCATACCTATGCCACAGAAATGCTGCGTGCCGGCGTGAGCTTTCCCGTGCTCATGAAGTTACTCGGCCACACCTCTCCTGAAATGACCATGCGTTATGTCGACGTGGCATTGACTGATCTCCAGCGGGAATATCAACTGGCTCGTTCACGACCTCGGCATCTCGTTCCACAGCCGAAAGTGCCGTCCACCCGCGTTCGAGCTGGACTCGAGGGAGTAATCGATTCCTTGCTGGCGGCTCAACATGTGCTCGAGATGTTCCGCCGCGTGCTGCCACATTGCGACTCTCGCGCTTGCCTCGACCGCCTATCCAACCGGCTCACCAAGATTGTCAGCGAAACGCGCAAACTCCGCACCTCCTGAGAAGTGGGCAGAGATTGGCCGGTAATGTCGGCTAACCTTACCCTACCGAATTAGGGAAGTGGTGCCCGTCACTCGGGAGCAGACGCCGAGCCAACATGTTCATACCCTCCCAAAAGCTGACTTCTGGACAGTGTGCCGCAGTCGCTCCTGGCATGATTTTCTGGGTCGCCGTTTTCCGTCAGGTGGACCTTTCCGGCATAGCGCTACACTACGCGACTTTGCGCGAATGATCGCGCTCATCGGCGCGCATTCCGTCAAGAGAAGAGAGTCTTTCTATACTGCGAGCCGGTCCAAGGTGAACACTGCGCCACGGCGTAGTCATCGCTTCTTTCCCCCGACGAAGGGCATGGTTGCGGCCTGCTTCATCCATGACGCCAATTGGCGCTCGTCGAAATCGTCAACCGAAGCTAACTCGACTCCGCGGGTGGATTTGCCCATCCCGATCGGCGTCACAGGCGGTTCCGGCTTGAGCGCCGTGCCCCGTATGAACGTCAGTTTCACATGGCCCACGAAGGCGCCGGATGAGAAGCACCAACCCCCGTCGACCCCGTAGTACGCCATGCCCCACTTCACCGCTCTCGAAAGCGGATCTGTGGAAAGCCCAAATCACTGGATCGGGTGCAATGGCTCTTAACTCCTAGTCAGTTCTTCACTTTGCGGGGTGGGCGTGGCACTACTGCCCGTGAAAAGCTCGACCGGTCCGCGGCGGCGAGCCGCTGTGAGTTCTTCTTCCAATCAGGTGACGGAGTTGCTAGCCCGATGGGGTGATGGCGATGAGGACGCTCGCGAAACCCTGATTCCCGTCGTCTACCAGTTCTGCATAGACGTACGCTCTCGATCTCGTTAGGGCGACGCTAGAGGTGGAACGTCAGTCGTGGCCTTTGCGCGATCGCATGTCCTCATCCGAATGCGTGTCTGAATTGCGCTCACTTCCGCACGGACGCCCGTTTCCTCGATGTGCATAAAGCAGAACTGCACGAATCGGAACGGCTCCGGTGAATCGTTCTTGCTCCAGGATGAACTCTTCGATCTTGCTTGCCCTATAGCGGAGCATTCCTGCTCGTCCAGGGCCATCGCCAAAACGTATGACGGGTAAGAGCGGTATCTTTCTTGACGAGTGATCCCGAACCCAATCGAGCGATGTATTCAAGCGTTCAGCGACCTGCGGGGGCGTGAGCAAGGGATCGTTTTCACGCCAATCGCATGCCGGTACAACCGGTTTCGGAATCGTGGTCCATGTTTGCAATCAACTCCCGGACGAAATAAAGACCGTTTGCATCATCGACTTCTGGACCACAGGGCGGGATGCTTCTCGCCAGAAGCGACAGGCACGAACTAAATTTATCGTCGTTGATACAGCTGTCAGCCATACGATAGCCGATGGGACATTCACTCTCAAAGGTGTGGCCGAGACAGACTATGTGGTGCACGCTGACATCTACGTGAAACCCGGCTACAGAAAATTCTGCGGACAAGATGAAGTCGCCCGTACGAACCAACAGCCTGCAACCGTGAAGTTTGTGTTGGACCGTCAGGGGGCTGACTGCGGCAATTGAACGTTCTGTAGAGTCGGTAACTGTTTAAATCAGGCGGTCACCCTCTTTGAGGGATGCGCCGTCTGGCAGCCAGCGAGTAAAACGGATTTCCGCTTTATGAACTCGCAGACGATTTCCCCGGTCTACTTCCGGTCGATACGATTCAGTGTATATTTGGTCCGATGCCATGCAACGCCCCCCGGACCCTCAATTGCTCGGATTCCTCGAAGCCTACGACCGGCACATTTCGGATCTCGCTCTCGCGCTTCGAGAGGTGATTCTTGAGGAAGTGCCCGACGCCTCGGAGTCGATCTACCAGGTGTACACGGTGGCCATTTGGTTCGGGTTCAGCGGAAAGATGAAGGACATGTTCTGTTATATCGCGACCAACGCGGGGCACGTCAACTTGGGATTCCCGCGCGGGAGTTCGCTGCCGGATCCGAATCGAGTGCTGGAAGGCGAGGGTCGGACCATGCGCCACATCAAGCTCAGGAGCCAGCGCGATGTGGAGCGCCCCTTCGTGCGGCGCTACATCCAGACAGCGATGGAGCAGGCGGCGCGGTTGGGTGCGGGCGGAACGGGCAAAAGCGTCGTCAAGAGCGTGCGCGGAGTCCCCGCGAAGCGCGGCGCAAAAAAGCCCCGCGGGAAATAACCCGTACTTACTCAGATGAGGATCCCGATGTCTGGGCGGTTTCTCTTTTGCATCGCGCCGAGGGATGGTTGTGCGATAAGTATTGTAAGCCGACGATTTCACGTTTTGACTGCTAGTAAGTGAGGGTTAAAGAAAATCTTTCGACAGTTAGTCTGGCAGTCTATTGGCGGCTCACCAGGTCAGCGATCATTCATTGCTAGCTCGGGTATATCGGTGAGTTGGTGCCACTCGTGAGGAAGGCCGCGCATGAGGAGGCCACAGTCGAAATCGAGCGACCCTGCGGGGAAGCGCTGCGAGTCTGAATAGAATGCGCAATGCTGCGACTCAACTTCCATGGGAACCATCTCCCACTTGAGCATTTTCAATTGCAATCCTTCCAATTCATGGCCACGCAGCGAACAGGAAAAGCCGCAGTCACCTTTTCGGAAGAACTCTGATACCTCATCAAACGAGCCGAAACTAGGCGTATGCTGCCATTCACCAGAGACGCGGGCCGAAAAACGCACATCGGCTTTACCATCGTCGCTGGTCACGTCCATGGCAAGACGGTTCTCGTCTTCACTCACCTGAAACCGGGCATGGTGATGAACTCCCGGGAAAAGGCGCCCGCCGAGCAACTCAACCAATCGCTGGTCCGTTTCACGACGCCAGACAAAGACGCCGGGGCGAATGCCATCGCTCGCAGGGTATTGGATCGCCACTCGATGCGCCATGTTTTCGGAGGAGAGACCGAGGGGGCCTGGAATGCCGTGCGGTCGCAAGTTCTCCAGGCGAATTAGGCAAACGCCCACGATGGCACACCCATGCCGCTGGTCAACTTCTAGAGGCGCGGGCAAAAGGCGCTGCACTACGTCAGCATCCGCCCGGAAGTTTAGCAGCATGCGGCGGGCGGATCACACCTTGGATCAGGGGCAGCATTTTGTGCAGGATTCTAGCATACCGTTATCGCGATTTATCGCCAACAACACTGGTCAGGGTGATCAGTGCTCAAGGCTTTTGTTGACTCTACCGCTCGGCTTCATTTATCGCGTTCCTGAACTGTTCGACCGCGGCAACCTCAGGAAAGTCGTCCAGTGCGTCCTTGGCCATATAGCGCCAAACCGCTGGAGCATCCAGCGGATGATCGACTCGCCCCATGTAGACCTCAAAGCTATCCTCCGACGGAGCCATTTCCTTATTAATACGTGGCCGTCGGTCCGCGGCGGTTCCACTAGGCCCGGAAGTGGGAAGAGCGGGCGGAGCCTGCTCAGCAGCATTGGGAATGCCACCGGTGTGATCGTCCGGGCGGTTGTCTGCCGGGGAATTGCGGATCGTCGGACCATTCGCATGTCCCCTGCGTACCGCGATAATCAAGTCCGCAGCCTGTTCATCCCTGATCACCTTGAATCTGCCCCATTTCGTTATTGCGTTTTCCACGTTCGTCTGCGCGGTTCGATTTGCGTTTGGACTCGTCAGAGGCTCGCCTGCCTCAGGACGAATCACAACTGTAACGGTCTGCGCCCGCAGCACATATTCGGAGAGCCCCTGCTTTTTCTTGTTTTTTGCGCTCGCTTGGGGAACCAACAGAAGAAGAACGAGGAAAGCAATCAGTACGCGTACGGACATAGCTGCCTCCGTGCTCTTGTGCTGGCCATTATACAACTCAAGACTGACGTAACCAGGCCTTAGCACAAGCTTGCGCCGTTTCTTCGCCAAAATCCGGGTCGGTGAGCGCTATTGCTAAGATTTAACGCCAACCGTCACTTGTCTGCGTCGGCTCGTCGCAGCACCGGTTGTTTCGGTTCTTGAGGTTCGGGATGCCCTGCCTGCCAGATGTGGAGGTTTTCCTCAAACTCGTCAAACACCGACGTTGATACACTGGCCTCTCGTCGTTGAGGCAGGATATCGGCAATTTCGCGACGCAGTGCCCTGACTCGGTCGGGAGTGGGTGGAAAGCGACTGAACGCAAGCACGTCACTCCCATTCGCTGATAACGGTGCAGCCCATATTCGCTGAACAAAACGAACATAACCATCTACGTCATAGCCAGCTTTATAGAGATACTGCACTCCAAAATAATCCGCGTCGAACTCGTCCGCGGGACGCATTCCGTTGAACATGCTTAATGGGGGTGCGGTGCATGTGAACCAAGTGAATGCCGAGTTCTGTATCGGGCTGACCGAGCTGACCGAGAGCAACACCTGCCTGATGGCCTGTATCGTGGGAGTGTGCAACGCCGTGTGAGCGATCCCATGTGCAAGCACAGCAGCTAGTTCGCCTTCGCTCTCTAGCCGAAGAAGAAGGCCACGGGTGATGTATTGATATCCGCCGGGGGATGTGCAGGCGTCCACTTCATCGCTGTCAATCAACATGACGGTGATGTGCATCTGGGCATCCGAATTTCGAGCTAGGTTCTGTGCGAGTGCCGACAAGTACTTGGTTAGCGCGGGATCGTGTATCAACTTGGTGGAACGCTCGACCGCAGCAGCTCCCGCTGCGCCTCGTTCTTTTTCTTTCTCAGAAGAACCGACAACTTTGGGGTCTTGCCTGTGCATGACGTCCCGGTGGCCGATAGCGTTGATGTCACGGTCGGATTTCGATCTCTTAATGGATGGTGCAGACGAAGCAAACAGCGGAACCAGAGGGGTCGCAGCAGCGAACGCCAGTGTTAGGGACGCGATTAACACAGTTCTGCTGATCACAATTTGAACGTCCTCCCCATAAGTTGAGGATCGGAAACGGTCTTAGAGCGATTATACGGCTCGAACCGAGGCAACTGTTGCGAGCAGGCGTGGCTGTTGAAAAAGTCCATTTCCTTCAAAACAGCCGAAATTTGGGGGATGGAAAATGTCTAGAAAAAGCGAGAAAGTCGTTTGTAGAGCTTCCTATTCGAACTGCCGCTGCAAATCGGCGCCTTTGCTGGGAGGGGGCCACTTTGGCTGGTAGAGTTTTGCAGTCTGACCGGAACACGGAGCCGCAACGCCGAAGGTGAGCGATACTGGCCAGCGATAACCGTCGGTGATCAATCCGCCCTTACATCGACTGATGATCCACGTCCCTTCCATCGTACTGACAAACTCGCCGCGCACCGCGACGCGTTTGTCTTTCCACGCGGGAAGATTCTGAAAAAGCTCACAGATCGGAACCACTGTTAACGAGCTAGGATCGGGCAATGCCTCGACTCTCAAATTGTCGAAGGAATCGAAGACCAGCTCAGCAGCTAACTCGCCAGACTGAGCTAGTTTAATCCTGCCGGAAAACGATGCAGAGGAACTAACGGATTTGCCTTGGCTCCGTAGACCGTCGGCATCCGCCGCAGCTTTTTGGAACCGCTGAAGTTGGTCTGGTGTCACAGACGATGATGGGCGTAACGAGAGTGCTGTCGGCCACAAGCGACGAACACCGTTTCCTGAGGTGTAACGGTTATCACAGTCAGTAGCACCAGTACGGCGATGTGTTTCGCAATAATCAAATCCCCCGTGACCACGACTTGGCTTCCATCCGCGCTTTCCAGATGAGAGAACAGGTCACAAAGTGATTCCTGTGCATTCAGAGCAGATGCAGTGGCGAATATCGCAAAGAGAACGAACCGTCGAAACGTCTGTGTCATCGAAGGCCTCGACTCGCAAGTTTACCCGCACATCGCGAGAATGTCCCGACGCTGCCCCTGACCTTTACGACAGTTGACATCGTCCGACCGTTTTTCTTTGAGAGGCTCTTACGGGCGCGTCTCGCGCCGCGCCAGGGTGATGAACCGAACCATCTGCACGGTTGCCAGGTCGGGGAGTTTCCCCAGGGGGATACGCCCGATGACTATCCTCTTCTGTGCTCGATGCGACACCGAGAAGCCTAGATCTTCGATCTCCCGGACTACGGCCGGCGAATCATCCGTTAGGAATATCTGAATCTCGATGGAACCGTCCTCCGCCAGCTCGCAATCGGATCCCCTCTTCTTCCAGCAATCGTACCGCTCCAGCAGTACGGGGGTCAGCTTTGCCTCGAGTACGGCTCGTTCGCCAGTGGGCTTAGGAGCGAGATGATTGGGTGCTGCCTCTTGGAGAGTCGCCACGCTGCGGGACATGGCCACGATCGGTGGAGGCGGTGGTGGGGGCGCAGCCGAGTTAACGGGTCCTCCAAGGCTTGCGCCGGAACCGGCTCCGATACCGCCGCCGGCGCCGGCGCCTACGCTCCCATCCGCCGCTAGTTTCGCCATCCCGTTACCTGAGTATCGGTTTCTCTTAGATGCCATTCCCATCTGCTCATACAATGTGAGTCCTGCACTCGGCGAATAGAGCAGCGCGCTCTTATCGTCGCCGAAGACTCCCTCGTAGCTGACTCCTTCCGGCATTTCCACTGGAACTTCCACCCGCTGTGGCTTGCCGCCGGTCGTCACGACCCGTTCCTCAACCGCAACGAACGACGTGAACTGCGTCATGAGGTGGTAGCTCAACCCGAGCTGCGTGATCTCCTGCTCGACCCCGGGCTTCACCTTCCCTTGCTGTAAGCCCGCCCAATCCTGGGACATGAGATCGTCGATTTTTTGCCGTGCCCAGAAGCTGGTGAGAATGCTGTCACTGGTGGCGCGGCTGCTTAGGACAACGGGTATCTCGCGCGTGTATTCCTCTCCTGCACGCTTGCCTCGGAGGTGAATCGTCCCGTTCGCTGCAAGCGCGTAGCGGCCGCTGACCACCAAAGGCTTCCCGCTAAATAAATCCGGCAACTGCTTCGGGTAAACGTCGGAGACGGGCAGCCCGCCCCAGTCAAGGGAGATGTCGGTCAGGAGCGGCGACCGGAGCCGTTCATAAAGTCGGTGCGCCGCGACATCTGCTTTGTCGTTAAGCGTGACGATCTCCGACGCGCCGCGGCCCGCCGTGGCCATTGACTCGATTAGGAAGCGATTCACTGAAGTGCCGATGCCAAATGCAAACACCCGGGCATTCGGGTGCTTCTGCACCTCCCCGATGATGCCCAGGTCATTTCCCACCTCACCGTCGGTAAGAAAACATACGACTCGCACGTGATCCTCCGAGTCCGAGGGTGTCAAGGCCGCTCGAATCGCATTCATCATCTCCGTTCCACCGGCTCCGTGCTGAGCATTCAAGACCTCACGAGCCTTGCGAATGTTTTCCACTGTAGGAAAGACAGGCTCTGGGAACAGAATGCGAGTGTCGCCAGAAAACGTGATCAGGTTGAAGGTGTCCCCGGGATAAAGCTCGTCAAGAGCGTGATTGATGAGTTCTTTGGCTTTTTCAATCGGGAAGCCCATCATCGAACCCGAGGTGTCGAGTACAAACACAAGCTCCTTTGGCGCGATATCAGATTCGCGCAGCCTGGCGGGCGGCTGTAAGATCAAAGTGAAGTATCCACCTGCGCCCAGCTTGCTGTTGGCGGGCGCGGCCTGCGAAAGAACTGCATCCGCAACCTGCTCGCCGGCCACCTCGTATTTCAGAATGAAATCTTTGTTCGGGATTTCCGCCAGGTTCTTCAGCTTCACCGTGGCCGCGCTCGCACTCGTGCGCTCGACGTCGATTTCATGTGAGGCGGAATGCAATTGCTGTAGTGGAACCCCTGCGTCAATCGCCAGTTCGAGCGAAACATCGTGGCCTGCGCGCGTTCCCTTCGGCGTGACCAGCGGGGTAATCTTCGAAGCGTCCGGGACTTTGTCTGTATCGGGCGCCCATCCGCCTGCCCGCTTCCCGGTAGGCTGCCCGGGAATATATCGCGGCCCGACGACCATCGGAAAAACGAACTTGTATGAGCCGTCTTCATAGGCAAGCGTCTGCAGATAGCTGATCGTCACAACGACCTGCTGGCCCGGCATAATGTTAGCCACCGACTGCGTGAAGATATTCGGACGTTCCTGGTCGAGCAACGCCGCGATGTGTCCGGTCTGCTTGGCTTGCTCGTAGATGGCCCGAGCCTCTTCGCGTTTCTTGATGATGCCGCGTAGGGTGCGGTTGCCGATCTGAATCGTCATGTCGTCGACCGCCGCGTTCTCCGGTAACGGGAACGCATAGACCGCTTCGATCCTGTTCGTGGCTGTGTTTTCGAAAGTCTGCGTGACTGTGACCCGAGCAAGGAATCCACTAATGGCGCCGCGAACTTCGGTGTGACGCAGAGGACACCCACCGCTCACTGATCCGTCGTTGCCGATAATTCCAAGGGAACCCGGCGGCTCGTCCAATCCGGCAGAGACGGTTGGGCCGGCGGGCCACAGGCTGAAACCGAGCAATGTGAAGATGGAAACGCACACCCCTAGCCATAGGGGGCGCAGGCGATGGCGCAGCATAGGTGCCTCCGCGATCAGACGATTGGAACTCAGTCGTAGAGCAAACGTTGCCTCTTTCTCGGACTTTTTGCGGAATGTCTGGGTTCATCAGGTCGGAGCATGTCCTGACGGTTTTGCGTCCTGCGCAGTGAAAAGCCTTATCGCATCTAGCGCACGACTGCTTTTGTGTACATCCCAACAAACGATCATTATTTTCATCCCTGTCACGAATAGACCGATGCCAACTACTATTTGTTCCCCAGTGGCTGCCTATCTTTGAACCTTTGAACGGAGGAGAGAACCATTCTTGCCGAATTTACGAGCAGCAATTTTCCACGTCCGATCAGATAACCTGCCAGGTGACGCGAGGAAACCGCCCGCCACGCTGGTTGGGAGCAACCTTCCTATCATTGACACTCTAAGAATTGGGTAAGTGGCGCGGACGGCGCGGGCAATAGGCTGCGACTGGCGGCTTTCAGGCCCAAACGACAACCTATGGTATGCGCAAGTCCTATGCTGCATCGGGTGAATGACCACAGTTCCGCTATCGGAAAGGGGTTTTGAGCGTAATAGCGATGTTATTCCAGTTGAAGCGATTGCCCGCGAGCGGCGCCCGAGTAATTCAGCCAACTGCAACTTTTTGCATGGTGAAGATGTGTTCACAAGCTTCGAAGTCTGATATGTCGAAGTCTGCTATGTCGAAGTCTGCTATTGACAAACCCACAGATCTATATGATCATGCCTCCGCCTGAGTGGGCTTTCCTCAAGCCCGGGCCAACAGCGTGAAGAGGTGGCCTATGCGTCTACGTTTCGTCGTCTTGGCAGTTAGTTTGTGTGTCTTCGCTCCCGCCGTTGTACATGCCAACGAAATCTATACTTTGTCAGTGAACTACAGCGGTATAGGTGGAAACGGACCAGGCAGCACACTCTACTGGCAATTCGAAGTTCCATCCATCCTGACGACTCCGACAACGATAACAAGCTTCCTCAGTGCCTTCCTTGGACCTGGTCTGATCGCCGAGGGCTGCAGCATCTCCGATGCTCAGCTTCCTCTCCCTGGCGTCAATGGTTTCTCCAATCAGGTAATAACCGATTTCGTTTCTCCATGCGGTCAAGGCAATAACTTTTCAGGTGCGGGCGCCAATTTCCTTAGGTCTATTACGTCGAACGGGGTTTTTGACGTTATCTCCCGGCAAAACGGCACCGTCATAGGCACCCTTACGATTTCTGCTGTACCCGAGCCATCCGCGTTGTCGCTTCTTTGCACTGGAATACTGGCTTTGGCGGGCCTATGGTTGTTCCAAGGAAGGTATTCCCGACTTGGTGTGAAATAACCCGGCCTTGGTAGGTCCCAAGGACACCACTGCTCCGCATAACATTGAGGACGGCCCTTTACACTCAAGTGTCCAGCGCAAGGCCATGATGAGTCAATGGGGATTGTTACGCCAACTACCGATTCTGTGCTGGTTCAGCCTGAAATGGAGGGCGCTGATCGGCGACAAATCAGAACTCCCGACCAGAAAAAATAATTGATGTCGGACAGGGCGCTCTCCGTTAATGAGTATTCCGCCCCTCGGGCAAGGATCATTGTAGCTCGGGTTTGCGCTTTCGGATTGGAAAGCATTTCGAGGACGCGCGTACGGGATGTAATTGTGGGTGATGCGTTTAACTGGGCCGCGGGCTAAACGTCTCCGCATCAACGGCAGGAACCCAATTCCGGTGAGCACGAGGGCAAAGGACCCAGGTTCTGGAACAGTTGTAATTGACGAAGTGAAGGTCCCAGCGCATGATGACGTTGTCGGGCTGGTAGTCGTGCATGTGCTAGTGATTGTGGATTCGCCCTTGTCCCCGGCGAACATCCCGGTCCACCAGTAACCAGGCTGTCGGTCGTAACGGTTCCGTTCACGGTCCCGCTCCCGGTAAAGGTGCCGAACAGGGTTCCCCCGGCCAAGACGTTCATGAACGTCCCGCTGGATGTGAACGTGGTCAAACTGGTGAAGTCAGCCAAGTCAATCGCCGCGTAGCCATTTCACCACATAAAGCACTAACCTGCACAAATGGGACAATCGACGGTCGCTCTGCTATCTGGAATTCGCAGGCGGATCGTCGGAAATGCGGAAGTTATCCAGAAATGAGTCTCGGAGGAGATCAATAGCAATCTCCCCCAAGCCGACTTCTGCCCAGCAATGACTTCCGGGTTGCCCGTGATCTCGGAGTTGTCGAGCGGATGCTTCCAAGTCAAGTCCACGCCGCAAAGTTCACGGTCGGGTTACTACGACCTAGATGCACAGAAGATACAGGCACGTGGCTGTTAAGAAATCGTGTCAAAGGAGTGCTTCATTGCTTCATTGTTACTGTGTGACCGGAGACTCTAGGTGGAGATTAGCTGTTGAATCCTCTCCGGCCAAACGTCACACTCCGACGTTACACGACCCACTGCTTCTGCCGCGGACTGCAAAACTGCGCTCCTCGTTTCCAAGAGGAGATCGTGCGTTCAAGCTGTGATTCGTCGACGTTGGCGAACGCAGAGTCTTCTTGAAACGCATGTTTCTGTCCTCCCCCAACTCTGTGTCGCTGCAGGACGCGCCTCAATAGATGAGCTTTAGCGAAAACTGAATTTGCCGCGAAGTTCCAGCGGTCTTGCTGATCATGCCAAACCCTGTACCCGCGATGATGTTCGCGGGTAGCCCCATGTTGACGATGTTAAACAGATTAAATAACTCTCCGCGGAATTGCAGGTCAGCTATCTCCGAACCGCTTTCGCGTTGGCCAATCGGAGTCGTCTTGATGAGCGCAAAATCGAAATCGTAATATGCCGGTCCGCGAAATGTATTACGGCCGAGCGTTCCAAAGCGCCCGGAGTTTGGTCCAGTCCCGCCTGCGATCCCGATGGGAATGGAAAAGAAGCTTGCGTTGTGCGCCCCCCGCCCAAAATAGTCGTCGCGCGGTCGCATTGAACTGCCGGCGCTCGAGAGATCCGGCGTTCCGATCTGATCCGGCCGGTCCGCCCCGATCGACCCCGCCCCCGTCTGCTGGATCCCCGAGTACACCGTAAACGGAGAACCACTGGTGATCGTCGAGATGCTCAGCAACTGCCAGCCCTTCGTCAACAAATTAGTTCGATCCGCCTGAAGTCTCAAATGCTCGAAATGCAAATCCTGTGCCGCGCTCAACGTGAACGCCTGCGTCACATCAAAGCTCGATGGCCCCCTCTCGGCTTGTGTATCGAAAGGGTCTTGTGGGCTGAACAATGTCACGGCGCCGGTGGATCCGGTTCCTCCGAGGATGCCGCTGACATCATCCAGCGATTTGCTCCAGGTGTAGCCTGCTTGCAATGACGGACCGCCGTGCCCAACATTTCCCGATAATGACGTCTGCAGTGCGTTATACGACGAGTGTGACGTCGCTGTCATCACGGACTCGAATCCGAAACCTCCCGTCACCGCTCCGCTACCGTCGAAGTTTGTAAACCGCGAAAATTCCGTATTCGCTCCGGGATACGCGTTCGGATATGACATTCTGGGAAGTCGAAATGCCGATGTTCCCACATACGTGACAGCGGCCGTAAGACCGCCGAAAGCCCGTTCCAGCCCCAGCGTCCAAGCCTGCAAATAAGCATTGCCGAAGCGCCGGTCGATCCCCGCCAGACTCAGCAGCGAGAGCTGATGACTGG
>Ga0210406_10003964_pt1 | contig 16054 bp, 15 predicted proteins | sample IncBWC30MmetaG_FD_155454 | JGI IMG/M metagenome (GOLD analysis project Ga0210406, IMG submission 155454) | Forest soil microbial communities from Barre Woods Harvard Forest LTER site, Petersham, Massachusetts, United States - Inc-BW-C-30-M | ecosystem: Environmental > Terrestrial > Soil >... | reverse complement strand
AGGGCGCTATCGGGAGGATTTGTGTCTGCAAGCCGGTGCGGCAATAGAGGCCGGTGGCACCCCGGCGTCCCCAATTGATCCTGTCACGTGAGCAGTTGGTAAAGGTGCGCGACACAGTTGTGATAGATGCAGGAGTAACCAAATGAACAGAACTGTCGCAGAGCAATTTGCAGAGACTCTCGCGCTGGCCGGCGTGAAAGGGATTAATGGCATCGTCGGTGACAGTCTCAATGGTCTCACGGATGCGCTACGGCGGCAGGGAAGGATCGAATGGATCCACGTTAGGCATGAGGAGGTCGCCGCTTTTGCAGCCGGCGCCGAAGCGCACCTCACGGGCCAATTGGCGGTATGCGCCGGGAGTTGCGGCCCGGGCAACCTGCATCTGGTCAACTCGCGATGCCGCCGTCCATCACGGCAGAGATGGCGAAGGGCTTCACGCTCTACATGGTGAAGGCCATCTTGGATGGCCGCGGGAGTGATGTAATCGACCTGGCAAGGACCAACCTGTGGCGATAGGTGGGCGTACTAATGGGAAATCCCCAGTGCTCGTGAAGGACTACAGCGCCGCGATTGCAAGGGCAATCGAGCGGCTCGGTGATCGCTATCTGCTTGCCAAGCCGATCCTCCGTGCTTCAAAAGTAACGCCACGCCAAGCGAACGTCCGAGCGAACCATGGACATTCCGATAGAGAGGCGATTCCGCTGAAGGACGTCGACGATGTTCCCAAGCCTGACCATGGGCACGATGTCCAAGAATGTTCGGTGGCAGCCAATGTTTGGAAGGGCAACAATTGGGGGCACCCTGCAGGTATTGTGAAATTGAAGTCCCGCGAAAACCGAGACTTAGTTTGATAATTCGATGGCCAGCCGTCACACCACAAAATCAATTAGTTACGATGTAATTCTCGAAAGAGTTTAGGTTCTGCTTGGGTTTGGTGCTATGACTGTTGGCTAGCGGTTGGCGGTCTTGGCACGCCTAATATGGATCATTGTTTGATTCCCGTAAGCGTCGCCTTGCGCCTCTCACCTACTCGATTTGCATAGCCAAAAAAAATACAACGGAAGCCGCCGGGAGTCGTGCAGGCGCGATCTTGTAAGTCAGCCGGTTGACATTCAACCTATGTTGAATATCTAGACTCTCGATGCGGCAATTCCAAGAGGCTCGACTGGCATGCCCATCTTCACGGTAACTGAGACAAGGATGTCGGGGGATCGCACCGCCCCGACTACTGTGAACATCAGGAATAGAACATGACGAATAGATCTTTAAGACTGACAATTTCCGCTGCATCTGCGTTGCTGTTGTCGACGGTCGCCTTGGCCTCAGACAGCGTAGTGATCAACGACCTCGTCTTCGCCTCTTCAATCCCCAAGGTTCAGCGCGACGCGACTGTGACGGCCGTCCGAGCGTTCTACGATTTCTGGAATACGGGCGACGAGGCTTTGCTGAAAAAAGCCATCGCGCCATCCTTCACCGACCGCACCTTGCCACCCGGCCGGCCGCAGGGACCGGTCGGGCCCGCCTTCGCGTCACGGCAGTTCCGCACCGCCGTACCGGATTTAAAAGTGGTGGTGGAGAAAATGATTGTCGCCGGCGATTACGTGACGGTGCACATGAAGTTCACCGGTCACTTCACCGGCAAATTCGGCCAAGCGCAGGGCGCTGGTCAGGCCATTGCCTTCATCGCCACCGATCTTGTCAAGGTCGAGAACGGCCGGATCACCGACAACTGGCATATCGAGGACAATCTGACGCTGCTGCAACAGATGGGCGTCGCCAAGGTCGCTGATTGAACACTAGGCCAATGGAAGTTGCCGTAGAACGGCGTCCTGCGGCAATTTGCTCTGGACGCAGGGCTTGACCTTGAACCAATGTTCAAAGTCTAGACTCTCGACACTGCGAGTCTTAGGGACGCTGATTGAGCAGGCGGCGAAGCACGCGCAAGACTGAGAGTGAAAAGGGGTCGACATTTTTCGATGAATGAGGAGAAAACGCCCCATGAGGAAAGATGCCGAACAATTCATTGGCAGCGCGCCGAATATGCTGGAACAAGGTAGCCGCCGAACATTCCTTGCGCAGGCCGGCGGCGCCGCGGGCGTCCTCGCCGCGGGCGCTATGTTCAATTCACGGATGGCAACAGCTGACGCACCCAAGCCCGGGCTGAGCGGTTCAAACGTGGAGAATCCAATGAATTCAGGCAGGGGATTCTGGCCCAATGGTGCCAGGCTGGCAGTGAGCATTTCTTTGATGTTCGAGGGCGGAGGTCAGCCCATCTCGGGCGCCGGCGGACCCATTCCTGAACCGATCGATAAGGGTGTTCCAGATCTTCCGACCAACGCTTTCTTTGCCTATGGCCACTACGAAGGCATTCCTCGAGCGCTGAATCTATTTGATAAGCACAAGATCAAAGTATCAAGCTTCATGATCGGTAAGGCCGTCGAACAGGCCCCCGAGCTCGCACAGGAAGTTGTCAGGCGCGGTCACGAGGCGGCAGCGCATGGCCGGATATGGTCGAATTCCTACAATCTGTCGCGTGACCAGGAGAAGAGGTTTATCGCAGACTGCGTTGAGACCATTCATCGGATCACCGGACAGCAACCGGTCGGCTGGAATGCGTACTGGATGCGCAGTTCGGTGCATATCCTTGAGACGCTGCAGGAACTCGGCTTCATTTATCAAATCGATGAGCCGAGCCACGACGAACCCTTCATCATTCCGGTCAAGGGCAAGGACTTCGTCACGGTACCTTACACCTTCCACATGAACGACATTTCCTCGTTTCCGTTCGAGCACTACAACCCGATGGCCTACGAACAGGCCCTCAAAGATGAATTTGACCAGCTCTATGACGAGGGCGCGACGCGCCGGCGGCTGATGCTGATCGGCATGCATGACCGCATCAATGGCCACGCGAATCGTATTCGGGTGCTTGATCGATTCCTTACATATGCAACGTCTAAGGGGGACGTCTGGTTCGCGCGCAAGGATGAAATTGCGAAGTGGGTTCTGGCGCACCGGGACAGCACTCCGATAATTCAACGGGGTCCAGCCTCCGTGACCGGCTTGCCCGGCTCGTCGGCATGAGAGGAAGCCTGCGGCTTCGTAGTGGGCGCCTTGGCAGCGCGTTGGTTAGCAACGCATTTTGCGACTGAACGAGGGTGGCTTGTGGATTAGCACTGACATCGAGCAAAAGGAAGGAGATTGTCATGCAAATGAAGAGCCGCAGCTTTGTCGATGGTGCGCCCATCCCAAGCGAATTTGCTTTCGCGGCAATTCATCCCACCAGCCACATCACACTCAGCACAAACCGTAACCCGCACCTGGCATGGACCAATGTGCCGGATGGCACGAATTCGTTCGCGCTCATTTGTCATGATTATGATGCGCCGAGCCGAGCCGGCGATGTGAATCAGGTGAACCGGGGGGTGCCAGCCTCATTGCCGCGTGTCGATTTCTTTCATTGGGTACTGATCGATATACCCGCGACTGCGCGGGTGATCGAAGCGGGCAGCCACAGCAACTGCGTGACCCCGCACGGCAAACCGGGCCCTGTTGCGCCATACGGCCTGCGCCACGGCATCAACGACTATACGAGTTGGTTCGCCAATGACCCTGACATGCGCGGCGACTACTATGGATACGATGGACCGTGCCCGCCATGGAATGACTCGCTGATTCATCATTACGTCTTTGCACTCCACTCGATCGACTTGCCACGGCTGGAGATGCACGGTGTTGTAAACGGCCCCAGCGTAAGGGCCGCGCTTGCCGGGCATGTACTGGCGAAGGCGGTTTTGACGGGAACCTACTCCCTCAATCCTCGGCTGGGGGCGAGCTGGCGTTAGCGTCGCATGCCGTTATCGGGGAAGTACATGTCGTCAAAGAGTGTTGTTCTTGTTGCCGGTGTTCACGGTGTCAGCGGGTACGCCGCCGGCGCACATTGGACTTCTGTTCCTGGCGCACAGGTATACGGACTGTCCAGGCGTTCGGCGCCGCTGCCGAAAGGAATGATCGAAATAATCGCCGATTTGCTCGATCCAGGCGATTTGCAGCGCAAACTTGGCAAGATCAGCTTTACCCATGTCGTCTTTGGGGCTTACGTCGAAAAGCCAACTGCCGCGCAACGAAGCGAAGTCAACGTGGCGATCATCAAAAACCTCATGGATGTCGTTGAGAAGACCTCGCCATCATTGCGGCACGTTACTTTTTATCAGGGAGGTAAGGCTTATGGAGCGGACTTGGGGCCCTTCAAGACGCCGGCTCGTGAAGATGATCCGCGATTGATGCCGCCGAATTTCTACTACGACCAGGAGGACTTCCTCCGGTCGCGACAGCAGGGAAAATCATGGCACTGGACGGCCCTTCGTCCTGAGGCGACTGTCGGCTTCGGTATTGGCAACCCGATGAATCTCGGAATGTCGATCGCAGTTTATGCAGCAATTTCGAAGGAACTTGGTTTGCCGCTGAGGTTTCCGGGAACGGAGAAAAGCTTTCGAGTGCTGTACCAAATTACATCAGCCGAAATTCTCGCCCAGGCCACGATATGGGCTGGACTGTCCGCGGCCGCCAAGAACGAGATCTTTAATCTCACCAATGGCGACTATTTCCGGTGGCGATATCTGTGGCCGCGCATTGCGGCTATGTTTGAGATGCCAGCGGCCGACCCGGTCCCGACGCCCCTGACTGTGTATATGGCCGACAAGAAACCCGTCTGGGATGCCATTGTTCGCAAGCACGGCTTGCAGCCGATTCCCTATGAGCAGGTGTCGTCGTGGCCTTTCGCTGACGCGATTCTGCGCCTCATGGAATTCGACAACATTACCAGTACCATCAAAGCCCGCCGCGCCGGTTTTCACGATTGCCTGGATACGGAAGACATGTTCAGGGAGTTTTTTGCCGGTCTCCGAAAGCGCCGAGTTATCCCATAACGCATGTTTCGCAGTACGACGTCGCTTCGACGCGGGCGCGCGACAGACCTCGTGAAACTCGGTCTGACGAGCATCATGCGATGAGAGTCAGGCGTCTTTGATTCCCTACCGCAGGGGCAGCTTCGTTTGATGCTCCCGCGCCTGGGCCCTGGTTTTCACATCGTTGATACCGTCTATCAGTCGATCACGCATTGCACACGCACGATCGATATTTCGACCGAGTTCATCCAATTTTTTCGTCATGTGCTCGATGACGAGCTCACAACGTAACGCATCGCACCCGCCTTCAGCAAAAAAGCGCCGGAGTTCCTCAATTGTAAACCCGAAGGATTGCGCCTGAAGTATGAATGAGAGCCGTTCAAGGGCCGTCTCGTTATAGTGTCGATAGCCACTGGGAGTTCGACCCGGATGCAGGAGCCCTTGGGCCTCTAGAAACCTAATCTTGGAGGCTGTCACTCCGCATAGTTTGGTTACGATGCCTATTCGCATCTTGCTCTCCGTGCGTGCCCTTACCAGTCGAGCCTGACTAAACAGCCTCAGCTATTCGCTTGGCTATCCTCGTTGCCAGGTCGGACGGGTGGTCGGAGATATGGCGACGCGGGTTATGAAGGCCCATTTTGCCGGTCGCCAATGCTGCGATTCGCACGACAAGCGACCGTGGCAGGAAGCGCGAGAGCCATGTGGCAACCCGCACACTGGCACGCCCCGGGTAGGCGACAGATTTTCCCCGATCAAACGATTCAAGCGTTTTTTCTACGACGGACAACGAGCTGTCGAAGTCGCGAGACGACATGTTGGTCGAAGTCCCGTCGAAGAAACTCGTGGCCGTCGGGCCTGGACAGGAAGCCATGACGTGCACGCCTTTCGCTGCAAGCTCGTGTTGGATCGCCTCGCTGAAATAAAGCACGAAGGCTTTGGTCGCGGCGTAACCCGCCATATAGGGGAGTGGCTGAAAGCTCGAGTTCGACGCCAAATTGATGATGCCGCCGCGACCTCGGGCGGCCATCGAACTGCCAAAGATGTGGGTCAATGCAGTTAGCGCCTGCACATTGACTTGAATCTGCTCTTCCTCTTGCTTCAGATCGTGCGAGAGAAAACTGCCACTGAGACCAAACCCAGCGTTGTTGATCAACAGATCGATCTCGATATTTTGGCTCGCCAACTCGGTCCGAATATCAAATGGGGCGCGGGGGGATGCCAGGTCAGCGCCGATTGTGACGGCCCGAATCCCGTACTTCTCCGAGAGGCTATGCGCGTGTGCGGACAGCAGCTCTTTGGAACGCGCCACCAGTACAACGTTCATTCCACGGGAGGCCAGTACCTCGGCAAAGACTTTGCCGATTCCTTTTGAAGCGCCTGTGACAAGGGCGTACGAACCGCGATAGGTCAAATGGGAAAACTTACTCATTGAGAAATTCCTTTTGGAAGTTCGGTGTTGTTGCTGCGATAGTTGAGTTCGATCGTCACGCCCGAGGGGTCAACCAGAAACACTTGAATCAAATTCAGCGAAGGCACGCGCTGCACCCGGTAGGGCACACCTAACGCATCGCATCGTTGGCGCATGCGGGGCCAATCGGTTGCCAGGAACGCGATGTGATCCACCGATCCACTTCCTTGCGGATCTTCTTCGCGCTGTTCGATCAGATGCACAGCTCCGAATTCCGACTCGTCTTGGCCGGGATACAGCCACACCCCGGAGAAATTGAACGGCGGGCGAAACCCGGCGCGAAGCTGCAGCACGTCGGTGTAAAAGCGGCGCGATGCGTCTAGATCGGCTGTGCGGATGCTGTAGTGAGTGGGTTTGACGATGGCCATGGCGTTCGTTGGTGACTGATTGGACGGCGCCAGTATCAGTGCTTTCCTATGAGATGAGAACCAACCTAAAAAGAGATATACTCTTGAACAAGGGTTGATAATATGCTCGACGACTTGAACGAATTGCGTACTTTTCAGCGAATTCTGGCCTGCGGCAGTTTGTCTGCCGCCGCGCGCGATTTGGGAGTCGGCCTTGCGGTGGTAAGTAAGCGCCTCGCATCGCTGGAGCGACGAGCGGGGCAGCGGTTGGTCAATCGCACCACTCGCAAACTTTCGCCTACCAATGAAGGGCTCGCATTGCTGCCACATGTCGATCGCATGCTGGAAGAACTGGAGGCGGCCGAAGCGCGTATGGCCAGTGGCTGGGAGGAACCGCATGGATTGCTGCGCGTCAGCGCACCGGTTTCATTCGGCCGCATTCATCTGATTCCGTTGGCCGCGCAGTTGATTGAACGCTATGCGCGTCTCGACATCGAGCTGAAACTCGAAGATCGTCTTGTCGACATGACGCAAGAACACATCGACATCGCGGTGCGCATCGGTCAACCGCGCGATAGCAGCGCGATCATGCACAAGCTCGCCGACAATCGCCGGATATTGGTCGCGGCGCCCGCCTATCTCGACCGTCGCGGCCGGCCCCATTCTCTTGGCGACCTCAACAATCATCATTGTCTGCGGTACGACGATTCGACAGCAGCATGGCGGCTCGAAGGACCGGACGCCAAATTGGTGGACTTCATGCCGCGTTGCCGTCTTCGGGCCAACAGCGGCGACGCAGTGCACGACTGGGCGGTGGCAGGGCAGGGAGTCATGCTGAAATCGAGAGTAGATGTGATCGCCGATCTCGATGCCGGACGTTTGGAGCATGTGCTACCCGAATGGCGCAGCGCCGCCGCCCCGATCTATGCGCTGGTGCCGTCGAGGCGACATCTGGCCACAAAAACGCGCGTATTTCTCGACGTCATTTCCGCGAGTCTGGCTACGCTGTAGTGTGTCGCGCGACGTGATCGGCTTGTCCAGGCACATTGACCGGGACGCGATACCACATGGCGTAGAGTGCGGGCAGGAAAAAGAGAGTCAAGACCGTGGCGACGAGAAGGCCTCCCATCATCGCAAAGGCCATTGGCCCCCAAAACTCTTCTCCGGCAATCGGAATCAGCCCAAGAACTGCTGCGGCCGCCGTCAGCAAGATGGGACGCAGTCTGTGTGCGGCGGCATCGACAATGGCATTCCAGTGGTCCATGCCCGCGCTTTCATTGGTCTGAATCTGCGCGATGAGCACCACCGAATTGCGAATGATCATGCCGGTGAGCGCAAATACGCCCAGCATCGCGACAAATCCGAAGGGCTTGTGCGCGAGCAGCAGCGCCAGTGTGACGCCTATTAGTCCCAAGGGTGCCGTCAACATCACCATCGCGAGTTTCTGCACGCTCTGCAGCTGAACCATCAGAATGAACAACATCAGAATGAACATGATGGGAATCACGGCAAGCACTGAGGATTGACCCTTGGCGCTCTGCTCAACGGCTCCCCCATCCTCCAGCCGATATCCAGGCGGCATAGCGGAACGAATTTTCTCGATGGAATCATTCAGTTGTTGATTGACAGTCGCCGCTTGAATCCCCGGAATGATGTCCGCTTGCACGGTGATAGTCGGAAGCCGATCTCGGCGCCACACCACGGGTTCCTCGAGTCCGTAAGAGAAATTGGCAATCTGCGCCAGTGGCGCCGAGTTGCCAGTGGGCAATCGAATTACCAAGTCGCGAAGTGCGCCAAGATTTTTGCGGTCTTGGTCGATGGCGCGACCGCGCACGTCGACCAAGTAGATATCATCGCGCAATTGGGTGACTGTCCGCCCCGACAAAACGTCGTTCAATGATTTCGCCACTTCCTCGGAGGTCATTCCGACCAGCCGCGCTTTCTCTTGGTCAATCGTGACCAGCACCGATCGACCCATGTCGTACCAATTGAAATTGACGGTGCGGGCATTCGAATTGGAACTCAGGGCGCTCGAGACCTGGCCTGCAAATGCCCGCACCGTGCCGATGTCCGGGCCGCCAACCCGATATTGGATGGGCCAATCGACCGGTGGTCCGAGCTGCAGCGGCTCGACTCGCGACAGTACCGCCGGAAATTGCTCGTCGAGTACCTTCTGTAGCCGATCGCGCACGCGATCGCGCACCTTGTAGCTCTTGGTGACCACAACGGCTTGCGCAAAATTGGCGTTCTCGAGTTGCACATCCAGCGGCAAATAGAACCGCACCGCGCCGGCGCCGACATGAAAACTGTGGGAAGCGATGTCCGGATCCTTCATTAGAAACTTTTCCAGCCGCTCAACCTCGCTCTGCGTGCCGGCAATCGATCCGTTGTGCGGCAGGGTAAGACTCACCAACAGCTCGGCTCGGTCGGCAGCCGGGAAGAACTGCTGTTCCACCAACGTAAAGGCAGCAATTGAGAGAACGAACATTGCCGCCGTGCCCCCGACCACCCATCGGCGCCGCCGCAACGCCCATATCAGCCGTTTGCGAAACAGCAGCGTCATGCGGCCCTCTTCATGGGGCGCCTCATGGGCAGCCCGCTCCTTGAGAAGAAAATTGCCCAGGTAAGGTATGAAGATGATGGCGACCAGCCAGGAAACTATGAGCGCGATGGCGACGACCGCAAAGAGCGTGAAGCAGTATTCTCCTGCGCCGCTTTTGGCAAACCCGACGGGCAGAAATCCGGTCACGGTTACCAGCGTACCGGTCAGCATGGGAAATGCCGTCGATGTATAGGCGAACGTGGCCGCCTTGAATCGATCGAAGCCCTCTTCGAGCTTGCGAATCATCATTTCTACCGCAATCATCGCATCGTCAACGAGAAGGCCCAGCGCGATGACCAGTGCACCCAATGAAATGCGCTGCAGGCTGATGCCCTCAATGCCCATCGCCACGAATGTGATGGCGAGCACCAGCGGAATGCACACCGCGACGACGACGCCGGCACGCAGTCCCAGGCTCAGGAAGCTGACGAGCAGCACGATGAGAACAGCCTCGCTGAGCGCGCGAGTGAAGTGACCCACAGATTCATCGACCACCTGCGGCTGGTTCGCCACCAAGTGCGGATCGATGCCGATCGCTAAGCCTCTTGTCACGCGGTGCATGGTGGCGTCGATGCCCTTGCCGACCTCGAGAATATTGCCGCCCTTGATCATTCCTACCGCAAGTCCGATGGCAGGCTCGCCGTTGTAGCGGAACAGCGAGGTGGGCGGGTCTTCGTAGCTGCGGGTTACTTTGGCGATATCGCGCAGCGGCACCAAGCGGCCATTCACGCTGATGCTCAACTGCTCGATGTTCTCGATGCTGTTGAACTGACCGCTCACGCGCACGGCCACCCGATCGAGCGAGGTTTCGACTACGCCGGAAGCGTTCACCGCATTCTGCGCGCGTAACGACTCCGCCAGCTGATCGGTGCTGATGCCGCGCCCGGCCAGCTCGCGGGTCGAGAAATCGAGGTAGACAACTTCGTTCTGCACGCCGATCAGGTCCACCTTGCCGACACTCGGAACCCGCAAGAGCTCAGAGCGGGCCGACTCCACGGTGTCTCGCAGCTCTCGATAGGTGAATCCATCGCTGGTAAACGCATACACGACGGCATAGACATCGCCGAATTCGTCGTTGAAAAAGGGGCCCTGAGTGCCCTGCGGCAAAGTCTGCCGAATGTCCGCGATTTTCTTGCGCACCTGATACCACTGATCGGGAACTGCGCCGGGAGGAGTCTGGTCCTTGAGGTTCACCATCAACGTGGCTTCGCCGGGCTTCGAATAGCTGGCGATGTAATCGATCCACTGCAGCGACTGCAACGCCTTTTCCAGCCGGTCCGTCACCTCGCGCGCCGTGTCTTCCGCTGTGGCGCCGGGCCAGACCGCCCGCACGACCATCACTTTGATGGTAAAGGGCGGGTCTTCATCACGGCCGAGGTGCTTGTAGGAGAACAGTCCGGCGACGGACAGCAAGACCATCAGGAATCCAACAAATGACTTGTGTTCAAGTGCCCAGGCGGAGGCGTTGAACGAATTCATTTTCCGGGTTCCGGCAGCAAACTCACCTTTTGCCCCGGGAGCAGTTTGTGCACACCGGCCGTGACAATGCGCTCGCCGCTCTGCAATCCACTCGATACCTCGACACTCTCCGTGTCGTAACGCGCCACGACGATCGGGCGCAGTTCGATGGTTTGATCGCTCTTCACGATCCAGGCCGCACTTTTGCGGTCCTTCTCGTACAGCGCTGTTGCGGGAATGCGAATGCCCTGTGCTGTCTGGCCCGTTGCGAGAGTGACGATGGTGTTCAACCCTAAGCGCCAACCGGGCGGCTGAGCAGGCAGGGTGCACTTCACCCGGTAAGTCCGGGTGACGGGGTCGGCGCTGGGTGCTATTTCGCGCACCACCGCCGTCAGCGGTTTATCTCGAGCCGACAAGAGCGCTGCCGACACAGTCTTGGCGTTGCGAACCGCATCCACCTGGTTGTCGGCGGCGTCAAATACCACGTCGAGTTCCGAGGGCTGGGCCAACGTCACGACGGCCTGCCCCTGGGCGAGAACCGCACCCACGTCCGCAGAGACGCGCGTGATCACGCCCTCATGATCCGCGCGCAAGGTGGTGTAGTTGAGCTGACGGCGCCGCAGATCCAGGGCGGATGAGGCTTGCTGCAGGCGCGACTGCGCCGTCTTCGAAGCGGTCTGCTGCGCAATATACTGTGTACGCGTGGTGAGTCCACGCTCGAGGAGGTGGCGATAGCTCGCTTCTTCGGTTGAGGCGCGAGCCGCTTCTGCGCTCGCCGCGTTCACGGCGCTTTGCGCCGAGTCGAGCGCAACCTTCTCATCGGTGGGATCCAGCTGAGCCAGGATGGTGCCTGCTTTGACGGCCGCGCCCACCTCTGCCGGGCGAGCAATCACCTTGCCGGCAACTTGGAAGCCAAGATCGGATTCGTGGCGTGCGCGAATTTCACCGGTATAGGTCAGCGCATCGCCATATTGTCCGCTGTCCAAGACCTGGGTTCTGACTGGACGAATCTCCTCGCCGGTTTCGTGTTTGCCGTGGCACGCAGCCAGCAACACACAAAGCGCCGCGAAAGCGCTCTTGAAGCTGACGTGTTGGGTGTTCATAGGAGTCCTTGCTTTTTTGCGAACCCGTCAGTGCGCGACAATCGGCAGGCCGTGAGCATCAAACCATGCATCGACCGTGTCGTACCACGGTGCGCGGGTCTGCGGATCCAGGAGTACGTCGAAGCTGTTCGATACACGCAGCGTGTCGGTAAAATCAGTCAGGAAGGTAAAGGTCGCCTGAGCCTGGGCCAGATCCGCACTGAGCGAGGCGTCTTGTGCGCTGACGAGGTCGGTGATCGACACCACGCCGCGGGCGTAGGCATCCGCAACCTTGATGTAGTTCTCGCGAGCGGCAGCCGCGGCCTCGCGCGACAGGGCAATTGCCGGATACGAGGAAGGGATGCGTGCAAGGACCGAGCGCGCGCGTGCATCAACGGCATCCACAGTGGCGGCGCGTTGCGCGTCGAGCTGCTTCAGCTGATGTTTGCTCTGCGACAATCTTGCCCTCAGCGCGCCCCCGGAGAAAATGGGAATCGTGGCCTGAACACCGACGAACCACGCGGTGTTGTTCGGCGTCAACGGCGAGCGCTCGGAGCCCGCGCCGCCGCGGCTGAATTGATCGGCGGCGATCCCGACGGCGGACAAGTCCGGAACAAAGAAGGCGCGCCGCGATGAGGTAACTTCGCGCTCCTGCCCGGCGAGAAGTTCATCGACGCGGTTGATTTCGGGCGAGTACTCGCGCGCTTGGGCGAGAATGAACTCGCGGAATACCGTCCATTTCGCGGGTGTGTCGAGATATCGTCGGGTGTGGGAGCTCGCGATCCATTTGAGAGGTTCTTCTATGCCGGCCTCGGCGACCGCAAGCGGATGCGACGCGTCGTCATGGATGAGCCGGCCCAGCTCCACGGTAGCCTGCCCCTCTGCGGCCTCCGCGGCGAGCAGCTCCTGGCGGGCGCTGGCCATTTGCGCCACCCACCGCAAATAATCCGATCGCGTTGACAGTCCGACCGCCTCGCGGGCGCGAGCAGTCTCCAGATTTTGACGCGTGTTTTCGACATTTTGCCGCCGTACGCCCACGGTGGACTTGGTTCTCAGGACGCTGAAATATGCTGCGGCGGTTTGTTGCATCGTATCCAAGAAATCCTGACGAGCCTGCTCGTTCGCCGCCGCGGCCAGGTGCCGCGACACGGACCAGCCGGCCCATGCACTGTCTTTGTAGAGCGGCAATTGCGCCGTGGCGCCGGCTTCGCTGGTGCGCTGGGCCAGCAGCAATGGATTGGCGTGACTGGCATCGATCTGCGTGTGGGACACATTGGCGCCGAGGCTCGGCAGCAATTGACTGCGCGCGATTCGCGACTGATCCTCGGCAACATCCTCTCCTAGCTGCGAAGCGAGCAGCGAGGGATTGTTTCGGAGGGCGGCATCCAGAGCTTGCAGAAGATTCAGCCGTCGCTGCTCCTGACCGGTGACGGCATTCAGCTGCACCGCATCGGTCAGATCATCCCACTGGGCGGAGAAGCCGATGAGCTGGGCGGTATGCATATTGATGACGAGGCGTTCCTCACTTTGGATCCCGACCTCCATGCCGGCGGCGTCGTTACCCTGCACGATTCGCTGAATGTCGAGCACAATGCGCCGCGCCAGACGCTCCGTTCGGTCCACATCGGAAGAGTTTGTCATCAGAAGTCCCTGCTCGACCTCGGTTCGACCAAGGAACGAGAAACTGGGGATTTTCCGCTGCGCCAGCTGCTCAGCGATCGCGCGCACATCCTCGTTGGGCAGCCGCATCAGCGGTGCAACATAGACCGCATCCGTGCCGGTGGGCAGATTGGCGAGGGCATCGGCAAGGTTCATGGCGGGCCGCAACACGATACTCGCGCCGGTGCTCGCCTGAAGTTGGGTTGCCTTGACCTGCAACTCGCGCACCACCTGAAGGGACAGCGGGTCCGCCAAGACGACCAAGTGCGAGAAGCCGATCATGCGATGGAACTCGGTGATCTGATCCTCGACTCGATTGAGCGTGGTCACATACGTGAAATTGTGCCGGCCGCTCGTGCCGGACTTCAGAGGAAACGTCTGGAGCACCGGGTCAACGACGTTGGCTGCTATCGTGGGCTTCGGCAAAAGAGCCCGGTGCGCGACCAAGTGGCTTGCAGCGAAGCCCATAGTGACGACAACGTCGATCTTGGGATCGGCTTCGAGCCGGTCAATTGCCTCGTTCAGCGCCGCGACGTTCCAATTACCATCCAGGCGTGCTTGGGGCGCGACGCGAAGCGTAAGACCATCGCCATAAACCGCAGCCGCTGCACGCTCGAGCGCATCCGCGCTGATGCCTTGCCGCGCCGCAGGACCATCGATGAGTACGCCAACGCGCACGTCGCGCGCCGAAACGGGAGGGGTAACCATGAGAAAAATGGCGAAACCCAGCGGCCAGGCGAAAGATCGCGATCGAATTTCTTGGAAAACCCGGGCCACTAGAGGAACAGAAGGCGCGCGGCACGGAGCCGCGGCCAGTGCCTTGGAAAGTCGCTTTGCCGTACGGCTTCATCGACCGACAACGGCCCGCCGCCCCGCACCGCGAACAAGGCGATCATCACGGCCCAAAACACGCCGAATTCATAACCGCCTTCCGGCAAGGCCCATACATAACCGATGTGAAAATGCCCGCCCCAAAGCATCGACAGCAGCAAATAGACCGATCCCATCACCGCTATGGGGCGGGTAAAGAGTCCCAATACCAGGCCGATTGCACTAATGAGCTCAACCGATCCGGCGAGTAGAACCTGAAGCGCCGGCATATGCAGGCCGAGGCTCGCAAAATAGAGGGTGTAGATCTTGAATTGGTACGGACCACCGAGGATGTGGCTCCCAAAATGGGGGACGAACATCAGGCCGACATAAATTCTGATGAATGTCAGTGCCGCGACATTGCGTGAGGATTCCCGCGATGCCGACGGCGAGTTGACCGAAGCGGCGCGCAGAATAAATTGGATAAACACTAAAGCGCCCAGAAACCAACCAAGGGCTTGAAATCCCGGCACACCCGGGCCCGTTGCGACCAAGAGGTCGAGATCATCAGGCTTCAAGCCGGCGATGTTTTCAGGGGGGTGCAAACGTAGAATGCTGAATAGGCGCGAGACCACGGCAGTGGCCAGCGCCAACGCTGCTGTAGCGATGAAGGAGCCGCGTTGCTGCCATAGAGCGGATATCAACAGGAGCACCATCCAAACCGCGGCTGACGCGGTAAACCAAGCGGTGACCGGTTGGCTAAGGAGAACGCTTAAGCCCCATCCGATCATGATGACTGCCACCGCCAGTGTCAGACGACTCATCCAGCGAAGAGGGTTATCGAGATTCATTGCATTGCGCCTTCTCGACGGAATTTCAGGCCAAGGGCGAGCAAATTGCCGTTGCGCAAATGCCGTAGCGGCTTCGCCAACAGCCTTTGATGACTCAAGGGGACGTCGTGACTGATGAACTGGTCGGGCCGCGCGGTGCGACAACTGAAGGGCCTCGTCGCGGCATTGTTGGCGGGCATGCAGCAAGCTTTCCTGAGGATCGCGATGACGAGAGCCTACACTTTGAATATAGGTTGAAGGTCAAGCCCCGCGCGGAAGTCAGTCGAATTGGGCGGCGGAGAGTTTGAAGGCCGATGTCCGCTGTATCTCGCAGCCAAACCGCCGGGCACCGCGGACCGTTTGCTTAGATGGAAGCGCACGGAGCAGAAATCGTGCAGAAGAGACCAGCAATTTTTTTTTGGTGGTGGGATCGCGAAGATAAACGCTACATGCATCCCACACCTCATTCCCAGACGATCTCTACAGATGCCTATGAGGTTTCATTTGAGATTGAGTACGACATCGCGACTGAGAACGCGACGAGAATCAGGCGAACTTAAATGTCCAACGACGTCCCCTGGCAGCCAACAGCTTGAGGGGGCAGCAGTGGGGGTATCTGCCGAGACTGAGAAATCGAATTTTGTGAAAACAGGCACTTGGCTTGAGAATTCGGTGGCCAGCCGTCCCACCAATTAAAACAATAAGTTAGACGCGATTTTCGGACCTTCAAAATCTTTATCCGAAAATAATCCGAAAGACGGTGTCCGAGCGCGGCTAGAGCGACGAATCAAGCACGTCTGCCGGTGTTCCTGTTCAATGGACGGGAAGATTCGCAAGCCATAGCGCAATGTTCCGCGCATACCTACGGACGTCTCCCATCGCGACAGGATT
>Ga0210406_10003962_pt1 | contig 16055 bp, 16 predicted proteins | sample IncBWC30MmetaG_FD_155454 | JGI IMG/M metagenome (GOLD analysis project Ga0210406, IMG submission 155454) | Forest soil microbial communities from Barre Woods Harvard Forest LTER site, Petersham, Massachusetts, United States - Inc-BW-C-30-M | ecosystem: Environmental > Terrestrial > Soil >... | reverse complement strand
CCCCACTCTAGCGGGCCTTATATCCCGGCCTAAAGGTCCGGGGCTTTACGGCCCGAATGACAAATTTCGCAATCGCCATTGCGAACGCCAGGCGAGGTTTTTACGCGCGACAACAACCGCGGAAATACCCTCGGCGCCCGAAATCTTCACGTTGAAGGTGCTAGTCTTTAAGAGCAATTCGTTCCGTTGCAGCTCAGAGAAACGAGGGACTTCAATAAATGAACTTCACCGGGAAAGTGGCGCTCATCACCGGTGCGGGCAGCCCCCTTGGGATAGGTTTCGCCACTGCCCGTCTCCTGGCACAACAATGGTCGAAAATTGCCATCACTTCCACGACCGACAGAATCAAAGAGAGGGCTCGCGAACTCGCCGCGGAGAACGCCGATGTCTTTGCTTTTCCCGCAGACCTGCGCGATCGCGCGAGGACTCACATGCTGGTTCGTGAAGTCCTCGTACGCTATGGCCGTATCGATATCCTGGTAAACAACGCCGGCATGACGCAGGTCAGCAATCCGGACCAGACCCTCTCGTTGTCTCTAGCCGAGCTTACCGAAGCGGACTGGGATTACAGCATCGCGCTCAACCTCAAGACCACTTTTAATGCCACAAAAGCGGTTCTGCCATCTATGCTGACTGCCAGCTATGGCCGTATCGTGAATGTTTCGTCAGTCACCGGCCCACTCGTGAGCAATCCTCGCGCAACGGCCTACAGTACGGCCAAAGCTGGCATGGTCGGGCTGACCCGTAGCCTCGCGCTCGAGCTTGCTCGCAAGGGAATCACCGTAAACGCGGTAGCGCCCGGCTGGATTGAAACCGCGTCCTCGACCGCGCAGGAAATCATCGCTGGAAAGAATACGCCTGTCGGCCGCCCCGGGCGTCCTGATGAAGTCGCCGCTGCTATCGCGTTCCTTGCTTGCGAATCCGCATCCTACGTCACCGGCCAGATGATCGTCGTCGACGGCGGCAATACCGTCCAGGAGTACAAAGGCCCGCCCGATTTTTACTACTGACCATGCAGGGGAAGGCGTGGCGAGAGCGTTTAAGAGGCGAGGTCGAGCTCCGTTTCGACTGGCGGACAAACGCGTTAAGCGAACAGGAGCTTGAGCCGCACCGCCGCTCGTCGCTCCAGGGAACATGCGGCATTTGTCACGACACAGCCAACGTTGCCAACCACTCTCTGCCGACGCCGTTGAACATCGGGACCGGCGACCTCAGCCCAACCACCCCCCCGCCAACGTGGCAGGCCCGGATATGAGCTATTTACCGGAACCCCGGATCGCAAAACGTCATGCAGCTACAGCGTGACGGCATAGGATTAGCGGGATCAGTTTTCTCTAGTCAACGTAAGGACGACGACGCGATCTACGTCATCGTTTTTGGCAGGCGGAATTTTCAAGACCACACCATTCGGATCCTGGGTAAACTCAACGGCAGACCCGTCCAGTAACAAATGAGCTTCCCTGACGTGGTTTTCTAGTGGAGGAAGAGCAAGCAGCGGGGCATTCCACGTAAGGATATGGACATATACCTTGTTGCCTTTCTGAGTCGTCGCGCCCCACGCAGCGGGTTGTACGGGGCCGCCGCGAGTGCCGTAGATCGAGTCACCATATTTTGATAGCCATTCACCTACCGAGAGGAGGCGTGTAGCAAATTCTCGCTGAATCTCACCATTGGGCATCGGGCCAATGTTCAGTAGCAGATTTGAATTATTGCCTGCGGCGCGCACGACCATTTCTTCCAATTCTGCTGGGCTCTTGTATTTACTGTCTCCGATGTTGAATCCCCACGAGCCATTTAATGTATTGCAACTCTCAAGTGGCAATCGATCGCTGACGTAGTTCGTGTTGAATCCAGCCGTGTTTTGACCCGGAAGGTCCCGTTCAAACGTTTGCACATCTTCTCCAGATTTAGGGGCCTGATGATGATTTGGGATGATCAGCGCTGCCGGTTGTAGCTGATGAATGAGCGCGTATGTCTTCGCGAGGTGCCAATCCGCATCTGGCTTGTCCCACATTCCATCAAACCAAATTCCGGCTATAGCTCCGTAATTGGTCAGCAATTCCCGCAACTGCCCGTCCATGTAATTATCAACGTATGCGTTCCAGTCACCTCCATTCGGCCGGCCATTGTCCCAGGGCCCTCTGTCCACTGCGGTCTTGCCACGTGGATAATAGTCAGAGTTGTGCCAATCTAATTGCGAGTAGTAAAAAAACAGTTTAATCCCCTGTCGATGACACTCATCCGCGAGCATTTTCAACGGGTCTTTTCCGTAGGGCGTTCGGTTCACGATATTCCAATCCGAAACTTTCGAATCAAACATCGCGAAACCATCGTGATGGCGGGACGTGATGGTGATGTACTTCATGCCCGCCGCCTTAGCAAGGGCCACCCACGCTCTCGCATCAAACTTCTGAGGATCGAAGAATTGAGGCAGGCGATCGTATTCATTCAGCGTCAGCTTGCGATTGTGAAAGACCCACTCGCCATCGCCCAGCACGCTGTAAACACCCCAATGAATGAACATCCCAAACTTCGCATCCTGGAATGCCTGGCGTGCCTTCAGGTTCTCCTCGGTAGGTTGGTAATTTGTTTGTGCGATAGCCTCACGGGCCGCGAGAACACCGCAGGTCATAACCGCTACCGCCAGAGCACACTTCCCGATAGAGAGGCGTCCTCGGTTCCGCATACTCGATACTCCTCCCACGATACCTTCTGAACGCTGCACGGCATCAGTTACCACGACTAGTACCACTCCAAGGTGGCCCCGATAATGCTGGTTTCGGATCAGCCGACCTGGCTCAAGCGCTATTTCCACCGAGCGCTTCCGAAAACGCGCTGGCAAATTCGCTGCGTCGAGGGCAGGAGAAGCATACGATGAATAAGCCAGAGGTCTAAATCGGAAATTCCAGCCTATGACTCCAGAACTGCAACGCGCCCTCAAACGACTCTGGGTGGTTCGGGTCCTTCAAGGCGTCCGGCGAACCGAAGAAAATACAGGTGTGGCTCATTCTGAATGGCGGATAGATCGAATTCCTCACTCCGGGAAATTCCTATAAGGCGAAGCCGGTACGAAGGAATCAGCGTGTTGTGTGTTATGTGGGGAGCGAGGACGGTCTCGCGATTTTTGGGACGGCCCAAATCATTACCGACCGAAGCGAAGATACTTGTTGAACAAACGGGTGGTCGTCCGAGTCCAGCCAGACGTTCACCGGTCGAGGAGTAACGCCAACGGTTCTGAACCGCCGGCGACCAGGTGAATACCCTTCCAGATGGCACGCCAATCTAGTTTTTGATCGTCTCTCCTTGACAATCTACCTGTCGGAGACGTATATATGTAGAATGTCTAGGAGGCGCGATGCCTATCGAGAAATCTGATTTGCTCCAAGGCACTCTCGACATGCTTATTCTGAAAATCGTCGCCCTCGGCCCCGTTCACGGCTACGGCATCTCGCTAAGAATCCGCCAAATCTCGAAGGAAGTTCTACAGGTGCAACAAGGCTCGCTCTACCCCGCCCTGCATCGCCTGGAAAAACGCGGCTGGCTCGAAGCAGAATGGGGCGAGTCCGAAAAAGGCCGCCAAGCCAAGTTCTACAAATTATCGGCAAAGGGCCGCAAGCAATTGGCGAGCGAAGAATCGACCTGGAATCGCTTGGCAGGAGCGGTGGCTGATATTCTTCAAACCGCTCAATAGGAGTTAGCCATGTCCTGGTGGAAATTCTTATTTCCCAAACGCGCTTCCGACGCGCAGATGAACTCCGAGCTACGCTTCCACATCGACGAGCTAACCGACGAGAATATCGCTGCTGGCATGTCCCCCGACGAGGCCCGCCGTCGCGCCATGCTTGAATTTGGCGGTGAAGAAAAATTCAAGGAAGAGGTCCGCGATGTCTACCGCGTCCGCATTCTTGACGCCAGCGTTATCAATCTGAAATCCGCCTTCCGCTTCCTCCGCAAATCCCCAACCTTCTCCGCCACGGTCATCCTCACTCTGGCTCTGGCCATCGGCGCGAACAGCGCCGTCTTCTCCGCCATCGACGCCATCCTCCTAAGACCCCTTCCGTTCCCCGACGCCGATCAGCTCGTGCGCGTCGATCAATACAATCCGAAGACTTCAAGCCCACTCCATTTGGTTGCTCCGGTTCGTCTCGAAGACTGGAATCGCCTCAATTCCACCTTCCAGGCGCTCTCCGGCTTTTCCAGCGAAGATGTCTCCGAGTCCACCGGCCCGCTGCCGGAAAGGGTAACTCGCGCCTGGGTCTCCTCTCGTTTCTTTCAAGTCTGGGCTGTTTCCCCCGTGTTGGGCCGTGAATTTACGCCCGACGAGGAGGCTCTCAACGGGCCGGCCGCGGCCTTGATTAGCGATCGTTTCTGGCGTCGTCGCTTCAACGCCGATCCCAACATCGTCGGAAAAAATCTGCGCCTCGATGGTCATCTAACTCCGGTGGTCGGCGTAATGCCTCCCGCTTTCCTCTTTCCCGATCGCGAGGCCGATTTGTGGTGTCCTATTCCTGCCGGCCTTTCTTACGGTCAGGCCCGGGAAAACAACCAGTTCATGGTCATCGGACGCCTCAAACCCGGCGTCGCGGTCCCACAAGCCCGCGCCAATCTGGCCACTGTGCAGGCACAGCTCGGCCGCCAGTTTCCCAAAAGCGACGCGGAGCTCTCCGTCGGCATCGAGCCGCTTAAGGAAACGACGATTGCCGATGCGCGCCGGTCTCTCTGGCTGCTCTTTGGCTCCGTGACCCTGCTGCTGTTCATCGCGTGTACCAACATTGCGGCTCTGCTCTTGTCTCGCTCGGCTCAGCGTCAGCACGAAATCTCCGTCCGTTTCTCTTTGGGCGCTCCTCGCGGCACGCTCATTGCTCAACTGCTCACCGAAACTTTTCTCCTTGCCTTCATCGGCTCTGGGCTCGGTCTGTTTCTCGCGGCGGCAGCGTCTGACATCTTTCGCACTCTGGCCGCGCAGCTTCCCCGTGTCGAAGAAATCCGTCTCGACGCTCGTATCATCCTCTATTCTTTGGCCTGCTCAGTGGTGGTCACTCTTCTCTGCGGATTGGTTCCAGCTGTTGGCGGCACGCGCCGCAGTCTCTCTGCCCCACTTGCGCAATCCAGCCGCTCGCTGGTCTCGGGACGAAATCCGCTGCAGTGGCTGCTCGTCGGCATCCAGGTTGCCCTGGCTGTGACCCTGCTCGCCGGTGCCGGCCTGCTTCTCCGCAGCTTTCAGCAACTCGGCCGTGTCAGCCCGGGCTTTGACGCCGCCCACCTCCTCACCTTCCAGCTCGGCATGCAATGGGGCGAAACCGGCGATATGAAAAAATTGCACCAGTTCACCGACGGCATTCTCGAAACGCTACGCGCGACGCCAGGCGTCGACGCCGCGGCTATCTCCGTCGGCGCTCCCGGAGTTCCCTTCCGTTATCAAACCGAACTGAAGGTCACCGAAGGCCGCGCCGACACGGAGCCCAAAATCGTCGCCGAGAACCGCTTCGTCTCCGCCAGCTACTTCGCCACTATGCGCATCCCGTTGCTCGCCGGCGATGTCTGCCGCGAAACCGACGGCGCGCCCTCGGTGGTCGTGAATCGAGCCTTCGCCGACGCCTATTTCCCTGGCGCATCCGTCATTGGCCATCATGTACAATCCCTGAATCTGGGCTACTCCGGCGCGGCTGAAATCAGCGGCATCTCCGGCGACGCCCGCGAAACCGGCCTCGACCATCTCCCCGTTCCCACCGTCTACTGGTGCGCTCCCCACGCCGAGCCCGGCACTTTCTTCCTGGTCCGAACCCGCAATGCTCCCATGACCATGGCCGAATCCATCCGCCAACGACTCCACGAAATCGAACCCCAGCGGTCGGTCTATGATTTCGCCCCGCTGGAGCAGCGTTTCTCCGATGCCCTCGCCGAAAATCGTCTCCGCACCGTCTTGTTGACCTTCTTCGCCGCTACGGCTCTGTCCTTGGCTTGCATCGGGTTGTACGGAACACTCAGCTACAACGTCAACATCCGCCAGCGTGAAGTCGGGCTGCGGCTTGCGCTGGGAGCTTTGCAGGGACAGATCGTGAAGCAGTTCCTGCGGCAGGGTTTGGGGGTTTCTTTCCTCGGTTGTCTCGCGGGTGCGTGTCTGGCTGCGGCGTTCGCTCGCGTCCTGAGTGGAATGCTGTACGGGATCTCGCCAACCGATAGCGTAACTTTATCAAGCGTAGTTCTGATTGTGCTTGCCGTCGCGGTAGTGGCTTCGCTGGTACCTGCAATTCGCGCCGCGCGTGTGGAACCCATGAACGTTTTGCGCGACGAGTAAGCCTACGGAACAGTGCCACAGTACATCCATTTGATGGTAAGTCGCACGAAGAAAACCCAAGTGTCCGATAAACAGCGTCTCGTCAACTTGAGCTTCCCCGCAATTGTCCAGCCTTTGGTATCGGGACTCCTGAGGCTATTATGGATGCATTCGCGAATGAGCGTAATGCTCCTTGGGGAGGCAAACGATGCCTTTGGAAATAACACAGCGAGAGATGAATGGAATCTACCTTCTGGCGCTCAAAGGTCGTCTTGTGCTCGGACAAGAGAGCAGCGGGTTGCGCGCAATGATCGACAATCTCCTTGCGTCCGGCGTCACACGAATTGTCATCAATCTCGAGCACGTCAACTACGTTGACAGCGCTGGCCTCGGCACACTCATCGAAATGCATCGAAACACAAAAGCCAAAGGCGGAAGCCTCAAGCTTTGTAATCTCGGCCCGAACTTGAGGCGAGCGTTGGAAATCGCTCGGCTGCTGTCCGTATTCGAAACGTGTCCAAGCGAAACTGCGGCCGTAGCAAGTTTTTGAGGACGGCGGACGATGCCATGATTCGGTTGGGCAGTTATAACCACGATGGAATCACGTCCGCGTAAAAGCCTTAACCGGACGACGTGGGGTCTTCGGAGATGGCGAAGACGACTATCCTGCAACCATGCTCGAGCAGACAATTGAAGCAAACCTTTGCCGCACTTGATGGACGCTGAAAACGCGTTACCGTTCATGTCGATTTCAAGTTTCTGACTACACAAACAGTGGCGGCCCAGCCCGCACGCAAAGATGTCTTTTCCCTTGTGCCGAGCCCAATGTAATGCGAAGATGAATTCAGGTTCATATTATGAATATTCGTCTCTTCCTTACTGGTCTTGCCATCTGGGCCGCCGCCACCTGCGTTTTGCGCGCGGTGGGTCAATGGCTCTTGCACCCGCACAATGTTGCCGGAACTATTCTCCTTTTCCTGACCAGCTTGCCTCTGATGGCCTGGGTCGTGCGCCGACTCTGCAAGGGCGCTCATTTGCCGCATGATCAATGGCTCAGCGGAGCCGTATCCTTTGCCCTACCTACATTGTTGCTCGACACATTCTCCAGCGCCCTCTTTCCCTTCGTGTTTCCGAACATTGCCCCGGAAATGGCAGGGGTGTTCGGGGGATGGATCCTTTGGTGCTGCGCGGGCGCCTTCCTCGGAGCGCTCGTCCCCGGATCGAGGCGCGCATGACGAATCGTCCTCGCTTGATCGAAGGTGAGGACTTTCCCCCGGCGCCCCTGCAGGCCCGAAGTCTAGATAAGCGCATCCGACTGAAAGCGGCTGGGCTGGCGCTGTTTGGCGAGAAAGGATATGACGGCACGTCTATCGAGGATGTCGCCCGGCGCGCAGAACTTGCCGTTGGCGGATTTTACCAGCACTTTCGCTCCAAACGGCAACTCCTGCTGGTACTCATGGACGAACTGCTGGAGGGGTTAAGCCGAATTGATCTTAGCCCTGGGGCCATTACGGACGTTCGCGCGGGCATTCGTGCCCTGCTCTCTCGCGCGTTTTCCCACGATCTACGCTACTTAGGCGCGTACCGGGCTTGGCAGGAAGCGGTACTTTCCGATCCGGGCCTGGCACTGAAACAAGAAGAGATTCTCGCCTGGACAACGGACCGCGTCACCAGATACTTCCAGTTTCTGCAGCAACTTCCCGGTGCGCGGCAAAGAATTGACGCTGCTGGTTTGGCGCGGGTCATGAATAGCTTCTTCTGGACTCTATTGTCCCAAGCCTCACGCTTGTCGAAAATCCAGCTGAATCAGCGGCTCGAAGCATCTACACATCTGATTTTCCACGCATTGTTCGCAGATTCTCAACAAAAAGCCAGGAGTAGAAGAAATTGATTAGCTCACTGCAGTGCATCCCACATCCTTTTGTTGCGGCGCTTCAACTCAGTCAGGAAGTATTCCGAGGCAGGACCTAGAAAAACGTGAATCGCTTAGCCCCGGCGTTCCCAGCGACTGGCTGCGCGGTGTCCAGTGGCAATTCCTGGAATAAACTGGTTCACAGAGAACGCCAGTACTGCCCCGCACGAGTAGTATGATGTCGTTTGCGGAACTCAGGAGTTGCCTGGTGCGTGCGCCAGCCGGTTCGATCTCATCCTCGATTCCGCCTCTGCAAATTGAGGCGCTGGTAAAGCGCTTCGGCCAAGTGACTGCCGTCGATGGCATTACGCTCGAACTGCGCAATGGCGAATGCCTGGGATTGCTCGGACCGAATGGGGCGGGCAAGAGCACGCTGATCCGCAGCATCGTGGGCCGAGTGATTCCGAATGCAGGCCGGGTGGCGGTCTTTGGTTCTACTGCGAATTCAGCCGCAGCCCGCGCCGCGCTCGGGTGGGTACCGCAAGAGCTGGCGCTTTATCCGCGGCTCACGTGCAAGGAAAATCTGGAAGCTTTTGGGAGATACCATGGGCTGGCTGGGAGCGGGCTGCAGCAAGCCGTCGCGTGGTGCCTTGACTGGTCGTCGCTTCAAGACCGAGCAGGAGAGCTGGCCAAAAACCTCTCCGGCGGGATGAGGCGGCGCCTGAACATGGCAGCCGGAATCATCCACCGGCCCAGGCTGGTCCTGATGGATGAACCCACCGTCGGAGTGGATCCACAGTCACGCAATCGCATCTTCGAGATGATCGAAAAGCTCCACGGCGAAGGGACGGCCATCATTTATACCACGCACTATATGGAAGAGGCGGAGCGGCTGTGCGATCGCATCGCCATCGTTGACCGCGGGCGCATCATTGCCCTAGGCACCAACGAAGAGCTGGTCGAGAACACATTCGCCTCGCGCAGCCAGATATTGGCGCGCTTCACGAGCCCGGACGGCGGAGTTAGCGCGTGGGTGGAGCATCGCGGAGGGCGTTTGGTTGATTCGACCGCAGAGTTCACCGTCGAACGTCCCACGGAAATCGCCGGCTTGCTCGATGATGCAGCCAGGGCGGGCCTCGAAGTGATTGACGTATCGCTGCGCCGCCCAAACTTGGAGTCGGTGTTCCTGCATCTGACGGGAAGGGGGCTGCGCGAATGATCTTCGCCATCATCCGCACTGCCATGGTCTCCCTGCGCCGTGACCGGGCCGCGCTGGCGTTGAGTTTCATCTTGCCGATCGCCTTCTTCAGCATTTTTGCCGTCATCTTCGGCGGCCGGCGCAACTCCGTGCCGAAAATCACAGTCATCGTGGTGGACGAGGATCGCAGCCACACCTCGCAAAGACTAGTGCAGGGCCTGGCGCGCGAAGGCTCTCTGGTTATCAGGACGAGACCCGCGTCCAAAAACAAAGATACACAACCACCGGAATATACGGCCGCCACGGCAGAAGCCGCTGTGAAAGCAGGCGACGCACCGGTTGCGCTGATCGTACCGCGTGGTTTCGGCGAGAATCCAATTTCTTTCCGCGGAGGCCAAGACCGCCCAACGATTCAACTGCTCAACGACAAAAGTGACATGGTGGCGTGGCAGATGGTCGCAGGCCTTTTGCAAAAGGTGGCTATGACTTCCATGCCCGACGTCATGGCCGAGCAAGGATCCAAGTATGCGGATCGGTTCGTGGGGGGATTCACTCGGGAACAACGCAAACGGATGGATGACGGCCTTGAGCAGTTGCGTCAGCATGAGGACGCGGGAACGCCTACGGAAGAAAACGCTGCGAGCGATGGGCCAAGCAGCGGCGGGATCATCGCGGTCAAGGCCCGCGCTGTGGTCGGAGAGAATAAGAACAATCCTATGGTGTCTTTTTATGCTGCCGCTATCGGCGTGATGTTCCTGCTGTTCACCACGAGCGGTGCGGCCGGGTCGCTATTGGATGAAGCCGACAGCGGCACCCTGGAGCGCGTACTCAGTTCCCGCGTAACTATGACGACGCTCTTGACGGGCAAACTGGCGTTCAGCACCCTGCTGGCATTCTCGCAACTGGTACTGATGTTCGTCTGGGCCTGGGCCGTCTTCCAGCTCGATTTTCTGCATCACATCCCCGGTTTTGTGGTGATGGGTGTCTGCACCTCTTTTGCAGTGGGCGCTTTTGGCATGCTACTGGCCAGCATCTGCCGCACGCGGGCGCAACTGGGAGCACTCTCGACGCTGGTGATTCTGATCATGTCTTCCGTTGGAGGCAGCATGTTTCCCCGCTTTCTTATGCCAGACGCGATGCAGAAAGCTGGATTGCTGACGATCAACGCTTGGGCCATCGATGGTTTCACCAAAGTGTTTTGGCGGGATGAGCCGGTTTCGCACCTTTGGCCGCAGGTCTTAGTACTTCTCGCCATAGGAGTTGTGTTGTTTGTGATTGCCCGAAGAATCGCGCGGCGCTGGGAATACGTGTGAGTTAGCGCAGGCTTACCAGGCAAACTTGCATGTCTGATGGTTCAAAGACTCGAACGATAGCGCGGAATGAAGCGATACCCTCGGATCGACAACTCAGAACAGATGCATTACGAAACTTTGATTTTCGACAGCCAATACAGAAATCTCTCCATGACGTAGTACTGGAGAAGTTCTTGAAAAGGCCTGCCCTGCTCAAGCGCTTGATTCAGCAGGCGCTGCCGAGCTTCTTAGCCACACCAAGTGTCAATAGATGCCATCTCAGCAAGAGCTAACTCCCGAATGAGTCTGCGGTTGGGTGACCAACAACGATCGTCCCTACCGCGGCCATGGTAGTAGCTCTAGCATTCGAGCGTGAGCAGGCCGTGTTTCCGAATCAGAACTCCACGCGCAGCGAGCCCTGAATCACACGCGGTCCGCCGCCTACCACGCCTGCGGTTGTACCAACAGCCGTGGCTGTAGCACTGCCCACAGTGGCAGTGATTTTGCCGAAGTTGCCGCTGCTTTCATTGAAGACAGGATTGGCAAAGTTCGTATGGTTAAAGAGATTGAAGAAGTCCGCGCGGAAGCGTAGGTGGACTCTTTCCGTATGTAGCGGGAAGAGCTTTGACGCGGCAAAATTCCAGTTCTGCAAGCCCGGGCCGTAGTACTGATTGCGGCCGGAAGTGCCCTGGCGTCCAGTCGGCGGCAAAGCCACGGAGCAATTGAGTTTCGGAACCGTAATGCAGCCGAAAAACGCGGGATCAAACGCCGCATCCGGGTTGCTATTGTTTCGCGGGGGTCTTGATTTTCTTGTTGCTCGTCGCGGACAAGTCTCGCGTGAAGCTTTCGCGCCTTCATGAACGCCATTTATTCAGAGCCCTTGCACTGCACGCAATCTCCATTTGACTTTCGCGCCGGACGCAGATTGGTTCGCGTTGTCTCTAAGGACCTCCCCCAGAAAGGCTAATCTCTGTACCTACCTACAGAGTCAAGGGATTTCCTTATGCGGGTATACTGGGCGTAGCCCATTCTCCGATTATTTCCTTCACAATGCGAGACGAGGTCAATAAACCCTGTGCGCGAAACCGGAGGGAGCGGTCTCGCCTTCTAGAGACACTCCCGAGTGGCCCAATTCTTTCTCTGCGGTTTGTGTACGGCTCTCGTACCTCGGCCGATTCTTCAGGCCTTCTTGCGCTGAGACCGTTCGGGTATAGAATCTCAACACCGACCGATTCTCTATTTCCATCCCGGAGGTGCCCCATGGCCGTTGTAAACCCGCTGCCAAAAGAAAAAGCTGTTCCTGAACTGCATGAGACCTACGAAGGAATGATCAAACGATTCGGCAAGGTGCCCAACATTTTCGCCACCATGGCGCACCGGCCGAACGTACTGAAGAACTTCCTGCCCTTCTACAGCTCGATCATGAACGAAGGCACCGTCGAGCCGCGCTATAAGGAACTGGCCTACCTGAAGACCTCCTTACTAAACGGCTGCGAGTATTGAACCCGCGCCCACATCGCTTCGGCGAAGCGAATCGGGTTCACTGACGAGCAAATCCAGGCGCTGCAGTTCTACGAGCGCAGCCCACTGTTCGACGAAAAGGATAAAGCCACCATCCTGTACGTCGAGCGCGTCACGCGCGGCGCCGCCGCCGTGCGCACCGGAGCGCTCGATGAATTACGCAAGTTCTACGACGAGGGGCAAATCGTGGAATTGACGCTGGTGATCTGCGCCGCCAATTTCACCAACCGCTTCAACGACGCTCTGCGCAATGTCCCAGACCTCGGCGTTTAGCTAGCGCCCGTTTATATTGCCATTTTTATAGGGCTCGATGGAGGTTGCATCGGCATGGAAACCGTAGAAGTCGGCAATATTCATGCGGTTTTCGCGCATGTTGCTGGAAAGATGGTAGGATGGCAAAACAGGCTGGGTGAGTATCCCACAAATCTCAGGGAGACCAATGCGCCTCTGCCAGTGGCCAGCCAGTAGCCGGTGATCCGACCAACTGAACCCAAGACCCTGGCTAGCTCTACGCTAGGCGACACTATGCGCCGCGCGTCATGCGAGGCGTCCGCCGCGCTAGCGGCTTAGTTCAAACGGGGTTCTGGGAAACCGCTTTGAAGGAAGCCGCTGGCGTTTGCGGCGGATGCGGGCTAATGGCTATTGGCTTTGCTGTACTTAGAAAATGAGCGTGTGCGAGAACCGCAATTCGATCCTTTACGCAGCGTCGAAACTCGCGGCCTTGTTGAAAAATCCAAAGACACAGAATCGAAATGAGATTGCACAAGCGATTGGAAAACTTCCTGCGGAGCAGGCGGTTGAGGCGCTAGCTTCGGCAGCTCAGCAAGGAGCTAGAAAAGTTTCAAGATGCGCGGGTCATCCAGGGTCTACAAAGGATCAACTTGGATGAGTCCGCGCCGAATGGATGCGTCGTGGCAAGAATGGATGCTTCGCAGAGTTTGTCTCAGCGAGGCGCCCGGCCTTTCCCGCCAAAACAGTAAAGTGGCGCGGCTGGCAGAAGATTTGAATGCTGTGCGCTGAGTGTGTACCAGGATCGGATTTGATTCGCACCTGAGGTGCGAATCAAGCCAGAAGTCCGGTTCGAGGAAGCGCGGATCTGCTGAATGCTGCTCGCGCTCCGATCTGCTCGAACCCCGTTTCTGGAAATTTCCAGATTGACGTTGACTCAAAAACCGTATCTCCTATGTCTGGTGTCGCTTCCGCAGATGCGAGGCAACTGGAATTCCCTTAGGTCTAGCCATGCTAGTGGTATGTCCCTTATTTAACTTTACAGAATGGCGGCCTTCTTTTTACCCCTGGGCTGGGTGGATCCGGGTTCGATCTGCTCCATCTTGGCTCGCGCGCTATCGATCTTCTTGATGATGTCCTCGACCGTCGCGCTCCAGATGAACGGCTTGGGGTTTTTGTTCCAAGCCTGCAGAAATGCATCGATCGCCTGCTTTAGATCCGGCACACTTACGAAACTGCTGCGCCGAATCGCTTTCTCGGTCAGTTCGCGAAACCAGCGTACCACCAAATTCAGCCAGCTTGAACTGGTCGGCACAAAGTGGCACACAAAGCGAGGATGCTTCTTCAGCCATGCTTGCACGTGCGGCTCTTTGTGCGTGCCGTAGTTGTCCAGCACCAGATGCAACTTCAGCTCCGGGGGAAACTCGGCGTCTAAACGGCGCAGAAACTTCAGCCACTCTTGATGCCGATGCCGGTTGTGGCATTCCCCCATCACCTTGCCATCCAACACATTCAGCGCCGCAAACAGGGTGGTGGTGCCGTTGCGCTTGTAGTCGTGCGTCCGCGTACCGCACCGGCCTTTCTTCAGCGGCAGCCCCGGCTGCGTCCGATCTAACGCTTGAATCTGGCTCTTTTCATCAATACACAGCACCAGCGCCTTGTCCGGCGGGTTCATATACAACCCCACCACATCGGTCAGCTTCTCTAGAAATTTCGCATCCCGCGACAGCTTAAAAGTGCGGCTCAGATGCGGCTTGATATTGTGCAACTGCCATAAACGATTCACCGTGTTTTTGCTGACCCCTTGCGCCTCGGCCATCAGCCGGCAACTCCAATGGGTCATGCCCTGGGGCTTGCTCTGCAAGGTCGCCCGAATGATCTGGTCTCGCTTGCTTTGATCATAATGCGCTTTGCGCCCGCGACCGGGAGCGATCTCCCAGACCTCCCCGATGCCCTGCTCGTGCACTCGCTTGCGCCATAGCTGCACGGTCGGTCGGCTCACGCCGAGCTCCTCGGCGATGGTCACATTCGACTGACCGGCCACCGCTCTCAGGATAATTCGGCAACGCAGTGCTACTTGTTGAGGCGTTCCGTGTGCGGATTCCCACTGTTCCAGTTGAGCGTGCTCAGTTGGTTGCAACGCAATCGCCAGACCTGTGTTCGGCATGACTGCAATCATATTCGATCGGTAGATGTTGTCAAGCTATTTATGGGACACTATACTAGACGCAAACCGGAAGGTGCGGACTCCGATCTCGAATCCGGAGCTTACTGGCCTAACGAAGACGTGTCCCAGATTCTGAAATCGCCTTCGGCGAAGGCGGCTGCCAAGTGCGTGCCATTCCCGTCAAAGGCGACACGTTCAATGACTCGGGGAAAAAGGGGATTGGGCGGCAGGGCCGGCTCGAAAGTGTAGACATGCTCTCCCGTTGGCAGCTTGGAAAGCAGGACGCGTTTATCGGCATGAGCCGAGGCCAAGAATAGCCCGGAGGGATAAATGTCAAGCGCCGTGATCGAGGACGTGGACAATACAATTCGCTTTGGTTCGCTACCGGCGCCGGCCTCGCTCAAGAGCAGGGAGCCGTCATCGAGTCCCGCCGCGAGCCAGCGACCGTCCGGCGACCAGGCGAGCGCCGGGACGGCAGCGCGGCCGAAGCTGCGGTGCGGACCGTTGGAATGGATTTCGTAGAGCCACACCGTATCGGCAGGTTCGCCGGCCGGCTTGGCCAGGCCGATCGCCAGCCAATTTCCATCGCGAGAAAAAGCAAGGCAGAGAATGGGGCCTGGCAAATCCAAATGGAGTGTGAGGTTCCGTGTCGCAATATCCCAAAGGGTAACTGCGCCGTTCGCATCGCCGCCCGCCACAGTCCGTCCGTCGGGCGTTATCGCGAGGGCTTGCTGGGCGCCGATTTTCTCTATAACGGTCATGCCCTGCAACATGTTGCCCTGGGGATTGCTCACCGTGATTTGGTCATCGTACGAGTAGGCTTCAATATCGGGCTCTGGCGCAACCGCTACCGCCAACGCCTTGCGGCGCTCGAGCAAGACAAATTGTCCGTCGCGGGGCCGGAAATAAAACAGATCTCCCGCCTTGGTGGTATATTTCTGAGTCACTGGGAACGCGAGTTTGGGCGTACGCGAACAAGAGGAAACCGCTAAAACGGATAGAAGACAGAGTAGGACGGCGCGCGGGCTTCTCATGGCTTGGACACTTGTGCGTAGCTTACACGATTTTTGGCAATGGATGAATCGCCACCGCGCGGTGGCGTTCGCCGTCATTTTCGCGTTGCTCGGCGGGTGCGGCCGCCAGACGTCCGGTACAAGCCCGCTCTTTCCCGTGCCGCAGGGAAGCACCTGGGGGTTTATTGATAACCGGGGAAAAATTGTAATCGCTCCGCGCTTCGAAGCGGCGTTACCGTTTTCCGAAGCGCTCGCCGCCGTTAAGCGCGAGGGGCGATGGGGCTACATTGATCGAAACGGAGCGGAAGTCATTTCTATCCGCTACCAGAAGGCCGAAAGCTTCCGCAATGGCGTCGCCATCGTTGATACGGGTCTGCCCGATCATCCTGTAGGCCTGATCAATACGAGCGGCTCCTGGATCACACAACCTCTCTTTCGTTCCCTTTCGGGCGCGGACGGGCCCGATGGCCTGCTCTTGGGACAGAAGGAACCCGCCGAGGGCGTCGG
>Ga0210406_10003961_pt1 | contig 16055 bp, 12 predicted proteins | sample IncBWC30MmetaG_FD_155454 | JGI IMG/M metagenome (GOLD analysis project Ga0210406, IMG submission 155454) | Forest soil microbial communities from Barre Woods Harvard Forest LTER site, Petersham, Massachusetts, United States - Inc-BW-C-30-M | ecosystem: Environmental > Terrestrial > Soil >... | reverse complement strand
TAGCCCGCGAACTCCGCGCCCGCGGCGTTCCCGACCAACACATCGAATCCGCCGTCGCTGAATCCTCCGCCAACTCCGACGAGGCCGCCATGGTCCGCCAGCGCATCGCCCGTAAACTCCGGCTCTTCCGAGGCGAAATCGACGACCGCAAGATCGCCTCCCTCTACCGCACTCTACTCCGCGCCGGCTTCTCCTCCGACACCATCCGCCGCGAACTAAAGCGCGCCACTAGCGAGGATTTGCCGGAAATTGAATCGCCCGACGAAACAAGCGGCGGCCTTTAACGTGTCCGCCTCCGACGCCCCGGACACGTTTCATTGCGCTGGACCACCCCCCTCCCCCGGGTTTCCCGGATCTGTTCATTACAAAGGGGTTGGCCGAGAGGGCCTCGGATCTGTTCATTTCAAAAGGGTTGCCGGCTGAAACGGTGGAGTGAGGATTGCAGACGAAGCGAAACTGTTTAGATGTGGCTTTGAATGGGCAAAACATAGCACAAGAGGGTATTCTTGTCAAGCAAATATAAATCTAGTTAATTCAGCGGGATAGCGACAGCAAAGGCTTCTTTGCCTCGCCCCGCCCTTTCTGCTATTGTCCTGACCTGCAAGGGGGCCTCTATGTCCGTTAATAAAGTCATTCTCGTCGGCCGCCTCGGCCGCGATCCCGAAACCCGCTATACCGGCGGCGGCCAGGCCGTTGCCAATTTCTCTGTCGCCACCGACGAAACCTACAAAGACCGCAACGGCGAGCGCCAGAAGCGCACCGAGTGGCACAAGATTGTCGTGTGGGGCAAGCAAGCCGAAATCGCCCAGCAATATCTCAAGAAGGGCTCACTCATTTTCATCGAGGGCCGCATTCAATCGCGGGAGTGGCAAGACAAAGAGGGTCAGAAGCGCACCAGCTTTGAAATCGTCGCGAGCAATTTCCGCATGCTCGGTGGACGCGCTGACAGCGCCGCAGCCAGCGCCGGCGCAGGAGCCATGGGCGGAGGCACATCGCGCGGCGCCGACGATTTCGACGCAGGAGCAGGAGGCGCCCACGACGAACCCGCCGCCCCCGGTGCCGGCCCCGAAATCTCCGACGAGGACATCCCGTTTTAGCTATTTCTGAGTGGCACAGCGAATCTTGGCTGTGCACGCCCGAAGCGCGAACCTAACGTGGCCGAGACAAATCGACAATTAAAACTGCATTCGCGCCCCAAAGGCTTGCTCGCGCCCGGCGATCTGCAACTCGCGGAAGCGCCGCTTCCCTCGCTAGTCGATGGCCAAGCGCTCGCTCGCGTGAAATATCTCTCCATCGATCCCACCATGCGCGTGTGGATGGCTGTCGACACCTATCTGCCCGCCGTGGCCATGGGCGAAGTGATGCGCGCGGCCGGCCTCGCGGAGGTAGTGGAATCGCGCCACAAAGAATTCAAGAAGGGCGACAAAGTTGTTGGGCTCACCGGTTTCCAGGATTATTGCGTTATCGATGCCGCCGACAAGCGCGGGAGCTTCCAGAAAGTTCCGCCGATTCCCTTCCTTTCCGACACCGCATTCCTGGGTGTGCTGGGCTTCAACGGGATCACCGCTTATTTCGGCATGACGGAGATCGCCAAGCCTCAAAAAGGAGAAACGCTGGTAGTTTCCGCGGCGGCCGGCGCCACCGGCAGCATCGCCGGACAAATCGGAAAAATCCACGGATGCCGCGTGGTAGGCATCGCCGGCGGCGCCGAAAAATGCAAATGGCTCACCGACGATCTCGGCTTCGATGCCGCGGTCGACTACAAACAACCGGACTGGAAAGAAAAATTAACCGCGGCCACGCCCAAAGGCGTCGACATCGATTACGAAAACGTCGGCGGCGAAATCATGCACGCGGTTATCGATCGCATGAACCTCCACGGCCGCATCGTTCTTTGCGGCCTCATTTCCGGCTACACCAAGGGAGATCCGGCCCTCGAAAGCTTCGCCATGGTTTTGGTCAAACGTCTGCGCGTGGAAGGATTCATCATCATGGACTACATGAACCGCTTCATGGAAGCGGCTACACAGCTCGGCAAATGGAAGATGTTCGGCAAGATCAAGGATCGCGAAACGATAGTGGAAGGCCTGGAGAAGGCGCCCGACGCCATCAACATGCTCTTCACCGGCGGCAACATCGGCAAGCTGATTGTAAAGGTGTGATCCCCGGATAGCGGAAACCGAACTAGCGCGGAGGAGGTTGCGGGCCGTTGCGTTTGCGTTCTTCGTCCATCTGCTTCAGGAATTCTTCAAACTTGGGCAACTGCTCGGGAGTCAGGATCGCGCGGACCTGCGCGCGCCCCTTCTGGCGCACGGCGTCAAGCTGCGCTTCGGTCTGATCGTGAATGGCTTTCGTTTCGGTGTGGCGCTGTAGCAGAATGGCGTCGACTTGCTGCGCCTGCTGCGGTGTCAGCGTCAGGTCCCTGGTCAGCTCCTCCACACGCCGGGCCCGCCGCTCCGGTTCGCTGAGCGGAGGATTGGCAGCGTTCACCGGGCGATGCGCAAACAGATAGCCCAGCACGCCGCCCAGTGCCGCGCCGAGGAGAAACACCACGCCCACCCATAGAGCCGCCTTGCGCGTCGCGGCAGTTTCGCTCATTGCGCCGTCTCCAGCGGCAATACCACGTCATCCTGGGGCGCAGAAGATTGCGGGGAGTCAAACAGCGACTCCACGGTCGCTTGGCTTCCAGCGTTCTGCGTGAACCTCGGCGATTCATACAGCCAGGTGCTAGCCAGCAGCAAAGCCAGCCCGGAAATCCAGGTCAGGCGCGCCGCGAACCGCGGTACGGCGGCCCACGTCTCGAGAGACTCCGTTAACTCGGATTCCCGCGCGGCGATAGCAGCCATCACGCGCGGCGCGAACCACGGCCCCGGAGAAGCCGCGCGCGCGGGCACATCGCGGAGTAGAGCACGGGTCGTCGAAATATCGGCGGAGGCCGACTGGCACTCCTGGCATGCGGCCAAGTGCGCTTGCTGCGCCGAGGACAGCGCGGTCACGTCGCGGCCGTTTTCGAGCGCGTCGCGCAGGCGACTACACTCACCCTGATTCTTTCTCATTCCTAGCAGGTTCCACATACTCGCCTCCTTGTAGCCCCCACCGAGTACTTCGACGTGCGGCCGACGCCGCGTGTTTCACTTTGGAACATTCACAAACCCTATCCGCTTCCCTCTTTGCGCTTGCGCACCTGGTTTACGATGCGGCGCCGGGCGCGGAACAGGCGAACTTTCACGGTGTTCGCGTTGAGATCCAGAATTTCAGCAATTTCGTCGATGGCAAATCCCTCTACCTCTTTCAAGATCAGCATCATGCGGTCGCGTTCATCCAAGCCTTGCAGCAGATTTTCCACTTGCTGCTGGGCTTCGAGCTTGTCCGAGACATCCTGGGCGCCGCTCTCCAGTCTTTCGGCGGCGCTGAACTGTCCGGCCTGCTCTTCGCTGAGGTCCGATTCATACAGGAGCGGCCTAACCTTTTTCTTTCTTAGCAGATCCCAGCACTCGTTGACGGTAATTTTGTAGAGCCAAGTGCTGAAGGCGGCGCGCTGGTCGAAGCGCCTCAGTGAGAAATAGGCTTTCACGAAGACTTGCTGCGCAACGTCCTCGACATCCTCGCGGCGGCGGAGGATACCGCCAGCCACGGCAAAAACGCGATGTTGATGGCGGCGCACCAATTCTTCGAACGCCTCCTTGTCCCCGGCCTGTGCGCGCCGTACTAGTTCCCGGTCGTCCGGCGTGCCCGGAGCCTTCGCGGCTGCAGGCTTCAAAGCTGCAGCGGTGGCGGTGGCCATGGGCTCTACTTTTGGGACGCGCGGCATGGCTTCCAGGTTACGCCTTTCCGGCCCCGGGTTTCCGGGACCGCACCATCTGTTTCATTTTTGGGGACCCTAAGTTTGTACTTGCAGACCCCTTAACTACATGCAATAATACCTGCATGATTATTGGTGATCGCCTCCGCGCATTGCGTGAGGAAAAGAAACTCTCCCAGGGCGATATCGAAAAGCGTACGGGTCTGCTTCGCTGTTACATTTCCAGAGTCGAGAATGGCCACACAGTACCGGCCATTGAAACACTGGAGAAGATGGCCCGCGCTCTAGAATGCCCACTCTATCAACTGTTCTACGACGGCGAAGAGCCGCCCGTACTGCCGAACTTGCCCAAGCGAAAGTCTTCGGACGACATCGCCTTTGGCACGAGCGGCAAAGAGGCGCGCTTCCTCAACAAGCTTCGCAGATTGTTGGGCAAAGCCGACGAAGAAGACCGCAAGCTCATTCTATACATGGCGCAGAAAATGGCCAACCGCTAGTTCCGGGAGCCTTCGCATCCTGGAGTTGACGGTTAGAATGACGAGTCTCAAGAGAAGGGCCGCGCGAACCCCGCGAAGCGCGGCCTGATTCTGAGAGTGCTCATAGGTATCTGCAGATAACCTCCGCCGCGATCCACTCCTCCACTACTTATTACCGCAAGATCGACCTTCAGTTCCTCATTCCCATTCGATGGTGCCGGGCGGTTTCGAACTGATGTCATAGACAACGCGCGTGACGCCGGGAACTTCATTGACGATACGGGTGGAGATTCGTTCCAGCACATCACCGGGCAAGCGCACCCAGTCCGCGGTCATGGCGTCCTCCGATTCGACAACCCGCACCGCGATGGTCAGACCGTAGGTGCGGTAATCGCCCATCACCCCAACGCTGCGCACGGGGAGCAGGACGGCAAAAGCCTGCCAGACTTTTTCGTAGAGGCCGGCGCGGCGGATTTCATCGACCACGATGGCGTCCGCCTCTCTTAGTGTTACCAGACTTTCAGCATTCACCTCGCCAAGTACACGCACGGCTAAACCTGGGCCGGGAAACGGGTGTTTCACCAGAAGCTCGTTTGGCAATCCCAGATCCTTGCCGATGCGGCGAACTTCATCTTTAAATAGATCGCGAAGGGGTTCGATGAGGGCGAAGGGCATTTTTTCCGGCAGCCCGCCCACGTTGTGATGCGTCTTGATAGTCGCGGAAGGACCTTTCACGGATACGGATTCGATGACGTCCGGGTAGAGAGTTCCCTGCACCAGGTAGGCGATTTCGCCGTGGGCTTCTTTTTCTTGCAGCTCCGAGGCTTTGTCCGCGAAGACGGAAATAAATTCGGCACCGATAATTTTGCGTTTGCGCTCGGGTTCGGTCACCCCCTTCAATTGCGAAAGAAAGCGCTCGGAGGCATCGACGCCGATAACGCGCAGCCCGAGACGGTCGCGCAGCATTTCGAGTGTTTGCTCGAATTCATTTTTGCGCAGCAAGCCGGTGTTGACGAAGATGTTGGTGAGGCGGTCGCCGATGGCGCGATGCACAAGCACCGCGGCGACGGTGGAATCGACACCGCCGCTGAGCGCGCAGAGCACGCGACTGTCCCCTACTTTCGTGCGAATGGCTTCGGTGGTTTCTTCAATGAAAGCGGCGCCGCTCCACTTTTTTTCCGCTTTGCACACGCGGAAAAGAAAATTTTGAAGAATTTCGGTACCGCGGTCGGTGTGGCGCACCTCGGGATGAAACTCGACGGCATATATTTTGCGTTGAGGATCTTCGACGGCGGCGACTGCGTTTTGCGTGCGGCCCACGGTGCGAAAGCCGGGAGGCAACCCCACGACGTGGTCGCCGTGGCTGTTCCAAATGCGCAGCGAGTCAGGAAACTCCGCGAAAAGCTCGGATTGGTGATCGGCGCTATCGATATTCAGAACCGCGCTGCCATATTCACGGCGTGCCGCCGGCTCCACTTTTCCGCCGAGGTGATAGGTGAGCCATTGCATGCCGTAGCAGATTCCCAGCACCGGGATGCCGAGGGAAAGAACGGCCGGATCGCATTCGGGGGCTTGCGGGTCGTAGACGGAGCTGGGTCCGCCGGAAAGCACGATGCCCGTCGGTTCGAGTTTGCGGATTTCCTCGATCGTGGTGGTGCACGGGAGAACGGAGGAGAAGACTTGCTGCTCGCGAATGCGGCGGGCGATGAGCTGCGTGTATTGACCGCCGAAATCGAGAACGACTACGCCGCCGCGTTCGGAGTTGGGGCGTTCGTGGTGTTGTTGCATTTGGACTCCGCTGGACATTGTCCCCCGTTTCATCGATGGCAAAAGCAAAACAAGAGAGTCGGCCGCCTGTGGGGCTGTCGACCCGATTTGGCCTAATCTAAACCCTCAGGCCCAAACGGCGGGCCTGAGCTACATGTCCCCCGCTTACGCCACGACAAGGTTGACTAGCTTGTCTGGGACTACAATTTGTTTTACTACGCGCTTGCCGTTTATGTGCTGCGCTACGGCGGGCTCAGCCAGCGCTCTCGGAATGAGCTCGGCTTCGCCGAGGCCGGCGACTACTTTTAGCCTGGCGCGGACGCGACCATTGACTTGCACAACGACTTCGACTTCTTCATCGCGCGCAAGTTCCGGATCGAAAGCTGGCCAACTAGTATTCGACAAGCCGTCGGAGTGGCCGAGCATCTCCCACAATTCTTCCGAGAGGTGCGGAGTCATGGGAGCGAGCATCAGCGTAAGCATTTCCAGGACATGCTTGGCGATTTCCGGCCGCACACCTTGCTCGAGCGGGGCGTGACTTTCATTGTAGAGATCCATGATCAGCGCGATGGCGGAGTTGAAGTGCCAGCGCGATTCGAAATCTTGCGTGACACGGCGCAGCGCCTGGTGCGTTCTGCGCAGCAGTGCCTTCTCCTGCTCAGTGACACCCGAGATGACAAATGAGCTCGTTACTCCGCGCAATGCCGGGGCATGGCGATCGACGAGACGGAATACGCGGTTGATGAAGCGCCATGCGCCCTCGATGCTTTCTTCACTCCATTCCAAGTCTTTTTCGGGAGGCGCGGCAAACAGCGTGTAGAGGCGTCCGGTGTCGGCGCCGTATTTTTCCGCCATTTCCATGGCGCCTACGACGTTGCCCCTGGATTTGGACATGGCCACGCCGCCCTTTTGCACCATGCCTTGCGTGAAGAGCCGGCTGATCGGTTCGTTATGCTTTACAAGGCCGAGATCGCGCATCACCTTGCACCAGAATCGCGAATAGAGGAGATGCAGGATGGCGTGCGTAATGCCGCCGATGTACTGGTCGATCGGAAACCAGTAGGCAACTTTGGCGGAATCGAAGGGAGCTTTGTCGTTGTGCGGGTCGCAGTAGCGATAGAAATACCAGGAGGAGTCAACGAAGGTGTCCATGGTATCGGTTTCGCGGCGCGCGGGACCGCCGCATTTCGGGCACGTCGTGTTCACAAATTCCGGCGTGGCAGCGAGGGGCGAGCCGCCTTCACCGGTCAACTTGGCATTTTCGGGAAGCACGACGGGAAGATCCTTGTCGGGCACGGGCACGATTCCATCTTTGGCACAGTAGACCACCGGGATAGGAGTGCCCCAATAGCGCTGGCGGGAGATGCCCCAATCTCTAAGCCGAAAAGTAATTTCGCGCTGGCCGAAGCCTTTGGCTTGCGCGTGTGTAGACATGGCGAGGATGGCTTCGTCCGACGGAAGGCCGGAGTAAGGGCCGGAATTCACGAGCTTGCCGTATTCAGTGAAGGGTTGCTCGACCGAGTTGGAGATCGGGATTTGATCGCTTGAAGACCCACCCTCAGAAACCGAGGGTGGGGCACCCTCGGACCCAAGCACGCTATCAACTATTCTCTCGAGTTCCTTTTTAGTTTCGGCGCTCAGCAGTTTGGGATCGATAACGACCACAGGTTTGGGCAGACCGTATTTTGTCGCGAACTCGAAGTCGCGCTGGTCGTGCGCGGGAACGGCCATGATCGCGCCGGTTCCGTATTCCATCAGGACGAAGTTCGCTACCCAGATCGGAAGCTCCTCTTGATTGAAGGGATTGGTGGCGTAGCCGCCGGTGAAGAAGCCTTCCTTCTCGGCCGTGGCCACGTCTTCGGTTTTCACCGAACTCTGGCGGATGCGCGCGAGCGTGGCTTCCACGTCTTTTTGGCGCGGCGATCCAGCGATCAGCTTTTGCACCAGCGGATGCGCGGGCGCAAGGATGATGGCGCTCGCGCCGTAGATGGTGTCGATGCGGGTGGTGAAGACCTCAATGGGCGCAATGCCGGCGACGTCGGAAACGGCAAATCTCACGCGCGCGCCGATGGACTTGCCGATCCAGTTGCGCTGCATGGTGATAACGCGCTCGGGCCAGCCGCCTTCGAGCTCTTTCAGGTCATCGAGAAGTTGCTCGGCGTACTGGGTGGTCTTGAGGAACCACTGCTCGATTTCGCGGGATTCGACGAGAGTGTCTTCGTGGCGCCAGCAATAGCCGCCGTTGATGACTTGCTCGTTGGCCAGCACGGTGCAGCACTTGGGACACCAGTTGACGCGGCTCTTTTTGCGATAGGCGAGTCCGCGCTCGAGCATGCGCAGAAAAAACCACTGGTTCCAGCGATAGTATTTCGGGTCGCAGGTGGAGATTTCGCGGCGCCAGTCGTAGCTGAAACCGAAGCGGCGCAGTACGCGCTGAAATTCGGCGATGTTGTTGTTGGTCCAGACGCGTGGGTGCGTCTTGTTCTGGATGGCGGCGTTCTCGGCGGGCAAGCCGAAAGCGTCCCAGCCCATGGGATGGAGCACGTTGAAGCCGCGCATGCGCTTGACGCGCGCCACCACGTCGCCGATGGTGTAGTTGCGCATGTGGCCCATGTGCATGGTGCCGGAGGGGTACGGCAGCATCTCCAGAGCGTAATACTTGGGCTTGGCGGGATCTGCTTCGGTCTCGAAGACGCGCCCTTCGGCCCAGCGCGTTTGCCACTTGGCTTCGATTTGCTGTGGGTCGTATTCGGCCACGCCAGGTTATCCTTTTTTTCGACGAGTCCTCGGCTTCGCGGGCGATCTCTTTGTGGGCGTCGAAAGGCGCCCGCGACGATCCGCGGCCGATGCACTTGCACGCATCTTGCGGTCTGCTGCTTGGCTCGCGCTCTTCTGCGATTTTACCTCCTGCGCTACTTTCTTTTTGGCGGCGGCGGTGAGCATGGAGAAGCCTTTTTCCGAGGCTGGAGCTTGGTCTTTTAGGCCGGCGAATTCCCAGAGCGCGGCGACGTTGCGGCGGTCGTCGCCGGGGTCGTCGATCGGCGTTTCGGCGAGGAACGCGCGGCCGGGCAGGCCTTCGGGCGCGGCGGCGCTGAGGCGCGGATGGGTGAGGAAACGACGAAACGCTTCCGCGCCGATTTTGCCTTTACCGATGTGCTCGTGCCGGTCCACGCGGCCACCGAGCGGAATCTTGGAGTCGTTGGCGTGGAAAACCGGGACACGCTCGAGGCCAATGACGCGGTCGACGAGTTCGAGCGTGGAGGCAAGGCCGGTTTCGCTTTTGATGTCGTAGCCCGCGGCAAACAGATGCGCGGTGTCGAGACACACGCCGACCTGCAGGCTTTGCAGCGCGTTCAGCATCTCGCCGAGCTCTTCCAGGCGCGCGCCGAGCGCGGTGCCCATGCCGGCGGTGTTTTCCAGCAGAATGCGCAGCGGCGTGGCGGGCAGATTCTTGGATGCCTGCTTGATCGATTCTACGGCGAGCCGCACGGCCTGGCCGGGTTTGCACTCGCCGCAGGCGCCGGGATGAACGACCACAAACTCCGCGCCGAGCGCGATGCCACGAACGAGTTCGTCGTGAAAGGCCTGGATGGAGCGGGTGCGCAGCATGGGCTGCTGCGCGGCGAGATTGCTCAAATAATTGGCATGGATGACTAGCGGGCCGAGGCCGAGTTCCTGGCGGCGCGCGCGGAAGGCTGCTGCGTCGGCCTCCGGAATGCGCAACGGACCGCTTACCCACATACGCGGACTGGCCGAAAAAATCTGCAGGGCGTTGCAACCGAGCTTGTGCGCGGATTCGAGCGCGTTGCTATATCCACCGGCAATGGAAGTGTGGATGCCGATACGCAGGCTGCCGCCCATCCAGACGGGCGGCGCGCGTTCAGGCTCAGGTTCGGGGCGGTATTCGTCTTCCGGATCGAATTCGATGACGCGAGTGAGGGGCTGTTCAGGCATTCCCAATGAGGATTTCTGCTCCGTGTTTAACTCACTATTCTAGCACAGGCAGGAAGTGGGGGCGTTTTTGCACTGTTTGAGCGAGAAAAGGCCTCAGGCCCAAAAAACGGGCCTGAGCTACAGGTCCGTGCGCTGACTTCGGCAGCGGGGCTGGCACACCGTGGAAGCGGGAGCAAGGCCCGGCGCTCCAAAATTTGCGGCGTGGTTGAGCTTGGCTTAGAGTAGAGGTTTACCGAATCAGATTGGGAGCGATCGATGCTGGTGGTGATGCAGTCGCATGCTTCGGAGGAGCAGGTGCGCGCGGTATGCCAGCGCATCGAGAGCCTGGGACTGAAGGCGCATCCGATTCCGGGGACGATTCGCACGGCGATTGGAATCACGGGGAACAAGGGCGCGGTCGACCTGGGCGTGCTGGAATCGCTGCCGGGCGTGGTGGAGTGCATTCCGGTCAGCAAACCGTACAAGCTGGTGAGCCGTGATGCGAAGGAAGAAGACAGCATCCTGCGCATTCCGACGCCGTTGGGTGACGTGATTGTCGGCGGAGACAAAGTGGCGCTGGTAGCCGGCCCCTGCGCGGTGGAAAGTGAAGAGCAGGTATTTGCGATTGCGGAGCGCGTCGTGAAGAGCGGCGTGCGGCTGTTTCGCGGCGGAGCGTACAAGCCGCGAACGTCCCCGTACAGCTTTCAGGGATTGGGCGAGCCGGGACTGAAGATTTTGGCGAAAGTGCGGAGGAAATTCGGATTTGGAATTGTCACCGAAGCCATCGATAACGAAAGCCTGGATTTGGTCGAGGAATATGCCGATGTGATTCAGATCGGCGCGCGGAACATGCAGAATTTTTCGCTGCTGAAGCGCGCGGGTCGGGCCAAGAAGCCGGTGCTGCTGAAGCGCGGGATGTCCGCAACGCTGGATGAATTCCTGATGGCCGCGGAATACGTGCTGTCCGAGGGAAATTACAAGGTGATGCTGTGCGAACGGGGCGTGCGAACGTTTGCGGATCATTCGCGGAACACGCTGGACCTGACGATTGTGCCGGCGGTGAAAAAGCGCAGCCATTTGCCGATCCTGGTCGATCCGTCGCATGGCACCGGGAAGCGCCACAAAGTTTTGCCGCTCTCCCGCGCAGCGATTGCCGTGGGCGCGGACGGGTTGCTCGTCGAGGTGCATCACGAGCCGGATAAGGCGCTGTCGGATGGGATGCAATCGATTTTGCCGGAGGAATTTGCGGAGCTTACCGAAGAAGTGCGGCAGATTGCGGCGGTGCTGCATCGGCAAGTGAATTGATTGCTGGAAAATGAGGACAGCCAAGATTGGCTCTCCCACTGTCACTCCTTGTGAAAAATCCATTTAGAAATGCGCGAGTGATTGCCCTAACGGCGGTGCTGCTGGTGGGCGCGGCGATTTTGCTGCTGCGCGAACCGCGGGTGTCGTTTCTGCGGCCGGGCCTGCAACTGAATGCGTACGTCAGCACCGCGGATGGAAGCGTCACGGTGGTGGATTTGGTGCGGCTGCGGGCGGTGGCGCGGGTCAGCGTGGGTCCGGGGCTGTCTGGAATGCGCGAGCATCCGACGCGGGCGGAGGTGTGGGGCGTCAGTTCGCAGGGCGGATATGTGTGGGTGCTGAACGCGCGAGTGAATCAAGTGGCAGCGCGCGTACCCGTGGGGGCGATGCCGTATGCGCTGGATTTTTCTCCCGATGGCGCACGCGTCTACACAGCGGCTTCGGGGAGCGACTCGGTGGTGGCGATGGATTGCCAGACGCGTGCGGTCGTGGCGCGCGGGCGGACGGGCCGCGAACCGGTGCTGGCGCGTACGACTCCGGATGGGAAGAGCGTGCTGGTGGTGAACCGGGGCGATGCGACGCTGGGGGTCCATGATGCGGCGACGCTGACGCTGCGCGTCAGCGTGCCGGTGGTGGCCGAGCCAGAAGATGTCGCGGTGATGGCCGACAGCTCGGTGGCGTTTGTGCTGAGCCGGACGCAGCCGCGATTGTCGGTGGTGGATTTGCGGCGCGGCGTGCTGCTGACGAACTTGCAGCTCGCGGGAAAGCCGTCGGAGATGCTGCTCAAACCGGATGGAGGCGAGCTGTACGTGATTTCGCCGGAGTCGCATGGATTGCAGGCCATTAATACCTGGACGCACGAGGTTGGCGACTACGTGCTGCTGGGTTCGTCTCCGACGCATGCGGTGTTGTTTCCCGATGCCAGCGAGATGTTTGTTGCCGATACCGCGGCGGGGCGCGTGGCGCCCGTGGACATCAACAATCGCCGCGTGGGACGGCCCATTTCCGCGGGGCAGGCGCCCGGGGCTATGCGGTTCGATTCGAACGATCCGGATGTGAAGCCGAGCTTGCTGCTGGTGGTGAATGAAGGGTCGGGCGATCTTGCTGTGATTGGTTTGCGCGCGGGGAGCGAGAGTTTGCTGACGATGATTCCGGTAGGGCCGCGACCGCAAGATTTGGCGGTCAAACTTTTTTGAGGCGCGGCGTCGGCCAGATTTCGCGGCGGGCGCGATTCTAATTTTCGATGGGCCAGGCGTGTTGCTCCTCGCCGAGCGAGATTTCGAGGAAGCCTTCGGCGGGAAGAACGTCGACGGGCAAGCCGCCGTGCCACAGCGCTACGCCCAGGCGGAGGTTCTTCTGCCCTTTCAAGTTGATTTCGCTGCGACTGACAGAAACTTCAAGGGTGCGATCAAAAGCGGCCTCGGCGACGTTGTTGGGATTCAACAAACAGACTAACCCCTTTTCGACGGCAAATTCCTGCATGCGGCCGCGGGCGAGTTTGACCACCACGGTGAGCTCTTCGGCCGCGCCAATAGTAACGCGAAATTCCGGATCTTCCAGTTCGGCGAGAGCTTCCGCGAAGAGATCGACGCGCACGCAGAAGCGATCCTCTTCGAAGCCGTAGCGCAGTTCGCGCAAATGAAAAACGCGGCCGTGCATGGAGCCGCCGCGGCGCTCCGGGGAGTAGAGGCCGGAGCCGAGCCATTCGAAATAGGAGGTGTCGCGCCCGTCGACTTTGATGGCGAGGGTTCCGGTCGGGGGGACGTGCAAGGCATGTTCGGGCTTACGCTTGATGGGCTTGGCGAGTTCTTCCGGCGCGATTTGATTGAGCGCGAGATACACGCCGGTGAGATGCTTGCGGTAGAGGGCGTCGAATTCGGCGTCGTTGGCGGTGCTGTGTTCGGGACCAAACCACCAGCACCAGTCACTGCCCTCCGCAACGAGCAGCGATTCGTAAGCCTCTTTCAAGCCGGCTTCCGTTGGGGCATCGTTGCGCCCCTGCGTGCGAGCTTCGACAGCTCGTGCATACGCCTGGCGGGCGTCCCAGAGCAATTCCCATGCGGCGACATCTTCGGCGTGGCCGATCCAAACATCGAAATTGGCATTGATCCAGGAGGCTGGAAAAATGCCATTGGTGGCGGGTATTTCCTTGGCGGCGGCAACGGCCCCGCTGGCGGTCAGTGCGCGGAAATCCTGATCGTCTTGAATGCGTTTGTAAAATTCGCGCAGGAATTCGCGGCCGTTGCCAGGGTAATACTCCCAGGCATTTTCGCCGTCGAGAAACAGGCAGACGGTCAGGGGCTGCTGGCTCGGGACGCGTTCGCCCAGAAAGCGCAAGCGTCCGTGCAGGTCGCCGGCGGCGGCTTTGCCATCCATGCGGCTGTAGACGAAACCGATCAGATCCGAGAGGTGGTGATCGCGAAATAATCCGGTGATCGAGCTTCCCGCCAACTGCACGCGATAGGGCTTGTAGAGGCGGTCGGAGTTAGCGGGCAGACCGGAGGTGTCGCGGAAGAAACCCACGTTGAGTGTCCGGCCGAGCACTCCTTCATCCGTGCCGAACCACTGGAAGCCTTCCTCCATCGCAATGGTGAGCGCTTGATCGGAGACGGAACCTTCCGAGGGCCACAGTCCTGCGGGTTTGGCGCCGAATACGCGCTGATGATACTCGCTCGCGCGGCGCAATTGCTCTCGCGCATCATCCGGCTGGCGAAACGCGCGGCGTGGCAGCGGCGTGGCGGGATTGGCCACGCGAGCAATGTCGGAATCACACAGCAGCGGCAGAATGGGATGATAAAGAGGCGTGGTGCTGATTTCGATCTGGCCGCGTTGCACCGCTTCGCGGTAGGCGGGGAGCACCAGGCCCAGAAATTCGAGCTGCTTCGCTTTGAGCGCGGCCTTATCGCGTTCCGTGAAATCCTTGCCCTTGTTGGCCAGGCGGCTGACCACTTCGTCCTTGGCCAGCCAGATTTCGTCCATCCAGGCGAGTTGTGAAAGAAGCTGCAGGTCACGCCAATCGCGTTGCGTGAAGGTCACCTGGGCTTGCGCTCCACCCGCCGGCCGCGACCACTCAAGCAGCTCGACAAAGCGCGGCCAGCGCGACATCAGACGCTCATGGTTGAGCTGAAAGGCACGCGCGAGAATTTCGCCCTTATCTTCGCGGGTCAGCTCCTCGCTGGGCTTGAACGCCAGCTTGAACCATGGCTCCTTGAATTTGCCGCTGGCATATTCCTCCAGCTGCATGCCCAGCGCCGGGACGACGTTGAACGTGGCGTGAAATCCAGGCACTTCTCCAAGCACCTGCACCATGCCCCAGTAATCTTTCAGGGCATGCAGCCGCGTCCATGGCAAAACATATTGTTCGGTTTCCGGGTCGCGATACTGCGGCTGGTGCATGTGCCACAAGAGCACCAAGTTCACGCGATTCATCGGCGGCGCGCTTTCCGTGACCCATCGGCGCCCGTGTTACACTCAGCATTCTCGACATGCGCATCCTGGACCGCTATATCGTCCGCGAAGTTTTCCGTCATGCGTTCCTTGGACTCGTGGTTTTCACGTTTGTTTTCTTCGTGCCGCAACTTGTGCGGCTGATGTCGTTATTTGTCCGGCACAGTGGTTCCGGCAGCCAAATCCTGAAACTGTTTCTATGCATTTTCCCCGGCGTATTTACGTTTACCATCCCGATGGCAGTGCTCATCGGAGTGCTGCTGGGCCTGGGCCGTATGTCCGCGGACAGCGAAATCATCGCGCTGACCGCGCTGGGCATCGGGCGCCGGCGCATCCTGCTGCCCGTCGGCGTGCTGGCGCTGGCCGGCGTGCTGGCGACCACGGTGATGACCGTGTGGCTTGGTCCCGTTGCGCTGCGCACCTTCCGCTCGCTGGAGGCCGACCTCATCGCATCACAAATCAGCTTCCAGGTGCAACCGCGCGTGTTCGACGAACGCTTTCCACGACTCGTGCTGTACGTCAATGACGTTTCAGCCAGCGGCACGCAATGGCACGGCGTGTTTCTCGCGGAAGCCGGCGGAGAGAACGGCTCGCGTGTGACCCTGGCGGAGAATGCGATTGTAATTGCCGAACCGAAACAGGGCAAGCTGGAGCTGCACCTGCAAGGCGGCAGCACGCACGAATTCGATCGTGCCGACCCTGACCATTACTCGGTCACCGCCTTTGGGCAAAGCGACTGGCCTATCGAGGTCAGCGGGCTGGTACCGGCGCAGCCACGGCAACTCAGCAATCCGGAGCGGCCGTTGCGCGAATTAGCGCAGGACAAAACTTCCGGATGGCGCGAAGCACGCGTCGAGATGTATCGCCGCTTCGCATTTCCTGTGGCCTGCCTTGCATTTGCGTTGATCGCCGTGCCGCTGGGTGCGCAGCCGCGCCGCGGCGGGCGCGCTGCAGGCTCGCTGATTGCGGTGCTGCTCAGTGCCGCGTACTACTTGCTGTTCATCATGGGCGCGGGAATGGCGCGCCAGGGCTCGGTTCCGCCAGCCATCGGCATGTGGATCGCAGACGCCGTGCTCGCTCTCGCGGGTCTCGTGCTGCTCCCGCGAATGGAGCAATTCCGCGGCGAAACCCGCTGGCTCAGACCGTTTGGTCGCTTGGAGACATGGAGGCGGCTGATCCGCGTGCGCACTGCGCGAGCCAGGGCGGCAGCCGCGCGCATCGCAAACGGAAGCCGCGCGGACAGAGCGCCGGTCGCCCTTTCCAGGGGGAGCTGGCCCCTGCTGATGGATTTGTACCTGCTGCGAAGGTTTTTTTCCTATTTTGCAATG
>Ga0210406_10003959_pt1 | contig 16061 bp, 14 predicted proteins | sample IncBWC30MmetaG_FD_155454 | JGI IMG/M metagenome (GOLD analysis project Ga0210406, IMG submission 155454) | Forest soil microbial communities from Barre Woods Harvard Forest LTER site, Petersham, Massachusetts, United States - Inc-BW-C-30-M | ecosystem: Environmental > Terrestrial > Soil >... | reverse complement strand
GTCGCCACCAGATAGAGAGTTGGACCGGGATCGAGCGGTGTGGAATACGTCATGAACTCGGCATTGGACGGCATGGCGGGAAGCATAACACTGGCTTTCGACGTTTCGCTGGCTCTCGACAACTGACTTTGGCTGGCGAGCGATTCGCTTCAGTCCTTGCGTTGAGCGCTGAAGTCTTGATAGCTGAGCGCTGACAACTGTCCCCTCAAATTGACGCGACCTGCGTCCTGACCCTAGAATCTAAACAGTCGAGAGGCCAGCCAGTATGTCCCGCGCGCGGCCTCGTAGTTTCCAGCAGAACTTGGAGTTCAATGCCACTTTACGAGTACCAGTGCAAGAAGTGCCACCACCGGTTTGAGCGGATCCAGAAGTTCTCCGACCCGCATGTGAAGAAGTGTCCCGACTGCGGTGGTCCAGTCGAGCAGGTACTTTCCGCGCCCGCTGTGCAGTTTAAGGGATCGGGCTGGTATGTTACCGATTACGCGAAGAAATCCACCTCCACCTCCTCTTCCTCGAACGGTGAATCCACCAGCAAGAAGGAAGATAAGAAAGACGCCAAGGCCGATAGCTCGACGAAAAAGAGCGAAAAAAAAGCTTGACCCCCTTGTTCAAGATGACCTAGCGTCGATCAAGTTCGGTAAGCAGAGCCACCCTCGCCCGCCTCATGAAGAACGTCCAGCGCTGGTTTCGTCACGTCGATCGTCTTCCCGAGATTTTGACCGCTGCTCGAATCTTCGACCCGTTCCTTCCCATAACCCTCGAGTATCTCGACGCAAGGCCGATCAACTATCCCATGGACGCGCGGCTGCCGAACGGCTTGCGTGTGCGCCTGACCGAGCGCGAGGATGTGAAGATTCTCTGGCACATTTTTGTAAGAAGGTGCTACGGAGTGAGCGGGAGGGATTCGGTCATCCTCGACTTGGGAGCGAACGTCGGCTTCTTCGCGCTGTACGCCGCCACCAACGCCCCAGGGGCGCGCATCTACAGCGTAGAACCGTTTCCGTCCACATTCCAGCGTCTGACCAACCACTTGGAATGGAACAGCCTGACCGCTCGCGTTACCGCGTTGAACTGTGCAATCGCCAGCAGTGAGGGTAAGCGCTTCATAGCGGGCGAAAACGTGCCAGCGGGCCAACGGCGTCTGCTTGTCGACCAAAGTGAACATGCTCGTCCGGAGGTCGAGGTCCCCTGTCGCACTCTGGAGTCCATCCTCGACGGCTACAACCTGCACTCGGTCGACCTGGCCAAGGTGGATATTGAAGGCAGCGAGTACGAGGTTCTGCTCTCTACCCCGCCTGCGATTTTGCGGCGCATTTCGCGGATGGACCTGGAGATCCATAACAACGTCACTGCCCAGGGACGTAACTCCGAGGAGTTGATCGCACACCTGCGCTCTGCCGGCATGGCGCTTTCCTCCATCGAAACCGATGCCCAAGGCTTCTCGCAGGCATGTTTTACGCGCCAGAATTAACGCCAAACACCCCCCCAACATATAGCGGCGACATCTTGCCGGGAGTCCCGAGGAAAGTCTTCCCTCCGCGGATCTCGACTCGCCCCCACCCCGTTTAACTGTCTGATTGGCAGTCGGTTTCTTCGCGCGCGGCGGGGTTGAATCTTCTTAGCTGCGAAACTCATCCAATTGCATGACTAGTTAATTGTTGTTTAGACATCTATTTCTAAAAAGGACGACCACCATGATCACAGTTCGGCGTAGCGACGAGCGGGGTGGCGGCAACTACGGTTGGCTCGACACCAAACACACTTTCAGTTTTAGCGATTATTGGGATCCGCGCTGGATGGGATTTCGTTCCCTGCGCGTAATCAACGAGGATTATGTTGCTCCGGCCGCTGGCTTCCCAACGCATCCGCACAACGACATGGAAATCATCACTTACGTGCTCGAAGGCAAGCTCGAGCACAAGGACAGTCTGGGAACCGGCTCGGTGATTCTCCCGGGAGATGGGCAGCGCATGACGGCGGGCCGCGGCATTCGCCACAGCGAATACAATCCTTCAAAGACAGAGCAGGTTCACCTGTATCAGATCTGGATTCTTCCGGAGAAGAAAGGTCTTCAACCGAGCTACGAGCAGAAAAGCTTTCCCACTGATGAGAAGCAGGGAAAGCTGCGGTTGATTGCGTCCCCAGACGCGAAAGACGGCTCGGTCAAGATCAACCAGGACGCCCGTCTGTACGTAACGCTTCTGAAGCCGGGCGACGAAATCTCGCACGAATTCGCCACGAATCGGCACGGCTGGTTACAGGTCGCAAAGGGAAGCGTGGAGATCGCAGGCCAACAACTGGGTCAGGGCGATGGCGCCGCCATCAGCGATGAACAGAAGGTGACGATCAAAGGCGGGCAGGATAGCGAAGTGCTGTTGTTTGACCTGGCCTGACGAAAAAGTCTCAAGGTTTCAAGGTTTCGATCCGAGGGCGTACCCAGCAGAGTCTAGAGGCGGCCGAGAAGAGAATGCCTTGAAACCTTGTTTCTTTAAAATCTTGAAACTTCATTGTTGCCCTTCCGCCATATTCCACATGACGCGAGCGAACTTCCACGAGCCATCGGGCTGCTTCTTCAGAATCCGCAGAGCCTTGGCGCGGAAACTTTTCACCTGAGCCTTCTCCGACTCCTTGTAACTGCCTTCGAAAGTGTCCCATTCAAATGCCCAGCCATCGACCACCTGAAGATCTTTGACTTCGGGTTTGTAGCCGACAATCTTTGTGTCCGGGTGCTCGAGATTTTCTTTTTTGTTCTGCGCGAGAATCGCAGCCTTTCCGATAACAGCCGGAGCCCCCGGTTCTAGAAGCACAGCATCGTCGGTGAACAGGTCGGCGAGGGCCTGCGGATCGCGCGCCAGCGTCGCACCGACATCCTGTTGGTGAGCCTTCTCGATGGCGCGCCTGTCGGCATCGTTTGCTTGAGAGGCAAACGCAGAATGGCGGAACGAGCCCCTCATCACAAAAGCGCAAGCCCCCACTCCAAGCGCCAGCGACAAACCTAAAACCCGCAACTTGCTCATGGTCGCCCTCCGCGATCGTTGTGCATTTTATTACGTCGATCGCGGGAGAACGGCGCCGACACCTTGCCGGTTGTCCCAAGGGCGGTCTCGCGCTCGGGACCCACCCAGCAGCAAGTCACCGTTTGCTGGCGGCTGGCTCTTTCTCGCCAACTCGCTTGCTGACTTGGAACGTCAGCTTTCCGGCCTTCTTGTCCGCATCCACGATCACGTGATCGCCGTGCAGCACTTCGCCATCGAGAATCTTCAGGGCCAGCGGATCCTGTACCAGCCTCTGAACGGCGCGCTTCAGGGGACGAGCGCCAAAGGCCGGATCGTACCCTTGCGTCAGGATCATCTCCTTGGCCGCGTCCGTTAGCTCGAGCGAGATCTTGCGCTCTGCCAACTGCCGGCGCAGGTCTTCCAGGCGTAGCTCGACGATCTTCACCAACTGCTCCTTGCCGAGAGGTCTGAAGACAATGATGTCGTCCACGCGGTTTAGGAATTCGGGCTTGAAGTATTGGTGCAGTGCATTGGTGACTTCGTGTGCCGCCTTCTCAAAGTCTGCCTCGGTCCGAACATTTTCGGCCACGAGAAACGACGAGCCTATGTTCGACGTCATGATGATGATTGTGTTGCGGAAGTCAACCTGCCGGCCCTGCCCGTCGGTCAGGCGTCCGTCGTCCATGATCTGCAACATGACGTTGAAAACATCCGGATGTGCCTTCTCAATCTCGTCGAACAGCACCACTGAATATGGCCGGCGCCGCACTGCTTCGGTGAGCTGCCCGCCCTCTTCGTAGCCGACATATCCCGGAGGCGCGCCGATCAGCCGGGAGACGGCGTGCTTCTCCATGTATTCGGACATATCGATCCGAATCATGGCGCGCTCATCATCGAACAGGAACTCAGCCAAAGCGCGCGCCAATTCGGTTTTTCCGACGCCGGTTGGACCCAGAAAAATGAAAGAACCAATCGGCCGCTTGGGATCACTCAGTCCAGCCCGCGAACGGCGGATTGCGTTCGCAACCCGCTGCAGCGGCTCGTCCTGTCCGATCACACGCTGGCGTAAACGATCCTCCATGGTGACCAGCTTTCGCACTTCACTTTCGAGCATTTTCGAGACGGGAATGCCGGTCCACCGCGAGACGATCCGCGCCACGTCCTCTTCGTCCACTTCTTCCTTGAGCATGCGCCGCGCGCTGGTCTTCTCCAGCTGCGCAGTGAGCTGCTTGAGCTCTTCTTCGACCTGCCGGATGAGCCCGTAGCGAATCTCGGCGACCCGCTGCAAGTTGCCCTTGCGCTCCTCGGTCTGCTCCTCGATCCGCATCTGCTCTAGCTTTTCCTTCAACTCGCGCTGGCGCGTGATCAGGTCTTTTTCCTTCTTCCAGTTGGCCTTCAGCGCATTCGATTGCTCGCGAATTCCAGCCAGCTCCTTTTCCAGAGCCGCCAGCCGCTCGCGAGAATTCGGGTCATCTTCCTTCTTCAGCGCCTGTTTCTCGATTTCGAGCTGCATCGCCCTGCGCTCGAGCTTGTCAATTTCAGTCGGCATCGAGTCGATCTGAATCCGCAAGGAAGCCGCCGCTTCATCGATCAGGTCGATCGCCTTGTCGGGTAGGAACCGGTCGGAAATGTAGCGATGAGACAACGTGGCCGCCGCAACGATGGCGGAGTCCTTGATCCGCACGCCATGGTGCACTTCGTAGCGCTCTTTCAGGCCGCGCAGAATGGCAATCGTATCCTCGACCGTCGGCTCGCCCACGTAGACGGGCTGAAAGCGGCGTTCAAGCGCAGCGTCTTTTTCGACGTACTTGCGATATTCGTTCAGGGTGGTAGCGCCGATCGCGCGCAATTCCCCGCGAGCCAGGGCTGGCTTCAGCATGTTGGAGGCATCGATAGCGCCCTCGGCAGCTCCCGCCCCGACCAGAGTGTGCAGTTCATCGATGAACAGGACGATCTGCCCCTGCGAGTCTTCAATTTCTTTGAGAACGGCCTTCAGACGATCTTCGAACTCGCCTCGGTATTTCGCCCCCGCGAGCATCGACCCGAGATCGAGTGCGACCACGCGCTTGTTCTTGAGAATCTCCGGAACATCGCCCGAGATGATGCGTTGGGCGAGACCCTCCACAATTGCAGTCTTGCCGACTCCCGGCTCGCCGATCAATACAGGATTGTTCTTCGTGCGCCGCGAAAGGACCTGGACGACACGGCGGATCTCTTCGTCCCGGCCGATCACCGGATCAAGTTTGCCCCGCCGCGCCTGTTCGGTGAGGTCGCGCGCATACCGTTCCAGGGCCTGATACTTGGCTTCCGGATTTTGATCGGTCACCTTTTGGGACCCGCGCACCGACGTCAGTGCCTTCAGGATTGCTTCATAAGTCGCACCCTGCTGTACCAGAAGCTGTTGCGCGGCGTCTTTTTTAGACTGCGTCGCTGCCAGCAACAAATGCTCGGTCGAAACATACTCGTCTTTAAAGTTGCCCGCCTCCTTGAAGGCGCGCTCGATCAGCTGATTCAGCGCCGGCGACATGCTCGCCTGGTTCGCACCTTCTCCCGAAACTTTGGGCAGGCGTTCGATCTGGCGGTACGCCTCATTGAGCAAAACTTGAGGTCCGGCACCGACTTTTTCGAGGATCGGCGGAACTATGCCTTCTTTGTCTTCGATCAGTGCCGCCAGCAGGTGCAGCGGCTGCAGTTCGGGATTGCCGTGTTCCGACGCGATCTCATGGGCGCGCTGAATTGCTTCCTGCGCCTTTACTGTTAATTTGTCCCAGCGTATGGCCATGGGAAACTCCTACAATTCGTTTTTTCTAGATGTTCAGATGATTGCAACCAGCAAGTGGCACATAGCAATCGGCATTTGCCAACTAGATCTACCAGCATAAGTCCATGGGGCGGACCAGACAAACTGAGTGGACAAGTAACGGGAGGCGGTCACCTTTGCCGCCTCCCGCTCGTCATCGAGTTCAACTCGGCCGGATCCCTCGATTTCGCTCAGGACAGGTGCCCTGAAGCGGGCCGTCCTTACGTATTCATTGATCCGATTACGCGGCTTTGCTGGACCCCTTGGCTTCCAGGGTCTTCTCGCTGCCAACATTCACCTTGATCTGCTTGGGCTTCGCTTCTGCCTTCTTCGGCAGCGTAATCTTCAGAATGCCCTTCTCGTAGTTGGCCGAAACCTTCTCCGCGTCCACGGTCGTGGGCAGGGTGAAAGTGCGAGTAAAGCTGCCGTACTGCCGCTCCACGCGGCGGAAGTTCTCTTCTTTCTCTTCCTTTTCGAACTTGCGCTCGCCATGCACGGTGAGCACGTTGTTCTCGACGCGCACATCGATATCTTTCTCATCGATGCCCGGAACTTCAATCTTCAGCGTGACATTGTGCTCGTCTTCATAAACGTCGACGGGCGGTGCGAAAGTGCTCGTAGTTAATGATTCCTCGCGGCCCTCGGGTCCATAGGACTCGCGGAACAACCGGTTCATCCGGTCCTGCAGGGTGGAAAACTCACGGAAGGGATCCCAACGGGTAATGACAGTCATGACTCGCAATCCTCCTAAACGGTGATCTTGGGTTGATTGGTGCTGCGTTCACTCAAATTAGATGAGCAATTAGCACGCAAGAATCATAAAAGTTGAGCGTTTTATTGTCAACTATGTAATTGCATTATATATCAATGACTTACATTGAAAACTAGGCATTTTAGGTAGGCCGTTTCGGGCACGGAAACCAGCATTGGGTGGTCTTTGGCCTGCCCTCTTTTCTCCAAAAGCCGCAGCGTCCGGTGGGTATCAGCCGCTGCCTCGGAAACCACTCCCAGCAGTTCAGCCTCACTGACATGGTAGGAGCACGAACACGTGACAAGAATCCCGCCCCGACGCAGCATCTTCAACGCGCGCAGGTTGAGCTCCTTGTAGCCCCGGAGCGCGGTATCCACATTCTTGCGGCTCTTCGCGAAGGCAGGAGGATCCAGGACGATGGTGTCGTACCGCGGTCCCGCTGCCGAATAGTCCTTGAGCAAGTCGAAGGCATTCGCCTCGATCCACTCGATCTCCGATTGATTCAAAAGGGCATTCTTGTCCGCTACCTCCAGCGCGGGACGCGAACTATCCACTCCCGTCACTTTTGAGGCAGATTTCGCGAGGTGGAGAGCGAAGGCGCCCTGATAACAGAACACATCCAGGGCCTCCCCGTGAGCGTACCGGGCGGCCGCAGCGTAATTCTCGCGTTGATCAAGGAACGCCCCCGTCTTCTGCCCTTGGCGACTATCAAAATGAAAGCGCACGCCGTTCATCGAGAAGATCGTGTTGGTCTTGTCGCCTTGAAGCATCCGGGATTCGCGCGGGGGCAACTGCTCCAGATCGCGAATGTGATTCTCAACCCGTTCGGCGATTGCCGCAGGCCGCAGCTTTTCCGAGAGTTCCTCGACAATCGCCCTCCGAACCGGCTCGGGATCCATCGCCTGGGTCAGAACCTGCATGGAAAGAATGTCGTTATATCGGTCAACGATCAGTCCCGGTAAAAAGTCGCCTTCGCTAAAGACCACCCGGTACGCGTCCGTATCACTGACAAGGGCGTCCCGATAACCAATCGCGTTGCGAATCCGCTCGCGCACAAGCTCTGGAAAATCAGACAACCTCGTGTCGGAAATCATGCGGACCGCGATTTGGGAACTGGTGGAGTACAGCGCGGAACCCAAAAACCTGCCGCGCTCATCGGCGACCGTGACCACCGCTCCAGGCGGGACTTGATCTGCGGAAACCACGTCCGATCGGTATACCCAAACATGGCCAGACTTCAACCGCGCTACACCACGCGGCCTGATCACAACGGTGAGTCCGACGAACGACCGCGAAGGCTGCCTGCTGGGAACTTTCTGCTTACGGATCGCTGGGCGATCGACGGGCATACGCCCATCTTAAATGCGCAAGACGAACAAAGGCAGGGGATTAGGCGGGGAAAAACCAGAACTAGCTGGCGGCAGGATGTTCCGAAGCAGGTTCGTGACCGGAGGCGTGATGCGCGTGTCCTTCCGCGCGGGCAGCCGATAGATCAGACGTCAGCGCGTCCAGCACCACCATCGGGAGTTCCGCGCCCCAACTATCGATTTCATCTTCTTCCCAGTGTCCGTTAAGACGAACCGTTCCGTTCAAGTCTTCCGGAAAGGCCAGCCGGAAACTGCCCTCACGCCCCAGGATGTCGCCGATCTGCCGGCCCGTGTGCATCTCGTAAACTCGGCGTGTCGAGTTCGTCGACCCATTCACAAAAGCCAGGAAGACTTCGCCCGTGTCGCCGAAGGCAGGGTGATAAAACCATGCTTGCTGCGAATCCATCTTGGGACGCGCCCGGCGTTTCGTCGTGAAGTTTGTCCGCTCGATGGTCGCTTCGTTCTCAGGGTTAAAGTAGAGAATTCGCTGGCAGGACTCGCATTCAATCACGGTATTGCCCGCTCGTACATCGTTATAGGTCTGCGGACGAAGCATCACGCGACAGGTCATGCATTTCTGATCGCGTACTTCCGACAAGCCGGAACCACGGAACTTCAGCACCCGCTCATAGTGCCGCAGGACGTCCGGGCTGACCCCGCCGCGCAATTTGTCGCGCTTGGCATTCCACTCCGCTAGTAGCTTTTCGTCCTCCGCGGTCCGTTGGCGGGCCTCGGCTTTTTCTTTCTCGATCTCGGCGGTCTCAGCCTTGAGCTCCGCCTCCGCGGCTTTTACATCCTTATCGCGCGACTCCGCATTCACCATGAGGTCGAGGATTTTGTCCTCATTCGCCCGAATCTCCTGCTCGGCGAACTGGATCTCCTGCATCAACGCCTTGTATTGCTCGTTGGTCTTTACGGCCAGCGACTGATCGCGATATTTGGAGATTTTTCCTTGCAGGTCGGTGATGGATGCGTCGTACTTCTTGCGGGCGGCTTCGTCAGCCTTGGCGGTGCCTTTTGCTTGCTCCAGCTTGGCTTTGGTGTTGGCCAGCTTCTCTTCAATGACCGCCACCCGCTTGGGGAGCGCAGCCACCTCCTCCCTCAGCCGATGGATCTCCTTGTCGGCCGCCTGTAGCTCGATGAGGTTCTGGAGGTCTTGCAACATTGGAATGAACTGTTCCGATTCTAGCACGCATGCTCAGAACCCCCGCTGAAAGAGAGGATGATTAGCGGCTTCGAGGATGACCATCGTTCCGCAGCCAACCCGTCCGTTTTCCAAGACTTGGACGACGCGTTAGCAATTCGGCAAGGCTCGAACAAATTCATTTGTCGACTTCCGACAACGCAAACTTGCCCAGGAGAAACGGATGGGATGTCGGTGGCGCGGAAGCTGTCGGATTGGACGGGTAGGGATCCTGGGTAAATGTCGGAAATCCCCAGATTTTTCCATTTCGCATGTCCACTGCGACCTTGCCGTACACCTGCTGGCTTCCATCGGGCGCGCGCAACATATAGGTCCCAGGCTCGAAATACAGCGGGTGAATGTCTCCCGCTTGCGCGCTTACCACAACCGAGGGCGCCACATAGGGAGCAAGAGCGATCGCGCCCAACGATATTGCGATCACAAACAGCAATAGTTTTACAAACCAGTCAGCTTTCATGACATCTCCATCCTTTCCGACCACCACGAATTGTCCAGCAAGGCATCCAGACGAACGAGTCGAGCAATAGCAACCGCGGCCTACAAAGTCGACTATCTGCACGAGGGGTCGCCTCGGTGTACACTTTTCAGCCCTGCAACTTTAAACGATCTTCCGCTTGGAGCCTGGCCTTTGAAGACAATTCGTTGCGTTGCCCTCGCTTTGGGCATGGTAGCCCCGCTCGCATTTGCACAGAATCCGTCCAACCCTCCGAAGAAGCCTCTGACCATCGAAGCGATCTTTGCCGAAGGCGGGCTGACCGGACGCGCTCCGGAGACCATCAAGTGGAGTCCCGACGGCTCGAAGGTCTCATTCGTCCAGCGGGACGATGCCGGCGAACACGGCGAGTTGTGGTATGTCGACGCGACCACCGGAGAAAAGAAAGTTCTGGTCACGGAAGCGAAGCTGTCGAGCCTGGCTCCGGACGCCAGCAAGATCAAGGACGAGCGCGAAAAAGAACGCCGGATGCGCTATCACGTGGCGGCGTACCTCTGGGCTCCTGATTCCAAGCACCTGTTGTTCGATTCGCAAGGCCAGTTGTGGCTTTTTGCTCTCGATAGCGGAACAGCGGTTCAAGTCACCTCGGCGGCAGATCCCAGTGAGGATCCCAAGTTCTCTCCCGATGGCAACCGCGTCGCTTATATCCGCCGACACAATCTCTATGTCCAACCCATCGCAGGACTGGAGGGAAAAGCACTCACCAATGATAATGACGACAACATCCTGAATGGCGAAGTCGACTGGGTCTACGCAGAAGAACTCAGCGTTCGCAGCAATTACTTCTGGTCGCCGGACAGCAGCGAGATTGTGTTCCTCCGGATGGACGAGAAGCAGGTTCCTACCTACCCGATTACCGACTGGCTGCCCACGCACCCCAAGGTCGATCAGGAAAAATACCCGAAGGCGGGAGATCCGAACCCGACCGTGCATTTAGGCGTCATCAGCGCCAAAGGCGGCAAACCCAAGTGGATCTCGCTCGGCAATGACCCCGATACCTACATTCCCCGTTTCGGTTGGATTCGACCGGGCGTACTCTGGGCACAGGTCCTCAACCGCGCGCAAGACACAATGGATTTGTATTTCATCGAAGCCAAGTCCGGGCACTCGCGCAAAGTACTGACCGAGAACATTCCCGATGGATGGGTCAACGTGAACGACGACTTTCACGTTCTTAAGTCGGAAGATCGCTTTATCTGGTCAAGCTGGCGCGACGGCCACACGCACCTTTACCTGTACAGCTTCGACAAGCAGAACCCGTTTTCCGCCGACGCCAAGCTCGAGGGCCAGCTCGAAAAAGGCGACTATGAAGTTCTTAGTGTTGAGGCAGTCGACGACGGGGCGGTTTACTTCAGTGCAAACCAGGGCGACTACCGTCAGCAGCACACGTTCTCGGTAAAATTTGACGGCTCCGCCTTCCATCGCCTCTCCCAAGGCGATGGCACGCACTTCGCCAACTTCTCCGATGACGGCAAGCACTGGCTCGACAACTACTCCACCGCAATGAAACCGCCCCAACTCTCGCTTTGCAGCTTGAGCGGCCCGTGTTCGGGCGTGTGGCAGTCCCGCAGCGTCGACGACTACGGCTTGATCGCGCCGAAATACCTCGACTTTAAAGCCGACGATGGCACCACCCTGTACGGTCAGTTGTTTCTTCCGGCCGGCGAGACCACGGGAAAGATTCCGCTCATCATCAATGTGTACGGCGGTCCGGCCGCACAACTCGTACGCAATACCTGGGAGGGAACCACCGGCTTCTTCCATCAGATCCTGCTCCAAAAAGGATTCGCGGTGTTCATGGTGGACAACCGCGGTACCCCCAATCGCGATCGGAAATTCTGCACCGCGATCCGTCATCAGTTCGGCGCCATGGAACTTGGCGACCAACTCGCCGCGCTGCAACAATTGCTCGCCCAGTACCCGCAACTCGAGAAAGATCGCGTCGCCATCTGGGGGTGGTCCAATGGGGGGTCCATGACGCTTTACTCCATGACGCACTCCGATGCGTTCAAATCCGGAGTCGCGGTCGCGCCCGTCACCGACTGGCACAACTACGACAGCATCTACACCGAACGCTACCTAGGTCTGCCCAAAGACAATGCCAAGGGGTATGACGATTCAACCATCCCGGCCGCGGACAAATTGCACGGCGCTCTGTTCATGGTCCATGGGACCAGCGACGATAACGTACACTTTCAAAACAGCGTCCAGATGATCGATGCGCTGATCAAGGCCGACAAGAAATTTCGCCTGATGATTTATCCGAATAAGACCCACGGGATCGCCGGCAAGGCCGCCCGCACGCAACTATTTCAACTAATCGAAGATCACTTCGAGCGAGAACTGAAGTGGTAGTGTGGCCGTTAAAACAGTAGCGCCGGCGTCTCGGCCGGCAACGGACATGTCATCCGATCCTCACCGCAGCGCCGACACGGAAAGCAGCCTCGGCCCGAACCGTAACGCCGGCGTCTCGCCGGCTGTCGTTGGGGCCTCTCGCCCGCGCAAAACCACTCTCGGCGACTTCGAGCTCACCATCTTCTCCGACGGCACTTATCCACTCGACGGCGGAGCCTTCTTCGGCGTGGTTCCCAAGGTGATGTGGTCGAAAAAAGCTGTCGCCGACGAGCGCAATTTCGTCGCGGCCGGCCTGAACTCTCTGCTGATTCGCACTGGAAAACGGAACGTCCTGGTCGAGACCGGAATCGGTAACAAGTTTTCCGAAAAGATGGTGAAAATCTACGGTCAACCTGCAAAATTGTTCGATAACCTGGTAGCAGGCGGCATTTCTCCGGAAGACATCGATATCGTTATCAACACACACCTGCATTTCGATCATTGCGGGTGGAACACCGTACGGAAGGGAAATCAGGTAGTTGCGACTTTTCCCAAAGCCCAATACTACGTGCAGGAAGGCGAATTGCTTCACGGCCGCGAGCAACACATTCGCGATTCCGTCAGCTACATCAGCGACAACTACGAACCACTGGTTGCGAGCGGTCAGATGGAAGTTCTGCGTGGTGGCCGCGAGATCGTTCCTGGGATCTCTGTTGAAGTCTTCCCTGGCCATACCCACCACATGCAAGCGGTCGTCGTCACCAGCGGCGGAAAGACGGCCTGTTACATCTCCGACTTGATCCCCACCGCCGCGCACATCGATCTCACCTGGGTGATGGCCTTCGATCTCTCGCCGATCGATACCATCAACAGCCGCGAGCGCTACTACGCGCAAGCACTCCCCGAAAAATGGCTGACCGTTTTCACCCACGGCGTCGACGTGCCCTGGGCTTACATCGAAAAGGATGCAGCCGGAAAACTTGCGGCAAGGGTGCCCTGACCTTGGGCTGGACGGTGTGGGGCGGACACTCCTGTCGGTCAACATTGACCTTTTAGAGGGCCAGGATTTTCCTGGGGAATTTGGACTGTAATAGGTAGGTTTTCTCCGGCAGATGCCTGAAAGGACTGAAGCACATGCAACAACCGTGTGGGGACAGCAGCCCCAGGCTGTCCGGTCGAGCGAAGCTCGACCGCAGGTGGTTCAGCTAGACAACCACGGTTGACATCGTCGTCGAACCCGGCCGAGCAATCTCTCCAGCAGCAGCATCGACCCCACCCAACCGCTTCTCAAAAAATTCTTCTACCCTCTTCAGGATCTCCGGAGCCTCGCGCGCTTCATAAATCGCCTTCCGCAACCCAGCCCCGCCCGGAACGCCGTGTGTGAACCACGAAGCGAACTGCTTCATCTTGCCGGGCGCATCGGGAAACTGCTCCTCGATCAACATGCTGAAGTACGTACGGATCATCTCGTAACGGTCCGCTTCCGCTGGCTGATCGTAGCGCCCTGTCGCCGCGTATTGCGCGATCTGCCGGAAGATCCACGGATTCGACGCTGCCGTCCGCCCGACCATCACCGCGTCGCAACCCGTCTGGGTGACCATCGAGCATGCATCTTCCGGCATGCGGATATCGCCGTTGCCAATCACCGGAATCTTCACCGCATCTTTGATCGCGGCAATCCATTCCCAGCGGGCATTGCCGCTGTAGCCCTGTTCCCGTGTGCGCGCATGCAGTGCGACGGCGCATAGCCCGCAAGCTTCCGCCATCTTCGCCAGCTCAACGCAGACGATGTCCTGATCATTCCACCCGGCCCGAAACTTCACTGTGAAAGGAATCTTCACCGCGGCACGAACCGCCTCGAAGATCTTTGCGATCGCCGGCAGATCGCGTAGCAGCCCCGATCCGCCGTTACACTTCACGACCTTCTTCGCCGGACAGCCTAAGTTCAAATCGACGAGATCGAAGCCCAGTCCCTCCACCATCTTCGCTGCCTCGGACATAACCTGTGGATTGCTGCCAAAAAGCTGCGCCGAGATCGGGTGCTCGTCTTCGTAGAAGTGCAGATAACGCTTTGCCTTTCTGTCTTTCGCGCGGAGCACACCATCGGCCGAGGTGAATTCGGTCATGATCAGACCGCAACTGCTCAGATTGCGAATAAAGCGGCGGAAGACGGTGTCCGTGACACCAGCCATGGGCGCCAGTACAGTTGCGGGAGCGATTGCCACCCCACCCAACGAGACACTTGCCGGCACGGGGTGCAATTGTGGACCTGCCCCCAGGTCGCGGGGGTTCCTCCCCGAATTGTCCCAATACTTGCGCATCGGCTCCTATTCTAGCTGGGGTAGCAATAGAAAGCCCTCGCCGGAGCGAGGGCTCGATGACTCTTGGAGTGCCGAACGCTTACTTCTGAGCGTCGGCCTTCGCAGCGTCGGCTTTGGCCGCATCGCTCTTGGCGTACTTGCGCCGGAAACGCTCCACGCGGCCTGCCGTATCCAGAAGCTTCTGCTTGCCCGTGAAGAACGGGTGACAATTCGAGCAGATTTCTACGTGCAGATCGCCCTTATGGGTAGACCGTGTCGTGAAACTGTTGCCGCATGCGCAAAGGACGCGGATTTCGTTATATGCGGGATGGATAGCTGCCTTCATGTCTGTATTCAACCTCGATTCGAACCTTTTGATTCTACCGGAATTCCCCGGGATTCAGCAACGCTGGAAGTGATTGACCGGTCGGGGCTTGCTTCGACCGGTCCTGCCCACCGAACGCCGTGCCTTCCTTACGCCGCCTGCTTCAGATAATCCAGCACTTCGTCCGAGTGGCCCTCCGGCTTGACCTTATGGAACACGTGTTTGATCTTGCCATCAGGGCCGATCACGAAGGTCGTCCGGACTACCCCCATCACCTTTTTCCCGTACATGTTCTTTTCCTGGATCACGCCAAACGCGTTGCAAAGCTTCTTGTCTGCGTCCGCCAGGAGGGAAAAGGGGAGATGAAACTTTTCCTGGAATTTCTTCTGTGCCGAAGGGGTATCGGGCGAAGCGCCGAGCAGCACCACTCCGGCTTTCTGGATCTTTTTATAGTCATCCCGGAACGAGCAGGCCTCCTTGGTACAACCGGGTGTATCGGCGCGCGGGTAGAAATAAAGAATGACCGTCTTGCCTTTAAAGTCCTTCAAGGAAACCTCTTTCCCATCCTGATCCTCTAAAGTGATATCCGGGGCTTTATCATTGACATCGAGCATGGATCCATCTCCTGACCGCACAAAGTTATACCGCAAGGCGCGACAAGCCGTCATCTGCGCGCTGATCGCCTTGGTCGCCACTCGTGTTTGCATCGCGCAGCTGGGCCACACGTCCAAAAAGGACAAAGGCCCGCGGGCTGTCGGCCTGGTCGAAATCTCCACCGACGGCAAAGCTCGTCTGATTCCCGTGGCCATTATGATCGATGGCAAGTTCTACGATGCCGGTGCCTACAAGGCCTCGCCCGTTCCGATGGCGATCTGGGGACAGACAGTCTACGAAGCCGAGCGCACTGGCGTCTCGCAAGGACTGTTCACCGTTGGCGACGCCATTCAGGCTGGCAACACGTGGTCGGCCGAAGGAAAGTGGGTGCCGGCTGGGTCGAAGCCGGTGAAGAAGCACACGGATTCAAAGCCGAAATTTGATGAAGAAGATTCCGGCCCGCCGAAGCTGCGCCGGCCCGAGGGGGAAAAATCCGCTCCGTCTTCCAACCCCACCTCAGATACGAAGGCGCCCTCGGACGCCAAAAATTCCCCGGACAACAAATCCACCGGGGGCGGGACGACCCTGCCGGATACCAAGAGTCCGTCGGGCACCAAAACTTCATCGGCTCCCACGCCCGCTCCCCCTGCGAGCTCGGCGCCGTCCTCGACTCCGCCACAATCCTCCATACCGTCTCCGGCACAATCATCTCCGAAGTCCGACGACGATGAGGATGCCGCTACCAAGCCCGCATCACCCGGGAACACCACGTCCAATGACGAAGATCCCAATCGACCCGTCCTCGCACGCGGCAAAATCGAGACCCTGGGATCCACCCAGCATGTGGCAGCGGGTAGCTCGAAAACAACGATGGGGTCCCAGAAAACTTCCACGGGA
>Ga0210406_10003958_pt1 | contig 16065 bp, 25 predicted proteins | sample IncBWC30MmetaG_FD_155454 | JGI IMG/M metagenome (GOLD analysis project Ga0210406, IMG submission 155454) | Forest soil microbial communities from Barre Woods Harvard Forest LTER site, Petersham, Massachusetts, United States - Inc-BW-C-30-M | ecosystem: Environmental > Terrestrial > Soil >... | reverse complement strand
CCAACACTCTCGCCCGATTGGAAGGCGCGAAACTTGTCGACGGCAAGCTGTCTTTCCCGTTCCGCATCGATGGCACCATCGAAAATCCCAAATTCTCTAAAGGGACGAAAATTCAGTAGGACAGTCTACTCTCGGCATATCCAGTGGTCCGTGACATCCCTGAAAACGGTGTCGCGCTCGCCGAAGAGATGAAACGTCGCAACCTCGACTTCACCAATCTTGCCGCCGTTGAACAAATGGTGGTCGATTCAATTTCGGTCGGCAAGCTCTACCTCAATCCGGCAGCGATTTCGGCGGAGTTTGAGCAACGTTATGGTGATGAACGGTATGGTGCGTACAGATGTCCCGCGTCAGTGCCGCCGATCTCGCCGTGTTCACCAGCCGCTTCGTTCCGAAGAAACAGGACGAGAGTAGGCTCAGCGCGGACCAATATTGGCACGCGCATCCTGAGCTTTAGGAACGTTACCGTCCGCACCGCGCAGCCGCGTATGCCGAGTCCCTCCGCCGGGCTAAGGCCGAAGTAGAGCGGTTCCTAGCGTCCAAAATTGGCCTGCAATATGAAAAAGACGATGCCAACCGCGACGTACTGTTGCAATACCTGTCCGACAACGGCCTGAGCTTGACCGCCGAGAACCTCGCTACAGGATTTGGCGCTTGCAAGTCGAAGCTCAAGCTGTCGCAGAAAATCCAGCAGTATAACGGAACGACAGTCGTAGATTTCGGTGAGAGGGTTCAGAATCCGAGCAAGATCACGTCAGAACTGAAACAGACGATTCGCCGCAAGATCGCTCGCTACGACAGCAGCGAATATCCGGATTAGCTGGTTCGCCATCCCGATGAAGCTGCCCGGCTGGATGAACAATAATTAACAAACCACCGTAAGGTTCCAACGATCTCGCCGCTACCAATCACAGTCGCAATCAGAAACTTTCGTCGATTCTGGAGCAGAGGGAATGAAGTCAGGATGATTTTCCTTGTTTTGATGCTGTTTGCTAAGAGTCTCGAAAAAAAGAACCTTGGGAAAGCGTGAGGTCAGTATGTAGATGGTGTCACAATCCGGGCACTTAACGTGTTCGTCATGAACGTGCCACGGAATCGGGTCCGGCACATGCAATCGACCTTGCCCATGCTTGATTGCGACAGGGCAGGTTGTTGTGACTCGCTTGTGTGGTCTGTTCAACGGAATGAAGTCCTTTCTTGCCGCGTTCTTCAGTTCGCTGCTGGATGTACTTCATGTTCAGCTACATAACGTTTCTTGAGTTGCGCTAATACACTGATGGCTTGCTGAAGGTCGAGGCTTTGTTCCATTGAACCCGGAGAGATGCACAACTCCAAGTGACGGTCAAAAATCGCATCTTCCGCGTCAGCGATGAAAGTCAACAATTTGGTAACGTCAGTTTCCTGCAGTGCCTCGGCATAAGGTCTGTGCCATTTCTCAGACACGAAAAAGTTGTTAAGCGCCAGAACACGGTTCACAGTGTCGGTTGCGCTTATCCCCTGTTGTTCACAGCTCTTCTCAGCTTGTAGCATTTACATGCTCCAGATTGGCGGTACCACGCAGTTGAGGGCTATGAACCAATAGTGGCGAGACGAGAAACACAGTCCGGTCCCAGCCCTCTATACCGCCCAGTTTCGCTCTATCCCGCCATTCGCGCCGCATTATAAAGACAGTTTACGAGCTGGTGCTGTTCACTTTTAAACAGTTCTGCAGAAATCTCTGTGGCAACGTTCGCGCCTCGCGTTTCGGATGAAATGTGCAATCGGATTGGAGGGTTTAGCGGGCCGGCAACTTCGCGATGACCTATGGGACCTATGCGGTCTTTGGCACCGTGGACTTTGGGTGCTCTGCACAAATAGTGACCGCCGCACGCCGCCGGGCCGATTAGGCGAGCACGAATTCGCGAACTCACCCCTGAAGGAAGCCCCACAGACGCACCACGACGGCATCCCCAGGTTGCACGCCATTTTGCACGACGAAAGGCGTCGAGAACGTTGTATCTGGCGAATTGATACCTAGGCCGATTTCTGCGGGTAATGGGGCCGCGAGAGTAAGATGCGTCTGATCTTTGCTCCGTTGACACGCTTGCATCATGATTGTGTTCACCAGCATCAACCAGGGCCGCCAACTGTTTGACCCTCGTGGTCCGGTTGGGGGAATAACATTCCCCATGAACTACAGAGGGAAAATAATTCCCTACCGCTCAAGCATTTCGAGGTTTTCGAGAGGCACAGAAGGCACGACCCCTCGAAGAAACCGGTCGCGCGTGGACCGAGTTTTCGGCAATCACAAGTCCGGTTACGACTACAAAGAAGGAGTTAGCACTCGTCTATGACCAGGTGAATCCTGTTCTTTCCTTCGATGTCTTCGAAAGCAGCAAACTTCCGGCCCGCATGTGGTTCTGACCGCAGAGCGCCTGAATGCAGTTCGCAGCGTTTTCCAGCGGGAACACCGCAGGTAGGACAGGGGACGACAGATATTTGCTTGGGGGTGAGTTCACTCTTCTTCATTCTACGGGAGTGCAATTGCACCCAGTCGCTAATCTGTACAATTTTGGACACTGTCTAGCCTTTCGAATACTCGCAATACCATGTGGAAGTCAAACAGAAGGCCCGATGGACGACCGGGCCTTCCGATTGTTCCACTAAGCAGGAACGGCTACCTTGAGGAGGTCGCGACGGCCTTGGCTTTGCCGAGCTCAGGTACGACGCCGAGTTGCTGCATAAGGCCCAGGGCGTCCCAATTGACATAGCCCTCCACCATCTTGCCGTTCGCGAAGCGTGCGATGGTTACCCCAGAAATGGCGAACTGCTTACCCGTTGGCGCAATTCCGTTCAACTCACCTTTATGTTGGCCCCGGCAGGACCACCGAGCGACTACGGTTTCGCCTTCGGCAATGATGTCCTCGATCGTCAACCGCATGTCAGGAAATGCATTGCGGTAGTGCGTCACGCGCTTCTTCTCACTTTCGGGTCCCCGCCCAACATCGGGCGTCGAGGCGTCATGGGACGCGTAAGTTGGAGCAATGAGTTCCTCTGCCACCGGCAGATTGCCCTTGTTCCAAAGTTCATCAAACAAACGACGGACAGCAGTTTTGTTCTGTTCTGACATAGCGGTTCTCCTCTTTCGGCAATTCGATATTCCTCCTCGCGTTTAAGCGAGTAGGTTTGAGTGGTGTAACTGGAACCGCTGGCGTTTTGCGTGTGCAGACCTGTACGTCGGACAGGTGGGCGGGCCCCGCGCGAAGGAATAAAAGGGAACCGAGGTGGGTTCTGTCCTCTTAGCGCTCGATGCGGTGCTTGGCCGCTAAAGAAACTACGTTTGGACTACGAAGCGGGAGTCTCGCCTCAAACGGCGAAACCTCGACATGATCGTGTTCCGATACAGTGCGGGTGTCAAGGACAATCGAAACTTTCTTTTGCACGACCAGGGACTCATTGCCTGCTAAAGGCACTCGCGGGAGAAGTGAAAGACTGGGACTAAGTCCTGGTAGGGTCGAGGAATGGCAAGAAGGAGCCAAATGCCAGAAAGACAACATGCCACTTGGGGAGAACTACTGCAGGAGGCGGTCGAGAAGCCGGGGCGAATGCTCGAAGCCTATAACAAATCACTGCTAACGGTTGCCTTGCACGAGTAAGTCGTTGTCGGGCTTCAAGACTACCAGTCTGCCGGGATATGCATATCCCGGCAGACTGATCAAACCGACTACTGATTCGAAGCGGCGTGCTCCGATTCGTTTCGTGGTGCGCTCTTTTGCAAAACCTTCACGAGTTGACGGCCCGCCATAGGCACGACCATATGTTCACCTCTTACGATTTGCTTTGCCTTGATGGCGTGGCCATAGATCTGTTCGTTTGCGTCATCGTCCGGACGAAGCGTGCTACCCTCGACGGAGACTCCGGCAAATAAACCTCGTGATCGCGAGTAGCTGAGAATCTCGGCTCGCATCCAAGCGTCGGTGTCTGCAGAAGCATCGCGTCCCTTGGGGCCTGCTGCAACCGAAGCATCAGCACCTAATTTCACCTTGCTGCTGAGAATCGACTCCATGCCTCTGTCATTCATGACCAGCAGGATCAAGTCGGTAGCTTCTGCGCCAATTTGGAAACCGAAACTGCCGCCTTCGAGCGCGTACATGGCTGGGGCACCCCAAGGCCCACGGAACTGATCGCCAGTCCGGCAAACCATGGCTCCGCGTCCATACTCAGCGCCGAATACAAATGCTGCTTTCATCAAGGACGGAAACACGATGACACATTCCGCCTTTTCCAACAGATCGTGTGGAATGTTGTCCGGAATGTTGAGCACTTCCTGCATGACAACGCCGCTCTCTTCCAGGCGTTTCTGCTCCTTATTCAAACCTTGGGCAGATATTACCCCTGCCACAAGGGTGAGACATGCTGCGGCTACTAGATATTTCTTCATTACTGACCTCCATGGTCGGGACTTCTTTTGCGAACGATTGTTTCTTCAAGTGTCTGGTTGAAGGATTTTCAACACAGTTCGAGTCAGGAGAGGGTTATGCGTTGCCCGACTCTCAGGCGGGGCACCTTCTTAAATCCGAGCTAAGACTTCTTCTGGACTCCGGCGACGAGCATAACGATGCCTCCTACCAGCGCGAGCCCTCCGAGTATCGGGGGAATAGAAACGTGGTCGTGTTTTTCCGCGGTTGCGTGGATCGGCCCGATATCAAGAACTTTTTCTTGATGAGTGTAGGTAAATCCCTGGTAGGCGAGGGCAAAACCGCCCAGAACGATGAAGAGAATTCCACCCCAAATGTAAGGTTTCATGTGGTGTGCAGCGGCGGCTACGCCGACCGCCTCCGACCTTGAATCAGGTTAATTACAAAGATGGCCAGAGCCACGAGGAGAAGAATGTGGATGAATCCACCGAGGGTGTAGGACGTTGCCACACCAAGGAGCCAGAGTACAACTAACACCGCGAGAATCGTCCAAAGCATTGCAGTTCCAATCTCACAAGAAACCGGTGTTTAGAGCGCTTGTGCCGCATCCGGAGATCGATTTCGAGGTTCCGTGTAAAACCATCATAGAGGTATCGAAACGTTGCGTCTGTACATTTGAGGACACATTCGAAGTTTGTTTGCAGAAACTGGGATTCGCGTGCATTCCGCGCCGCAGATCAGTAGAAGTGCCGAAGTGCTGTTGAGTGTCCATCAACGTCGCAACGTGGGGCCGCCAGCCAGGATGGGGGCCGGCGTGGCCAGCTTCAACTGGTCAAGAGACGACAATACATTCTGCCAGCGAGCAGCGTTCTTTTTGGTTTCCTGGGGGAGAGAGAGGTCGGAATAAAAGTTCAGGATATTGTCGCGCAGTTGCGGGGAAGTCCTGTCGAACTTCTTCGCTGCGAGCTGATCAAGCAATTTTGCATAGGTTTCATCGGTCAGAGAGTACTCGGCTGCCTTGGTTTCTTTGCCCGAGTCAAAATCACAGTTGGTGAGTTGCAGTGAGCCGACGCGAACTTGCTGAAGATAAATACGGTATTGGTCGATGGTGGTATTGATGCTCTTGAAGTACAGGTCCTCCGTCTGAGCAGTCGGGTTATTGAAAGCCAGCGCCTTGAAGGGACCAATTTTCGGCATATAGCGCAAGACTACGGACCACACGCGAGTGCCGAAATCGGGCCTGGTATAGTCTTTTCCCCACTCCTTTTCATACTGGGAGCGCGACAGCCGATAGAGAAACTTGTCTTTCGCAAAATCGGGCGTCTCCTTCATCATGTCCTCTTTGTGGGTGCGAAGCGCAATCTGGGTCATCTGCGGGATCATGCGGCTGACAGCAAATCGGTAGGAGCCAACCGCGAGATCCTCATGCGGCAGCACATCTTTCAACTCCACGCCGTAAACGATCGGGAAGGTTCGCTCCAGCAGCGGCTTAGAGACCCGGAATCCGATGAAATCGTGGTATTGCTGTGAAGCATAACGATTCTTTGCCACTTGCACCATGTCGAATCCGAATTCCGTCTTCAAGTGCGCGGTGTGGTCCTGTGCGTACCTGACGGATTTGCCGTACTTGGCTCGCAACTTGGGATATTGAATGGAAACGGACGCGTTGACCGCTGGATGGCCGGCGATATCGGAGGCATAGTGTGCCAGCGCGCCAAGAGCAAAGGCGTACTCGTCTGCATCCTGACTCTGCAGCAGCAATTCTTGAACGAAGTCACCGCTGCGAACGTAGTGCACCAAATTGCTGAATTCCACACTGCCAAACGGATAGTAGCCGAGATCCTGAATGACGGCGCCGCCATAGGCGTAAGCGTGTGCCTCCTTCAGTTGGTCTTCCGTGAGGCCGGGAAAACGCTTAAGGAGAAGTGGGCTGAGCTCATCGGCCCAAACCAGGTCAACGATCTCCTCATGGGTGAGCACGGAGTACGCGAACGAAGCGCTTGTGCATAGAAGCATGGCGAAAAGGACGGCGGGTACCCGGATGCCCCAGCGGCCAAGTCGCTTGCGGGCAACACTTTGTAGAGATCGACTAGTAGCGTGGTTTTCTGAGTTCGCTAGCAAGTTTTCTCGCTTCCTTCATTCTCTCTTTATAGAACGCGGGACTGATCAGGACACTTTTCTCGCCCACGCGTATATGTTCCTTAATTCCCTTCTTCGTCAAGAATAGGGACAAGGCCGTGTGCGTCTTGTTTTCCTTTTCGAGGAACCGGACTGCGTGTCGTTTAGACTCATCCATCACTAGCCTCCGACGATTGGTGACCTAAATACGCCCGAGAAGCACGAGAATGACGAGGATGAGGATCGCAAGGCCTACGCCACCCGACGGAACATAGCCCCAGTTTCGACTGTGTGACCACCGCGGCAATGCTCCCAACAAAGCTAAGATCAAGATCACGATCAGTACCGTTCCAAGCATGGTTCTTCTCCTTCGTCGGTGAAATTCTGTTCGGCCTGCAGCCTCCACCCAGCGGTCTTCCCGCCCGGGAAGTTGTTCGCGCTGGATCGGGAGCTACAATCCATCAAGTTGCTCGATGCGCGCTCAGTTCAGATAAACGGAAACGGCGATTCGATCGCGGGGGTACCTTCTGTTGTACAGATAATAGCCGTCTCCCGAGTAGTCGACATACACATCATCGTTGTCGTACCAGTCGTTGGACCAGTATTCCGGCCACGGGTCAACCAAACTGAACCAATAGCCTCCGTACTGGAAGCGTGGGTATCCGCCCACGATAACTACTGGGTAGCTGTAGATGCGGAACGAGTGACCCGAACCAAAGTAGCCATTGTAGCGGTCGTCGGGAATTCGGTAGCCATTGTAACCGCCGCGTTGCTGCCAATCGCGATGCTCGGACTGCCAGTTATGCGCACGATGCTGCTGCCAGTCGCCCTGTTGCTCGCCTTCCTGCCGGCGTTGCTCCTGCTGGGATTGCATAGCGACTTGCTGCACATGGGGTTGTTGCTCGGTGCGCTGTTGTTGCTGCTGTGCGCTCTGGTTCTGTTGCTGCTGTTGGTGTTGCTGTTTGTTGGAGTTTACCTGTTGTTGGTCTATATGCTGTTGCTTGTCAGCTTGTGCGTGTTGTTGCTGTTGAGGTTGCTGTTTCTGCTGCTGATCTTGTTGCCCCTTGGCTTGCTGCTGTGAGCGCTGCTGTTGCTGTTTGTCGGACTGGGCCGTTTGCTGTTGTTGGTGCTGTTGTGGTTTCTGTTGTTGCTGCGGCTGGCTCTTGGTCTGCTGCTCCGTATGTTGCTGCGGTTGGGATTTCGCTTGCGGTTGCTGTTGAGTGTGGTGTTCGGGCTTTGGTTGTTGTTCCTGTTTCGGTTGCGTAGCAGGCTTCGTCTGTTGCTGCTTTTCGGGCTTAGCAGGTTGTTCCTGCTTTTGCGGTTTCTCTTGCGGGTCCTGGCCTGCTTGAGCGGGAATATAAAATCCCAGAAGCAGAAACAGCGCCGTCGTACTGACAACTCCAATTGGTTTCATGATGATTCTCCATTACCGCGTATCGCCCGCGCGTCATCTTGCGTATCTGACGCGAAACATCTTGCCGATCGTTAGTTCTGTTCCTCGAATCGCAGCCTCAACTGAGCCGCTCATCGCTTCTGGCTATGTCCCAATACGGATGTGCGCGAGGGAGTGAAATAGCCCAAAAATGTTCAGGAGCCACAACACCACGGCAATGACGACAACCCCATTCAGAATCGATTTGATACTTCCCTGCATAGGGATGAAACGGTTCACCAGCCACAGGAGGACGCCCACGACGATCAGGGCTAAAAGAATTTGAATGAGAGGCATGATGTTTTTTCCTTTCTATCTGTGCTAAGAGACACTTCTAACCAGACCAGCCGGACTGCTCATCGAGCCTGGGTGCCTTCCTAAGTTGTCGTTCGATATCCTTGGTGCTTGTGAGGGGCTTGCGAACAGGCTTGCGGGGAACAAACCAGTCCTTTTACGGCAAGCCAATACTAGACTTTGTGCGAGTGCCTGTCTGTTCACTTGTATACAGATTCCGAGCCAATGAAAATGACCCTGACGCATGAAGGCAACAACATGCGTCAGGGTTATTCTAAAGTTCCGCCAGGTGCATGTGGATCGAAGTCACCGGATCGATGCAGGACTCTTGAATCTGATGGAAGACCTGGGGCATGTCCTTCCAGGACAGTGCGAGCGACGCTCCTCAGTGGCCTTTGGTCTTCCGGAGTGCCGCCAATACCTTGGTTTAGGTTTTTTCCACGCTATGCTAGAACTTGGAAAACGGCCTTTTATTTCAAAGTGCACCTGATAGAGGAATCGTTGAGTCAGCTACGAGCAAGCCATCGGGTGTCGCAATTCGCCGGTATGTTCTTGGGACTGGGACTCATCCTGCGCTCCTACTACCTACGGGAACTTCTGGCCTGCTGGCTGTTCTTCAGCTTGGTGTTTGGTCTATTGGCACTGATTGTCTTTGGAAGCGTACTCGCCTTTTGCGTGGGAGAACGTGTTGTCCATTGGGCAAGAACGGCAACGCAGGTGACACCTATTGTTGATTTCAGTCCCGGTGAACTTCGCGTGAAGACGATCTTGGGCGTGACCCGACAAAGGCGTGACTTGCCGTTTCGTGCGCCTCCTGCGCAGCACGTCATGAATAAGATTCGAGAGTGTCTCGATGTGGACAGTTATCTGGCTTCTTCTTCCGTAATATGAATGTTCGCCTGTAAGAGGGTCTTAGTTCACTTTTGGATCGAGGATTCGAGTCAGAACAGGAGAAATAGTCATGAATTTTTCAGCATTAAGCTCGACACAAATTGAGACAATCATCGCCATTGTCTTGATGGCAAGCGCAAGCATCGCCATTGTGCTTTCCCTTCGGAAGCGGCGAACGGAGAGACTGCGCACGCAGTTTGGAGGGGCTGAATATAGCCGCGCCGTGACAGAAGGCGGGAGTCGGCGGCGGGCAGAAGTGTTGCTCGACAAGCGTGCCGAGCGCGTGGAACGCCTGCACATCCGGCCGCTCGCGCCAGGCGATCGTGCGCGGTTCGTCGAATCCTGGGGAAGAGTGGAGGCGCGGTTTGTTGATGGCCCTGGAGGCGCCGTCACCGACGCCGACCAACTGTTGGGTGATGTGATGTCCACACGCGGCTATCCGGTAAGCGATTTTGAACAGCGTGTAGCCGATATCTCGACGGATCATCCACTGGTTCTCGATAATTATCGTGCAGCCCACCACACCGCGGTTCGTCAAACCAAGGGACTGGCAAGCACGGAGGATTTGCGCCAAGCCATGATTCATTTCCGGACCCTGTTTGAAGAGCTAATCGGGGAGCCTGCGGTGGCGAGTCCATACAGCACTTGACTTGTCAGGTAGGTCTGCGCCTTTGCAGCAACGGCTGAAAGTATGCAACGAATCGCGGGATGTGTTCCATTCCGTACAGAAGAACCGGTTCCTGGAGATTAATATTCAGACTTGGATCCGACGGTGAATTTGTGCCCAGATAACCTATGTCTGATTACGCTTTGAATGAGAGTGCAGTTGCCGAACAAAGTCAGATGCAAGAGGTCGATCTGGTGGCGCTGCCATCCGCGACCTCGTCATCGGAAAAGTTGTTTCGCAGAATCGCGAGTCTGCTTTTCATATTGGTGGCGGGCTTGCTGACCGTGTTCGGATACTACGCGAGTTCGCTGTGCATCACGGTTGTGCTCGCTGCATTTCTCGCCATCCTGTTTGACCCCGTGGTCGTCCTACTGGAGAAACTGCATCTGCCACGCAGTGTGGCCGCCGCAACGGTGCTGCTCGCAGGCATGAGTCTAATCGGGTTGCTAGGTTACGGGCTTTACGGAAAAACGATAAGCTTTGCGGAAGAAATCCCAGTCTACACCGCGAAGATTCGGCAAACCATCGAACCAATTAGCAGGAACCTTCAACACTTTCAGCAAAGTGCTGGAAGCCTTACGAACGACGTGCAACCCGCCAAGAAAGTTCCCGAGATCCGACTGCAGGAATCTTCAACCTGGCCTGCCTACTTGGTACGCGGAGCGGGATCTGTGTGGGGAGTGCTGATTATTGGCGGCGTGGTCCCATTTCTAGCGTTTTTCATGCTCTGCAGCAAGAACCAAGTGGCCACCCGCATGGATGCCCTTTTCAGTTCGAGGTTAGATACAACTCGATTCATCACCAGCCTAAACCAGATGATTCGCGGGTTCGTAGCCGGCAACCTTATTGTCGGTACCGTGATGGCCGCTGCGACCACACTGATGTTGATGAGTCTTGGGGTGAAAGGAGCCATACCGCTCGGAATCGTCAGCGGGCTCCTAAATCTGCTGCCATTTCTCGGACTAATCCTTTCCCTGACGCTTCCACTTGCCGCGGCCCTCCTTCAGTTCAGCACACCAGGGCCGTATATCATCATCACCCTGACTATCCTCCTTCTGCATGTCGTGTCCGCGAATCTTCTGATTCCAAAATTTATTGCCACTCGCGTGAGTATCGGGCCGGTGGCGGCGACGGTTGGGATTCTCTTCTGGGGCTGGCTGTGGGGTGTGATGGGCTTGCTGCTGGCTGTGCCCCTTACAGCGCTGGTCAAACTGATCCCGGATTTGCATCCGTCCTTATGTCACTTATCCAACATGTTGGCGCTGACGCCGCGTCCGATGCCACGTTGGGTGCGCTATGGCGAAACGATTGCGGAACGGACGATCCCCTACTTGCGCGGTCGTCCAGGGAAAGTTCTATAGGCTTAACCGTAGCAGCCGCTGAACTGCACTTTTTGCCATGCCCGGAAAGGCATTCAGAAATGCCCTCATGGGGATAATGCTGCCGTTTACCGGAGGAGCCGCGAATGGGAAGACGACTAGCGCCTATTGAAAGCTGCTGCGACATGCCGCTGCAGGAGCTCTTGCAGATATTACAGGCAACTACGGCAGGGCGGTTGATGAAGGCACATGACTGTGCCGGCTTCCGATTGGTCCCGCTTAGACAATAGTTCCGAACAGCCACCCGATGCCTGCGGTCACCGCCATGGCTAGGGCGCCCCAAAACGTGACGCGTATTGCGCCGATCGCCACTCCTGCGCCACCTACTCGCGCAGCCAACCCACCAAGAAGAGCGAGGAACATCAGTGAAGTTCCGGCAACAATTGGGATCAAACCCGCCCCCGGAGCCGCCGCAGTGACCAACAGAGGCATGGTAGCGCCGACAGCAAAGCTGGCAGCCGATGCCAACGCAGCCTGAATTGGACGCGCGCGGAACGTTTCAGAGATGCCGAGTTCGTCGCGGGCATGCGCACCTAACGCGTCATGGACCATCAGTTGTTCGGCAACTTGTTTCGCGAGCGAAGGATCGAGCCCGCGAGCGACATAGATAGCCAGCAGTTCCTTATGCTCGCCCTTGTCGTCTGCTTTCAGTTCTGCGCGCTCAAGCTCCAGTTCGGCCTCTTCGGTGTCTGCCTGTGAGTGGACAGATACGTACTCACCGGCAGCCATCGACATGGCACCAGCCACTAAGCCGGCAACGCCTGCGACCAAAATGTTGCTGTGAGTCGCATGCGCCGCGGCGACTCCGAGCACCAGACTCGATGTGGAAAGAATGCCGTCGTTCGCCCCCAATACCGTTGCCCGCAGCCAGCCGATGCGTCCCGTGCGGTGTAGTTCTTTGCTGTGTACAGGCATCTTGAGGCCTCTTTACCTGGGAACCGCTTAAAACTACAAATTAGCGTCTTGTTCGGGTGGTCCTTTTTTGGTCCCGATGGAGAACTAGTCTTCGGCAAAGTCTGGATCTAAAGAGGGAGGTTTCACTCATTCGTAAAAACTAATCGGCCACTCCCATTCTTAGTGGGATAAATGGTATAGCGCAGGTCGCCTGGTGGCTCACATCGGTTTGCTGTCAGAACGACCAGTTTCACGGAACAGTCTTCTGTTCCCACAGCAGTGAATCTCGGCACACCGAGCGGATTGACGGCCCTTCTCGCAATAGTCGGCTGAAACTCTCTCGTCAGATAGGCATCAATGTTCTCTTCCATTTCTACAGGAAATCGCGGTGCGGGACCGACTAACTTTTCCTGGTAGACCTTCAGGATAATTTCTCGGAACAGCGGTAGCGCGGCCAGAGCGCCCGTTTCTCTCGTGCCCAGCGAACGGTTGTCATCAAAGCCGATGCGCACCGCCACCGTGATTCCGTTGGGTCCAAATGTGGATCCTACAAATAGAGCATCCCGGTAGTTACTCGTTGTACCGGTCTTGCCCATCACTGGAATGGGGAAAGAGCGCGAATCAAGCGCGTGCGCGGTGCCGGATGGGATGCGTACGACGCCACGAAGCCCTTCCTGAATCATGGACAATCCAAAATCGCCGGCGTTCGACAAACAGCAGGACCGCTGGTAGCTGTAGACAACTGCCCCCCTGGTGCGTTGAATTTTATCAATTACGTGTGGCTCTCCCGGCATTCCCCCAGCCATCAGCCGGTAGGCGTTTGCGAGTTCAAGCAACGTCACTTCGGAGGCCCCAAGGGCCGTGGTAAGGTAGGGCTGCAACTTTGTTCGGACGCCCATCTCGTGGGCTGTCTTCAACACAGAATCAATCCCAATCTGTTCGGTAACCCAGACGGCCGCGGCGTTTCTCGACTCGGCCAGCGCCCGTCGGACTGGGATTATGCCTTCAAATTTGTTGTCGAAATTCGAGATCCACTTGGGAGGCCGGTCTCCGGACGTCACTACCGAGATGGGCTCGTCAGGCACGGATGTATCCAGGTCGATCGCACCTTGGCGGAAGGCTGCTAGATAAACAAAAGGCTTCATCGCGGAGCCTGGTTGGCGCTTCGATTGAGTTGCGCGGTTATAGTGGCTGTAGGTGTTGTTACGGCTATTGTAGACCTCTCGGCCACCTGTCTCGGCCAGGATGGCAGAGTCGCTGTTTCGAAGAACGACCACCGAACCTTGAATCAACCCCCCGCTTTTGGGATGCCGCTTCTCATAGAGCTTCAGGCCATTCTCCAGCGCCACATTCACAGTGTGTTGGATACGGAGGTCAACCGTCGAATAAACTTGGATGTGTCCTTTGAGGAGCTGATCAATTCCGATCTCCGAGCCGAGGTCGGGAGCAAGTCGTTTGAGTTCCTCGAGAGTCGTCTCCACCGCAGCAGGCGCTTCTACTGCTTCAATGGTATGAGCAGTCACACCAATTGGCGCTAGCTCAAGGCGCTGAGCCACCTGCGCGGGAAGAAAGTGATTCCCCACCATGAGGTTCAATATCTGATTTCTCCGGCGAGTGGGTTTTTGAAGGTCTTCCACAGTGGGAGCATATTCGGCGGGTGACTTTGTGATACCGGCCAGCACTGCCGCCTTGTCAGCATCGTCCAGAGTGAACGTCTCTATGGGCTTATGAAAGTAATATTCCGAGGCTGCTGCAAAACCATATCGGCCATTCCCCAAGTAGACGAAACTCGCATAGCGCGCGAAGAGCTCTTCCTTGGCCCGGCGTTTGGACCCGTACCGCTTTCGCATCTCCACCTCGATCCACAAGGAGAGACGCATTGTATCTATTTTCAGCAAGAGTTTGTTCGCGCCCGGGGCTCCGATGACAAACGCGAGAACGTGCGGAAATATGCCCACATGCTGCAGCGAATTGCTGTTTTTTGTGCTGGAAAGTTTTTGCAGGAAGTAGCAGCGCACAAGCTGCTGGGTGATTGTCGAGCCTCCTTGTGGAAACACGAGCGGGCGTTTGGAAGCATCTTCCTTATGGGAAGCTGTGAAATGCGCGGCCAAGGCTCGAACGTTTGTTTTGGCCAGCAAACGAAGGAAGACCGAATAGTCCACGCCCGAATGTGAGAAGAAGTTTTCATCCTCGGACGACAATATGGCTCCGCGCACGACATCGGGAATTTCCTCATACCGAAGGATGTCCCGACGTTCCCGTCCCAGTTCGATGAGAACGCGACCATTCGCGTCGTAGACGTGGCCCGTCGTGGGAGGTTCGAAGCGAATAAATCCATCTAAATCGGGAAGATCTGTTCGATTGAAGTTGACATAGAAAGCTGTGAGCAACGCGACGATCAGGGGAACCAGAGCGATTCCCGCGCCGATCCGGAAAACAACGCGGGCCGTGCGATTTTCCCACACAAGGACAAATGCCCTGTGAAATTGGGCATGGGCCCGTCGAATGAGATCTGTAGTATGCAGCATGCGATCTGCCAGGACCAAAGGCTTAGTGTTCTTCCTATTGTCTTTTTACGTAGGCACGTCTCTAGAGGCTCGTGGATTGAGCGGCCAGAGCGTCAGCCCAAGCAGTTAAGGGGCAGATTCGAGATTTGCCGCTACACCTTCTCAGGCTAGATCACATCCTCCCGAAGTCCACTGGCGTTTTAGGCTGTGGAACTTCGACCTCTGAACAAATGGAAGACCAAAAGCACGATACCCAGAACGAGGACGATGTGAATGAATCCGGTGGTAACGTGAAATGCAAAAAATCCGAGCAACCAAAGAACAATCAGAACCGCGGCGATTAGTCCAAGCATGGGTTCAACTCCTTCTACCTCAAAGCACGCCAATCAGAAATTCAATTGTCGCGCACAGCACGGATGCCGACTTCTCGATGGATTCGTGCTTGTAGTGATCATGCTCCCAGATCAGGGGTTCGAATACTGTTCGATATGAGTCACAGATCGGAGACTTTTTCTTTTCACGTATAGAGGAGTACAGCATGCGACGTATTGATTGGTATATGGGACATTGTTCTTGGCCGCCGCCATAGAACACACGAATTATTCGATGAGCCGTGACAAGATGTGAACTACTCGCCCATTCTCATGGTATGCCGGCAGGAAGCCGGAGTCTGTCTCATTTTGGACACCTCCGACAAGAGGTAATTCCAAGGAGGGCCGAGCCGGGAAAGCCATTGGGCATGGCTCAGCGATTGAGGGAATCGGACGCCTACGTTCAAAACAGCACAGAAATAGAATCCTCTATAGCACAAGATCTTCATGCAATAAGGGATGCCGATGCGGCGTCCGGAGAATTGCAATGATGAGTTGCCCGCAGTGCCGCAGTGAACGAATCCACCGATCAAGGCGCAAGGGGATCATGGAAAGAGGAATTCTGGCCATGATTTTTCTTAGGCCGTTTCGTTGCGAAAAATGCGACTTCCGATTCTTCCGCTGGTCCTTCACAACTTCTCCCAATTCATCTCGCCCAGCAACAACGTAGTAATAGAGATCCGCTCCCCTCGGATGTCGTCAGCGCACGCGATGGTCTATTCGAAATGTGAAGACCGAGTGCGGTTTCGCAGGGGTTGGCGGATGGCCTTAAGCGTCCGCTCCCCCAGAAGGCTGCCCATTCAAGACGTCCGCAGATACGAAATAAATACCTATGATTTCGAAAGTGTCCTGATGTGTACAGAATCCTATCGGTTGAAAGTAAGGGTGACAGCCTGCCGATGACTTCTGCCGGATAGGATTCCGCAGCAGGGCGTACGATGGCGTCGCGAATGCTGGCGAGCGCGGCTAACAGGAAACTGATTCCTAACCTGAATAATTCGCGAATTTAGAGACACGAAAAGCCTCCCTCATGGTAAAAAGCTGTTGTCTACGCAGTCTTTACACCAATCCGGAGGCTTTCGTGCCCGAGCATACCACGACACAGTGTGTTCTTT
>Ga0210406_10003957_pt1 | contig 16068 bp, 17 predicted proteins | sample IncBWC30MmetaG_FD_155454 | JGI IMG/M metagenome (GOLD analysis project Ga0210406, IMG submission 155454) | Forest soil microbial communities from Barre Woods Harvard Forest LTER site, Petersham, Massachusetts, United States - Inc-BW-C-30-M | ecosystem: Environmental > Terrestrial > Soil >... | reverse complement strand
TCAAGAGTCTGAAGGACCTCGAAGGTAAGACGCTGAGCGTCGACCTGCCCAATGGCGGCACGTTTGTGACTGCACTGACAGTTTTCGAACGGCTCGGGATCAAGGCGAACTTCGTCTATATCGAGCAGCGGATCGCAATGGAAAAATTGAAGAAGGGCGACCTCGACGCCGTCATCGTGGTTGGCGGTAAGCCGTACGTGTCCGTCACCACCTTCAACAATGACGGCCGCTTTCATCTCGCTACGGTGGACTATTCGAAGCCCCTGCAGAGCGATTATCTGCCGGCGACGCTGACTTCGAAGGACTATCCGAACCTGATTCCCGAGGGGGAGACGGTGGAAACGATCGCAGTGCCGTCGGTGCTTGCAGCATACAATTGGGCACCCAACACTGAACGCTATCGCAAGCTGGCTCTGTTCGTGGACGCCTTCTTCACGAAATTCGCCGCTTTGCAGAACCCGCCCTTTCATCCCAAGTGGAAGGAGGTCTCCCTGTCGGCACGGCTCGCCGGCTGGAATCGCCTGCCGTTCGCGCAGCAATGGCTCGACAAGCACGGCGTCGAACCGGTAAAGCGACAACGCTTTGAGGCATTCCTGCAAGAGAACCAAGACGCCGCTAAGATCCAGTCGGAGGCCGACAAGGAAGCACTATTCCGGCGATTTCAGGCCTGGGCGGCGGAGAGTGACGCGCGGGCACAGATGGGCTCGGAGGTGGACTCCAACAAGGTTCGAGACCGGGACCAATCCGCAACGCAAGCTGCCCCTCCACGCCACCCGCCCCGCCGATCGCACCTTGCAAGGCGGGCACTTGGTCGCTTGATCGAGCAAGGCGCGGTAACCGGATGCGAGCACCAGGGCCACCACCGCGACCGCGCCGATCCGGATGGCTGCAACCGTGCAAGCGAGGAACAGTCATGGCTTCGTGTTGCCCAAGGATGGCTAGGCCTGATAAAGCGACCCGCACCGACCGCAGCCGAGTCTTTCGATCAGGAAGTCAAAGACCACGACGGCGGCCAAGAACGCTCAGACAAATCGCATTAGACGATAAGGCCGCCTCAGTTGGCGGCCTCTTTCATTGCTCCAGCAGATTCCAGATCAGCGCCAGCGCCGCGATCAGCAGCATGCACATGATGATGCGGCGGCCGATGCGGTTCCATTCCAAGGACCTCGCATTTCGAACGCGCTGGTACCGTAGATTCCCGGATTTCCAAATTTGGACAGGGGTGTTCTGCTGGAGGAACACCGGGGGCATTTCATCACGGATCAGTTTCCTTTTAGTCCGGTGGGGGCCCCAAGGAAGGAATCGCAACCTTCCTTGGGGCCTTTTTAGTAAAGCCCCCGATGCCATTCACTCCTCGTCAGCTCCGATCACCGGATACACGAACGCGACGCCTTCGGGATCGTTTTCCTTGAACCAGGCGTCGGCGGCATCCTCGTTGGCGAAGACCTTGAGGTGGTCGACGTCGCCGACTTCCTTGTTGGTGTTGAGGTAGATCAGGGCTTTCATCTGACGATCCCGTATTTCTTGAGTGCCTTGCGGCGCGGTTCGGTCTTCGGATCAGGCAAGCCGTGATTCAGCGCCTTCAGCACGGCGATGCGTGCATGCATGACGAAGTTCCGGCCCTCGGCGGCGTCGATCAGTTGCGCCATCGCGAGCTGCCAGTGTGGCGCGTCGTGAACCTTCTTCGGCAATCGCATGATGTAGTCCGCAGCATCCTTGAGCGTCGCAAGCGGCTTGCCCTTCGGCGGCTGTATCGGATCGTGGAAGCGGGCGGACCAGCTCATGCGGCAGCCGCTTGATCCTCTTTCGCGTCGCCACGCGCGACGATCTTAAGCGCATCATCCGGCAACGGTCGCTGCAGCGCCTTGGCCTCATCCCACGGCGCGCGCATCCAGACGTCGCGCTCTTCATCGGTGGTCAGGATCACCGGCATGGCCTTCGAATGGATCGGTTCGACCACCGCGTTCGGCGCGGTCGTCAGGAAGCCATAGACGAGATGCGGTCCGGGGATCGGCTTCGACTTCGTGCCGCGCTCGCCCTTGAACTCGGTCCAAATGCCAGCGAAGGTTGTCAGCGGTCTGTCATCGTTGAGCGCGAACCACACCACGTCCTTCTTCTTGGTCTCGGGGTTCGGCTCCGGCGCGTACTCTGCGAAGCTGTTGAACGGGACCAGGCAGCGGTTCTCGGGCTTCAGCCAGCCCCGCCAATGCGGTGACGACGTGTTGCGGATGTTGGTGACCGGCGGCCCGCCGGTGCGCGGCGGTGGCGGCATGCCCCAACGCATCATTGTCAGCTCGCGGTCAGCACCAGCGTTGCGCACCACGGGAGCCGGGTAGTCCGGGAACACGCCCGGCATCGGCGCAAGGTTGCCGACATAGCGGTTGATCACCCGGAACAGGGCGCGGATGGCTTCTTGGTTCGTGGTGATGCTGTAGAGGTTGCACATTATGGATGGTAACCCATCATCTCCACCGGCTTCCTGACCTGATTGGACTATTCACGAACGATCTGGCTTGATAGCTTAATGTGCGCCTTGAGGCGCACACCATTTTTCGAAGATTTTTATTTGCGGGAGATCATTCATGATGAGTCGATTGTCACTAGCATTTCTGTCTGCTGTGTCCATTTACGGACTGTCGGCGGCCTTCGCACCGCAGGCGCTGGCCGCTGGTTGCGACGTCAACGCTTGTATAGCCCGCTGCCAGAAGAATAATCCCCATGGAGGGGCCGGACGAGTTTGTGATTCGAGCTGCGGCATCACCATCGCAGAGCGCAAGAAAAAAGGGCAGTGCAAGTAGGGTAGGCTGACGCTAGGTCGTTGCTGGCCTCCACTCCGCTGGCATGCGCTCGCCGCGATCAAAGCGACGATATTTTTCGGTTGTCCAGTCCCGCTGATCCCGCCACGCCTGAAAGTCGGCTGAGGTCCGCTTCGCCGAGAACACCTGCCATGCCTGCGCGAAGTCGGCGAGGGCTTGGTCGAAGGTGGCGGCGGTGCCGGATGTGCACTCGCCCGGCTCCGATCCCGGATAGAAACCGCAACGCCAGCCCCATGGGGCCTGGTCGTGCGGGATGCCGGATCGGATCGCGATGGTGCCGACATGGACGTCGCCGAAATAGATCAGCCAGCATTCTTCGCGTCTGTCGTGGTCGCGGCGGCGGGTGAGGGCGGGCATGGGGGAGATGATTCCGCCAATTTGGCCCCGCGTGAAGCTGTAAATCAGGCCGCCGCACACCAGCGTCCCAATGGGACCACTTCCGCTATATGTTGGTTTTGGCTACTGAGTGTTGTCACAGATTTTGCCATATCGCAGCGCAAACAAGGTGTTGGCAGGAGTTTTTTCGGATTGTGAAAAAAACGACCGCCCTAGCGGTTGACAGTGCGCGCCGCGCTACGCGAAATCGTCAATGATTTGATATAGCTTTCCGGAATGATCCCAGAAGATTCCCATCGCCCCAACCGTCTCTCCCATCGTGTGCTCGCCGGTCTGATGCCGGCGCTGGCATTCGCCGTCCTCTGCCTGTGGAACGGTTCGGCGGCGGCGGATTTTCGTCTCTGCAACAACACCTCCAGCCGGGTCGGCATCGCGCTCGGCTACAAGGACGCCGAAGGCTGGACCACCGAAGGCTGGTGGAATGTTTCGTCACGCAGCTGTGAAACCCTGCTGAAGGGAACGCTGGTCGCCCGCTATTATTACATCTACGCGCTCGACTACGATCGTGGCGGCGAGTGGTCGGGGCAGGCCTTCATGTGCTCACGCGACAAGGAATTCACCATCAAGGGAACCGAAAATTGCCTGGCGCGGGGTTTCGACCGCACCGGCTTCTTTGAGGTCGACACCGGCGAGCAGCGCGCCTGGACCGTGCAACTGACCGAATCCAACGAGCAGCCGGCGCAACAGCGCGTGCCCGGTATTCCGGGAACGGTTGGGCCGGGCGGCAGCGTTCCGGGCATGTCCAATTCGCCGGGCTCCCCGCCCGGCCTGCCCAATCAGTCGGGCGGGACGCCTCCGGGCGCGTCTGGCCTGCCGCCAGCCGCGGCGCCCGGAAGCAAACAATGAGACGGCTGCGCCGCATCAAGATCTTGGCGACGCTTGGCCCCGCATCTTCGGACAGCGCGATGATTCGCCGCCTGTTCGAGGCCGGCGCCGATGTCTTCCGCATCAATATGAGCCACACCTCGCACGACAAGATGCGCGATCTGGTCAAGACTATCCGCAATGTCGAGAGTAGTTACGGCCGCCCGATCGGCATCCTGGTCGATCTTCAGGGGCCGAAGCTGCGTCTGGGATCGTTCGCGGAAGGCGCGGTGCAGCTGAACAACGGCCAAAGCTTCGTGCTGGATTCCGACAAGGCGCCCGGCGACAACAGCCGTGTCCAGCTCCCGCATCCCGAAATCCTTGCCGCGCTGAGGCCCGGCCATGCGCTGCTGCTCGACGACGGCAAGGTGCGCCTGATCGCCGAAGAAACCTCGCCCGAGCGCGCCGTCACGCGCGTCGTGATCGGCGGCAAGATGTCGGACCGCAAGGGTGTCAGCCTGCCCGATACCGACTTGCCGGTATCGGCGATGACACAGAAGGATCGCGGCGATCTCGAGGCCGCGCTGACGACGGGAGTGGACTGGATCGCGCTCTCCTTCGTGCAGCGCGGCGAGGACGTCGTCGAGGCCAAGAAAATGATCCGCGGCCGCGCCGCCGTGATGGCGAAGATCGAAAAGCCGCAGGCGATCGATCGCCTTCCGGAAATCATCGAGGCCTCCGACGCGCTGATGGTGGCGCGCGGCGATCTCGGCGTCGAACTGCCGCTGGAGCGCGTGCCGAGCCTGCAGAAGCAGATGACGCGGATGGCGCGGCGCGCCGGCAAGCCCGTGGTGGTCGCAACGCAAATGCTGGAATCGATGATCCAGTCGCCGGTGCCGACCCGCGCCGAGGTTTCCGACGTCGCGACCGCGGTCTATGAAGGCGCCGATGCGATCATGCTGTCGGCCGAATCGGCGGCCGGCAAATTTCCGGTCGAAGCGGTCTCGACCATGAACCGGATCGGCGAGGAAGTGGAGCGCGACCCGACCTATCGCGGCGTGCTCAATGCGCAGCGCGCCGAGCCCGAGCCGACCGTCGGCGATGCCATCGCGGATGCCGCACGCCAAATCGCCGAAACGCTGGACCTTTCCGCGATCATCTGCTGGACCAGTTCGGGCTCGACCGCGATCCGCGTGGCGCGCGAGCGGCCGAAGCCGCCGGTGGTTGCGATCACGCCGAATCTTGCGACGGGGCGCAAGCTGTCCGTGGTCTGGGGCGTTCATTGCGTGGTCGCCGAAGACGCAAAGGATCTGGACGACATGGTCAGCCGCGCGGGCAGCATCGCTTTCAGAGACGGTTTTGCCAAGGCCGGGCAGCGCGTGATCATCGTTGCCGGCGTGCCGCTCCGCGCTCCCGGCACCACCAACATGCTGCGCATCGCCTCCGTTGGCCCGGACGGCGACGCCGAAATGTGAACGAGCAACGATATTTCCGCCGTCATTCTCGGGTTGCGCGGCGCTGGCGCGATCAGTTCCTTGTAACGCCGGCGTCCGTTGGCTGCTCGGCTCCCGTCGACAAGCGTCCTTCGAGAAGGGCCTGCGGTCGTGGCGAAAGTGGACAAGCCTCGATGTCAACTCCATCTGCACCAGGGATGAGTTCGCAATTGCGCGATGCGTCGAACTCGAGACCGTAGGTGTCGAGCAAATTCTGCCGCGGCGGGCTACCTCGAAGATGAAGCGCCCACACGCCGCCCGCAAGCGGGTGGGCGAGCCCCCACCTGATACGGCGGTCGAACAATCCGCCCGGCGCAACAGGCAACAGGATGTCGGACAATTGGTACACCCGTGAACTTGCCGGCAGCAATGGAACGACGTACCCAAGCGGCTTTTCCAGCATCAAATAGGTTGCCGGCCTCAACAAGGAGCTCGCAAGCTGCGGTCGATAGGGGTCGGACCAGGGGCGGCGCGACCAATCGGAAGGCTGCGACCATATTGCTAACACCGACGCAGTGATGATCGCCGCGATGTCGGCGATGCGTGACGGCTGCAGCCTTATCGGGTCGGGGTAGAGCGCTTCGATCAAGCGGGACAGCAACAGCACGATGAGCGGCGCGGCCAATAATTCGAGCGCAATCGCATAGCGGTGGATCGCAAAGGAGAGCAGCCAGATTCCGTAAGCGAGAACGAAAAACAGCAAGAATTGCTTGTCTCGTTGCCGAAATATTTGCGTTTTCCAAAGCAGGCCTGCGGCAATCGCAACCGCAAACAGAACGCAGATGAGCGCGAATCGCGGATCGCGAAACGCCCACTCCGAAGAGCGATGATCTCCGACCAGCCAGTAGAACGGGTAAGCGGCAGCGTCCAGCAGGCCATGCGGCAAGAAGCGCAGATCGACGATCGGCGCCAATGGAGCCTCCGGAGAGCGGAAGATCGTATTGTAAAACGGAAAGACCGGACTACCGAATTGCTGCCAAAGCATCCAGGCCCATCCGCTGCCTGTCGCCAGCATGCCGAGGATGCTACCCACCCCAAATCTTGCCATGGCCGCGAGCGGACGGGTGACCAACAGCAACGACGTCCCGGCGCCGATCAGGAAAGTGATGTTGGTCAGCTTCAATCCAGCCGCAGCGCCGAGCAACAGGCCGGCAATGACGAGGCGCTTTCCCTGCTGTTGGCTCGCGGGCTCTTCGCTTTCGGACAAAGTCAAGCCAACGCCGGCAATAACCGGCATGGCAGTGAGGATGTCGGTGAAGCTCGTGCCGACCTCGGACAGCGTCATTGGTCCGAATGCAGCGATGATGAGCGATGCCAAAATGGTCCAGCCGCTGGCGGCACTTCCGAGAAGCTTGCGCGAGAACCAATAGATCAGAGCAAGGTTTAGGCCATGAACGGCACCCAGCAGGATTCCCCAGAACGGCGCGCCCACTTGGTGGCGCAAGAGATAAGCCGGCAGGTAGGCAAGCGGATTCAGAAATGTCTGCAAGCCACCCGGTTCGACATCGATGTCGAACCGTCCATTGAGCAGGGCAAAGGCACCGTACTCATGGTAGTTCCGCCAATCCCAATTGATGTCTTCGCCGGTGAGCCAGCTGTAAAGGGCCCCAGCCAGAAGCGAGCCCAGGATCACGATGGGTATCGCGGGATTCTTGCGTGCGGCCATGATCAAGGGCGTCTGCGTTCAACCGGTTCCTGGCTCCTTAACATTGGCGCAGAGAAGCATTAAAGTTTTGCAACTGCCGAGCGCTACGCGCCCACGAGCGCCTTCGCCGGCAAGGTCGCCTGCACCACGAGGCCGCGGGCGCGCGCGTCCATCACGCCAACCGCGCGCAGCGCGAGCAGCGTCACGGTCTGAACCGCATCGCGCAGCCTTGCGGGGTCTTCCAGATTTTCCGGCGCCAGCGGCCCGACCAAAGATTCATGCAACGCGCCCAACAATGCGGTGGCCGCGAGCGCCGTATCCTGGGCGGGCAGATGTCCGGCGCGCACCGCGGCATCGATCCGGCTCGCCATTTCGTCCGCGATCTCGCGGCGACTTGCAAGCCGCGAGGCGGTGACGTCGACATCGACGGGTTCGGCCAGAATGCCCCAGGCGAGCTTCTTCTGCGACAGCACATGCACGGCAACGGTGCTGACCGCCGCCGCCAATGCGGACGATGGCCCGGGCGCGGCATCCGCGGCGCGGCGGATCGCGGCCAGCTCATCGCGCGAGACGTCCGCGATCAGTTCGGAAATCAAATCCGCCTTGGAGGGGAAATAACGATAGACGGTGCCGGCCGCGACATTAGCGCGAATCGCAACCGGAGCGATCTGCACTGCGGCCATGCCGGCCTCGGCCGCGGCATCGCGCGCCGCCGCCAAAATGGCGCTGCGCCGTGCGGCCAGGCGCTTCACCACCTGATGGGTTCGCCGATAAACCATGGCGCGTTTCTCGTCCCGTCGCGCGGACCGGCCGCGTGGGGACGACCGAACGCAACTTCACTATTTTGAACGATTTGTGAAAAATCGCTTTGAAGGACTGAACACCTATTCAGGATGGATGACAAGACAGAAAATGTGAAGGCTCAGGCAGATTTGCAAACTACAGCGTCGATGCTCCGCAAGACCGTCCTGTCCCAGACCTCATAGCCGGCCGCGTTGAGGTGGATACCGTCGATGGTGTGATGTTCGGGCAGGGCCGGCAAGGCGATGAAGCCCGCCCCCGCCTCCTTGGCGAGCTCGGGGAGGACCGCGTTGTAGCTCTCGATCGTCGCGGCAGCGACCTTTCGAGCCTCCGCGAGGCCGGCCTCCGGCGGCGGTATCGCCAATATCGCGGTGCGCGAGGTCAACGGTGCGAGCTCGGCCAGCAATCCTCGGTAATTCGCCGCGTACCGCCCGACGCTGCTCGGAACGGCCGCGTCGTTGGTGCCAAGGGCCACGACGACCATGACGGCGCGTTTGGCGCCGAGCGCTTGCGTGAGCATCGCGCCCAGTTTGCTCTCGGTCGATGCACCGCCGACGCCTGCGTTGACGATCGGATGACCGCATAGCGACCGCGGCAAGGTCGACGCCTCGACGATGCTGTCGCCGAGAACGATGATCGCGTCGTCGAAGCGCGCCAGCGCCAGCGCAATTATGAGCTGCCGGGTCGGCATATGCGTGTCGACGACCATCGGCGGCTTCGGCCATGCCGCCCAGGCGGCGAGCCCGACGCAGACAACGAGCAGAATGCGGGTTGGGTTCATTCGGCCGCCTGCGCGCCGATGGGTGAAAGCCGCGGCGTTTGTTCCGGCACGCCGCAAAAGCGCCGGCGCAACCCCCGCGACAGGTCAAGCGCGAGCCGGTCGAGCGGAAGAAAGAATAGGCTGGCCGCGAAGGCCAGGCATATCCCGACCACGATCGCGCACAGCCGTGCGGCTTCAACGCCGATCGTCCCGCTCAGCAACAGGAACAGCGCGGCGACAGGCCCGAACAGGATTGGCCAGTGGATGAGATAGAGCGGAAACGACAGTTTAGAGCGCGCCACCAGCCCCGGCTTCGACAGCAGGCTGCGTGCGGCGTCAAGATGGATGAGGCCGACCAGCACCAGGATCGCGCCGAATGCTTTCTGCTGCATCGGCGCGAATTGGCCCGGAAACAACAGATAGGTCGGGCTCGTGCACAGCGCTCTCAGCCATTCCGGCTGCCAGATTTCCGCGAGCACGCAAACGAAGATTCCAGCCGCAACGGAGAATGCCGGCAACAGCCTGCTTGCGGGCGCGGGCCGTTCGGCGCAAGCAAAGGCGGCGAGGAAGTGGCCAACGAAAAAGCAGATATAGGCGCTGCGGATCGTAAACATCGCGCCAAGCAGCATCGCCGCGCACCACAGCATGCGCGATCGCCGCGCGCAGCAGCACAGCAAAAGTACGGTCACCGAACCATAGAATTCGATGCTGAGCGTCCACAGCGGCGCCACCAGCGATTGCTCGACCGGCTGTTGCCATGGGCCTAGAAAGGCAACGCCGGGCAGTCCGCGATAGCCCAGGAACAAGGCGTTCAGCGTGCCGTCCTTGACGACCGAAGCCAGCGAGAGCTGCGCATTCCATTGGCCGACAAACCAGGCGGAGCCGCTGAGTTCGCCCGCGGCGATATTCGGCTTGCCGAATGTCAGCATTACGGCCGCCGACACCAGCACCGCGGCGATCGCCGGCAAACCGAGGCGGACGATCCGCCCAAGCACTTGCACGAACGGACGGGCAAGGTTTCGCTCGAACGAACGCGTCAGCACATAGCCGCTGAGGGCAAAGAAAATGTAGACCGCCGAATAGCCGTCATAGAGAAAATACAGCGGCGACAGGTGAATAGACCCCACGATGGGTGCCACGGCGGGCAGCGAAAACACAAACTCCGGAGCAAAGGCGGCCAGGAAATGCAGCAGCAGAACCTGCAGCGCCGCAAGTCCCCTGATCGATTCGAGATAGGCGATGCGTGACCCATGGCGGGCGCCCTCGTCCGATGCAAGGCTAAGCGCCGACAAATTCATTGCCTAAAATGCGCCGCTTCGCTGATGCGAGCCTTATTTTGATTTTGACCGGTGGCCTGCCACCCCGCTTCTGCCGATGCGAGCGGCATCGCCACGCCGCGGCGAAGCGGACAGCGGGCCATGATCAAGCCCAGGACGATCAGGGCAGCACCAAGCCCGAGGGGTAGCCCGAACAGGATAAAGCCTACGGTCAAGGCAGCGGCCACGGCCAGCGCCGGAAGTTCGTAAGCGCGGAAACCGCCCGCAACCCCGATACGAACGAGCCAGGCGACCGGAATCGCCAGCACCATCATATCGTACATGAACAGATAAGGCGTAGTGAGCACGGTGCCCGCTGCCAGCGCGGCTGCCTTCAGCGAGTAGCGCACTGAACTGCGCCACAGCACAATGAGGCTTGCCGTAACCGTGCCGGTCATGATCCATTGCAGGATCCAGCCGAGCTGTTCGCTGCCGCCAAAATAACGCACCAGCGCGAACAGGCTTTGCAGTTTCCACCAGGGCGCCCGGCCCTCGGTGAGGAAGGCCTGCGAGAACATCGGCATCCAGTGCAAGAACGCCTGCCAGCTTTCGGTGCCAAAGGCGAGCCAGGAGGCGAAAGCCATCGCGACCGCAACGACGGCGGCCGTAACGAACGTTGTCCACTGCGAGGCTGCGATCAGCGCGATCGGAAATAGCAGCCCATATTGCGGCTTATAGCTCAACAGGCCCAGGCAGATCCCGGCAAGGATCGGCCGCATCGGCATGAAGTACAGCGTGCCGCCGACCAGTGCCGCGGTGAGAAAGCCGTTCTGTCCGACCAAGACGTTGCTGAACACGACAGGGAATGCCGCGGCGAGCAGCCATCCGAACGGCTTGCCGACGGTCGCGCGCATGACGGCGAGATAGGGCACGAAGCTCGCAGCGGCCCAGCCGATGAACGCAACCGCATAAGAAAACTGCGCGAGCAGGGCTGCGATGAACAGAAACGGCGGCGGATAGTGCCAGGCGAAATTGCCGGGATAGCTTTGGCCGAGGACCGCGACCTGCACCTGCTTCTGAATATCCCAATCATACGCCTTTGCCGGATGATGATCGAGCACGAGGCGGCCCGCCGACCAGACATTGACGAAGTCGGTCGGGATGCCCTGGCCGTTCGGGTCGAAGATCCACCAGCCGGCGAAATAGGCGATCGGAAAGAACGCCGCGTTGATGACGAACAGCACAAAGCAAACGTTGAAGAGCGCAGCCGGGATGGCGCTGCGCTCCCGAACGAGCGTCGGGACGCTGAGAGACGTGGCCATGCGCCATCCTTTCGCCGCACCCCGCGGGCGGAGCGCAGCTCCCAAGCAATAGGCCCGACAGCATTGAGGAAATCTTAAGGTTTGGGCCGCGGAAGCGCATTTTCGCGCCACAACCACGCGTTTCGGCGCGGAGCGAGGCGCTTTCGCCCGCTTCGAATTTACCGGAGGTTATGCCGGGCATGGTCCAATGGCGGAACCAGGCTGCGATGAACGCGCCGCTTCCGGCACATCAAAGAGGTGGAATGTCCCTCTCCTTCACCAACGGTCTTACTGCAGCTCGTCCCGTGCGCGGACTGTTGCCGCTGTGCGCCGGCACTGCCGCCTATCTGCTGGCGACGTTTCTCGGGGATGCGCTGCTGCATGATTCGGATACGCTCTGGCAGATCAAGGTCGGGCAGTGGATCATCGATCATCACGCCGTGCCCTCCTCCGACCTCTATTCCTTCACGCGGCTCGGCGAACCCTGGATTTCCAGCGCCTGGTTGTCCCAGGTGCTTTACGCCCTGGTCTATTCGAAATTGGGATGGGCCGGTCCGGTCGTCCTTTCTTCGCTTGCGGTTGGCATCACGTTCGCGATCTTTGTGTGGCTGTGTGAGGCCTATTTCGAGCCGGCGCATTCGATCCTGGTCGCCATCCTGGCGCTGATATTGTCCTGCCCTCATTTTCTGGCGCGCCCTCACATGCTGGCACTCCCGCTCATGGTAGCGTGGGTTGGCGCGATGATATCGGCTGCGGATCGGCGCGGTGCGCCATCGCTCCTACTGCTGCCGCTGATGGCATTGTGGGCCAATCTTCACGGCGGCTTCGTGTTGGGATTGGCCGTAATTGCGCCGATCGCATTGATCGCCGTCTGGGATGCCGCGCCCGAACGCCGTATCGCGCTCATCGGGCGCTGGGCGGTGTTCGCTGTTGCGGCGCTCGCCGCGAGTTGCTGCACGCCCTATGGCTGGGACACGCTCTTCGCCGCCGCCAAGATCCTCGATCTCGGCCAGGTCCTGTCGACGATTTCGGAATGGAGGCCGGCGGATTTCGGCTCGTTCGGCCTGTTCGAAGCGTGCATCCTGGGCCTGATGGGCCTCGCCCTCTATCGTGGCATCGTGCTTTCGCTTCCGCGCATCCTTCTGCTCTTGCTGCTCGCTCACATGGCGTTGGCGCATGTGCGGAGCATCGACGCCTTTGCATTGCTGTTTCCACTGGTTCTGGCAAAGCCGCTCGCGGGTGAGGAAAAGCCGGCAGGCTTTGCGCGCGACCGGATGCGCTGGCCGCCCTCCCTCATTTCGCTGTTTGCGTCTGGCGCGATCGCCGTCGGCGGCTGGGCCTCGACGCTGTCCTATGTGGCGCATCATCAATTCGCCTTCGCCTCGACGCAGACGCCAGCTGCAGCGGTTGATATCCTCAAAAAGCGTCAGGCCAAACGTATTTTCAATGCCTATGAATTTGGCGGCTATCTGATCGCCCGCGACGTTCCGACCTTCATCGATGGCCGCGCCGAACTCTACGGCGAGAAATTCATCATGGATTACTACACGGCGACCGGCGGTCCCGGCGTCGACGGTCTCTTGCCTCTGCTCGACGAATACCGGATCGACGCCACCCTGCTCACCCCGGCGTCACCGGCCGCGAAACTTCTGGATCATGTCCGCGGCTGGCAGCGCCTCTATGCCGATAGCACCGCCGTCATTCACGTGCGCACGGAAGGTGCCAAGTGAGCCTGCGCACGCCCCAATCGACGCTTCCGGATCCCGCGCGAAGCCGGATGTTGATTCCGTTGTATCTGCTGCTACCGGCACTGATAGGAACGTTTTACGGCTGGGCGGTGCTGGTCTCGACCTTTATCCGCCCCGGCTCGATCGGGCTGAACCACATCGCGCCGGGGACGGACTGGATGGTGTTTTACGGCGCCGTTCGGTCGGCGCTTGCCGGGCATCTGCAGCTGATCATGAACGGTGATGATCTTACGGCGTACCTTAATCGCTCATTCGCGGACTGGCTTTCGGTGCCGCTCGAATTTCGTCCCTGGTTTTATCCGCCGAGCTTTCTCGTCCTGTTGCTGCCTTTCGCGCCGCTCGGCCTCGCAGGCTCTTATGTTGCGTTTCAGGTCGCAAGCGGAGGCTTTCTCGCGGCCGCCCTCGACAAAGGCGCTGCCGATCCTGCTTGCAGCCGCTATTTGATCGCCGCCGTCCTGGTCTCGCCCGCAGCCTCGATCAACATGGTCGATGGCCAATGCGCGTTCCTGGTCGCGGCGCTATTGGTCTCAGGCGTCCGCTTGCTCGAGGCGCGGCCGATCCTGGCCGGCGCCGTGCTCGGGCTTCTCAGTTTCAAGCCGCAGTTCTTCCTGCTCGTTCCGGTTGCGCTGCTTGCACTTGATCAATGGCGAAGCCTCATCGCAGCGGCCTGCTCAGCTCTCGTGCTGGCCGCAATCAGCGCACTCATCTTCGGAATCGATCTTTGGACCTGGTGGGTCCCACAGGCCGTCGCCAATCTCACAAGTCCCGATCCGAAATGGGTGGCCTATGGCCGCATCTGGGGCCACAGCGTCTGGGCCTGCGCGGTCCTGCTCGGGTTGCCGGATCAGCTGGCGTCGCTGCTACAGCTCACGGCGACCGCCGCAAGCGCGATCGCAACCTTTGTGGCCTTTCGCTCCTCGCTGGGCGCAGACAGGCGACTTGCCGTGCTGCTTGCAGCTGCGGTACTGGCAGCCCCCCACTCCGGTCCCTATGACGCGACGCTGCTCGTGGTCGCAGTCGCGCTATGGCTTGTCAGCGAAGTCAAGGCGCCAAACCGATCGCATTGGCTACTCGGCTTCGGCATCTGGATGGTGCCATTGATCAGTCCGCCGACTCACGTGGTCGCGGGTCGGTTCGCGCCGCTGCTCACGGTTGCTTTGATTGGACTGATCCTGAACGAGCTCCGCGAGCCGAAGCGTTTGGATGTCCGCGCCGTCGCCTGATGGGAAGGCGCGCTTGACCTGTCGCGTCATTTTGGCCAGACAAACAGGACGATTTGTACGAAAGGGCTCGCGACAATCTTTTCGCTTCCGGACAAATCGGACGATTGCGCAGCCAGGATGGCCATCTTTTCCTTGCGATAAGTGAAAACGGCCATTCGGCTGGTCCCGAGTGATTCCCAGTTCAAAGCTGTCCGAGAGCGAGTTGATGCCGCACCTCGCTCGGTACCTGAATGGCTCTCATCGATGGCGAGGCCTAACGCACTGCGACCGGTTGCAAACCAAGCCTGCCGTAATCGACACTGAGATAGCCGTGCAGCGGATCACGAGCCACCGCGTCGGGGCGGATCAAGGCTACTTCTTGTGCCACGACGCCCACGTACACGTCGTCGCTCCACAGATACTTATAACTGTAGATCCCCAACCCGTCGCTGCGGCGAGCCAGCAGCGCAACATCGCGCTTGAGCCGAATGTCCGATGGCAGAAATACCGATGAGGTATAGGCAGCATCCGTGCTGTTGCCCCAGGCGCCGCCGCCATGGGCGCCAACATATCCGCCTTCCCAAGGTGCTCCCATCGGCGCGAAACGCCAGCTGACACCCGCCATGACGGCCTGGAATTGCGCATTGGCGCTAGCCCGCTGTCCGATCACGACAACACCAGGGGGTGTCGACGCGGCGAGGTTGAGGGTGCCGAGATCGACGTATTGATATCCGATGTTAAGGACAACGTTCGGGCGCAGCAAATACTCGGCGCCGACGCCGGCAACCCAGCCGACCTTCGTATCCGACACCTGCGAAGCCAGCGACAACCCGGCGGTGCTGAAATTGCTGCTCAGACTGACGCCGCCATAGGCGAGGCCCGCGGTGCCGTAAAACAGCCACTGCCCCGCGGTCACCCCAAGACGGCCACGGAAGGTACCGTACCAGTCGATCAACGCCATGGTGGCGGCAAAATCGCCGGCGGGCGGCGGAACGATCGGAGGGTTATAGCTCAATCCGCCGAACATCGAACTGTTGAGATGGGTCGCCTGCAGGTCGGTTTCGAAGCCGAAGACCACCGCGCCCCGTTGCCAGTTGTAACCGGCATGCGCGCCGGCGAGCCAGCTGCTGGCGCTCGCGGAATTCGCGCCGAAAGCGGGATTCGGGGGCGGCGCCTGCGGGACCGGCGGAGGAATCTGAATAGGCTGACGAGGCGGCCCCTCACCGTTAAAATTAATGCCGGCCGCCGCTTCGTTGCACGACAGCGCCAGCATTGCTGCCATCAGGCAAGCGGATAGGAAAATCGTTTGCAATCGATAAAGCAACAGCCCCTCCTCGCGCTCAGCCCCTTACCTTGACGCGGGCGGAAAAATTGAAAGTTACCGGCCGGGCTGGCGAACGGCAATCACCGCCAGGCGCCGGTTCTTCGGGCGGCAAGGCATCGATTCCCCAACTCCGATCCATCTCTTGGAATTCTCTTGGGAAATCCCGTGTTACAGAAATGTCTCAGTTACCCGCAATTCGCTCGGCGGTGCGCAGCGCCAGCGCCTGAATGGTGAGCGAGGGTGCCTCGCCGCCGCCCGAGGACGGAAACACGCTGGCATCGGCGATCCACAGGTTGCGCCAGCGATGACTGCGGCCGAAGGCATCGACCACCGAACTCTCGGGGTCGTCGCCCATCCGGCAGGTGCCGAAGACATGGCTTGCGACGAACCAGTCCCAACTCGAATAGCTCTCGTACGTCCGCTCCGCGCCGCTTGCAGCGAGCAGCTCGTGCGACTTCCTGGCCATGAAACGAAGGCGCGCGATGTCGAACTCGACGAGCACGGCGGCGATCCGCGCGAGCG
>Ga0210406_10003956_pt1 | contig 16070 bp, 12 predicted proteins | sample IncBWC30MmetaG_FD_155454 | JGI IMG/M metagenome (GOLD analysis project Ga0210406, IMG submission 155454) | Forest soil microbial communities from Barre Woods Harvard Forest LTER site, Petersham, Massachusetts, United States - Inc-BW-C-30-M | ecosystem: Environmental > Terrestrial > Soil >... | reverse complement strand
ACCATCAACCAGGACGCAACGGTTTCGGTTGCGGAGTTGACGCCAGGCAAACAGCTGACCTACCCGCTGGGCGGCAAGCGCCATGCATGGCTGCATGTAATCGACGGCGACGTGACGGTGAACGGCAAGACGCTACACACTGGCGATGCCGTTGCGGCCGAGAAGGAAGAAAAACTCGACGTAGTCGCGCAGGGTTCAGGCAATAGTGAAATCTTATTGTTCGACCTTGCCTAAGGAGGGTGCGGAAGAATTTATCCCATGGCCAGGAAACGAAAGGCCCGGGGCTAAAGCCCCTCACATTTGCAACGATTTGTCGTAGGGCTAAGCCCTACGCTTAATCCCACAAGCAACGACAAGAACTTTTTCCGCAAACTGTAAGCGCTTTACGGGCCCGAAACAAAATGCAACGGGGACCGGCACATATTTTGTGGGCCGGTCGCCACAACCAAGACATTTCATACGAAAAGCTTTCCTCAAGGAGACCACCCAATGAACCGAAGGATCTTTACTGCCGCTCTCTCTGCGCTGCTGCTTACTGGAGTCAGTGCGTTCGCACAAAACTCAAGCTGGACCATCGATAAGAATCACGCCCAGACGAACTTTCAGATTCGCCACATGGGAGTCAGCACTGTTCGCGGCTCCATCAGCGGCGTCACCGGTACCATCGTGTGGGACGAGAAGGACCCGAGCAAGTCGAGCGTCGAGGCTACGATTGATACAACCACCGTCAACACGAATAATTCGGCACGGGACACTGACCTGAAGTCCGACAAATATTTCAATGTCGCGAAGTATCCGACGATGACGTTCAAGTCGACTTCAGTGAGCCGCGTGAATGGCAAACTGCAGGTGGTTGGCGACCTTACGCTGGCAGGTGTGACCAAGAGCGTAACCCTGGATGTGGATGGACCCACCCCGCCACAGAAGGGAATGGGCGGCAAGATGGTCATTGGCCTCTCCGCCACCGGGATGGTGAAGCGGAGCGACTTCAATTTCGCTCCCAAAATGCCGACGATGGCTCTTGGCGACGAGGTTCAGATCACCATCGACGCCGAAGCCAACCAATAAGGCCATTTGCGATGACCCTGCCTCCGCCGGCGACTGCGGAGGCATTTTTTTGCGTGGCGCGGAGGCGGGAGAGCTAGCTGAGCTTTTCGCGGCTCAACTCTTCGTTGCGCCTTTCGATCTCCGCGGAAGCCTCGGGTTTTAAGCTGCGAAGAATCTCCAGCAACTTCGCCGGTTCGAACGATTCGAGCTGATAGTCAGCTTCGGGGCAGCCGCTGAACCCGGGAGCGGCGATCACGATGATGGGCATCTTAGGCTGAAGCTGCTTGACCTCACGAGCCACATCGGAACACGACACGTCGTCCAGCCCGCCATCGAGCACGATCCCGCCAACGGCAGGAAACCTCTTGAAAATCTCCAATGCCTCTTTGCCGCTATAGGCCGTGAGGACGTTGAACTTGGCGGTTTCGATCACGAGTTTGCGGGTTGAAATGCTGCCTGGAAATTCCCGATCGATGACAAGGAAACATGGCCTGTTCATGAGCAGCATTAGACACTAATTCACGAACCGAGGCTAAAAGCGGCCTGAAAAAACTGCGTTTGGACGACCCGACGAGTTGCAGCCTCCCTGCCATTGGTGCGCTGGATGCGATCTTTGTTCTGCGCACAAGACGCAGGAAGGCGCCACCGATTTCGCGCTCCAGGTCTGCGATTTGCTCGCTGATGGCGGACTGGGAGACGTGCAGCTGGCGACCGGCTTCGCTAAAGCTGCCGTGATCTGCGACGGCGGCAGAAGTAGCGCAAGTGTCTCAACTCCATTGATTATGTTCCATTTGCCAGTATATCGGTTTCACCGGATGGACAATCGCGGAAATACCGGTGAAACATTCATGTGCTGGGAAATGTCTTACTCTATATACACAGAACCCCCAGCGGAAGAGGCCTCGTCGAATGTGGATTGTAAAAGTAGCGCTGAGCCGGCCCTACACGTTCATCGTGCTGGCAATCCTCATTCTGATTGCTGCCCCTGTTGTGATCGTGCGAACGCCGACCGACATCTTTCCCAACATCGATATCCCGGTGATCTCGATCGCGTGGCAATATACGGGCCTGAATCCTGAGGAGCTTGAGGGCCGGTTGACGACGCCCTATGAGAAGGTGTTGACCACGCTGGTTGATAACATCGAGCACACGGAGTCGACCACGATCGCGGGCCAGGTGATCGTCAAGGTCTACCTGCAGCCGGGGGCGAGCCTGGACACCGCCAACGCGCAGGTCTCCTCGGCATCGCAGTTCATTTTGAGGAACCTGCCGCCGGGCATCCTGCCGCCGCAGATCATTCAATTCAGCGCATCGACGGTACCTATTCTTCAGATCGGGCTGTCGGGCAAGGGACTGTCCGAGCAGCAACTGAACGACCTTGGCCTGAACTTCATCCGGCCGCAACTGATCACGATTCCCGGCGCTGTTGTTCCCAACGTCTACGGCGGCAAGCAGCGATCGATCATGCTGAACCTCGACCCGAAGCTGTTACAGGCGAAGGGGCTTTCGCCGGCCGACGTCATAAGCGCGATGGCGGTGCAGAATGTCGTGCTGCCCGGTGGTACAGCAAAGATCGGCCAGGATGAGTACGACATCCGCATCAATTCCTCTCCGGTCACGCTTGCGGGAATCAGCAACCTGCCGTTGCGCCAGGTCAACGGGACGACGATCTATCTGCACGACGTCGCTACGGTCAGCGACGGGAGCATTCCGCAGACGAACATCGTCCGGCAGGACGGCCACCGCGGCGTTCTGGTCACGGTTCTGAAGTCGGGCAACGCCTCGACGCTGTCTGTCGTCAGCGGCATCCGCGGGCTGCTGCCTCGTATCGCCTTGACTGTGTCGCCGGATCTGCGGATGAAGCCGATCGGGGACCAATCCGTTTTTGTGCGGGCGTCGATCAACGGAGTGGTTCGCGAGGCGGTCATCGCGGCCATGTTGACGGGCCTGATGATTCTGCTCTTTCTCGGCAGCTGGCGCAGCACGATCATCATCGCCGTTTCGATTCCGCTGTCGATTCTCACCTCGGTGATCGTGCTGGGACTGCTTGGACAGACGATCAACATCATGACGCTGGGCGGGCTGGCACTGGCGGTTGGCATCCTAGTTGACGACGCGACCGTGACGATTGAAAACATCGAGCGCTATCTGGAAGACGGTCATCTGCTGCACGATGCGATTCTCGAAGGCGCGGCCCAGATATCGGTACCGGCCCTGGTCTCGACGCTTTGCATCTGCATCGTGTTTCTGCCGATGTTCTTCCTCAGCGGCGTCTCCCGCTATCTTTTTGTTCCGCTGGCCGAAGCGGTCGTCTTCGCCATGCTGGCCTCGTACGTCCTTTCACGAACCCTGGTGCCCACCATGGCGATGTATCTTTTGAAGAGACACGATCACAACGCGGTCCCTTCGAACAATATATTGGCCCGCTTTCAGCGCGGCTTTGAGCGCCGGTTCGAGCAGGTGCGCCGCAGTTATGTAGGTTTGTTGCGGCGGGCCGTACAGGGCAGAATGGTCTTCGTTCCCATATTCCTGCTGGTCGGGACGTGTTCCTTCCTGCTGTATCCTTTTCTCGGTCAGAACTTCTTTCCGAGCAGCGACACCGGCTCGTTTATCCTGCATCTGCGGGCCAAGAGCGGCACTCGCATTGAAGAGACAGCCAAGCTCTGCGATCTGATCGAACAAAACATTCGCAGAATAGTGCCAGTCGATCAGGTAGACAACATCCTCGATAACATTGGGCTGCCTTACAGCACCCTAAACATGCAGCACGCTACCTCCGGGTTGATCGGCCCGGGCGACGCGGACATTCTTGTCTCGCTGAGGGAAAACCATCGCCCCACCGCCGAGTACATCGCCGCACTACGGCAGAGCCTGCCACGCGATTTTCCGGGCGTCACGTTCTATTTTCTGCCATCTGACATCGTGACGCAGATTCTCAACTTCGGTCTGCCCGCGCCGATCGATGTGCAGTTCGAGGGCTCCGACATTTCGGACACTCGCAAGGTCGCCGACACGGTGCTCGCTCAACTTCGGCAGGTGCCGGGACTCGTCGACCTGCGTATCCAGCAACCGGACGATTATCCGGTGCTCGCCATCGATGTAGACCGGACTAAAGCAGCACAGGGCGGTTACACTTTGCGCGATGTCGGAGGCAGCCTGCAAAACCTGCTGAGCGGAAGCTCGCAGCTTACTCCGATGTTCTTCCTGAACTACAGGAATGGCGTCAACTACAACATGGTGGCTCAGGCGCCGCAGTACGACATCCAATCGCTGAGCGATCTGCAAAACGTGCCCTTGTCATCGCCAAACAGCAAGCAGCCGGAGATTCTGGCGGATGTAGCCAATATCAGCCGAACCAGCGAGATGCAGACCCTCAATCACTACAACATTCGCCGCACACTCGATATCTACGGCGCAGTGCAGGGTCGGGACCTTGGTTCGGTGAGTCAAGAGGTCGATAGGATCGTGGCGGCAAACGAAAAATCGCTGCCCCGTGGCACCTTCGTACGCGTCCGCGGACAGATTGAGACGATGAGGAGTTCGTACCTTGGCCTGCTCTTCGGTCTGGCGTTCGCCATCGTGCTGGTCTATCTGCTCATCGTGGTGAACTTCCAGTCGTGGCTGGATCCCTTCATCATTATTACTGCGCTCCCCGCAGCGCTGGCCGGTATTGTGCTCTTTCTCTTCACGACGCGGACAACGCTAAGCGTTCCTGCGCTGATGGGTGCGATTATGTGTATGGGCGTCGCCACGGCTAACAGTATTCTTGTTGTGTCGTTCGCGAAGGAACGCCTGCTGGACCATGGAGATGCCGTCAGGGCGGCAATTGAAGCAGGCGCCATACGCTTCCGGCCCGTCTGCATGACGGCGCTTGCCATGATCATCGGCATGGTTCCCATGGCACTCGGCGCGGGTGAAGGCGGGGAACAAAACGCCCCTCTGGGACGGGCCGTGATCGGTGGTCTGCTGCTGGCGACCGTGGCAACGCTGATGTTTGTTCCCGCGGTCTTTAGTCTTCTGCACGGGCGGCGCAAACAGCAGCAGACTTCAGGAGAACCCGCCGATCGTCGCATCACGGCAAGGGCCTAGAGGAAACATATGAGTATTGAGGGAGCGCCAATGACGAGCACGGCCGAGAAAAATCCAACGGAGACCCACCCCTCCGGCGAGTACCCTTCCGAACCCCTAATAACGCCGGAAGAGCCCAGGCTGACTCGCGGCACGTGGATCGGTATGGTTGTCGTCGCCGCCATTGTGGCTGGCGTGGTCATCTTTGGCGTGATGGCGCGGCGAGGATCCGAACACTCCCTGGCGAAGGAGACCGCTGCTTCGGCCATTCCGTCCGTGAATGTCGTTTATCCAACGCCGTCCAACCTGTCTTCGGAGATTGCTCTGCCGGGCAATACACAGGCGTTCATGGATACGCCTATCTACTCGCGGACAAACGGTTACCTGAAGAGCTGGTACTTCGACATCGGCGCCCATGTACGCAGGGGACAGCTGATGGCGCAGATTGAGACGCCGGAGGTTGACCAGCAACTCCAGGTCGCGCAGGCGGACCTGAAGAGCGCGCAAGCGAACCTCGACCTGGCCAACACAACTTCTGCCCGGTATCAGAATCTGTTGAAGACCAACTCCGTCTCGAAGCAGGAGACCGATGTTGCCATGAGCGATGCCGCGGCCAAGAAGGCGGCGGTCGATGCTTCGATGGCGAATGTGCGCCGGCTCGAGCAGTTGCAGTCGTTCGAGAAGGTGTACGCGCCCTTTGACGGCATTGTGACCGCGCGCAATACAGATGTAGGGCGGCTCATCTCGGCGGGCCAGAATACAACCCCGCAGGAGCTATTCCATCTGGCGGCCATCGGAAAGATCAGGGTTTACGTTGCCGTTCCACAGGCCTACGCCGCTGCCGCCAAGGATGGAGGCAAGGCAACCCTGACGCTGGACGAGTATGCCGGCAGGTCCTTCGAAGGAACAATAACGCGCAACTCCAACGCTATCGATCAGGCGTCCCGCACACTCAACGTCGAGGTGGATGTAGACAACCCGAAGGGCGAACTGCTTCCCGGCGCTTACGTTTTTGTTCACATCAAGGTGCCGGAGCACGCGTCCAGCCTGATGATTCCGTCGAACACCCTGCTGTTTCGTTCTGAAGGCTTGCGAGTCGGCGTGGTTCGCGATGGGCGCGTACAACTGGTGCCTGTGAAGATTGGAAGAGACGCCGGAGCGTCAGTGGAGATAGCCTCCGGTTTGACTCCAAATGATGCTGTGATCCTCGACCCGTCAGACTCCCTGACCAGCGGGCAGGAGGTTCAGATTGCAAACCGTGTCAACCAACCCGCGACGGCGACGAAAGCGGGGGCGAAGTGACGCTATATCGCGCAGCGCTCGCCAGTGCTGCTGTGTTCACATTGAGTGGTTGCATGGTCGGGCCGAAGTACGTGAAGCCATCGGTCCCCATGGCGCCTGGATATAAGGAAGCAAGCCCGGACGCCTACAAGGAGAACTCCAACTGGCAAATGGCCCAGCCCGCGGATGCGGCCGCCCGCGGCGAATGGTGGAAGATCTTCGGCGATGGCGAATTGAATACGCTGGAGCCTCAGGTAGCCGCGAACAATCAGGATCTCAAAGCCGCGGATGCGCGGTTTCGCGAGGCGCGCGCGTTGATCCGCTTTAACCACGCCTCGCTATATCCAACCGTCGGAGTTGCCCCCTTCGCCGGTGGACTGCGCGAATCGTCGAACCGTCCCTATTTCAATGCCAGCAATTCGAAGGGCAATGGTGTCGGCGACATACAGCTTCCCGTCGACCTGAACTACGAGATCGACGTCTGGGGTCGCGTTCGTAGAACTGTGAGTGCTGCGCGAGAAGAGGCGCAGGCCAGCGCAGGTGACCGCCAGACGGTGTTGCTGAGTCTGCAGGCCGAACTCGCCTTCGACTACTTCGAGGCGCGCAGCGCGGATGCCCAGGAAAAGCTGCTGAACGATACGGTGAAGTACTACGAAGAGGCCTACCGCATCACGAACAACCGCTTTGAAGGTGGGGTCGCTCCGAAGTCGGACGTAGACCAGGCGAAGACGCAGCTTGAGGCGGCCAAAGTACAGGCGCGCGATATTACTCTTCGTCGCGCGCAGTTCGAGCACGCCATTGCGGTTCTTCTCGGTGTGCCCCCTGCGTCGTTCGCGCTCACCGACGCACCGCTGGATGCGCGCCCGCCGGTCATCCCGCCGGGTCTGCCCTCCGAACTTCTGGAGCGCCGTCCCGATATTGCCGCAGCAGAGCGGCGCGTCGCCGAGGCGAACGATCGCGTCGGCATCGCACGCGCCGCCTTCTATCCAACAATCTTCTTGAATGGAACGGTCGGGGTTGAGTCAACCTCCTTCGCCAACCTGTTCAACCCTGCAAGTCTGGTGTGGTCGCTTGGCCCGACATTGTCGCAGACGGTCTTCGACGCAGGCCGCAGGGCTTCCGTCTCCGAACAGGCCAACGCCCGCTACGACGAGACGGTCGCTGACTACCGGCAGACGACGCTCACCGCGTTTCAGCAGGTGGAAGACAACCTGATCGCGCTGCGCGTTCTCCAGCAGGAGGCCGAGAATCAGCATCAGGCCACGCTTGCGGCGCAGTCGGCAGAACAGATCTTCAACAATCGGTACGTCGGCGGCCTCGACACGTACTTGCAGGTCGTGACGGCGCAGACCACCGCGTTGAACAACGAACGCAACGATATCGACATTATGCGTCGCCAGATGGATGCCAGCGTTCTTTTAATCAAAGCACTGGGTGGCGGCTGGAACGTCACCGACTTGCCGAAGCTATAGAGGCTGTGTCCTGCCGGACGGGCCCACTGCGCTAGGCCACCCCACAAACGAAGACCTGTTTGCGGGGACCCCGGTTCGCGCGGCCACTTCGTGGCGTGTGTACCTTGTCTTGCAACAATCATCCTTTGTTGTCCTCCCGTTGGTCGGAAGGAAAAATGATCCCGACCAACGGGAGGGCCGATGCAGTTTGACCGCCAGGACAAGTTAAAAAGGCGTGCGAACGCCCGCCCCACGCGCAGTGGGCCCGTCCGGCAGGACAAGATTCTTATTGTCCTGATCCTGGCAGCGGCAGGTAGAACGAAAACACCGAGCCCTGCGAAGGCTGGCTGGTCACATCGATGGAGCCGCCATGCGCTTCAACGATAGCCTTGGCAATCGCCAGTCCCATGCCAGTGCCCTGAACACGATAGCGCTGTCCCTGTCCACGGTAAAACTTGTCGAAGATCATCATTCGTTCAAAGTCGTCGACACCCGATCCACGGTCTGCGACGCTGGTCACAAGCTGCCCCTTGGCAACTTCGGCGCTGACGAAGATCGGACTTCCCTCTGCGGAATACTTCGCCGCGTTCTCCAGGAGATGTTGGAGGACTTTGGCAATGCGTTCGAGGTCCATCTGCACGAGGGGCAACGAGTCCGGGAGGCGAAGCTCGACCGGGTGCGTTTTGAGCGGAGTTTGGACCGCCTCGAGAGCCAGATCAACGGCTTCCCGCATGGAATGCAGCCGCAGATCGAGCTTGATGTCGTTGGCGTCGAGTTCCGCCATCTCCATCGCCTGACCGACGAGCCGGTCCAGCCGGGCAGCCTCCTCTTCAATCACCTGCATCATTTCTGCGCTCTGCTCTTTGTCCAGAAGAGGATCGCCTCGCAGGCTTGTAATCGCGGCGGTGATCGAGGTTAGCGGGGTTCGCAGCTCATGCGCTACGGAGTCGAGCAGAGCATTTCTGAGGCGTTCACTCTCGCGGGAGGCCTCGACCCGCGTCAGCGTCTCCACCGCACCAGCGCGTTCAATAGCAATGGCAGCGAGGCCGCACACTGCGTCCAGCGCCTCGGGCGAGGTTCCATCGCCGGTGATACCGACCGCTCCAATCGGACGCGTTCCGAGGAGTATGGGGATCAGGGTGATGTTGCGTTCTTCGTCGCGCCGATGGTCTCGTGTGAACGCAGCGTCCCGAAGCTCCGCCGCAGTGACATCCATGTAGTTCGGGCTGGAGCGATAGACGCGATCTCTTTGGCGCAGATAAACGGCGGCGCCCGCGAGGTTGAAGGTCGCAGCGATCATCTGCGGCAGAACATTGAGCAGGTCGATGACGTTTCCGGTCACCAGCATCTGCTGACTGAACTCGTAAAGCCGCTCTGCTTCACGCTGACGTCGCCGCGAGATCTTCGCTTCACGGCGCGCGCGCTCCGCAAGCTGGCTGGCAACGATGCCTGTCACCAGAAAAGCAAGCAGCGCAATCCAGTTGCGGGGATCCCCGACCGTGAACGTGAGTATTGGAGGAAGGAAGAAGAAGTTGAACGCAGCGGCAGACAGGATGGAGAGATAAATCGAGTGGCGAAGCCCCCAATTTGCCGCCACCAGAAGAATGCCAACCATGAACGTCATCGCCACGGTCGTTTCGTTGACATGCAACCAACGGAAGTAGACAGCTACAATGACAGCGGCGGTAGCCGTAGACACACTATAGCGAACGATACTGCGAATCACCTTACGCTGCACCAATCTATCTTATCCTTATGGGAACTCGCGACACCTCGAACCCCGCAGCAAAGAGCCCGGAAGAATGGCTGGAAAAAGTTGCGCCGGAGAAGACGCGCGGCACCTTCAAACTCTTCCTCGGCTACGCACCGGGCGTCGGCAAGACGTACAACATGCTCAGCGAGGCGATCCGCCGGCACCAGCGCGGAGAGGACATCGTCATCGGCGTGGTTGAGACTCACGGCCGGCCACGCACCGCGGAGTTGGCCGAACAACTCGAAAAAATACCCCGAAAGAAGATCAACTACAAGGGGGTTCACTTTGAAGAGATGGATGTCGACGGCATCCTCGCGCGGAAACCGCAGATTGTCCTGATCGACGAACTGGCACATACCAACATCGAAGGCAGCAAACACCGCAAACGCTACGAGGATGTGCTCGACGTGCTGGCGGCCAACATCGACGTCCTCGCAACTATGAACGTGCAGCACATCGAAAGCGTTGCGCCCACGGTTCAGAGCGTCACCGGCATTCCGATTCGCGAAACCGTTCCCGACTGGCTGGTGCAGCGAGCGGACGAGATCGTGATGGCTGATCTGACGCCGGAAGCCTTGCAGACGCGCATGCGCCGCGGCGATGTCTACGGCGTGGACCGCGCCGAAAAAGCCCTCGCTAATTTCTTTCGCCGCGGCAACCTGATCGCACTTCGCGAACTCGCGCTTCAGCATGTGACCAAGGCTGTAGACCGCACGCTCACCGCGTACATGGACGCGAAACATATTGATGCGCACTGGGCAGTCCGCGAACGCGTCGCCGTCTGCATCAGCTCCAACAGCTCTTCGCAGATGCTCATCGCAAGAGGCGCGCGAGTGGCCGAAGGAGTCGGCGGCGAACTTTTCGTACTGCATGTGGATACTGACGAAGACCTTCCCGAAGAAGAAAAGAAAACGCTCGCGGCCAACATGCAGTTTGCGCGCAACCTCAACGCTGAGGTCTTCACCATCAAAGGCAAGAGCGTCGCCCACACTGCAGCGAGCTTCGTTCGGGAGAAGCGGATCACCCACGTCGTCTTCGGACGGACCGCTGTCCATGGTATCCGCAAATATCTTTATTATTGGGCGATTCAACATTTCCTGAAGGAGTCACCCAACGTCGATGTTCACATCGTCACTCAGCACTCGGAGCGCGAATGAAACAGAATGAGCAGGATCAACAGGCGAAGATTCTCATTGTCGATGACGAGCCGCAGATTACCCGGGTCCTGCGCACCGCCCTTTCTACACAGGGATATTCGATGCGGATCGCCGCCAATGGTGTGGAAGGCATGGAGGCCATCCACGCATGGAAACCGGATCTCGTCATCACCGACGTCTCCATGCCACAGATGAACGGTGTTGAGTTGTGCCGCGAGATCCGCGCCATCTCGCAGATTCCCATCATTGTTCTTTCCGTCCGCAATCAGGACCTGATGAAGATTGAAGCGCTCGACGCAGGCGCCGACGACTACGTCACCAAGCCCTTCAGCATTCAGGAGCTGCAAGCCCGGGTTCGCGCTCAGCTGCGCCGCAGCACGGCAAACAATAGTGAAACTCCGCAAACCATCCAAGCCGGGGACTTCCTGATCGACATACCGCAGCACCGCGTTGTGGTTCGTGGTCAGGACACCCATCTGACGCCGAAGCAGTTCGATCTTCTGGTCTACATGGCCCAGCACCCTGGACAAGTGCTGACACACCGCGCTCTGCTGCATGCAGTGTGGGGCACTAACGCCGATCAGCCCGAATATCTGCGCGTCACGATCGGCCAGCTGCGAAAAAAAATCGAGCTCTCCGACGAGCCGGCCTACATCGTCACCGAGCCATGGATCGGGTACCGTTTTCGTCCGACAGGCAACGACGATTTCTAAAGCCGCCTTCCTATTTCCTGTTATCTCTCAAGACGCGAATGATGGTTTCCATCTCACGTTTCACATGTAGAAATATTTCCAATTGAGATATCGTGTCTGCTAGCATGGCGTTGCTATGGACCCCGTCAACTCTGCACGTCGTGAACTCCTCCGATTCGGCGGCCTGGGACTGGCCGCAGCTGCCACTAACGCGATGCCCGCAGCCTACGCAGCGCAACGATCCCCGAATACTTCAGCGGCGCAAGGCATCTTCGACATACGCACCTACGGTGCCGTGGGTGACGGTAAGGCGGTCGATTCTCCTGCAATCAATAAAGCGATCGAAGCCGCGGCGGCCGCTGGTGGCGGCACGGTTCTGTTCCCTGCCGGAACATGGCTGAGCTTCTCCATTCGTTTGAAGAGCCACGTGGCGCTCTACCTCGCCCAAGGCGCGATCCTCCTGGCCGCGGACTCTCCGCTCCCCGGCGCAACCACCGGCTACAACGGGGGCACCTACGACGCGGCCGAACCCAACACCGCGTGGGACGCCTATCAGGACTACGGCCATAATCACTGGCACAACTCCCTCCTCTGGGGCGAGGGCATCAACGACATATCAATCACTGGCCCTGGCCTCATCTACGGAAAAGGGCTCAGCTTCGGCGCTGGTCCAGGCCGCGTCGGGCCTCCCCGCACCGGCTTCGGACCGGACCGTCCTGCCGGCGCCGCCGCCCCACCCGTCGTCCGTCCACCCCGCGGCAATTACACCATGTTCCAGGCTGAGCAGCCTGGCGTAGGCAACAAGGCCATCGCGCTTAAAAACTGCCGCAACGTCCTCTTCCGCGACTTCTCCATCCTTAAGGGCGGCCACTTCGGCCTGCTCCTGACCGGCGTCGACAACCTCACCATCGATAACCTCACCATCGATACGGACCGCGACGGCATGGACATCGATTGCTGCCGCAACGTCCGCGTCTCCAACTGCTTCGTCAACTCGCCCTGGGATGACGCCATCTGCCCCAAGTCCAGTTATGCTCTCGGCTACAACCGGGCCACCGAGAACCTGGCGATCACCAACTGCTATGTCGCCGGCTCCTATGAGCTCGGCACCATGCTCGACGGCACTTACAAGAAATTCGCTGCCGACGTCCCCCGTCTTGCGCGCAACGGCCGCATCAAGTGCGGCACCGAATCCAACGGTGGCTTCAAAAACATCACCATCTCCAACTGCGTCTTCGACGGCTGCATGGGCCTCGCTCTCGAAAGCGAAGACGGAGCGCTTTGTGAAGACATCGCGATCTCCAACATCACTATGCGCGATGTCGTCAGCGCCCCGCTCTTCTGGCGTCTGGGAGCGCGCCTGCGCGGCCCCAAGGAGAGCACAAAGGTCGGCACCCTGCAGCGCATCGTCGTCAACAATCTTGTCAGCTACAACACCGGCCCGCACATCTCCTCCATCCTCAGCGGCATCCCGGACTTTCCTATCCGCGACGTCAAGATCTCGAACGTTTACATCCAGCATCAGGGCGGCGGTTCTGCCGACGACGCCAAAATCGTCATGCCGGAAGATGCCGACAAGTATCCTGACCCAGGCATGTTCGGCCCCACCACGCCCTCGCAGGGTTTCTTTCTGCGCCATGTCACCAACCTCGAGATGAGCCACGTCGAGATTCAGCCCGCAACACCCGACCAGCGCCCCAGCTTTTACATCGAAGAAGTGAACCGCGCCGACTTCATCGCTGTCACCGCACCCACCGCGCCACCCGCCTTCGCGCTGAACAAGGTCACCGATCTGCGCATCCTGATGAGCCGCGCAGCGAAAGATACGCAGCTCGATAGCGTCGATCACAAGATCATCTAACGCTCCGCTCCGCACCCGCAACAAGGCACACAAAGGAGATACACCCCCGTCTCCCAACCGAATCTGATTGTGCAGAATCGCAGTCCGTGATTTCATCGGGTCTATAGTTAATGCCGCAGATAACGCCGCCGTCGTGGCGCATGGGAGTCCGCATGACCTATCAAGTCTCACGCAACGGACAGATGTACGGTCCCTACACCCTCGAAGACCTCCAGCGCTACGTCGCCTCGGGAAACATTCTGGGCACCGACATGGCCAAAAGCGAAGAGATGCCGGACTGGCTCCCCGTCGCCCAGATCCTTGGTATCGCTGGCACGGCGGGCACCACAAGCATCCCAGGCCCCGCCGCGATCCCACCCCCCGCCTACGCGTCTCCCTCAACCTACCCAGCGCCTTCCGGCATTGCCTACCCCGACCCGCCCAATCTGAACTGGGGTCTCGAACTGCTCCTGGGCTTCCTCACCTGCGGCTTCTTCGTCGTCGTCTGGAACCTGATCATCGCGGCCTGGGCAAACCGGATCCAGCCGGCCAGCAAAGCTCTCATGTTTTACATTGCCGCAACCGTGTTGATCGTGCTCAACCTCGGCAGTTCGTGGAGCGTCGTTATCTCTTTGTCCCACCACGTTCACCCGCATCACAGCGTTCTTGGCAACCTGATCAGTCTTGCCACCTGGGTGGTTCGTCTCATCGCTCGCTTCACCCTGCGCGACACGCTGGAACAGCACTTCAACGGCCCCGAGCCGCTAGGCCTCCGTCTCAATCCTGTGATGACGTTCTTCTTCGGGGGCATTTACTTTCAATACAAGCTCAACGAGATCAATGAAATGAAACAGGCACTCCGCTATCAGAGTGCAGCACGATGATCCAAATCAGCCGCAGATGCGCCGCGGACAGTTTGCGTTGGGTTGCGCCTCCGGTAATCGTCGCACTCGCCGCAATCCTTCTGCTGCGCTTCCCTCCAGGACAATACAACTTCTATCCGGGATGCCCCATCCATGAGCTGCTTCATCTTCAATGTCCAGGGTGCGGAGCTACGCGAGCCCTTGCTGCTCTGCTCCACGGACACTTCGCCGAAGCGATGAATCTCAACGCCCTCGTCACGCTGCTGCTGCCCTTCGCCGCCGCGTACGGGATCCGGTGCTACTGTCGCCTGCTGCAACGCAAAGCCCTTCGCTGGCCGCAACCACCACCTGCCATCCTCTACGCTGGGTTCACGCTTGCGGCAGTCTTTACTTTGATCCGCAACCTTCCGCTTCACTCGTTCTAGCTGGACGCAGAACGACCCCAGCACAGACTGGGGCCGTCATCTCTCCACAGAGAGAGTGTCGTTTTCGGTCAAAGACTTAAGCTTCGACCGCGACTGGCTCAGAGGAAACAGGGGTCGCGGTACCACCCTTCAAGTCGGTGCCGCCGGGCTTGCGAATGTCGATGCCGCCTTTGAAGAACGCGCCATCTTCAATCGAGATGCGCGCAGCGATCACATCGCCGGTCAACGAGCCTTCGCTGCGAATATCCACGCGATCACTCGCCTGGCAGTTGCCGCGAACCTTGCCGAGGACAACAATCTCGCGCGCCACGATGTTTGCCGCGACCTGTCCATTGCGGCCGACAGTCACGCGATTGCCCGGCAGATTGATTGCACCTTCTACCTTACCGTCGATGTACAGAGATTCCGAGCCCGTCAATTCTCCCTTAACAATAAGAGACTTGCCGATGGTCGCTTGCTCTCCCGTCGGTACAGCATTCGCTGCAGTTCCAGCGCCGACCGTCGCAGGCCGCGTCGGGCTCGCGTCGAAGTTCGTCACAGGCGCCGAAGGACGCACGGGTTCAGGAGTTGAGGGGGTGTTGCTTCCAGTCTGATTCGGTTTCCACATATCTATTCATATCCTTTCGTACTGCTCAAATGATCCCGCCGCGGTCGACTTGCACGCGCTACCACGACGGCAGCACGCATTCTTTCCACGATACTACTCTGTGCGAGCCCGCAAATTGGCCCTGATTCCCACAGTTTTCGTACCTTTTTCAATACCTCCGTACATCTTTCGGGTTACTTTGAACTTTCTTCCACCTGTGCGCCCATTTCTTCCACCCCGAAAGTGTTAGGCCATTTCAAAACTTATCCCATAGAAAATACAGCCCCATCCGGTAGCATGACAGCAACTGATTCTTCCCCAGCGAGCCCTTTCTCTTGAGTTTGACTCCGCGTCCGTTCCGCCCCGCGCCCCTTCGCCTCTGTCTCGTCCCCGCGTATTTTGTGCTCGCGTTCGGCGTTATTTCCTGGTCACATCTACTCTTCGCGGCAGTTCCGAAGATCCACACTGTCAGTCTGGGTCCATTCCGCAGGGTGCCTTACACGCAACCTGATGCAACTCCCGACACCAAAGCCGACGAGACCTCGACCCTCAAAGTCCGCCCCCTCTTTGTCGACGACCGCCAGAAAGAATGGACTACCGGCGAAATCCACGACGTCACCGACCGGACGTTCACCGTTCGCCGCGCTCTCCGCCTGAACGACGCCCTGCCTACTGACGCCGCGCCTCACTGGGTTTGGCAGCCCGGCCCCTGGCTCTCCGTCGATCGCGTTACCGGCCATATCACCGCGCTGCATCTGCCGGACTTTGATGCGGCCGTCTCCGACGTTGTCTGGTTCCGAGACTATGCGGCTTACTGCGGCATCGCCACCACCGCGAAAGGCGGCCTCTTCGCCATCGTCGCCCAGCTCGGCGCGCGACGCCCTGTCGTCCTGAAGCAGATCGGCCC
>Ga0210406_10003952_pt1 | contig 16078 bp, 17 predicted proteins | sample IncBWC30MmetaG_FD_155454 | JGI IMG/M metagenome (GOLD analysis project Ga0210406, IMG submission 155454) | Forest soil microbial communities from Barre Woods Harvard Forest LTER site, Petersham, Massachusetts, United States - Inc-BW-C-30-M | ecosystem: Environmental > Terrestrial > Soil >... | reverse complement strand
ACTGCACTCGGAAAATAACGTTGTTATCGTCGAGGACGGCGCGAAGGTTCGACTTACCAAGACCGGCCTATACGATTTTGACGCGGACCGCAATATCGTTCGCGTCTACCAGGGGCAGGCCAATATCCAACTGAACGGCAAGGACATCGAGGTGAAGGATGAACATCAGCTCGCCCTCGGCATCGGCGGGTCGATGAAGCCCGAGAAGTTCGACAAAGAAACACAAGACGACTTGTATCGCTGGAGCAGCCTGCGCTCTTCATATTTGGCGGAAGCCAACCTGGATAGGGCGCAAGACTACCAAATGGCTACTAATTGGTACGGAGCCGGTTGGGATTGGGACCCGTATTATGAGTCTTACACCTTCATCCCAGGCGACGGGATCTTCTACAGCCCATTCGGTTGGGGTTTCTACTCACCGTTTGACCTGGGCTTCGCGCCGTTTTTTTTCTTTGGCCATTTCAACCATCGCTTTGATGATCGAGATTTTCATCACTTTGGCGATAGAGGGCGCTTCGGTATTGGGGATCACTACTATGCCCACGTCGATCACGGCGTTTACCGCGGTCCTGGCCATTCCGGCCACAGCGGCTTCGCCGGTCACCCCGGCGCTATGGCTGCTGGATTCCACGGGGGAAATAGTGCCGGAGGTTTCCATGGAGGAGGCGGCTCTATCGGCTCGCACGGAATGGGCGCCGGTGGAGGCGGCGGTCATGCTGGAGGCGGCGGTCATGCTGGAGGCGGCGGCGGTCACCGCTGATCCTTGCACTCTTCCGAAATCGGGACAATCGGAGCGGAGCGCTTTTTGTGGCGCTCCGCTTTCTCAGAATCTTGCTGCACCGCTCTGCTGATGGTTCACGCTGCAATTACCCGTGCCAAATTTCTGGCTAGCGCATTATCCGTCGACGAGGTGCCGATTATGAATTTCCCGAATTTCTGATCAAGGCGTTCGCCGTTTCCAATCTGCGTGGGTCAGTCGCCGCCATTTAGTCTTCGATGTACTCAATTTTGTCTAAAGATTTCTTCTGCCGAACCAACAGGCGCCCCATTCTTGCGGCAGACCTCGGCCCTTCGGCCTCGCCTCAACAGTCTGCCGTCCCACCGGACATAAATTTCCCGCCGGATATCACGGCAACGCACGCCCACCGGAACTGCCGTGCCACGCGGGCGAAGTGGCAGCAGGTAATTGAATTTCACCGTATCAGCAGCGCAACCAATCCTTTTTAAACGCCCGTAAGTCAGCGCTGCTCTCATTTGGCAAAATGACGTGCCTGACCTCGAATATGGGTTTCGTCTTGCTTTTATGACCCGCAAAGCCAAAAGCGCCGTTCCGAATCTCAGAATACTTGCCGCCTTTCCTTTGTTTCTCGAACGATGTCGCATCCAGGCCGTCGATAGAGAGAACAACGCTGTTTATGTTCCACCCACAAATTTGCTCGGGCGTGAAATGCTTAAACAGTGTTCCGTTGGTGTAGAGAAAGGCCTTCATTCGCCTGCCCCCCCAGAGCCGCCATCATTTGTGGAAACTCCGGGTGCAAAACCGGCTCGCCCAAGCCGCCAATCTTTAAAACCGAACACCCCTTCTCATCCAGATCGGCAGCCAGCGATTCAAAAAACTTAACGTCCATATTCCCTTCGGGCCGCGCCATCAGCGAGCGGGGACAGTATCCGCAACCGAAGTTACAATGATTTGTGAACTCCACCGTGGCTCGCGGTGGGTATTTTCTCAATTTGAAAAAATAAGGGTTCTTAAAGTAGGCCCAGTCAATCGCCTCTCTTAAACTGTCAATGTCCCGAAGTTCTGAAATGTAATGCGGGATGGAATGCAGCACTTGCCAGAACCGACGCTTGTGCCATCCGGGAACTTTCGCGGTGTGTATTTGTTGCAGCATCAAGGCTCGACTTCCAGGCGCGACCCTGGCCGGAATCGTAGCCAAATAGTTTGGGTGCTGGCAATAACAATTAGAATTATCTAACGGTACTGATAGACCTAGGGCCGCCTTCTGCCCGCTTCGGCCGCTGCTGGCTCGGCGTCGGCGTCCACCCCGATACATCATTATTTCTTTACTTCATTACTCATTCCTGCTCGTCACTGCCCACTTCCTCGTTCTCGCTTTGGTCGGCACCCAACGCTTCCATCTGCGTGTGCCAGTCCAACTCCCGCACCGCCATCGGATTCTCGCGCCAGTTCTCGGCAACCTTCACAAACAATCCCAAATAAATTTTCGAATTCAGAATTTCTTCCAGTTCGATGCGCGCCTGCGTCCCAATTTTCTTCAGCATGTCGCCCTTGCGCCCGATCAGGATTTTCTTCTGCGAAGCGCGCTCCACCGTCAGCGTCATTTCGATTCGCAGCACTTTCGGCGTCTCTTCCCATTTCTCTACCGTGACCGCCAGCGCGTGCGGCACTTCGTGGTACGTCAGAGCAATCGCCTTCTCGCGCACAATCTCGCTCGCCAGGAATCTTTCCGGTTGGTCGGTGACCTGGTCTTCCGGAAAATACGCCGCGCCTTCGGGCAACAACTTGATCACTTCTTCCATCAACCCGTCACAGCCTTCGCCCTTCATCGCGGAAATCGGAACGATTGCAACAAAATCCTGCGCTTTCCCAAATGCCTCCAGCAACGGCGCCAGCTTCGGCCGCGGCAATTTGTCAATTTTGTTCAGCGCCAAAATCGTCTTTCCGGCGAATCGCTTGGACTTATCCATCACCAGGTTGTCGACCTGAGGCCCATTTTGTGCCGTGGCATCGACCATAAGCACCAGCACATCGATACCTTCGAGCGCGGCGGCAACCTCGCGCATCATCTGTTTGTTGAGAGCAGTCTTCGCGTCATGCAGTCCGGGAGTATCAATCAACACCACTTGTGCATTCTCGCGACTGACAATTCCTTGAATACGATTACGCGTGGTCTGCGGCTTCGACGTAACGATGGCGATCTTCTGCCCCACCAGCCGGTTCACCAGAGTGGACTTTCCCGCGTTCGGCCGCCCGACAATTGCCACAAATCCCGAACGATGCCCTGCCATGGCTTTCTTTTCGCTCTCGCTCATTATTCGCTTTCTAGTCTTCGCGGCTCGCACACTTTGCGGATCACCTTGAAACAGCAACCTGTTTCTTGCAGAGCCCCGTTCTTGGCAACCGCCGCGATGTTTCCGATCTCTGTGCCTCTGTGACTCTGTGGTGAAATCTTTCCGACAAAACTGAAAACTGTTTACTGCTTACTGAAAACACCAGCCTTCAACCAGCACGCATCGCGGTGCCCGACAACTTTTGTATTTTCACCCGCAATACTTTCCGCTGGTTCGCTTCCAGCACCTCAAAACGAAATCCTTCCAAATCGCATTTCTCGCCGGGCGCGGGAACCTTTCCACTCACATGGCTGAGCAGCCCGGCGATGGTTGTTACCGTCTCATCCGCCGATTCTCCAAAGTGTACCCCCAGCATCTCTTCCACATCGCCTATTGCCGTACTACCCCGCATGATCAGCGAACTTGTTCCTTCGCGCACCATTTCCAGCTTCGGATGTGTACTATCCACCCCGCCTGCGCCGACAATTTCTTCCACCAGGTCTTCCATCGTCGCAAGTCCCGCAACGCTTCCGTGTTCATCAATAATCACCGCCATGGTCTGGTCCTGCTGCCTCATTTCCCGCAAAAGTTCCGAACCAATTTTTGTTTCCGGCATAAACAGCACGGGCCGCATCAGCTCCCGCACCTGCCGCTTCAACAAATCGCTGTCCGCGACCTGCAGCAAATCCTGCGAATAAACAACGCCAACAATGTCGTCCACAGAATGTTCGTACACCGGCAACTTGGTAAATCCAGACTCGACCAATTTCGCATGCAACTCTTCGAGCGTGGCATTCGCCGGAATGGCAACGATGTCCGGCCTGGCGGTCATTACTTCACGCACTCGCTTGTCGCTGAACTCCACCACCTGTTCGATCAAATCGGCCTGCTCTGGCTCAATGATTCCTTCTTCTTCCGCCGCTTCCACCAGAGCTTCAATCCCCTCTTCCGTGCGCTGTTCTTCGCTCTTTTCCGTTTCCAGCTCGGAAATGCGCGCCAGCGATTCCGCTCCTTCCAGAAAAACGCGAACTGGCCATACCAGCACCAGGCTGGCCCGCAGCAGCGGCAGCAGCGGGATCAGCCAGCGCCCGCTGGTGCGATACAGCAAGATATCGGGAATAAAATGCATTGCGATCACCACTTCCAGCGCGATGAACGCCACCAGTTCAACCACCGATTCCCAGGTGCCGGGCACGAAATAAAAAACTCCACGCGTGGTTTCCAGCACCAGAAAGGCCAGCCAGAAATGTCCCAGGATGCGAAACGCGCGGCCGGCACTTCGCCGGTTTAGCCTTAATCGCGGCTCAATTTCCGTTTCGAAGATGTCCAGATGTTCGTGCACCGGCCCGGTGGTCATCCGGCCTAATTCTCTATATATTAATGTTAAATATGAGTATACTGGCAGGAATAGCGCCAGCAGCACCACACCAAGAGCGAATAACCACGAGTATCCGTTGCTCACGCGAGTCCGAGCCTCCGCCGGAGCTTCTGCTCGATCCGATTCATCTGTCCGTAGTCACTTCTGCTCTCGTGATCATACCCCATCAGGTGCAAGATTCCGTGCAGCATCAGGATGCGAATTTCGTTGTCCACGGTGCGGCCATTTTTCTTGGCGTAGCGGCGCGCGGTTTCCGGCGCGATCGCGATGTCACCCAAAAATCCGCCCGATTGCACGCCTGATTGTCCGTTCGAACGATCAACCCGCGAATTCCGTTTGGCGTGGCGCTTCGAAAGAGCCGGGAAAGACAACACATCGGTCGGGCCTTTCTTGTTCCGGTAATTCCAGTTCCATTTCGCGATTTCCGCGTCGCTGACGAAAGCAATCGACACTTCCGCGTGCGCGAATTTCACTTCTCGCAGGATTCTGCCGAGAAACTCGGTGAGCGGTTGCTCCGCCAGAGGCACTTTCTTCTGTCGATTCAGGATCATTTCCAGCTCAGAGCCAAGTCTGAGACCCTGTACTACGGTTGTTTGTCGCGATCGTTCGAACCGCTCTCCACGTGACGGTATTCGTGCTTGCCGTCGCCCCTGCCGTTGCCACGCTGCGGGTGGTCAACTTCATATTCTTCATAAGCGCGGATAATGCGTTGCACCAGATTGTGTCGCACCACGTCCTTGTCGGTAAAGTGCACCACACCGATGCCTTCGATTTTTCCGCAGATTTCCAGAGCCTCGATCAGCCCGCTCTTTTTTCCGGTCGGCAAATCAATTTGCGTGATGTCGCCCGTGACGACCGCTTTGGAATTGAATCCCAGGCGCGTCAGAAACATCTTCATCTGTTCGCTGGTGGTGTTTTGCGCCTCGTCAAGAATCACGAACGAATCATTCAGAGTGCGCCCGCGCATAAAGGCCAGCGGCGCAATTTCAATAATTCCCTTTTCCAGAAAACTTTCCAGCTTGTCCGGATCGAGCATGTCGTACAGCGCGTCGTAAAGCGGCCTCATGTACGGATCCACTTTTTCCTGTAGCGTGCCCGGCAAAAATCCCAGACGCTCGCCAGCTTCCACTGCAGGCCGCGCCAAAATAATTCGATTCACCTGCTTGGTCAGCAGCGCGCTAACGGCCATGGCCACCGCGATGTATGTCTTTCCAGTTCCGGCGGGCCCAATGCCGAACATCATGTCGTGCTGTTCGATTTGTTCCATGTAGTGGCGTTGCGCTGCATTGCGCGCGACGACACTTTTCTTGCCGAAGGCGCGCAATTTTCCTGGGTCGAACATGCCGCGCGGCGATTCTTCCGGCGCATCCATGGCTACGCACATCAGCGACTTCACTTCCTCGCTGGTCAGTTGTTTTCCTTTGTGCGTGGCGTGGTTGTACTCTTCGACGATCTTCACGGCCTGGGCCACGGAGTTTTGTTCGCCTTCAATCGTCAATTTCGAATCGTGCAGGTGGGTGCGGACTTGCAAAGAGTTTTCGAGCAGGCGCACGTTCTCGTCCAGGGTTCCAAAAAACGGTTCAAGTTTTCCGGCGATGTGTATCGTGCGTTTCATCCACGTTGAGGACTTTTCAGACGAAGCAACTGCGGCAGGCTTTCCCATGGCTGGAATTGATGCGTGTGCTGCGAACCGACTGACCGCTTCGCGGTCGCCCATAGTTTTGGTTCCCTCCGGCCCCAACCTCCGCTGCTTTTCAAGTCCGGCGCCAGTCAAGGTTCGCGCCGTTTGTCAGTACTTTTCACCCTAACCTACCCATGCGTCACGGTCAAGTTACGCAATGTTAACAGTTCATCGCGCGGATGATTACTTCATTTTCCCGCATGCGGCGCGGCAGCGATGGCTTTTTCGGCGAGTGGGGCCATGACTGCATAGCCGGCTTGGTTTGGGTGCAGGCCATCGTCGCTGAGTTCTTTTTTCAGGAAGCCGTGGTCGTCAACCATGGCCGAGAAATAGTCGAGATAAACGTCATGGTGTTGCGCGGCATAACTTTTGATCCAGGCGTTGAGTGCCAGAATTTTTTCCGGAGGACGGCCGCCAGTCATGGTAAGTAATTTCCCCTCTTGCGTGTGGCCCCCGTCGTATACCGGCAGTACCGATGACAGCACCACGCGCATACCATTCGCATGCGCCAGCTCCGACATCGAAGCGAGATTGCCTTCAATTTCTTCCAGCGTCATCGGGCCAGTGTTGCCTGCGATGTCGTTGGTTCCTGCGAGAATGACCACCACTCGCGGCTGCAGGGCCAGCACATCCGGCCGAAATCGAATCAACATTTGAGGCGTGGTCTGGCCGCTGATGCCGCGATCGACGTATGGTTTGCCGGGAAAGAATCCGCCGAACTGTGGTTGTATCCACGCGTCAGTAATCGAATCGCCCATGAAGACGACGCGCGCTTCGTCTTTGGCGGGAGCGATTGCAGCGTTAGCATCGCGGTAACGAGCGAGATTCGGCCAGTCTTGCAGAGTCTTTTCGTCGCGCGCGACCGTTTCTTCGAGCTGGGCGACTTGTTTCGCGAGCGGGGTCGCGTCGGGTGGGGTTTGCGCCGCGGAGATTGCCGGATGCAGGCTTGCCACTGCCAGATAGACGAGTAGGATCTTGCGGGTGCGACGCATCAAAAGTCCTCCGAGGAATTACTGTATAAGGTTCTTTAGCAGCGGTGAGTTTACAGTGAGTCGCGAGCCGGCGCATTGCAGAAATGTTGCCGGCTCAAAACAGTTAGCCGCCCGCGCTGTGCAATGTGGGCATTACGGGCCACATTTCGTGCTAATCTTTGCAGACTAGATAATTGGACAGAAGTAGGCCACCTCGCCGCGTCGCAGGACGATTGCCTTCGCGAATTTGGCGCCGGCGAGCGTGAAGCAATTTTGCTCGCGCTGCAGAAACATGCAGATTGCTGCTCATTGATGAGAGACGAGGAGAACTCGAGGCAAAGCGCCGGGGTATCGCGACTACCGGAACGTTGGGCGTGCTCCTCGCGGCTGGAGCGATGGGACTGCTGGACCCACGAACGGTGCTTGGCCGGCTCCTTGCGGAGACGAATTTTCGAGTATCCGCCGAAATAAGGCAGCGCTTCTTGAAACGCCGCGAGAATTTAAGGAAGTAGACCAGAGCCCGTGTGCTGGCGGTGAGCGCGGTCCGTGCCCGGTGTTCGGGATGACGGAACTGCAGTCCACTTTTCGACGCAGGTACAAGCATCATGAATATGCCTTGCAACAACTGCAAAACGATTCGACCATTCTCCGGACAGCCGCTGAGGTGCGACGTTTGCGGGTGGGAGTGCGGGGCTTCTTCACGCGACGACGGTTACGACGGTTCTTCACCCGACGACAGTTCTTCACACGACAAATTCTTGTCAGGGTTTCAGGGCCAAACTCGTGCCCTGAGAGAAGAAGTTGTAAGTACAGACCCTCAAACCCGGACAGATGTTCCGCATCGAGAAGCGGAGTCCCTGTGGACAGGCGAACAGAAAGTTGCGCTAGGAGCCCTGCTGAGGGTTGGCATTTGCGGGCTCGTGATTGTTGGCGCGGGTTTTCTGCTGGTTCAATTCCTGGCGCGGGAGAAGCATCCGGATCTTCTGACTCCGGGAAAATATCAGCTCGCGCTGAAGTACAACCTGACCGAAGACCAGGTCTTTATGGATGAAAAACCGAAAGGCTGTGATTTTACGGATGCTCCGGTGGGCGATAAGCACTGCCACTACGAACAGTCGCTCAATGTCGTGCGGGAGTGTCTAACACCGAACTGTCCTGTAAAGCGCGTTTACGTTTCGTGGCAAAAGGTTAGGGACTGATGTCCCGCGCGATTAAGGAAGACCCGGGTTCAAAGCCCAAGCTTTAGGGGAACCCGGACGTGGCGGCTCGCTTGTCATTTCAAAATGACTTCGCGTGTGGAACCGCACTGGACAATATCGCTATTGAGGTCGGCAATGCCCGACGCGGATACGCTTCCGGATAGTTCGTTTCCGACCGTCTTGTAATAACGCACCAGCTTTTGCCCGTGCTCTCCAACCAGGAAAACACGAGTTGCTGACGCAACTCGGCCCGCAATGATGACAACAAAGGGCTGGGTATAGATGCAATACGTATTTGCGGCGGCGACACCAACTGCTGTTCTTGAGGCGGGCGCTCTGGGAATATTTTTCTCGTTGAAACGGGCCCGTGATGGCGGACATCACATAGCGCGGAGGTGTAGCCATGATTGAATCTTCTGATTTGCGGATGACGAAAATTCCACTCAGCCAGGGAGCCGGCCATATACCCGCGCTTGGCTTTGGCACCTTAATTCCCGACGCAGCCGTGACCATCAGTGCGACCGGAGAAGCACTGCAAGCCGGATTTCGACACTTCGATTGCGCGGAACGATACGGGAACGAGCGCGAGGTAGGCAATGCATTGCAGGCAGGACTTGCTGCCGCAAGGATGGCGCGCGAAGACATCTTCGTTACCACCAAGCTGTGGAATTCCAATCACCGCCCCGAGCGCGTCGAACCAGCTTTCCAAGCGAGTCTGGACAGACTCGGGCTCAAGTATCTGGATCTCTATCTCATTCACACGCCATTTGCGTTTCAGCCCGGGGACGATCAGGATCCGCGCGATCAAAACGGCAATGTCCTTTACGACCGCGACGTCACTTTGCTGGACACCTGGAAAGCACTGGAAAGTCTCGTGGATCACGGCAACTGCCGGGCCATCGGACTTTCAGACATCACGTTAAACACACTGAAGCCCCTCTATGAATCGGCAAGAATCAAGCCAGCCGTGGTCCAGGTGGAATCGCATCCGTATCTGCCGGAAACGGAGCTGTTGGAATTCTGCAAGCAGAACGGCATTGTGTTTTTGGCTCTTGCGCCATTGGGTCACGGGATGAAGCCGGGACTGCTCGGGGATCCAGTCATTTCGGCTGTCGCCGCGCGAGTGGGAAAGACGCCGGCGCAGGTGCTGTTGGCTTGGGCAGTGCAGCGCGGCACGGCTGTGCTCACCACGCCCACGACCGCGGCCCGCGCCAAAGAGAATTTCGACATCGCGCGCCTTCCGCAAGACGCGTTCGACGAAATCAATCGAATTCAGATCAGACAGCGGCTGAATCCGGTGGTGAGCACCGGCGTTCCGGGCTTCATCCCGAAAGGTAAATCAGCATGAATGCGAAACCGCCGTTAGAGCAGTCCATGCAACCAATTTGCAGGCCTTGCGGACGCATCATCCCGGCAAGCCGTCCGGCTTCAACGTGAGGCGGATTCTCGGACATGCAGACCTCTGGATCACGGTCGTCCACGAACGCGTGACTGATGTACCCACACGATTAAGGAAGACCCGGGTTCCTCGAACTAGCCAGGACTCGCGCAAGCAATTAGTATTATTCTCGCTTGTTAAAAAAGGTGTTGGATGACGACAATTCACGAATTCCGATGTGAAGTCTGCGGCGCGGAGACTACAGCTCCGGTTCATTGGTTTGTTATTCAATGTGGCAGCGATGAACTGAAACTCATAAAGTGGAACACGGAAGCGGCTCTCGCAAAAGGGGCACGACACTATTGTGGTGAGGCGCACGCACAGGTGTACATTAGCCGGTGGTTTGAAGCCGCCTGCTCACCTCCCAAACCAGACTTCATACGTAGCAGCTCCCCTGGAAATTGAAAGTGCGCCGGCACGGCGCTCTCCTTGGCCGCCTTACTCAGCCTGCCTTGAGCGAAGCCATCGTCGCTGCTACACGACCTACAAGGTTAAAGATGACAGGGCGAAGCAGGTAGAGAAGAACCACGAGAAACATCACCTCGAGTCCCTCGCCAAATGCCCACATTCCAGATGAAGCGTTCTGGGTGTCAATGATCTGCGCGATCGAAACTCCCGTGGTGGCAGCCTCATAGCGGATCATCAGGGTGCGCTTAAGAACCATGGCCTGATAAGCGAGTTCCCAAAACATCACGAAGGTGCAAAGTTCGTAGCCTGCGCGCACAAACCAGTTCATGCTGCGCACGAACCGGGTATACCGGTCGGTCTCCGCAGTCTCGCGATCGCTCGTCGTCGCATCGGTCGTCGGGGCCTCATTCAACATGGCCAGGATGGCGAGCCCGAATGGCCCCAACGCCGCCAGAACCAGCCAAACGGAGGATCGCTTCTTCGCGCGGACTACCTGAAGGCACACCAGCAGCCACAACACGAGTACAGCCGCGGCGGTGGCCCATATCACCGATATCTTCAGCAGGTTCAGCAGGTGGAAGTTGCGCACATAGTTCGGGTGGCCTGCCGCAATTTCGGGATTGATGAGGCTGAACAGCGCTCCCCCGAGCACCAGGACCACGGGAATCAGCAGGAGCAGGACAACTGCCACTACCCATTCCTTCTTCATCATTTTCATTGGCGCACCACCGGGCAACTTCACTGGTTTCACTCTAACACCCAGTTTCGAGTTCTGGCGGATGGGCTACAACGAGGGTGCCGAACAACCAAACCAAGCGAAGTGGCGAGTGGCCAGAGAGGGCGCAGCGAAGCTGCGGCTCCACGCATCATCGAGCAAAAAAAAACTCGATGCCGCGGCGCTTTATTTGACAGACCCGCAGGTGTCCCCTAGACTTAAATGTTTGAGCGATACGCAAAAGGAGCATTTGCTAGATGGCGCAAGGACAGGCTACCAAAGTAAAGAAGAAGAAAAAGTCAGTTTTAAAGCGCGCGGCACAATCTGAGCAACGCGCGGAAGTGAACCGGGCGAACCGGACGCGGGTGCGGACGGCAATCAAGAAGCTGCGCGGGGCGATTTCAGCGGGTGATGTGACGGCAGCGGGAAATTTGCTGAATCCAACGCTTTCTGCGATCGATCAGGCGATCACCAAGAACGTGCTGCACGAGAATACTGCAAACCGCTACAAGTCGCGGTTGACATTGGCATTTAATGGATTGAAGGCCAAAGCGGCGAAGTAGTTTTGGCAAGACCATTGAGATTGGAAGCGATCAGGCCGGACAATTTGTCCGGTCTTTTTCGTTTGCTGCGGCGAATGAACTTAGCGCGCCGTTAATTCGGCGATCAGGAATTCCATTACGGCGCGGCTGTCTTCGCCGCCGCGTTTGAGGCGGTCGTCGGCGCGCTGGAATGCGCGCATGCCTGCGAACAGGCGCGGCTTTGAGATTTTGCGGGAATTTTGTACCGCGAGTTCGGCTTGTTCCGGCCGCATCTGGAGCGCACGGGCGGCTTGCCAGCCGTTTACCGCGCCTTTTATTTCACTGGCTTCCACCAATTTGCGGTACATCCAGGCCATCGCGCCCAGCATTTGCAATGGTTCTTCGCCGTCGCGCAAGAGCCTGTCCAAAAAATCCAGCGCGCGTTTGCCCTGGCGTGACGCAATCATGTCCGCCATTTCCCAAACGGTTGCCACTCGTTCCGAAATAACCATCAGCGCGACATCTTCGCGGCGGATTAGTTTTCGCTCGCCGGCAAATGTGCCGAGCTTTTCAATCTCCGTCTTTAATCGTTGCAGGTCGGCGGCGACACATTCGGCCAAATCTTCGGCGGCGCCTCTTTCGAATTCGACGCCTTGCTCTTTTGCAAGAGTACGCGCAAGAGCAACTGCGGTGGCGCCGCGCTGATCGGGGTCGTTTCCCAAGCCAACTTCCACGACCAGGGATTTTTCGGTCAACAGCTTGGCGAGTTTCATACGCTGATCAAGATGCGTGGCTTCCATTACCAGGGCCGTGAAGGGCGCGGGATCGGCAAAGTACGATTCCAGTTGCTTCACCGCTTCGTCGCGTTTTTTTTCCGCAAACTCCTCGATGGCTTCCGCCGCTTCGAGAAAGACAACTTGTTGCGGCGAAAGCATGGGCAGGGTTTGCGCCTGATCGAGAGCAGCCTGAATACCGCCACGCTCGGCGGAAAATCGGGAGACGGCCCAAGTTCGTGCGGCTTCTGAAACGTAGTGGTCAATCAACCGGGCGCGACAGATGTCACGCAAATAGGGTTCTTCTCCTAGAAGAAGAATCGCTGGGATGGGCTTGCCTTTCTTAAGGCGGGAGAGCAGTTCGTCGGGGCTGACCGGCGGCATTAGTAATTCTCCGTTACCGCGGAAACCAGGCGCTTGGCAAAATCCTGGGCCATACGATCGAGAGCCGGGTCTTGCTCCTCGAAGAAACTTTTCACATCGGTGGAGATTTCGTATTCGTTGCGAAAAACAAAATTCTCGTTGTGATAGAGAATTTTCTGGGCGGTGGATTCGGTTAGTGTCACTTCGCACTTCATGGTAACCAACATGGTGGTGGCACGCGTCGTCGCCGGAGTGGTGGCGGTTGCGGGGATGCTGGTAAATAGCAGAGGCACAGCTTCCACAGTAAGCACCGTGCCGCGAAGCACGGCATCGCCGCTTTCCGGAGCGGAGACCACTTTGTAGTTGGTGCGCGCCAAAAATTCGTGGATGGTTGCCGCGGTGAGGCGCTGCTCGATTCGATAGCTGGAAGTTTTGTTTTCAATAGCAGGAACCGCGATCACGTGAATGGTTTTCGGCAGCGAATCGTTGCGTCCGGCGACGTGATAACCGCATCCGGCAGCGATGCTCGCTGCCAGCAGCGAGCCGATGAATGTGGCGCGATTCATTCGAGTAATTTCTCCGCCAATTTTACCGCGTTTGCGGCCGGCAGGCGGAGATTGTCCGCCGCGGCCCAAAACCACCAGGTGCCTGAGCTGGATCGATCCGGACGCGGAGGAGCGAGTTGCAGCGACGTTTCTCCCGCGGAACTGACGTTGTCAGGAGCGGCGTCTTCGGTTGTGATGCTGAAGCCCAAAGATTGGCAACTTTTCTGCAGCACAATGGCATCGGCAGACGCGGCGATCCGCGCGCAGGCGGTCATCGTGGTCCCGTAATACACCGGAGAGTGCAGCAATTGCAGCGCAGGAGCGGGTACATCCGCCGGAAGACAAGAGCGCACTTCGCGATGGAGAATTTCCAATGAAGATTGCAGATTGTGACGGCTTGCTGAGCCGAAGCGATCGAGCATCGTGAAGGCTACCTGAGCGTCAAATACTTCCCTGCCCAGCGGCTGAAAAGAAAGCAGCTGGCCGGTCTGCGATTCGAGTTCTTGAATTCCAGGCTTTCCGGCGCTGGCGGAGACGGCCTGAAAAGCCACGGCGGTGAGCGAACCGATGTTCCACTGTCGCAGCGCGAGTGTGAGCCGCGCAATGATTTCGGCGGGTGCCGATGGAACCGCAAAAACACCGGCGTCTTTGCTGAATTGCGTTTCGGCGAGCGCATCGAATTTCGGCAACCAGGTCTGCGCTTCGGCGTGCCCGGCAAATTCACCGGACAGGTCCACGATCCGAGCGCCGCTTTTTCGAGCCAGTTCGAAATTTCGTTTGCTGAACGCCGGAGAGCCCGTGAAAAACACGATCCATGCCCCGTTGAAGCTGTCTTCTTCGACGGGTTGGATGACCGCGGGTTCTCCCCCCGCTTCGGTGAGCATTCCCGCGACAGTTTCTTCATCAACCAGACGGAAATCGGACGCGGCGAAGCGCCCCTCTTCGAGAAGCGTTTTCAATTCGGCGCCGAGAAGAGAGGAAGCACCCGCGACGACAATTCTGCGCGATTCAAGAGGAGTGGCCACGGATCAGGACGAAGCGGAGCGCACCGCTGCGCGCTGCCGCAAAAAGCGGATGAGATGTAGCGTGACGCCGGCAATGGCATAGCTGCAGGCCAGTATCAATAATGCGATCTCGGAGTATACCCAGATGACCGCTCCCAAAATCAGAAGTAGCAAAATCAGAATGCCTGGTTGTTTCTTGCTCCAGGGCAGGTCTTTGAAACTGTAGAAGCGAATGGTGCTGGTCATTAGCCCGGCGAGGGCCACGGCAAGTGCCAGCCAACACACGGACCAATATAAGTCGGTCAGCGGACCACCAACTCCGAGCGGTCCATCTCTACGAAACGCGTGAACCATACAGGCGATCACGCCCGCGGCGGCCGGGGTGGGCATCCCCACGAAATATTTTGAGCCTCCAGGAGCCATACCCTTGACGTTAAACCGGGCCAAGCGCCAGGCGCAGGCGATCAAAAATGCCAGGCAACAGAGCCAGCCTAGACGCCCGATCCAGGGAACCTGGCTAGCCACGTTGCGAACGCCCCAAGCATAGGCCAATATCGCCGGTGCGACGCCGAAACTCACCACGTCCGCGAGGGAATCAAATTGAACGCCGAATTCAGTATTGGTTCCGGTCATGCGAGCGATGCGGCCGTCGAGTGAATCGAAAACAATGGCGATGCCGATGGCCTTTGCAGCGTGGTTAAAATCCTCGGGACTACCCATCAGGGACGCAATGACAGCGTAATATCCGCAAAGCAAATTAGCGGAAGTCAGTGCCGCAGGGATAAGAAAAATTCCGCGGCGCAACCTGGCCTGGGTGCGGTGTCGGCGGCCTTCGTACGGAATTTCCTGCTGATCCAGGATGGCCATGCTTAGGAATGCCTTTCCGCCGCCGCGAGCGAGGCTTCGCCGGAAGAATTCGCGGTTTGTCTAGGCCACCGCGCCAGAATGCTGGAGCCGCCGGCTACGTTGTCCCCTACTTTTACCAGAAGCTCGGAGCCTTGCGGAAGCCACAGATCGACGCGTGAGCCGAAACGGACAAGCCCGACGCGCTCGCCTTTGGCGACCGATTCGAGTGGTTTTTTCCAGGAAACGACGCGTCGGGCGATCAAGCCGGCAATTTGCTTGAACTCAATGGTACCTTGCGGCGTAGCCAAGGTAAAAATATTCTGTTCGTTCTGCGTGGAAGCTCTGGCGTTCCAAGCCGCAAGAAATTTTCCTGGACGATAGTCGAGTTTGGTGATGACTCCGGCAGCGGGAGAACGGTTGACGTGGACGTTCCAGACCGCGAGGAAGATACTGATGCGCGTGCCGGGCCTGCCCGCGTTTTCTTCTTCGGTGATTACTACGACGCGGCCATCCGCCGGAGCAACGATTACGGCGGGGTCGGAAGAGATTATGCGCTCCGGATCACGAAAAAAAGAAAAGCAGAAAAGGCCAAAAGCGAGCAAGATCGCTGCAAATACCCACCAATGCAGAATCACCGCTATTCCGCCAAAAAATAGCGGCGGGACGCCAAAGTAATATCCTTCTTTGACCATGCGGTATTGAAGATACCACACCATCGGCGCAAGGCCTCCCCGGGCCTTTCCGCCGCCGACGGCGGAAGAGCAGGCACCCATGGCAATTCCCCCAAGCACAATTCACCGGCGAACTAGAGTGCCCAGACAGTTTGTCAAACAAGGCGCGCGCGACGGGGTCAAGCGTGTTGCGCGCGCGATCGTTCGATACGCGCCGCAATCCGCTCCATTTCGTCCTTGCAGTGGAGCTTCATCTTTTTCAGCTTGATTTCTTCCAGGAGATCTTCCGAACTGAGGTAGGGTTCCTTGAGGATTCTTTGCAACTCTGACTCGTACTTTTCATGCTGCTCGAACAGACGCTGATAATCGGCGTCAGTTACGAGGAGTATATCCCGAGGGTTCCGCTGCATGGCTGCCATGCGTTCCTCCTCCACACTGCAGATTGAATTGTGGACTGCATTTATTCGCCGCGCGTGGACAGGTAACCCGCTCG
>Ga0210406_10003951_pt1 | contig 16082 bp, 14 predicted proteins | sample IncBWC30MmetaG_FD_155454 | JGI IMG/M metagenome (GOLD analysis project Ga0210406, IMG submission 155454) | Forest soil microbial communities from Barre Woods Harvard Forest LTER site, Petersham, Massachusetts, United States - Inc-BW-C-30-M | ecosystem: Environmental > Terrestrial > Soil >... | reverse complement strand
TGATTGCCACGCTTTATGGGCTCTCCGTGTTCGTCGTTCCTCCCAAGAGGTTGTGGAAGGAAACGAAAATTGAGGCTTCCCACTTCTAAACCTTTTGGGGCAATTCATAGGGCATCCAAAACAGGGTAGTCACAATGGAATGACCGGCTCCGATTCGCAGGCGTCGGTTATGCTGCGAATCGGAAGACAAGCAGTACAGAGCCACAAGCGAAGGCGCCGGTCGATGAAATAAAATTTGATGGTTTGGATGTCCATGCCGAAACGATTGCGATGGCGGTTGCTGAGCAGGACGGGGAGGTGAGATTCGGCAGCTGGTCAAGAAACTGGGACCCGTGGAGCAACTGCGGTTCTGTTATGAAGAGGGCCCAACGGGGTATGTCGTGTTACTGGCAGTTGATGGCACTGGGAGCGATGTGCGAGGTGGTGGCGCCCACGCTGGTACCGGTGAAATCGGGCGAACGGGCGAAGACCGATCGGCGCGATGCGCTGAAGCTGGCGCGAAATTATCGGGCCGGAGAGTTGACGGCGGTGTGGGTACCGGATGCGGCCCATAAGGCCTTGCGAGATCTGGTACGAGCCCGGGAGGCAGCTAACCTGGCGTGGGTGAAAAAGGAGGGAGAACCCTCGAAAGCTCTATGCGGTAGGTCTGCGGACTGAACCCGCGTCGCTAGTCCGAGGCAGCTCCCAACGGATCACGATTATGCGGTTTCGACCCGCGAATATCAGAGTGATCAACCCTCGCAATAGCCATCTCGACCGCGACTTGCGCTGCCCTTCTAGAAGAGAAGAGGAAGAAAAAGAAAGAAAACGATTCTTTGTAGTTGACAGGTCATTCCATATCAGGGGTTTCAGGCAATCCACAGTCACACCTCCAGGAGCCGCAACGAGGCACGATCGCTCTGGAAACTGAGCGCTACATTAAATCAAGAGCGTGGGGCAGGGCGCGGGAAGCGCAGAGGGTAGCGATTCTTTTCTCACTTCCCGCGTCAATATGCCCATCCAATTGAAGATCAGCGGGGAATGAGATAGCCTAAATGAGTGGATTGTCGCTCATACCAGGACGCGCACAAGTCGCCGACGCCCGGAACGAGAATTCATAATCTGGTCTTCACATATGAACCGCCCTGTAACCATTTTTGTCCTCTTCTAGAGCACTAAAAAGAGCTTTTAGTTCTCTGGTTCAGTCTGAGTGTTTGGTGTTCTTGTATTTTCCTCTCAGGAGGCTCAAGTCGAACGGGACGAATCGTTGGGCGGCGTTGCTCGTGAAATGGACTTTAACGCGCAGGATCTCTAAGGCTCCTGACAGTTCATATAAGCAACCCCCGCCAACAGGCAGAACATTCCGATTGTTCAGCAGTTGCAGAACTATCTTTGAAATCAAACTGACCCTAATTTTTTTAAGGATTGTTAAGGTATGACAGCAGACCAATTTCGCACACTGCTCCGCCAGCGACTTGAGTCAGTTCCTGACCGAGTCCTACTGCGTGTATTGTTTTCGGGGAGAGAAAACGATTTTGTAGAATTGACCGGTGTGGGACTGCTCGCCCGCAGCGTCGAACTTGCACGGAACTATTGTCAAGCTCCTCAGTCAGGAGTCGTGCTTTTACTGCTGCCTCATTCTATAGAGTTGTTTTTGCTTCATCTGGGACTAATCCTCGTTGGCCGTTTACCAGCCATTCTGGCCTGGCCAACGAATCGGATTGATCCAGAGAAGTATCAGCGCAATCTTTTGCATCAGTTGCGGAGTCTTCCTGCAGCACAGCTGTTGACATTACCGAGGCTTGCACGAAACCTTGATCCGGGTATGCCATTTACAGTCACGGAGTGCCCGATTAAGGAGTGCGAACGATTTGAATCGCTATTCTCTGTGGACTTAACAGTTCCCCGTGTAGAAACGAAACAACCGCCTCGCGTTGAAGCCGATGTGCCTGAAGAAGCGTTGTTTCTGCAATTTTCGGGCGGTACAACAGGGAACCAGAAATCTGTTGTAGTAACAGCACCAATGCTTGTGAACCAATTAGATCGATTGAGCAAAGTTTTGGAATTCAATCAAGAAGACGGCGTGGTAAGCTGGCTGCCAATGTACCATGATATGGGACTAATTGCCTGTTTTTGGTTGGCTCTGTGGAATGAGGCGCCTTCGACACAGTTTGCCGCGAGCGAGTGGCTGATGGATCCCGGGAGGCTCTTCTATTTGATGAGTAAATACCGGGCCACTTTCTGTTGGCTTCCCAACTTTGCCTTCGCCTACCTCGCCGCGCAGAAAGAGCGAGTAGACCACACCGTAAACCTGGCACATGTGAGAGCATGGATTAATTGCAGCGAACCGGTGAGGGAGCGTTCCTACAATGCTTTTATCGAAGCCTTTTCTCGACTGGGAGTACAACCTGAACAGTGCCAAGCTTCCTACGCAATGGCTGAGAATGTCTTCGCCGTCACCCAGACCCACCTAGGCAGAGTACCGGCTACCTTTAGTCGCCTGTCGGTTGAAGGCACGTCACTTGATCAGAGACAGACCTCCTACCGCTCACTGGACGATCGCTATGTTTCTAGTGGTCGCAGCTTGGCCGACACGGCCGTTCGCATAAGGCAAGCTACTGGAGACCTGTGCGGCGACGCAGTGGCGGGAGCCATAGAAATCCGTGGGGAGAGCGTATTTGGCGGATATTGGGGCAAGGATGGATTTAAGAGCGAATCGTTGACGGCTGACGGATGGTACGTCACGGGGGACTATGGCTTCACGCATGAGGGAGACTTATACGTTATTGGACGCATTAAAGACATAATCATCGCTGCCGGGGTGAGTGTTTTTCCAGAAGATATCGAAGCGCTTGTACATGAGGTAAAAGGCATCTACCCAGGGCGCGTGGTGGCTTTCGGTGTAGACAATCAAGCGCAAGGGACGGAAAGCCTGGCGGTCGTGGCGGAAATGCGTGGAGAGTTTGATCGTTCGTCTGCTGCTGCGCTGGAGCATCAAATTCAACAGTTAGTCTCATCGGCTCTCGGGATTGCGCTCCGATACGTGCTCGTCACACCTGAGCGTTGGATTGTGAAAAGTACAGCGGGTAAAATCTCTCGTCGCGAAACCCGCTTACGATTCTTACAAGAATCCTCAAGTTCTAATGTTCCGAATCGCTGTAGGAGGAATCCTTGAGCTCCCTCTATCGTCATGTTGCGTTTTCCAAACATCCTGCGGCCCGAGGAATTCGGGCGATTTATCACTTTCTGCGTAATTTTAGCCTGCCCGCACCGCACTGGATCTTCCGCCCTCTTCTAGCAGTGTATTTGTTCTTGCGCAGCGTCTATTACTTTTTGATTCGCGTTTTTGTCTGTGAGCCATTTTTCAAAATGTACTGTACAGAATATGGACGCAATGTGCATACGGGAGTGTTCGTCCATTGGATCCTAGGGCGAGGTCAGTTGATCGTAGGCGATAATGTTATCATTGACGGAAAGTGTACTTTCTGTTTTGCTATTCGCTACACAGAACGTCCGACCCTACGCATCGGCAACCATGTTGGGATCGGACACTCTTCTTCATTCACAGTTGGGCGCGAGATTACGATAGGTAACGACGTTATGATCGGCGAAGATGTCGTGATGTTCGACAGTCCCGGACATCCCACGGATCCGGCGTTACGTTTGGCAGGGTCGCCTGCTTTACCCGAGGACGTCAAACCCATTCGCATCGAAGACAATGCCTGGATCGGAAGCGGTACAATTATCTACCCTGGGGTTACGGTCGGCGAAGGCAGTATCGTCGCCATGGGTGCCATTGTTATGAGCAACGTGCCGCCAAATGTAGTTGTGGCTGGAAGCCCGGCACGGCAGATCGCACGCATAGGTAGCGCAAAGGAGGAGTCCATCTAATGCAGAAAGAATATACGGAGCAAGACCTCGAGATGCTCAAAGAGACCCTCTGCCGATTCTTGAGCCGAGAGAGTGTTGGTGAAGATGAAGATATTTATCAAGCGGGTCTTACTTCTATCATGGTACTGCCGCTGCTTGCGGAAATTGAGGATACCTTTCAGTTGACTGTCCCCGATGCTGACTTCTTAAATGCACGCACTCCCCGTGCTCTAGCGCAAATGGTTCAGCAACTCCGTGATAACTAGGCACTTCCGAAGAGAACTTTCGGTAGTGCCCTGAGTTTTTCGCACATTTGTTGAGGCTTGGGCCTGGTACCGCTCGGCTCCCTCAAGGGGGGCGAAAGCTTTTGCGGGCGCTTTCATGCGGCTTCGCTGGCTTCGGCCAAACGGTTCATGTCCAGATAGCACCGTGTACCCCACTTCGTGCCGGCCACGTGACGCAATCTCGCTGCAGCTAACATCAGCGCTGATTTCCCATCCGGAAAGGCAGCCACGACTCTTGTTCTTCGCCGCACCTCGCGCAGCAATCGTTCCAGCGGGTGTTCGTTCGCAGGCACCCCCAATGCACGCGCGGGAACGCGTAGTAGTACAGAATCTCTTCAATCCCCGCCAGCACCAGCGCCGCAGCATCCTCCAGCTTCATCTCTTTCAATTTTGTGGCCACCTGTTCCGCCTTTTGCCGCGCCGCTCCTCGATCTTCCTGCCCATGAATGGACCTTCAGCATCGCCGCCGCTTCTTTCTCCTTGCTCGTCGGCACGGCCGTCCACACATTCCCTGTAAAAATGCATCGCGTACCGCTGCCCCAACGTTTCCGAATAAAATTCACCGAAACTTTCCACCAGCCCCAGGCACTAATCGGAATCAAACAGCCGCACGCTTTTCATTTACGCCAATCGCTACCAGCGGCGACACACTGCGCGCTTCGCCACCCCAACTCCTCTTCAGCCACTAGCCATCTAGAAATACATACGGGTGGTTGCCTTCGATCGGCCGGTTGCGCCAGGTTTCCATCTGCCGTAGATCTTCTGGTTCAGCTCGCTCACCGTGCTCCGGTTGACCCCCGTGCCCACAGAGCTTCGGTGATGTCTTCAATTCGTCGTACGGCGTCTTTCATCTCACGCACCAGATCGAAATAACGGACGGAAGCGGACGAAGTAGCCATTTCACGGCGATTCTACCGCCGCGTGGCGCTCACTCAAACATCCTATTTACCAACGGGCTTGACCGGCTGAGCTGGGCCAGCGCATAATGATGTACGCTTCCGTCCCACCCATCCGGAGAAAAGCATGTCGAAATCGATCGTGAAGGTCACTCCAGCTGTCCTCGAACTAGAATCCGCCACCATTCCGGCCGGCTGGCTCTTGAGCGGCACTCCGGAAACAAGGTCGAAGTTGCTTTTGAGAACCCAGGACTTCCTGGCGCAGGTCATCATTTGGGAGTGCGGGGCGGTAAGCTACAAGTGGCACTACACCAGTGATGAAGCTTACATCGTAATCTCCGGCGAGGGCTTCATGACCGATGAGAAAGGCGTAGAACTTCGGTTCGGCCCTGGTGACGTAGCATTCTTTCCTGCTGGGACCAACGCCACCTGGCGTCACCCGGATCATTTCAGGAAGGTCGCTTTCCTCAAGGAATCCTTTGGGCGTCCCGTTGGGTTTTGCCTGAAGGCATGCAGCAAGATTCTCAGGCTGCTGGGGCTTAAAGGCGGGCATCACTTTCTGTTAGCGCTGATGGCATTGAGCTTACAGAAACGTAGTTGACCGCCAGGCGAAGCGCGTTGAAACTCCAACCAAGCATGTCAACAGTACCTGGAGCATCCCTGAACGCCTTTTTGGGAGGGACAAATAAATGAGTGTGAGATTTCGCCCCGGTGACATTGTGGAGGTGAAGGCTGCCGAAGAAATCCTCCAAACACTGGACGCCGATGGGGCGTTGGACCAACTGCCATTCATGCCAGAAATGATCCCGCATTGTGGGAAAAGATTTCAAATTTCGAGAAGAGTACTGAACACCTGCGTCTCAGGGCCAGATGCGGGCATGCGGATGTTTACAAAGGACGATGTCGTTCTACTCGATGGCCTTCGCTGTTCGGGGGCCGACCACGATGACTGTCAAAAAGGATGCGTGATTTTCTGGCGCGAAGCATGGCTACGCAAAGTAGAGAACAGCGCCCAATTAAACGTCGTGGACTCCAAAAGCAGTGACCGTTTGCGCGCTCGTCTCAAGACCTTGGTTCGGCCGAATGTCTATTTTTGCCAGGCCAGCGAACTGTTGAATGTGTCGAAGCCGTTGTCGCGAGCGGAGCGAATCGCAAACTGCTTCGGCGAAGTTCGTGCCGGCAATTGTAGCCCTTTCGAAATGGCGCGGCGAATTGGGATTTGGCTACTGTGGAAGATGCGTCGCGTGATTCTGGGGACGTACGCGCGAGGAAACAAGAAGCCCACGCCGACTGAGAGCCTGAATCTCCGGCCCGGAGAGCGGGTTGAAGTCAAATCACTGGACAGCATCATAGAGACTCTCAATCAGACCGCGCACAACCGCGGGCTGCTGTTTTTCCCAAACATGCGACTGTTGTGCGGCCTCGAGCAAAGCGTCGAGAGAAGACTCGATAAGATCATTGTGGATGGGACCGGAGAAATGCGCCAACTCCACAATACCGTATATCTGGAAGGTTCGCATTGCGGATGCTCGTACATAGCTTTTGGAGGCTGTACGCGCTGCGAATTCGCCTATTGGCGGGAGATTTGGCTGCGTCGGCCGGCAGGCCAGTCCTGAGCTGGCCTTACAGTGGAGCATCGGAGCCAGACAAGAGATTCTACGTCAGCAGTTCTCGCAAGGCGGTGGAACGGATGAACGGATAAACAGCGATTCTGCCTGCTGCGCGAAAGTGGTTCGAGTCAGCGCGAAAGAGACGCGGGATACCATGCTCGACGCGGAAGCCGGTCGTCTTTGCCGTGCCGAGCGGTACGAACGGATCGAGGTGCAGAGGGATAAGCAAGCACTGGGAGCGCCTCACGATGGCAAGTCGGCGTAGATGCTGGAGGCCTCAAGTCTATGCACTGTCGCCGGCATAAAGTAAAGCACTCGATTCTATCTCGGTATGAATCGCTTGGCCGAAGCGAGCGAAACGTAATGAAGGCGACGCAAAAACATTGGGCTATACTCGGGGGGCCGAGGACCACCAGGTCTACGCCTCAACAAATGTGCGAAAAACTCTGGACTCTATCTTGGGCGAGAAGCAAATAACACATTCTTCAGCGAGAGGTCGAAAAGGCGGCGCCAATCGCGGCGTACCCCCTAAAGTTTATCTATAGGTGCTTGTTTGTATGTCCAGGCGGCTCTAAGGCCCACTATCGCATGAGCACAGCACTGTTCTCATTTGGATCCGCTAATGGTTTCATTGGGTCGAAGCATTGCGTTGAAACAAGAAACTCAACCCTTCCAGGACCATGCAGCCGATGCCCGCCAATTGTAACGGGCGAGGAATTTTCCATCATCACACCACTGAGATCCGCCGGTGTACTTGTAATCTCCCTGCTGTTCGAGCTACCGAGGAGGTTCTCTCTGCCCGTTCGCCCACCCCGCCTGTGAACAATGCTTCCCAAGAATATGAGGGAGACTCCAAAGGCCGCCAAGAAAAATGGCTCTGAGACATTACCAACTGTGATCTGAACTAGAAGCTCGTTGGACAGAAAACTGCCGAAAGGCGAGAGCATGGGTGTGCCTTTACACTACTTAGAATGTACCTGCAATTCGCGTTCCAGCGCCGTACACCAGCGCCAGCTCCCATCTTGCAATATATCCTTTTTTATCAATCAGATACGGTAACTAGATTCTTGAGAGAATAAGAGCTTTCTAGGGGGCATGCAAGTGGTGCAAAATCATTCCACTCTTAGCAACTCTGATTCCCGAAAAGTACATCAGAGGCTGCACACAACAGAACTACAATTTGGCACAACCAGGAATGGAAGACGCCTTCCTAATAATGGAAATCCCTTCATCGCAAGCCCCAAACTCAATCGGACTACACAAGCATCCCTCTCGTTATCCCTTATATGCCACTTATTATCAGTATCTTCGTCCCTTCGAGCTGAATGATCGGTTCGAAGAAGGTGGCACATGACTTGCCTGTAGGTGTTCTGATCGTTCTGATCACTGCTGCGAAAGAATCTGTTAGGTGGCCTTATTTCACGGACACTTTTTGTTGGCCAGCGGGGTTTTGAAGTTCGGTTCCCCCATGCACCCCTGAAGCCTTCCACCTAGTAGTAGGAACAGATAACAAAAAAGTGGTGTCCCAGAGATGATTGGGGTCAATACAAGACTCTCGAGCATGAGGAGATTTTGGAATTGACGATCTGAAAGTCGAAGGTGAATTTCGTTGAGTCATATCTTCCGCCTCTATTTCCCCAGTAGAACGATCCTACTTTTAACGGGTGAACTCGCGGCCATAATTGTCTCCTTTGCTTTGGCGGTACTAATTCGCTTTCAGACTGGGACACTGGTTATCTTTACCGCGTCCATTTGGAAGATTCTTGTTGTCGCAAGCCTTACGCTGCTTTGCGCATACTATCTGGAATTATATGACTTGCGGGGACTGAGCGGCTCCCATGAGATTTACTCTCGGATTCTTAAATTGATAGGAATTGTCGCCCTCTTTCTCGCTGTCTTTGGCTTCTTATTCCCAAGGATTTTGGTGGACCGAAACGTTTTTCTTCTAGCGCTCTTCCTTCTTACCCCTGCCTGGATGTTTTGGCGAAGTGCTTATGAACGACTGATCTACCATCCTGCGTTTAGACAAAGGGTCTACTTGATTGGGGAAGGTGAACTCGCGCAACGTGTCAGAGACACCCTCGAGTCAAGGCGTGAGCTAGGAATGGATATCGTAGGTTGGGCGAAATACACAAACGCAGAAAGTCCGCTGCGAGAGTCCCTTAACGAGATTTTGCGAGATCTGGCTGCAAAACGTGAGGTGGAGCAAGTGATCATCGCTCTATCAGACCGCAGGTCGCGAATGCCCGTTGACGAGCTTCTTGAACTACGGCTAAGCGGGGTGACGGTCGAGGAAGGAACGACACTTCTTGAAAGGATCTCTGGACAGATCGAGATCGACGAACTCCGCCCCAGTTGGCTGATTTTCGGAAACGGCTTTCGCCTGAGACCAAAACACTGGATCGCCCGCCGTGTCGTGTCAACAACCGCAGCCCTGGTTCTAACAATAGTTACGATCGTGTTCGTTCCCGTGATCGCCCTCCTGATTAAACTCACCTCGCACGGGCCAGTCCTTTACCGCCAGAAGAGGGTTGGATTGCAGGGCAGGATTTTCGAATGCTACAAGTTCCGCTCGATGCGAAGTGACGCCGAAGCGGACACTGGGCCTACTTGGGCAAGTGACGAAGACCCGCGTATCACAAAGATTGGTCGGTTCTTGCGGGCATCACGATTGGATGAGATCCCCCAGTTATGGAATGTGCTAAAAGGTGACATGGCATTTGTGGGCCCTCGACCGGAGCGACCCGAGTTTGTCGAACAACTCAAGAAGGCAATTCCGTACTACAACCTGCGCCATGCGACTCGTCCCGGTATCACTGGGTGGGCTCAGACCCTTTATAAATACGGGAATACAATTGAAGACGCGAAGGAGAAACTACGATACGACCTTTATTACATCAAAAATTGTTCTCCAGCATTTGACGCTTGGATCGTGTTCAACACGATCCGTACCGTTTTACTTGGTAAAGGGGCGAAATAAAGAATCGACTGCGGATACTCGGGATATTCCTTTCCGAATCCATTTCCCCTGACCCAAGTTCTGCTCCTCAGTTATCCGCGATTGCCATTTAATCGGGGACTGGCTCCAATTGCCCGATTGCAACTCTACTTGCAATCGACGCTGAATTCTTTGAAATTTACTCCGGCGGATCGCAGTTTAGTAGGATTCTCTTGGACACCGGACTGTGACCAAAATGAGTCACAGATCACGAGGAGGTGTGTGGGAGTAAAGAGAAAAAGCCGGCTTGCGAAGAACCGAAGAACCGAAGAACCGAAGAACCGAAGAACCGAAGAACCGAAGAACGACAACTATCAGGCCGAAATCGCCTTCCAGGAGCGGATTGTTCGCCGTCGTTCGAGCGCCAGCCGGAATGCAACGGTTGCTTCGAACGGTTCATTTACACGCCGAGAGAGCAGTTGCCGTAAGTGAAGGTGTTTCAGAACGTCGAAGAATTGTGTGCTGGCTGGCAGAATTTCTCAACTGCTACAACCAGCGCTGGGCCGTGCAGCGCTTGGGCTACCTCACGCCAGCCCAAGCTCGCCGCCAACTCCTTGCACTCGGGGCCGCTGCATGAATACACTGAGTTGAGTGTCCCCAAATTAGGCGCAAGACAAAGTTACTCCAGTGCACCGTTTCCAAGGTTTTTCGATGATGCCCTCAACGGTTCGACGATGTCTTGGGCATGGGTCTTGAAAGGCTCTACGTGATTCCGACCTTTCTTATTGCCACCACTTCCAATTGGGTGACAACAGCTCGTCTAGGTATTTCTTTGTCACATGCGGGCGGCCACGTTGAAGCAATCTGCCCTGCGGGTCAACTGATCCGGAAAACAAGCGCCCTGCGCAAAGCTTACCCCTACAATGCCCTTTCACCGATGCGCTCCTTCCGGGAAGCTATTTTGTCTGCACGGCCAGATCTAATTGTTTCTGCAGATGATTTATCGACGCAGCACCTCCTAGATCTTTATGCCCAGGAGCAGCAGGAGGAAAATGGAGACGTCACAATTTGTGAGTTGATTGAGCGTTCACTCGGTTCACCGAAGAGCTTTCCCTTTATGATGGCCCGAGCCTCCTTTATGAAGATTGCGCAAGAAGAAGGTATCCGGATTCCAAAAACAATGGTTATCCGGAATACGAATGATCTAAAGGCGTGGGTTTCCAAGATGGGTTTCCCGATAGTGCTGAAAGCGGACGGTAGTTCAAGCGGAGAGGGGACAAAAGTAGTCCGCACATTTCTTGAAGCGGAGCGCGCCCTCCGATCCTTAGAACGCCCCCTCCATCTCGTTCGTGTCGTTAAACGAGTGCTGGTCAATCAGGACCTGAGGTCCGTGCGGCCCAAGCTGCAGGGTCGACGGGCCGTGGTAAATGCGCAGAAATTCATAGCGGGCCGCGACGCCACAAGTCTCGTTGCTTGTTGGGAGGGTGTGGTCCTCGGTGGACTTCATTTTGAAGTCGTTAATAAACAATACACATATGGCCCAGCAAGCGTCATGCGACTGATCGAAAGTCCTGAAATGGAATCGGCTATTGTTAAGACGGTTAGACGGCTTATGCTTTCAGGATTGCACGGATTTGATTTCCTGCTCGAAGATCAAACTGAGTTGCCTTACATGATCGAATTTAACCCACGCTCTACGCAAGTGGGGCATCTAACGCTTGGGACGGGACGCGATCTGCCAGGAGCTTTGTATGCAGCGTTAACGAGAAAACGAGCGCGTGAAGCCCCGAAACTTACCGATAATCCGACCATCGCGCTGTTTCCACAAGAGTGGTTGAGGGATCCGGACAGCATTTTTTTGAAAACGGGTTTCCACGATATTCCTTGGGAGGAACCAGGGCTGATTCGAGCTTGCTTGCGCAATACCAAAAGAAGATGGCCCACCTGGCAGTCTGTAGAGAAATGGATCCGTATTTTCTCAACAAATCGCTGCTCGCTGCTCTGAGTTTTCGCCCGTCAAATCAAACGCCTCCCGAGAAAAACAACGCGACGACACGCTCATTAGCTCATTTCGCTGTTTACGCACTGGCCATGCATGCGGTGGATTCTCTGTGAAACTCTTGAACTTTCGTAGAAAGGTAACATTGTATTGAGTCCGCAGTTGAGGGCAGCTGGTTTTTTGGTTCCGCGCAGGAATCTGCCCCAGGGGTCACACAAATCCGGCCAATGAGGGTCACCTCAAAACCGGCCAACGCTAGTCCGGGACATTGACTCCGAGATGGGAGCCTTAGTAGGTGCCCTCGGCATGAGCAATGTCTCGGCTTAGTCCGCCAACCAAGGCCAAGAGCAAACCCAAAACATCTAGCCAGACGGAATTCATTAAAAACAAGTCCCCACAATGTCCAACTCTTGATCCTTGGGGGCGACTCAACCGGCACAAACCGGGCAGTAAATAATAGGCCCGTTGTACGGTAACTCTGGAAAGCACGGTAAGGATTTCTTGCGTCGGTATTCCACAAATTCGGCCCGATGGCCCTGGCCACATTTGATCCGTGTAGCGCCAGAGCCTCCTCGTCTGAGTTCAGCAATTTCTCCAGCAGCACTCCACCGATCTGATGCATCGAGGAGCGCAGGGCAAGTTCCAGGGGCTCCAAATCCAAATGCCTCATCCCGTCCTGATCTCTCAAGGCCCGCGCTAGAAAGCCTTCGATTTCCTGTTCGATCTCCTTTCGAAACGTCGCCATGAGTTTTTTTACAGCCGGTTCTTCTACCGACCTGTACTCACAAATCTCCTCGTTGATTTCGATGAGTCGTTCACTTAACTGACGAAAGCGGTGGAAGGGCTGGACCTCCCGTCTTACCTTCTCGAGTCTTGGTCTTTCCTGCCAGCTTGCAGGTGAGGGCGAGGAGGTCCCGTGACCTGGATGGCCGCGTCTCTTACAACAGCAGGGAGATTTGCCGCAGCGCAGGTACTGTTCTACGATGCTGCCACGCCGCATACCCCCAACTCTTTTGCATCTGCCTGAGAACTTCCGCACGCTGTCGCTCGAGTACTTCCAGAGAGTCAGTCATGAGAACATCCTCCCAGCGTATTACTACTCTAGGATTCTATGACTGGGGTAACTTTTTCGTAATCGCTTCCAAAGAAGTCGCACGCCCCAGTTCATCTAGGCAGTCACCTTTTCAGTGGCTCATACCAGTCGTGTCTGGGATAATCCTGTGAGGGTGAAGTCTTTGGAATTCATAAGGACTGACCTCCGGGAGGCTGCGACATAGCGAGATGCCAGATTTGCTGTCCAATCGGGACATTGCGTAATACGGCGCGAAAAACATTCGTTGCTTCATATTTGCCGCCGGTCCATGCCCTACAACGAGAATAACATTCTGATCTGTCGAGAGGTGGCTCATCGTGCGTCTGAAGATTTTGTCCTCATTATTGTATCAGCGCACCAGTGAAAACGAATGGGTCGTGCATTCAGGACTTCTTCTGTTAATCCTTGTGGGATTCGCGCAAGCCCTCATCGGCCAACGCGTGAAAGCGGTAAAGGTCCTTTCTCAAGTGCACAGGACGAGTCGGTCGCAATGGATGAGGCAACTCGTCGAAACCTACATCCGTGCGAACCGTGATGCCGTGCACGCGGACCTTTTGCCCTCGGTCAGTCCGAATATCACGACCCTCTTTGGCAATCGCCTCATGGTGCTCAAAGCGCCTGCACCCGAAGGTGAAAAGGGCGTGCTGCTCGTAATGTTCACCGAAATGATTCGGCTACTTCATTCCTCGATGAACTTGCCGCAGCTTCTGCAAGACTACACGCTCGTTTTCGAGCCTTCGTGGTCCGGTTACTGCCATCCAGAGTTTCTCCAATTCACGCACTTTAGCGAAGAGATCTTCGTCCTCGCGGCGGAAGAGAATGACTTTGCTTTCCTGCAACGCCTTGGCTCGAACCTTATACCGGTTGATTTGGGTCCTTGTGACTGGGTCGATCCACGTGTGGCTGCGCCTTACTTGCCGAATTCGAAGGAGTTCGACATTGTGATGAACTCAAACTGGGCAGCTTGGAAGCGGCATTATGTCTTGTTTCGCATGCTCGCAAGGGCAAAACAAAGGTACAAAGTGGTGTTGATCGGTGTGAAATGGGCAGGCAAGACTGCCGGCGACATCGAGACGCTAGCGGACTTCTATGGCGTTCGTGGGCAAATTACGATTCTGGAGCGACTGTCGTACGAGAAGGTAATGGATGTCAACTGCAGATCCAAAGTATCCATTCTCCTCAGTTTAAAGGAAGGAAGCAATCGCGCGATCGCGGAGAGCGTGTTCTGCAATGTGCCAGTCGTAGTGCTCTCGAGCCACGTCGGTGGCATCAGGAAGAACATCGTTCCACAAACAGGCGTGCTGACTGACGAGCGGCATCTGGAATCTGCCATTGGTGGGCTGCTTTGCAGCAGTCTCCGTCCGAGAGAATGGGCGATGAAGAACATCTCGTGCTTTATATCGTCGGATAAATTGAATGCCCGATTACGTGAGCACGCCTTGAGAAAAGGGAGACCTTGGACCAAGGAGATAGCCGGCCGTTCAAACAGCCCTGAGTCGAAATACATATGTGATGCCGATGCCGAACACCTCCGTCCGTGGAACCAAGGGTTGGCAAATTACCTCAGAAGGGTGTAACAAGCATTATGGCACGTTGTTTGTTGTGTGCTTGCGAATAAACACGTTGCTCGGGTGCTTCTGTGACCCGATCGGCAGTTACGCTGCCGCTACGGTTTGTGGCTCAACGCGGACGGCTTCGTAACAGCCGTTTAGGAAGCACTTCAATGCATGCAACTTTCCTGCGCGAGTTGCTGCGGCAGCTAGGCGGTCCAATCACTTTGCTGCTGGACAATTCCACCACCGACCAGGGGACGGCTCTGGAAGCTCATGCATCAACACCCGCGTCTCTCCCTTCGATCACTTACCGAGTAGCCAGGCGGTCCGGCGGCAACCCAGCCCTTTAAGAACTGTCGTGAAAGTCTTCAACCACACACTCAAGCTCAAGCCCCGCGTGCGGCCTCTTTAGGGGAGGATGCAGTTTCGAAACAGGAATATGTTGGTGCTGAGCCCTGTACTCCGGGTGAGGCAGAACGCGATTCTCGGCACTTATTCGAACTACCCATTACACGGGGGACGCGGCACTGAAGGTGCCGTCCCGTGGTCCGAATAACTTTGGTATTGCACACAAGGTGCCCGCTTTGTTCCCTCCAGAGAAAACGAAGAGTTGAACTACCCCGTAACGTGTCCAGCATGTGAGAACCTTTCCTGAGCCCATTAAGGCGTATTTATATTTACTGACCGGACTTTGGTACAGGATCTGGGGCTGTACCCACCATGGGCCCAAAATGCTCCCATTGACCAGTAGGCCTTGCGTTCTAGTACCAGCTATTCTCAACCTGTGGCGAATTGAGGGGAACAATGAAGATCTTCCTCACAGGTCCCGGGCTCCGCGACAAGAAGAACACGCTCGAAGCTGTCCTGTTCTTGTCTCTACTCATCGTCGCTATTTTTTGGTCTTCTGGTTGCGCAGGTGTCGTGACTGCAGGCAACGCGCCTCAACAGAAGCAGGCCCTGCTCGTGATCTCATTCGCATTGCCCGGCGGAGCCGCCCAAACGGCGTATTCAACCACTTTGGCGGCGACCGGCGGCACAGCTCCTTATAGCTGGTCGGTTATAAAGGGTAGCTTGCCTGTCGGACTGACCATCTCGGGTTCCGGTCTGATCTCTGGGACACCGACACAAGCTGGCACCTCTGCTTTTACCGTGCAAGTGAAAGATTCCGGCTCACCAGCAGCAACCGCTACCGCAAATCTTAGTATCGATGTGGCAGCGGCAGCGCAATCACCATCGATTTCCACGACGTCACTACCTGGTGGCACCACAGGCACAGCGTACTCGGCAACGCTGCAGGCCAGCGGTGGTACTGCGCCTTACAATTGGACTGTCAGTACGGGAACTCTGCCCGCCGGCCTAACTCTTGTCGCGGCGACAGGGGCGATCGCAGGAACTCCCACAGCCTCAGGATCCGCATCATTCACGGTGCAGGTGACCGACGCAACAAACAACACGGGAACCAAGGCGTTGAGCATCGCGGTAGGAGCGGCAGCACAGTCACCTTCCGTCACCACGACATCACTTCCGGGCGGCACGACAGGCACCACGTACTCGATAGCGGTGCAGGCGAGCGGTGGAACGACACCATACAACTGGAGCGTGAGCGCGGGAACGTTGCCAGCAGGATTGAGCCTGGCGGCATCCACGGGAGTGATCTCGGGGACGCCGACCACCGCGGGGACCGCATCGTTCACGGTGCAGGTGACCGACGCAGCGAATAACACGGGGACCAAGGCATTGAGTATCGCGGTGGCAGCGGCAGCACAGCCACCCTTGGTCACAACAACATCGCTGTCCGGTGGGACGACAGGCACGACGTACTCGTCAGCGCTGCAGGCGAGCGGTGGAACGACGCCATAC
>Ga0210406_10003950_pt1 | contig 16083 bp, 15 predicted proteins | sample IncBWC30MmetaG_FD_155454 | JGI IMG/M metagenome (GOLD analysis project Ga0210406, IMG submission 155454) | Forest soil microbial communities from Barre Woods Harvard Forest LTER site, Petersham, Massachusetts, United States - Inc-BW-C-30-M | ecosystem: Environmental > Terrestrial > Soil >... | reverse complement strand
TGCGGATGTCGAACGACATTAAGGTGGTGTTCGACACGATTGGAAAACTGGCCGGGCTGACAGTGATTTATGACCCGGACCTGCAGGCACGGCGAATCTCGGTGGATTTGAGCAACGTGACACTGGAGCAGGCGCTGGACATTGTCTCGCTGCAGAGCAAGGGCTTCTGGAAGCCGGTGACGGAAAACATCATCATGATCGTGCCGGACAACACGCAGAAGCGACGGGATTATGAAGAGCAGGTGGTGCGGACGTTTTATCTGAGCAACGTGGCCATTGCACAAGACCTGACGGAAATCACCACCGGGCTGCGGCAGTTGCTGGACCTGAAACGCATCCAGCAGGTGAACGCGCAGAACGCCATCATCATCCGCGATACGCCGGACAAGATCGCGCTGGCGGAAAAAATCATCCGCGACATTGATAAGGCCAAGCCCGAAGTGATTATTCAGATGGAAGTGCTGCAGGCGCGCACGGACAGACTGCGGAACCTCGGAATACTGCCGGGACAGAGCGCATCGATCGCCATCAATCCGAATACCACGACCACGACCTCTGGTTCGACCACGACCTCGAACTCCAGCCCTGGAACTGTCACGCTGAGCCAACTCACCCACCTCAACCAGAATGATGTGGTACTGACACTGCCGGGTGCTACCGCCAATTTCGTGCTGACGGACAATACGACCAAGATTATCGATAACCCCGAAATCCGAGCTATTGATGGACAGCCGGCGAAACTTCGCGTTGGGGACCGCGTGCCCGTCGCCACTGGAAGCTTCCAAGCAGGCGTGGGCGTGGGTTCCACGGCCGGCGCGGGCTTCGTGAATCCCCTTGTGAATACGCAATTCCAATATATCGACGTCGGTGTGAACGTCGACATCACGCCGCACGTGCACGCGAACCGTGACATCAGCTTGAAGGTCTCGGTGGAAGTGTCTTCGGTGACCGGCCAGTCTACGATTGGCGGCATTCAGCAGCCCATCATCAGCCAGCGCAAGATCGAGCACGAGATTCGCCTTAAAGAAGGCGAGGTAAGTATTCTGGGCGGATTATTTGAACGCACTGACTCCAAACAGCTCAACGGGTGGCCGGGATTGGCGAACATTCCCATCATGCGCTACCTGTTCTCGACCGATAATGTGGATCATCAAGAGAATGAGAACCTGATCGTGCTGATTCCGCGGATCGTGCGCATGCCCGATTGGACGAAGGCGAATCTTCGGGCGATTTATTCCGGTACGGAAACGTATCCGGGCGTGAAACGCGAGATGGACATCAAGACACCCACGGCGAATCCGAATCCCGCCGCACCGCCGGTAGCGCCGCCTCAACAGAATCCGGTTGCACCGGGAGCGATTGCTCCGGCAACACAGCCAGGGCCGACGAATACGCCGGCCGTGCCGCAGGCGCAGACGAGCGGACCTCGTATCCATTTTGAGCCCGCGACGTTGAACCTGGCTCCTGGCCAGACCGCAACGATCGGCGTGGTGGTGGAAAATGTGAACGACCTCTTTTCCGTTCCCATGCTGCTGCAGTACAACCAGGCCATCATCAGCATTGAGGAAGTACGCCATGGAGGTTTCCTCTCCGGCGGAACGCAGGAGATTGCGCTGGTGCAGCGCGTGGACAAGGAACACGGGCAGGCCATCATTTCGGCCACGCGCCAGCCGAATACGCCCGGCGTGAACGGAACCGGCACATTGCTTGGCGTGGTGGTGAAGGCGCTCGCGCCGGGAATCACCAATCTTTCGATAGTTCAGGTGAACGCGAAGGATTCCCAGCAGCGGCCTATCCCGTTGGTGACTAGCGAAGCAACGCTCCGCGTGCAGTAAACGCGGCGTCTAACGGAGGTTGACGCAATTCCCATGGACCGCAAGGCGATAAATTCGGCGCAGGCCGGCATGACGCTGCTGGAACTGATTATTGCGTGCACTATTCTTCTGATCCTGTCGTCGATGGCTTTGCCGATCGCAAAATTCACGGTGATTCGCGAGCGCGAAAAGGAATTGCGGCTGGACCTGCGGGAAATGCGGCAAGCGATTGACAAATATAAGGACCTCGCGGACCAGATGAAGATCCGTGTGGAGCTTGGCAGCGAGGGGTATCCGCCGGATCTGGATACATTGGTGAAAGGCGTGGCCTTGGGCGGATCTGGCGCAGTGGGGAAAAACATGCGTTTTCTGCGGCGGGTGCCCAGGGATCCCATGACGGGGCGCGAGGAATGGGGCTTGCGCTCGGTTCAGGACGATCCGGATTCGACGAGTTGGGGCGGAAAAAACGTGTTCGACGTATACTCAAAATCCACGGGCACGGCGTTGGATGGCACGAAATACTCGGACTGGTAGATTGGTGAACCCAGGTGATGGAATGACAGGATTTTTCAACGCGAAAGGCGACAGGCGGACCACGAAGCTGACCGGCCGCCGCGCACGCGGATTCACGCTGATCGAATTGATGATCGTGATGATGATCATCTCGATTCTGATCGGCATGGCCGCAATCGTTTACGACAGGACGATCAAGCGCGCCAGGGAAGCCGTGTTGAAACAAGACCTGCAGACCCTGCGTCAGGCCATTGATCACTACACCCTGGACAAGCAACAGGCGCCGCAATCGCTTGACGATCTGGTGGAAGCGCACTACATGCGGGAGGTCCCGATCGATCCGGTGTGCCGTCAAAAAGATTGGGTCGTGCATATCGGGGATACGGTGCTGAGCCCCGATCAAACCAGCACGGGCGTTGACGACGTGCATTCAGGCTGCGAGCAGACGGCGATGGACGGAACTTCCTACACGACGTGGTAATTGCAGCCTCGAGAACGAAAGAGGTTTGAACGCGCGGCGCCCAGCTCGGCCGCAAATTTGACGGAATTTCGCTGCTCCGCTATAGTGGTTGTGCGGGGTGGAGCAGCCTGGTAGCTCGTCGGGCTCATAACCCGAAGGTCGTCAGTTCAAATCTGACCCCCGCAACCAATTGGATTGAAACTAAAGGGCTTGTTGGATGCTCCCAACAGGCCCTTCTTCTTTTTGGGAAAGATTTGGGAATGAAATCACTTTTCCCGCATCAATCTCAGGCCATCCAGTGCCGAAAAGTTCACCAAGTTTTTCCGCTGCGTTCCGTTCATCATCGGTGAAAGTGTGCGTGTAATTGTCTGTCACACTGCTGCCGCTGTGACCTAAACGCTGCTTGCGAATCTGCTGGGGGATGCCCAGGGAGTCCATTGCCGTGGCATTTGTGTGGCGAAAAGAGTGCAGACCCAGAGATGCCGCACGCTTCTCGCTCCGCGTTGCCTGTTCAATGGTTCTGTCTTTTCCAACAAATTTCGCTAGAAGCTTGATGTCAATCTTCGGAATTGCCAAACGCTCAAGCAGCGTGTTCAGCTTGCGCTCAAGCACGTTGCTGGCGTCCCACGGATTGCCGGAAGAAGTCTGGAATAGGTGTACGCCGGAATGAACGCTATTCCCCTCGCGTGAAGATCGCGCTCATGGTCCCACCGATGAATGTGAGTAGTTCCCTTCTCGATCAACACAATTTCACCTTGCCCGAGGTGTTGTGCATGGGTAGTTCGTGTCCCAGCACAAGCTGTTTTGTGCCCAACACGAGGGGCTGGGAGCAATCGTGTTTCGGGTTGACCTTCCGCATGAATCCTCCGGGGGATTTCGCGCCACGTCCGCTGCTCGCAGACTCGGACGTGGTTGGGGAGCTGATTGTGCTGTTCGAGTCTGAGAGACACAAACCGCTACGAGCGTTATAGCCATTCTCGGAAGTATTGTCGTGTCTAAATTTGAGTTCACGCGGAGCAGCGCATCTCCATTCGTGGCTGGCACGACCGGATGGTTACACTCCGACACTTCATCCTAGCCCTGCCGGACGTCTGATTGCCTGGCAACGGTAGTTAACTCACCAACCTTGATGTCAGGCCCGGGGCTATGGAGATGGAGATGATTCTCGGATGAGGACAACGTCGGAATCGGTATGGCCACGGAGGATGCCGAGGTTTCTGCCATCTGGCGACCAACGGAAGTTCAGAATCTGCTCAGAATCAAAAGATGTAATTTGGCGGCCGCGCGATCCATCGAGCGGCTGCACCCAGAGATTGTCTACGCCATTTTCGCGGATCGGGTAAGCCACCGCCTTCCCATCCGAGGTGAAGCTCAAGACTCCGTTCGAAATCCGTTCATCTGTTTCGAGCAGACGAGGCTGCGAAGGAGCCGAGGACAGTTCCAAGAGCGCGATCTTATATTGAGGGTATGGATCTTCCAGGGTGGGCATAGTGGCCAGAACATATGCCAGAAGCTTGCCATCGGGAGAGGGGCTAAGCGCAAAACCTGTGGGAAACGTTCGGGGAACAGCGCTCCCGGGGAACATTTCTGGTTTTCCGGAGCCATCCAGAGGAACGCGCCAAAGTTGCTGCAACGCGAGATCCCAATAATATATCCACTTCTCGTCTATCGAACACATCGGACTTCGATCATTCTTTCCGCTAGTCAACTCCACGAGATTTGTCCCGTCCATGTTCGCGCGCCAGATGTTCGTTGAGTTTGTGCCACCGTGGAACGCCCAAGAAAACACCAGATAATGAGTTCTACAGGCTGCCAATTCAACAATCGCGGCGTTCGAATCGGCGACCAATTGCGTCGGAACACTGCGGTCGATTCCGACTCGGAGCAGACGAGAGGAATCGCTGAAAGCCAGGTTCCCATCCGGGAACCAATCAAACCAATAAACATACTGGCCCTGTGGCAGCAATGGATTCGCCTGGGCCGACGGGCTGCCAACGCCGGGAAGGACGTAGAGATTCTGAGAGATCTTGGTTTGTACGGTGGCCAGAGTCTTGCCATCAGAGGAGAGTGTCAGGGTTGCATAACTATTGGTGTCGCGAGTGATAGCCTGAAGCTGATCGGTCCCCTCCGGAACAAATCCAATCTGCGATCGCTGATAATAATCCGGGCCCTTTTGCGAATATAAAGCCAGGATCCCGCGTCCGCTCGGCAGCCATTTGAATTCGTGAATGAGCTTTTCATCAAATGTGGCAAGCCTGTTTGTTTTGCTGCTCTTGATTTCGAGCAGGTCGATTCCCCCCAGAGCCATGCCGGGCTCATGCAATCTGTACGCGAGCTCATTCCCCTTCGGGGACCAGGCGACGAAGGAGGGGGTATCAGAGGCAGGCGCCGCAATCTGCAAGATTTTTTCGTCGTCTCCGCTCAGATTGGCCGCGATCAAGCGGTACTTGCCTGTCTCCGGATCATTCGCCCGGGCGAAGGCGATGCGCCGCCCATCAGGAGAAAATGTGATGTCGCTATTGATACCCCGAATCACTGTTTGAGGAGTGCCCCCCAGAACGGGCACACGGTATAGATCGAAGTTGGTGTAGGTCGAGTCCACGGCTTTAATGAAATAAGCATAGTTTCCGTCTGGAGAAAACGTGACGCTCTTGTAGGATGACGGGGATGGTGCGATCACTTGCGTGTCGCTATTAGTCGGAAGATTGCGGAGCCACAGGCTTTGGAGTCCTTTAGTATTGACTACAGTCAGCAAGTATCTGCCATCTGGCGAAATGGCAGTGAGCGCCGCCTTTCCCGAGTTGGTGATCTGGGTGATGGAGAATCGTTCAAAATGCGTGGGGCTTGTGCGGTGCAACAGGGAGTACACGCCGAATGCAGCTGCAGCCAATACGACTAGTCCTACAGTAGCAATTCCAGTGGCCCTCCACTTGTGCTCCTTCACTGCCGTGACTACCGCGGAACTGCCAGACCTCTGAGGAGAGGAAGGCAACGGCAAAGACACGGGAACCACGGCGGAGGATCCCATGCCCGGCTGCGGGGTGCGACTTGAATCGGTCTCGCGCTTCAGCCGCAGGAGATCCGCACGCATCTCCGCGGCGACCTGGTAGCGCATGTCGCGGTCTTTCTCCAGCGCCTTGCAAATGATTTCTTCCAATTTTGGCGGCAGGTCGGGATTGAGCCGCAGCGCGCGTAAAGCAGGCCGGTTCAGAATGGCGTCAAATATAACCGCCGAGGTATCACCCCGAAAGGGCAGAGCCCCTGTAGCCATCTCGTACAGCACCGCTCCGAACGAGAAGAGATCTGTACGAGCATCAAGCTGCTTGCCCTTGGCCTGCTCCGGCGACATATACGCCACGGTGCCCAGAGCCATACCTGGACCTGTGAGGAGATCCCCACTTGAAGCCGCCGTGGCTTCAAATCCAAGACCAGCCGGTTGCGCGATCTTGCTGCCAAGCGGCGTCAGTTTCGCGAGCCCGAAGTCGAGAATTTTGGCGTGACCCCGTTTCGTGACAAAGATGTTGGCAGGCTTGATATCACGGTGCACGATGCCCTCGTGGTGGGCGGCATCGAGCGCATCGGCAATCTCAATAGCCAGCGTAACGAGTCGTTCGTTGTCCATCGGGCAGCCATTAATGACATGCTTCAGGGTCATACCGTCCAGATACTCCATGGCGATGAAACTCTGGGCGTCCTGTTCTCCGATATCGTGGACCGTGCAGATGTTGGGATGATTTAAAGCGGATGCCGCTTGTGCTTCGCGTTCGAAGCGGGCCAAGGCCTGAGGATCGCGACAAAGTTCCGGAGGTAGAAATTTGAGTGCAACAAAGCGGTGGAGCCGTGTGTCCTCCGCTTTATATACGACACCCATCCCGCCACCACCGAGTATCTCGATGACTTTGTAGTGCGAGAAGGTCTTGCCGATCATTTGGGGTGTAATCTTAAGGCTGCCTCCTGAGGAAGTCAACGGTAGCGCCATCGAAGGGGACACCCTGAGAGCTGGATTTCGGTTGAAGCTCCCGGGAAGATGCTGTAGCTTTACGCACCATATTGCACCTCAAAATTGAGTAGACCCAAAAATTCCCGATGTTGCCAGTCGAGCGAAGGTGTTCGCTATGACAGTGGACAAATAAGGCGCAAGTCGCGACGTTCAGTTCTATGCGGCCACGGTCTAGTCCCTGGGCGGCGCGCTAGCAGCCGCTTCTGGATGGCGAGAACCTGCTGACTATTGCGACTGCCTGGCGTTTAAGGAGGCAGACATGAAGAACTCCACTCTCTCGCGAATCAAAGCCCTGTTCGTGCTGATTGACAAGGGCCTGGTACACGGAACGCTGATGTCGCCCTTACACCTCAGGAGGTTCCTGACCAGTTCCATTCTTCCTGCACAGCAGACCAATACTTCTTTCAGTATCAATCCGCAGACGGAGCAATTGATCCTGCAGCGCATGGAACAGCCGGAGGCAAAAGTCCAGTATGTCAGTGCTTCCCAGACCGAGCCGGTGTATTCCGATCTCGGCTTATCTCATGGCCCTTTGGTGGGCTCGCGATACGACCTGACCGAGTTTGTGGTTTTGAAACTGCAATGCGACTATACTGCATTGCGGCGCGATCAGGCGATCTACGCGCTGCCCTTCCAGGCCAGTTTCACATTCTAAAGGTGTGCAACGATGCCTCGCGTGAACCTTGGTTTATTGACGTTGGCCACAGGCATCCTGCTGTCCCAGATGCTTCCGGTTGGGACCAGCAAACCTCTCGCAGTCGAGCCACAAGGCCACGAGGCGACCAATGTAGGTGTCGGTCATTTTCATTCAGCGATGGGCTATTACAATACCGCCTATCATCACAACACCTGGCTTCAAACAACTACCGGCCACCCCTTCCTATTTCAAGTTGAGGACCAGGGCAGAATTCTGCCAATCCACAACGTCGGTTTCACGGCATCCGGGCGAATTCCTTCAGGAGCTGTTGGCCTGCACTACGCCGCCGGCAACTGGCGTACTTGGAGCTCACCCCTGAACGAGTCGGTGCGAAGCGCCCTTGATACTAATAACCGCAAGGCCGTAAATTTCGCGGTCATTGCACGGCCGGACGCGTTCCGGGGATCGCAGGCGGGCCCCTCAACCTACCGGGACCTTGCGGATAGTCTGGGAATTGTGGTGAACCGATCGAACCCGGTCGAGAACCTGTCCTTCGCGGAGCTACGCAAAATCTTTCTAGGAGAGCAAAGCCATTGGTCAAATGGGCGTCGTATCACGGTGGTAATGCTCGAGCCTGGCAAACAGGAACGCCAAGCTGTACTCACTCAAATCTACCGGATGGATGACAAAGAATTCGATAAACACTTTTCGCAGGGGATGTCCTCTGGAGAAATCCACGCGACGCCGAAGACTCTGGCAACCTCCACGGAAGTGCTCAAGTTCGTGTTCAACGTGCCCGGCGCCATCGGCTACGTGCGTGTCACAGAAGCGGATGATTCCGTGAAGGTCGTTCACGTAGACAGTCATCTCCCCGGCGATAAGGACTACAGCATTCGGTTACACCCGAAGTCCGGCAAACAGTAGTGTTGAGCAAAATAAAACACAAGGTGGCGCAAAGGCAAGCACGTCATTCTGATTGGGGCTAAACTCACGCGCGACCCATTACCGATGGCGCGAAATATTAATACGGCTTCGCTTTAAAAACGAAGTCGACGGTCTTGGTGTCATTTCCTGTGATGGTCACTTCCTGTGCCTGTTCGCCATACGATTCATGCCATGCGGTCACCGTGTACTTTCCCGGCGGCAGGTTCGAAAGGCTGAAGCTGCCATCCCCGCCGGAAACGGCGTAATGCGAATTCTTTAGCACCGCGAACGAGCTGTGCATCCAAGGATGGATGTTACACTTCACGGGGATGAACTCCGGCTTGTCGAATTTTTCAGAAAATGGCGGATTCCCTGGCAGTTGCGACTTATTCCATTCGTGATTGATCTTGGCCAGTGGATGAATGTTGTGAGAATTAGAATCGGCGTTTACGACCTTAAGTTCCTGGTTGACGACCATCGGAACGACGTGCGGCAAATACTGGCACCCTTTCTGAGTGATGGTGACCGCCTGGGTCGGAGGCGTTGAATCATCGGGAGCGCCGGCCGAAATATAAACAACCACGTTTTGCAGGGCGTTCCCCGGACCCACAACGACGGTTTCCGTTGTGATCGGAGTCGGGTGTTGCTGGGCGCAGCCGGGCTCCTTCGACATATCAATCAGTTTCTGTTTTGCCGGGGTGCCCTCATAAATCACTTTACCGCTGATGGTGCCGCCGCTCGGCCCCGCGAAAGCAATCGTCGAAGCAGCGAGCGCGGCCAGCCCTGCGACGTAGCCTCGCTTCGTTCGCATGATCTTTGCTCCCTCCTAACGCTCATCACCTCAAAGCTAATACTATTGTCTAGTTACGGAAACCGTCGGGGTGCCGGAGATTTTCCCAGACGCGACTTGCTCCGCGCCGTCATTCGTCGATTCCCACAAAGCTAATTCTGGGCTCTTTTCGGTCACTTGCAACGCGCGCAGGAAGTGCACAAAGTTCCAAGCATGTTCGAGCTCGACACCGTAATGTACGTTGCCCGAGGCGGGGCGTGTGACGAGGAACCATTCAACGGTTGAGGCACGAAGGAACTTCAGCCGTGTACGAGATGCCTCGGCGCCGGCAGAATTGCCGAGCTTCTCTTGCGCGAGTATGAACTGGCGGAGGACGAGCGGGTTATGCAGGTCGGTAGCGAGCTCGTCCGCGGCGTTGGCCACATCGCCCTGGGCAAAAAGCGCATAGCCATGGGCGGATTCGTAAGTATTCTCGATAGCCAGGTCGCGAGTATGCGCGGCGAGCTCTTCGAGCTGATGGACGGCTTGGTCGGCCGCATCGGACTCACTGGAAGAGGCATATGCGCGGGCGCGCTCTCGCCAGACGGCGCCGAGTGAACCGTTGCGGTCGGCGTCCGTCATTCCGACGACAGGAGTCTGAAGAAATGATTCAAGAGATTTGAGTTGAGCTAGCTCGTCGATGGCATTTGTGGCGAGCAGGGCCCGTGCAAAGCCGATTTCAAATTGCGCGTAGGGTTCCTTCTCAGCGCGAGCCTTTTCAGCGAGTTCTCCGAGGAGATTGCGACCCTCTACCGGGTGGCCCTCCCAGAAAAAGACGAGCGCCTTCTGGTATTCGGCGTGGAGGCGATCGCGCGGGGATTCGGCCATGGAGATCGCTCTGTCATATTGATCGCGCGCGTTGGAGTAGTCGCCCAGTAGAGTCAAGGTATCGGCGAGTCCCACTCGCGCGGCGATGAAAGTCGGATCCAATTGTAGAGCCCCGCCATAGTGCTCGACCGAGCCCTGATCGTCACCGGCGTCGCGGAGGATTTCGGCGAGCGATTTTTCGGGATTCGGTTGACCCGGCTGGAGCTCAGCGTAGCGCTGTAGGGCGGCGATGGCCTTGGCGGGATCAGGATTGCCGGTTTCGAGGTAGGCGTAGCCGAGCAAATTGAGGGTCGGCCCAAAATTCGGATCAACTCGTAGTGTGGTCTCCATCAATTGCCGTGCGCGGTCGTAATCCTGCTGGGAGTAAAGCCATTCGGAAGTCAGGTAAAGGACATGCTTATCCCCTGGATAGCGCTTAAGAAGGTTGTTCATAGTCAAGATCGCGGGGAGGAGATCACCCTCCTCAACGCTGATCATCCAGTGGACCAGGAGCTGCTCGTCTGGAGTGGCGCGAGAGAGAAAAGACTTGGCGTGAGCGAGTGCAGTTGCATCCGGCGTGCCGTGACGTCCGGCGAAAGACAAGAAAGCGTAGGCAAGCGCAAATTGCGGGTCTTTCTCCGTTGCGTGTTGGGCATGAACAATTGCGTCATCAAGGAGTCCGCTTTCATACTTGTCGATGGCAAGTTCGAGGTACTTCTGGGCCTCTTTCGAGTGAGTGGAAACGGGGATGGAGTTGAAGAGCTTCTGGGAATGGGCCGCGGCTTTCGGGGAGCCGGCCGAGGACTCTCGGGGCAGTGGCGTCTGAGCATGCGTGCCAACTTGCGCTGCAATCAAGGGAGGGAAAAGAATAAATAGACAGCTCGCCAAAAGGCAATTCATGGCAATCAACTCCCAGCTGGAATTTCTGATTTCAACTTTATCTTCGTCTTTGCGCAAACCATATGCCCGTAACCCTCTGGTGTCAAGCTCGGATCACCGTTGTCACAGTTAGGTGGCAAGCGAGGCTCGTTGGGGAGTTCCGCGGTTGATTTGGCCTGCTTTTCGCTTCCAACCTGCCTCGCCACTCCACTAACACTTCTCTTCACTGGATGACTTCTGAGCGCTCGATTCGCTGCCTGTGCCGGTTCACTAACCTTTCGTCTGATGGGATGTTCAGTCGTACAAATCGTGGCGATAGCTGCAGGGGAAAGCCGCGTCTTTTTCGCCAATATTCTTGGCATCTTCGATGTGCGCAACTTGTCCCCGTTTATTTCCAGTACCGTCGCGTCTCCGCGTCTCAATGAGAGATTCCTGGGGTTTCGGAACCGACGAGCAGATTTATTAGTTAAATCAGCGTATTCAAGGAATATTTTCTTCAATCCCCCAGTTAGGTACTGGTGAGAGGCCATGACTTGGCTTTCGTCACCGTCTCCAAGCATCCTCCTGCAAAAACGCCATAGGAGAAAATCCTCAATGTTTAACCGTTATATACAACTAGCACTTTTGGGCGCGGGTCTTTTGGTACAGGCCGGTGGCACATACAGCGCATCGGCAAAAGCCAAGCATCGCACTCCGCAAGACTCTTCCTCTCCGCAGGTCAACCCCGTTGTCCAGTGGAATAGAGCTCTGCTTGCGATTGTCCGGACGCCTGGAGCGCAATCCGCAACGGTCCACCCTACCCACAGCTTTGCAATTATGCACGCGGCGATTTATGACGCGGTCAATGCGATCGACAGGACACATCGGCCATACCTGGTCCGCCTTTCCGATGTGCCACAAGATGCTTCCCAAGAGGCAGCGGCTGCGGCCGCGGCGCACGAAGTTCTGGTGGCGCTGTATCCGGCATTCAAGGCAGCGCTTGATACGCAACTCCAGCAATCCCTGGCGCAAATTCCGGATGGCAAGGACAAGGCGCAAGGTATTGCCATTGGGCAGAATGTCGCGGATCGTATTCTGGCCGCACGAAGCAACGACGGCTCGAATGCCCAGCCGATTCACTATGTGTTTGGGACTGCCCCGGGAGACTATCAATCGACACCCCCGAATTTTCCGCCCCAACCGCAATTCACGCATTGGTCACATGTGACGCCGTTCGCGCTGGAGCGCGCGAATCAGTTTCGCCCCGGTCCTCCCCCGGCGCTGACGAGCGATGCGTACAGCGATGCTTTCAATCAGATCAAGTCGGTTGGAATCGCCAACAGCACGACCGCCACGGCCGACGAGGCGCTGACGGGACGTTTTTGGAATGGCGCCATTCAAAACTATTGGAACGAGATCGCGCAAACGCTGTCGCTGGCGCACGGCTTGACAACTGCGCAAAATGCCCGGTTGTTTGCCCTGCTTAATCTTAGTTTCGCCGACGACGTGATCGCCTTTTACGACGCCAAATACACCTACAATTTCTGGCGGCCAGTGACCGCCATTCGGGCTGCTGATCCCGGAATCAATCCTGAGACCGCCCCTGACCCGAATTGGCTGCCGGAAGTCGGAAAGACAGCGCCGGACCCGTCCTACCCCGGAGCGCATGCGGTGATCAGCGCTTCCGGAGCGGAGGTGCTGATCTCCTTTTTCGAAAGAGACCACGCTGATTTCAACGTAACGTCTGAAGTTCTTCCGGGAGTCGAACGCTCCTTCACCAGCATCTCCGCGGCGGCCGAAGAAGCGACGTTGAGCCGCATCTTCGGGGGGCAACATTTCCGTTTTGACCTGAGCACCGGCCAACGGCTGGGCCGCGAAGTAGCCGACTTTGTCGTGGATAACCTTCTGACTTCTGAGAAGCGGAAGGATGAATCCGACAACAAATAGTTCGGAAAGGTCAAACTGCACCTCTTGCGGAATCGCCGTCATGATTCACCGGCGCTTTTCGAAGGGAGCGGAGAGGGGTCGCGCATAGGTTGTGGGGCGGTGAGGTCTGCGGTGCGAGCGGGCTTGATTATGGAGGGACGTACCACAGACATCGAAGTTGCCAATTGCTGACAAACATTTGACCTGGCCGAGTCACAGGAAATGAAACGCAGAGGTAAGTTCAAGTCGGCTCGGCGAAGTGCCTGGTCCGAACAATTCGAACGAAGTCTTTTGAAAAAGGGGAAAAACGATGAAGAAATCAGAAATTGGTATGAAGCGTCCCACCAACCGGCGCGCATTCTTGGCAAACGGAATGGTGGCAGCGGGGGCCGCAACTATGGGTGCGTCCCTGTTGCCGGGTACCTCGGCGGCTTTCAGCGGAGAGGAGGAGCATGCGCCAATCACAAAGGGCGACATCGCGATCCTCACCTTTCTGAGCGCCCTGGAGCAGGTCGAGGCGGACCTGTGGATCCAGTATGCGGAACTCGGCGGAGCAACGAATCAAGGTCTCTCTCCGATTGATTTGGAACTCAACGGCAAGAAAATCGTCACCGGCTTGGCTCCAAATTACATTACAGCTCTGGAAGTCCTCGATGGCGACATGCCGCAATACATCGCGGACAATACCGACGACGAGATCAGCCACCATCGGTTTCTTAACAATTACCTGGAGTCGAAGGGCGCAAAGAGCATCGACCTGACGAGCAGTTTTGCGATTCTGCCCCCTAGCAAGGTGACCGGAGTGCCGCAAACGGGCCGGCTAACCAACTTGAAGCAATTGACGGTGGACACCACATGGTGGACAAGGTACCGCAGCGCGACAGCCAATCCCGATTTCGGAGGCAAGTTCGAGAACGCCGTTCCAGATCTCGCGAATGGGAAGTTTCCCGCTATTCCGGTGGACGATGGGGACCTGATCCTGAACAGCGACGGCAGCGTCCCCAACCATCTCCAGGCGATTGCCAATACAGCCGGATTCCATTTCGCGTTCATCGAGCAAGGTGGGAGCAGCTTGTATCCCGTGCTGGCTCAGAAGGTAACCAATCTGGAAGTTTTGCGGATTCTGCTCAGCATCGGCGGCAGCGAGATCATGCACTTCCAGACTTGGCAGGACAAGGCCGGCAACGCGACCAACATCACCGACGGCAAACTCACGTTTCCGGACCTCAACGCCGGCGTCGATCCCAACAACGGGGCCACCGGCTCTAACATTGCAGATCTTTTCCAGACCAACCTGATCATGCCCGAACCCACCGTCTTCCTTAACCAAAGGCTGGGCCCAGTCTCCATCATTCGCCCGACGTCCACTCAGCAAGGGGGGGCAGTGGCCTCGGTCGTCAGCTTTGCTGAGGATGGGCTCTTCCTCGATCCGGCGACAAACAGGAACACGGGGATCGTGAATGTGCTGATGCGTTTGGCGGAAGAAGCGGACGAGGCACGCCGTAGCCTTTAGAAGAAGCGAAGCATAAGCGCGGATGCCATCTGACGCGCTCTATCACCTAGCACGGTGGGTGGCTGCTAATTAACGAGAATGGGCGGGCCGAGACTCCCGTATTCAGCTTGCCCATTCTTGTGCAGTTTTTGCAGTCGCAGGGCTAGGACGGAATCGCTGTGCCTCGAGTTGTAGAAATAGAATTTGTGCCTAAGCATCGCTGGTTAGTTTTTTCGCGCGGCATGGAGGATCAATGAAAATGATTGCGAAGCATTTCCCATTGTTTATCGTTTCAGCGGCTCTGCTGGCCCTCGGTACATTTCTCTCGGTGCCCCGGTCCATTCGTGCCAAAAGCCAGGATGCCCAGGTTATCGAAATTACGGCGAAGAAATACGAATACTCAACCTCACCAGTTCACGTGAAGGTTGGAACCAAAGTTCAACTCAAGATCAACGCGATCGACCACGATCATGGCTTCCGGATTGGCAGTGTACCTGACGGCGCTTCATCAGGTGACAGATCCGGTCTGATTTTCACCTCGGAGCAAGAATGTTGGCAGCTAAAGAAGGGGGAAACGACCATGATTGAGTTCCTTCCCCAAACGCCAGGAACGTATTCCTTTAAGTGTTGCCATACCTGCGGCCTTGGGCACAAAGGCATGAAGGGCCAAATTGTTGTCGAGCCGTAGGGCGAGTGCGACGCATGGGCCGCGCCACGGTTCATGCACTACCCGCCCAATCTCCAAGCTGATCGTGGTGGTGCAGTGCAGGATGGTGGCGAAGGCTTGAGTGCGACGAACTGATCCTGGTGACCGGTGGAATAGAACAGAGGGGAGTTCAGTCATCATCATTGAAACAGTTCCGTTTTCTGCGTTTTCGAACCTAATTAGGTCAGAGGAGAGGTAAACACTATGCTTTCACGTTGGATGGTACGATTCGCTGGAATTTCGACAATCTGCCTGGCCGTGTGCGCCGCTGCATCCGCCCAGTATGGCGGAGGCGGTGGAACGGGGGGATCGGGTGGAACTGGCGGGAATGGCGGATACGTAGCGCCATCAGGAGGATACGGCTCCGGCAAGGCGATTGGGATTGGAGTTGGCGCTGCGGCTGGCGCTGCGGTTGCCGTAGTCCTTCTCGTCCGACATCATCATCACGCTACAAACAATACCGAGGCTTATGTCACCGGCTGCACACAATCCATTCAGAACGGAATCAGTTTGACGAGCGAGAAGGACAACCAAACCTACTTGATCACGTCCAACGACAAGTCCCTGAAGGCGGGCGAACGCATGACCCTTAAGGGCACTGTTGTGTCTGCCGACGGATCTGCAAATCCATCGTTTCAGGTGTTGCGCTTGGTCAAGGACTTCGGTACTTGCGGTGAGAGCTCAGCATCCAACTCTCCGGCTCTGACCTCAAGATCCCTAAACTGAACTCTGCTTGTCCGGCGGACTGGCACATCTCAATCGCAGCTCAATCGCCAAAGCAGAAGTGATCGATGTCGTACCGGAGGGGCGTACAAGGCAGTCTCTACCCCGGAAGGTTTGCTTCCGCATCGACCACGAGGTGCTCTGGCGATCGAAGCTGCGGGAGGTCGACTGATCGGGCGGAATCGGCCGATGCGGATATTGAAATGACAAGGCGCAAAGAATTTCCGGCCATTCTACAACTACGGTACCGTAGCTACAGAAAACCGATTGAATAAGTGCAGTGGAAGGCCCTTAGGGCTTTGCGGACGGCTGCCAGAGCTCAATCTTATTCCCATCCAGATCATAGATCCAGGCAAAGCGACCGTATGATTCATTCATTCGTTTGGGATCAATC
>Ga0210406_10003949_pt1 | contig 16084 bp, 14 predicted proteins | sample IncBWC30MmetaG_FD_155454 | JGI IMG/M metagenome (GOLD analysis project Ga0210406, IMG submission 155454) | Forest soil microbial communities from Barre Woods Harvard Forest LTER site, Petersham, Massachusetts, United States - Inc-BW-C-30-M | ecosystem: Environmental > Terrestrial > Soil >... | reverse complement strand
AAGGCGGGCATTGAGCCCGCCTCTGTCTACCTCCGCAGTCCGCGCTTACTTCTGGGCCGTCACCGTCGAATCAAATACCAAGCCCTTGTGCAGTCCGCCGAAATCAATTCCCAACAGAGTCTTCGTTCCGTTTGCGTTTCCCAGCGATATGGAATCCTGCCCGGACGTCTTGTCCTGCAGTTTCGCCGGAACGGTGGCCACCACTTCTTTCCCCTTCAAAATCTTTACCTGGACATCCGCGCCGGTCCCTTCCCACGCCGCTTTATAATCTCCCGCCTTCAATTGGGTGGAGCCCAGCTGCACGGTGTCGCTCAATGTGAACTTGCCCTGATTCTGATCCTTGGCGAACGCGCCCAGGGTGAGAGTGGCAACGAATGTAAGCAGCGCAAAAGACTTCATCAACTTCATCCTGTTCTCCTCAAAGATTCGATAGAAAGGCGGCAGCGGACACACCGCTCCGCACGTGAATGATTTTGCCTTTGTTATTTTCTGGAGCTCCGTTTAACCCATTGGATGAGCGCCGCAGAAATCGGTCGCGAAGAAACGCGCGAAAAAGTGTGAAAAATATATGAATATTTCCTGAACGCCGCGTGACTTCTCTGCACCGCGCGCCTGGGTTATCCTCGATCCGTAATGGCCGGCTGGTCTCCCACGCTCGAAGGCTTCCGCACCATGGTTCGCAGGCCGTCGCTGTCGCTCGCCGAAATCATGTGGCGCTTTAGTTTCGGCGCGGCCACCTGTGTGCTCTTCGGACTCGCGACCATCGCATATCTCGACACGCTTCCCATCACTGGCGGTGATCTGCTGTTGTTGAGGACCGGCCACCCGCTCCTGGTGGCGCAAGCCATTACGCACATTTTCCACGGTAATGCCTTGCGCTTCGTCATCGCCACCGTGATTATGTTTTCCGCGCTGGCGATTTTCTGGATACTGATCGCGTCTCTGGGACGCGCCGCCACGCTCGGCCCTTTGCTTGCGCATATTCGCGAGCGCGCGCACGATCGCAAGCGGGCGCAAGATCTCCAGTTTGCGCAAAACCAGCTTGCCCAGGACCAGTCTGCCGAGGAAAAGGCAAGCGAGCCAGATCCTGCGCTGTCGCCCACCGACGCACTTGACGGACACATCTCCGGCCACCTGCGTTCGCTCGCCGGACTTCATTTCCTGCGCGTGGCTCTTGGACTCGCGGCTTGCGGATGCGGCGTGGGCGCGATGCTGCTCGCCGGCTCCGTGTCGACGAAAACTGATCCGCGTCCGGGCCTTGCCTTCCTGGTATTCACGAGCTTGTTAATTTTGATCTGGGCGCTCTGGTCGTCGCTGAGCTGGTTCCTTGCCGCCGCGCCCATCTTCGTGGTGCGCGAAGGCAGCGACGCATTCAGCGCACTGCTCTCGACCGCAACGCTCTTTCGGGAACGCCCCGGCCCGGTAATCGCCGTGGGCAGCTGGTTCGGCCTCACTCACCTGATTCTGCTCATCGGCGCCAGCACGGTGATTGGTTTCCCAATGGCCTTCGTCAGCTTCATTCCGCCCGTCATCATTTTGGCCGCGGTCCTTCTGCTGACGTTCAGCTACTTTGCGCTGGTCGACGCGCTCTACATTGGGCGCCTGGCAGGATACATCGCGATCGTCGAAGCGCCTCCGCCACCCCCACCACCTCCGGTCCTGCCCAGCCCGCTCACGCTTCCGCAAGGTTCCATCCAGATCATTCCGCAAGTCTCAGCCCAGAGCCCTCCGCCCGAGATGGCGATGGTCGATCAAAGTGAAAACATCCTGAGCGACACCTCAACGCCGCTCAGCACGCAAGACGGGACCCCGGCGACGGCGGCCAACGTCGTCCATCCCGAAAAACCAGAAATCTAAAATCCTCAGGGTTAAGTAGCGCCGCCGTCTCGGCGGCAGTCCGGCGGGCATCCTCGCCCGCCGCAGCGTGGGCAAGATGGCGCCGTTACTCAGCTTAAAGAATCAGAATTTAGATTGCAGATCGATTGGCAGTCCTGACACCTGAGACCTATTACCTAACATCCAACACCGGCTTTACACTCTCTCCTACTTCTGAGAAACTCATCCGTGGAAACTCAATCGATTGTCGTCCTCGACTTCGGGGCGCAATATTCGCAGCTGATTGCGCGCCGCATCCGCGAGCTGAACGTCTTCTCCGCCGTCCTGCCCTGCAACGCTCCGCTCGCCGAAATCCGCAGCTACTCGCCCATCGGCATCATCCTGTCGGGCGGACCGTCTTCCGTGTATGACAAGGACGCGCCGGTCGCCGATCCCGGCATCTTCGATCTCGGCCTCCCCATCCTCGGCATCTGCTACGGCCTCCAGTACATGGTGTTCAATCTCGGCGGCAAGGTGCGACCGGCCGCTAAGCGCGAATACGGACACGCCGAGGTAGCCATCGAAGCAGGCAACTCGGCCTTGTTTCAAGGCGTACCGAAGAAACTCTCCGTCTGGATGTCGCACGGCGACGAAGCTGACCAGCTTCCTCCCGGCTTCCAACTGACGGCCAAGTCCCCGAACGCTGTGGCCGCGATCGAAAACGCCGAGCGCCGCATGTGGGCCGTACAGTTCCATCCCGAAGTGCACCACACGCCACTAGGCAAAGACATCCTGCGCAACTTCGCGTTGAACATCTGCGGCGCGAAGCCCACCTGGACGGCGCAACACTTCATCGATGCCACCGTCGAGCAGGTTCGCAAGCAAGTGGGCAGCGGGCGCGCCATCTGCGCACTTTCGGGCGGCGTTGATTCCTCGGTGGCCGCCGTCCTGGTCGACCGCGCCATGCGCGACAGTTCCGGCAAGACCCGCCTCACCTGCGTGTTCGTGAACAACGGCGTGCTGCGCAAAAACGAATTCGAGAAAGTTCAGAAGAATCTGCGCGACAACCTCGGCCTGCATCTGGTCGCGGTCGACGCCACGAAGAAATTTCTAACCCGCCTCGCCGGCATCACCGATCCCGAGGCCAAGCGCAAGATCATTGGTAACGAGTTCATCTCGGTGTTCGAAGAAGAGGCCAAGCGCATCGAAAAAGAGGAAGGACAGGTCGAGTGGCTGGTGCAGGGCACGCTCTATCCCGACGTGATCGAGTCGCGTTCAGTGCGCGGACCGTCGCAGGTCATCAAGAGCCATCACAACGTGGGCGGCCTGCCCGAAAAAATGTCGCTAAAGCTGATCGAGCCGCTCAAAGAGCTATTCAAAGACGAAGTCCGCCGCATCGGACGCGACCTCGACATGCCCGAAGAAATCCTGCAACGCCAGCCCTTCCCCGGCCCCGGCCTCGCAGTCCGCATCCTGGGCGAAGTCACCGAGGAACGCCTGCGCATCCTGAAAGACTGTGACGAAATCGTGGTCGACGAAATCAAGAAGGCCGGGCTCTACCCTAAAATCTGGCAGTCGTTCGCGGTGCTCCTGCCCGTGATGTCAGTGGGCGTAATGGGCGACCAGCGCACCTACGCGAACACCTGCGCCATCCGCGCCGTGCACTCCGAAGACGGCATGACCGCCGACTGGGTCCAGTTACCCTACGATGTTCTGAAGACCATCTCCAGCCGGATTGTGAACGAAGTGAAAGGCGTGAACCGTGTCGTCTACGACATCACGTCAAAGCCACCAGGCACGATCGAATGGGAGTAGAAGGGCAGGCCTCAGGCGACAGGTCTCAGGTGTCAGGGAAGAGGTCCCGCTTAGCCCTCATCCCGATGCACCGTCTCCAGCGCAAACGCCGGTAGGCACACGGCAATGTATTCTGCGCCACCCTCCTCAGGTGTGGAATAACGCACCCACTCCCCCGCGTGCGCGATCACGGCTTGCCCGGCTCGCACGTCGAGATTTCCCTCCTTGTGTGTCACCCGCAGCATGCCCTTCAACACAATCGTGAACTCATCAAACTCCGGGCTCTGTCCCGGCTCAACCCACCCTTGCGGGCTGCGCATGTGGGCGACGCTGACGCCTGACGTCTTCGAGTTCACCCGCCCAATGTATTCGTCGATCAGTTTCGGCTTGTTCCCCGCTGCCTGAATTCGTGTGGGCTGAGAGATTAATGTGGGCATTCGTTCCTTGCTCTCCGGATGGATAATTTCAAAACAACAAGGTACACGAAGTGCCCACATCAACGTGCCACAGTGCAACGCCTCCGCGAATTCTCAATCACACGGATAGGGCGAACCCGGAATCGAAGGCGTTCCCGGAATCACAATGTCAGGCGTGCCCGGCGAATCTCCGATCGGAGGTGTTCCCGGAACTACGGTTGGCGGTGTGCCCGGCGTCTCCGGCGTGTAACAGGTGTGGGAAGGAGAGGTGTTTAGCACGGGAAACTGGGGCCTTGTCACGACCGGTGTGACGATCAGCTGCGCTTGCCCCTGTCCGGTTGCCTCCGAGATTTTGTCTCGCTCGATAGTGAGCGGCTTCGGCAAAGCCATCTGCATCGGAGATCCAGCTTCCACGTAAAACTGCCGGCTGTGTGCCAGCAACAGCAATCCCACCACACCGCCCGCGCCCAGGCCCGCCATCGTCCCAAGGGCTGTGCTCTGCAGTCGGCTGGGATTGATCGTCATGCCATTGATGGTGGTCCCGCTCGAACTGTTGAACGAGTGACCGATTAGGGCGCCACCGGCGGCGCCTACTGCGGGAGCGGCAATCGCTGCCGCAATTCCGCCTTTGGTAGGAACGCGCCAGGCGGTACCTTCGTCGCTTTCGATCTTCAGCGGTCCATCGACCTGCGCAACGTATCCTCCCGGCAAGATTACGGACGCGGTTCGAATCTCCATCTCAGCCCGATCGCCGTTGCGTTTGAGCTTCTCGACCACGCCCTGCACGAAGCTGCCGGCTGGAATCGCGACTGCGGACTCGACCGTCACAGGCGCAATCGTCTGCGCATAGATCGTGTCTCCGCGATGTACCGTCTTGCTCGCGACCGGACTAGTGAGCACCAGGGCCAGCCGCGAGCCGCTGGGGATTGTCACAGCACTTGCCGACGGATTGGTTGCGGACCCATGTTCTGAGGAGGATTGTGATGCGGAAGAAGATTGGGGTGCAGACAACGATTCTTGCGCGACGCATTGCAATGCGAGCAACGTGAAGGCAAGGGCATACAGAACCCTTGCCCATGTTTCGGCTGTAGATCTTGAGGCAACCATGGCCGAAACCGACTGACGACTGTCATCTTCGTTCGCCATTTTGCAGCTCCTGTGGAGCTTTCGATCTCTATCGAGCCTGGAAGCAATCAGCTCCGTTGCGTTAGACCATCGGCGCCCGAGGAAAGTATGTTTTCAGAAAGTAAAGATTTGCAAAGCTGCGTCAGCATTTCGTAAAGCCGACAAGGAAGCAAGAACGATCGCAAGCCCCGGCGGGAGCGGCACAACGGCGATGCGGGCGTGAGCGCGCAAGCGAGGGCGGGACGCCCTCACGACTGCAACTGAAAACTGAGAACCGAGAACTGAGTCTTGTGACTTCCATCACCTGTCAAGCCCCACCCACGTCACAAATCCCACTCATCTCCATCAATCCACGCCAAATATAAACTTCCCCGCCCTGTCACAATCCCCCCACCCCAATTGCTATTCTAAAATTAGGCCAGAGATGGCGACGTTCCGCGTGTCCTAGGCAGAACCGCGCGGACCCTTATCGCGGGCGTGCACCCCTGTGGAGCGCGGGCGAACATCTGATGCGGCGTAGGCCTACTCACCGGCTTCCGAGTCATACAGGGCGCTTAGCATGTGTGAGCCGTACCCGCAGCGGGAGTAATCACTCCACATCGCTTTCAAGGCGAAAAGAAATCAGCCCCGAGAGGGGCAGGAGGAAAGAAAGACGAGCGACGCGGCTGAAGCCGTGGCCCGATACAAAGCAAAATCGTGTGTGGGGCGGACACGCTTGTCCGCCAAACCTTGAGCCGAGCACATGCGCGAAGGGCATCTCTCTCCGTTAACTGACGACAACCCGCGCCGTTGCAACTCAACTTCTCTTCGCCAAGGGCCCCTACGTCACCGGTTCCGCCGTCCACCTCGAAATCGCCGTCACCAGCTTCCTGGGCGCGAAGCGGACTGACTCCGCCACCAGCCAGTTCTTGAATCCCGAAATCGCCAGCGTCTTTCCTTCCGTGACCGCGCGATAACCATCGGCCGCGACCCTCTTGGCGTCCATGGGCGCAAGCGACTTAAACAGCCGCGAGTTTTGGGTTTGTGCGCGTTTCTGAAATTCGGTCAGCGTCGCTCCCGGACAGAAGCAGGTCACCTTCACACCGCTGTCGCGCAACTCGTTGGCCAGCGCCTCACTAAACGACAGCACGTAGGCCTTGGTCGCGTAGTACACCGCCAGCAGCGGCCCGGGCTGAAATGCCGCCGTCGACGCGACGTTCATGATCTTCCCGTTGCGCCGTTCGAGCATGGGCCCCAGATACAGGCGAGTCAACAACGTCAGGGCCATCACATTCAACTGGACCTGCCCGTAAGATTCTTCCAGCGGAATCCGCGCGAACGCGCCCGAGAACCCGTAGCCCGCATTGTTGACGAGGATATCGACATGAATCCCGGCGCGCTGCGTCTCCTCGAACAGAGTTTGCGAGGCTTGCGGCAGGCCGAGATCGAGCGGAATCACCTTTACCTCGACGCCGTGCTCGCGGCGCAGTTGCTCCGCCAGTTCGTTCAGCTTGGGTCCGCTGCGCGCGACCAGCACCAGGTTGAAATGATCCCGCGCGAATAAGTGGGCAAATTCCAGTCCAAGCCCGGCAGAAGCTCCCGTGATGAGGACAGTCTGTTGGTTTGCCATGTGCCGACATTCTAAATCGATACGCCGTGAAGCACTGGTTGACCTGTGCTGCTCCCCAGGCAACCGAGCTACGGACACCAGGGAATTTTACGGGCGGGAGAAGAGCGCTTCGTATCAGGGCGCGCCTTCAGGCGCGCCGTAAAGGGCCCCGGGAGGAGCGACTTCAGCCGCTGTCTTCTTCCAATCAAAGCTGTATGCCCGTGCGCCATCGCACTTCCATTCATGGCCAGTTCTCAATTGTCTCTGCGCCACAACGATTCATGCTACAAACAACTATCCTCCGGAAAGGACCACCGCCATGGGTATCGAGCTTTCCAGCGACATCAAATCCCTGATTGACCGCCCCAACTTTGCGCACCTCGCAACCCTTATGAGCGCCGGCTCGCCGCAGAGCGTGCCGGTCTGGATCGGGCGCGAAGAGGACCGCGTTTTGATCTGCACGAGCGAAAGCTCGCTCAAGGCGCGCAACACGCTGCGCGACGAGCGCGTAGCGCTGTCGGTGATCGACCTGCACAATCCGTACGAAGAAATCCAGCTGCGCGGGCGCGTGGTGGAGCGCCGCCCCGATCGCGACTTCCACTACATGGATACGATCTCGCACAAATACACGGGCAAGACTTTCCCCTTCCGTAATCCCGAGGGCCGTGTGGCGTTGGTCATTGAATTCGACAGGGCGAAGTACACGAAGCTTCCGTTCGAGCACATCCCGGCGGCGTAACAACGTATCGGATTCCTCTCCCTGTGGTCGCAGTAATGCTTTTGCACTATTGCCCGCAGCCTACCCCCTTCTATAACTTTCCGGCACCTGTCGTTGACCTTAGCTATGGGGTGGCTATGGCTTCTACTGTTGCCGGAACTCTCGCTGTCACTGCGTCGGACCGCAAATCGCTGCGCGTGCCTATCGCGATCGCTACCTTGCTCGCGCTGGGCATTGCTTCTTACTTCTGGATCGATTCGCGCTATCCTGCGCTCCTCAAGAAATTGCACAGCGGCGCCGCCATCAAGACCAGCGGCGTGCTGAGCTTCGACGCCAAGATGCCGGTCGCGCCCACCATGCCGCTGGCCACGCGCATCGAGCACACAACCATCAACTGGATGTGGACGAATCGCATCGGGATGACATTCAGCTTGTTTTTCGGCGCGGCAGTGTTGACACTGCTGCCTCTGTTACAGCGACGGCGATTCCAGAGCGCGGCGGCCAACACTGCGCTGGGCGCGATCACGGGCGTGCCGCTGGGCGTGTGCGCGAATTGCGTGGCGCCAATTGGGCAAAGCTTGTACGAAGGCGGAGCCAGTTCCGCAACCGTGCTCGCGACCATGATCTCGTCCCCGATGCTGAACGTCGTAGTGCTGACCATGGTGTTCGCGCTGTTCCCGCCGGGAGTCGCCTTGCTCCGCCTGGCCGTGCCTCTCATCCTGATTGCGCTGGTGCCGTGGCTGGTGGGCCAAACGAAATCGGTGGACGTGCAATGCCCGGTCCCGTCATCGGGATGGCTCGTCCCCGCAACTGGAACTCTCAGGCAGTACGGCAAGAATCTTCTGCGCCTCGCCGCGACGACCATTCCCTTCATGATCCTGGCTGCCTTGCTCGGAGCTATCGTCGCCGAACTGATCCCATCGCAGGCAATTCCCACGCACGTGAGTGTGGTGGGCATCATCCTGGTGGCGTTAGCCGGAGCATTTCTGCCGGTGCCGATGGCGTTTGACGTCGCCGCCGCATTCATCCTGATGTCGCGCGGCGTCCCACTGCCCTACGTCGTTACGTTGCTGTGCACACTGGGCGCTTTCAGCGTGTATCCCATGCTGATCGTCGGACGAAGCATGTCGTGGAAGACGTCGGCGCGGGTATTCGCAGCGGTCATGGGACTGGGCATTCTAGCGGGAGTGGGAACGGCGCTGGTGCACGGCGGGATGTAGCAGCGCGCTCAAAAAAAATCAGGGCAGACTTTTCGTCTGCCCTTCGCGGGCGAGGATGCCCGCGCCATATTTTTGATTCGACTACGCGCCGACTAGCGCCGACTCGATCTCGTAGATCGAGTACCAGGGCGTCGCGGCTTTCAGCTTGCTGTTCACGTTGTCGATGTTCTTCACGCCTTCGGTCTCAAGCCACTTGCGGAAGGCGTCAGCTCCCTGCTTGGCGTAGATCGGGATGCCTTCTTTCCATGTCGCGCGGCCGCAGAGCACGCCGTTGAACTTCACACCGGATTCTCCGGCCAGCACGAGCGTCTCGCTGAACTCGGCGTTGCTGACGCCGGCCGATAGATAGATAAACGGCTTGGTGGCGACGCTGGCAGCTTTGTGGAACAGGTCAATGGCTTCCTGCTTGGTGTAGGCCTTCTGCCCGGCAAACGACTTGGTGCCTTCGACGAACTTCATGTTCACCGGCACTTCAACCTTCAGCACGTCGACGCCGTAGCGGTCTTTGCTGAACTCGCGCATGCTCTCGGTGACGATCTGCGGTTTCTTCTTCGCGTACTCCAGGCCCTTCTCGTCGGCGCCTTCTTCGTAGCCCACGAACTCAAGGAAGTATGGGATGTCGTTGGCGCGGCACTCGTCGCCGATGCGCTCGACCCAGGCATGCTTCTTGTCGTTGACGTCTTTCGGGTCAAACGGGGTGTAGTAGAGCAGGATCTTCACGCAATCGGCGCCCGCTTCTTTTAGTCGGCGTGCAGACCAGTGATCGAGCAGGTCGCCCAGGCGGCCCGGGCCGGTCTTGTCGTATCCAGTCTTCTCATAAGCGAGCAGCAGGCCGGCGTTCTTGGCGCGACGCTTCGAGGCGGGCAGTCCCCACTCGGGGTCGAGCAGGATGGCGCTGGCATGCGGGGTCAGGACTTCGGTGACCAGCGTTTTGAATTCTTGCATCATGGCGTCGGTAACGTCGCCGCCCTTTTCCTTGGCGAGCGATTTCTGCAGGGAGCCGCGCTGGTCCATGGCGGCAGCGGCGATGACGCCGCGGTCGGTGGAAACTTTCTTAAGGCCGGCTAATTTTCCGGGGGTGAGCTTCATTGTTCTTTCCTCCAAAAATGAGTGCGGATGGGGACAGATACACTCCGCCCGTGGAGCTGGATTGGGCGAAGTTTTATTGTAATACGGGGGGATGGGGCAGGGTGTGACGGATGAACATTGGCGGGTGAAACCCTTTAACCCCGGAGCACGCGGAGGGGAATAGCAAAAACACGAGTTCAGAACTGTCACGTCAGCGCTGAGGCCAATGCCAAGTGGGCGTGTTCAGGCGATTGGCACCACTCACTTTTGTTTCACCGAAGTCTTTTTCCAGCACAATCGCGTGACACTCAGGCTGCGCATGCAGTGCGTCAATTAAGGGCTTGGCGTGCGACACGATAACCATTTGACAACGATCGGAACAGCGCACGATCAGACGGGCAAGTGCGGGAATCAGATCAGGATGAAGACTCGTTTCCGGCTCATTCAACACCATGAGTTCCGGCGGTCTCGGTGTTAACAGGGCTGCAATCCACAGCAAAAAGCGAAGAGTGCCGTCGGAGACTTCGGCCATGCTCAAAGACCGGAGAAGTCCTTGCTGTCTCATTAGCAGAGTAAATCGGCCTGCGTTGACTTCGATATCCAGCTGACTTTTCGGGAAAGCGTCCTCAACCGCAGTTCGCAACGCTTCGGCATCTCCAATCTCGCGGATCGTTTGTATCGCAGCTGCTAGGTCAGCGCCATCGTTCACCAGGATTGGAGTGTAAGTCCCCAATTGGGGCGAACGCGCCGGAGCCTCTGCATCGGTCCGAAAGTGATCGTAAAAACGCCAAGCCCGAATGGACTCCCTAAGAAACAGAAGTTCCGGAGACTGCCTCGGATCTACAACAAGGCTCATCATGCTCTCCGCGGGAGAAAGACTATCGGTGATCACTTGCCAACCGTCTGCTGACCGAGAGCGGACCAGCGAGGCCTTGCGGTCGGCGAGGAGAGCAGCTGGACGCAAAACGGGACCGTGCCAGACGAATTCCTGCTTAATCTGCGGATCCAAACTGAACGCCGATTCTCCAGGCTTTGGTAGCCCAAGATCGATGAGATATCCATACTCGCTCCCAGCGAAGCCGAGCTGCAAGTTGACCCGCCCCTTACGGACTGTCCCCTCCACGGCATGCTCTCCGCGACGCACAGATGCAGCGATCCTCTCGGGGCCAGCCCACAAAGTAGACGTCAGCCCTCCTTCGCGCGCCAGCGAGGGAACGACGCGACCTTGCGCTGTGTCGGCGAGAAGCAGTAGAGCCCGATACAGGCTCGACTTGCCGGTACCATTGGCGCCAGTGATCAAATTCAGCTTCTTGAGGGGAACTACGATGTCACGCAACGACCGGTAGTTTGCGATGGCGAGTATGTCCAGCATCTTCGGTCACAGCGGACGCCCTATTGTCGCAGCGTCAACGTGCTCAGCACCGCCTGCTGTTTCGCGATCAATGTATCCACGCCTTTGCGGGCCAAGGCCAGCATCTGCGTGAATTGGTGGTCGTCGAACACGCGGTGTTCGGCTGTGGCCTGGACTTCGACCATCTTTCTTCCGGCGGTCATGACGAAGTTCATGTCGACGTCGGCGCGGGAGTCTTCTTCGTAGTTGAGATCGAGGAGCGGCTCGCCGTCGACGATGCCCACGCTGATGGCGGCAACGAAATCGCGCAGCGGAACGGCTGTGAGCGTGCCAGCGTCCACCAGTTTTTCCAGCGCCAGACCTAGTGCCACGAAGGCGCCCGTGATGGAAGCGGTGCGGGTGCCGCCGTCGGCCTGGATGACGTCGCAGTCGATCCAGACGGTGCGCTCGCCGAGTTTCTCGAGATCGGTGACCGCGCGCAGGGAGCGGCCGATGAGGCGCTGGATTTCGTGGGTGCGTCCCGAGGCGCGGCCCTTGCTGACTTCGCGCTGCATGCGCGTAAGCGTCGCACGCGGCAGCATGCCGTATTCGCTCGAGACCCATCCTTTGCCGGTGTTGCGCAGGAATGCCGGAACAGATTCTTCCACGGAGGCGGTGCAGATCACGCGCGTGTTGCCGACCTCGATGAGCGCGGAACCTTCGGCGGTGTGGATGAAGTCGGGAAGGATCGAGACGGGGCGGAGCTGGTCGGGGGTTCGGTTGTCAGAACGAAAAACCATTTGGGAATTGTAAATTAAGGGACAGGTCTCAGGTCACGGGTCACAGGTCTCAGGTGTCAGGTCTCAGGTGTCGCCGCCTTATTTCAGATTCGCACGGAACCAAATCTGCTTCTGAATTCCGAGTCTTTCTGGAGGGGCTTGCGGACATAGAAGCGTTGACCGCAGCGACTGAAAAACTGTACTCGCGGAACATTGGTTTTCCTGACACCTGAGACCCGACACCTAAGACCAGCCTCCTGTCACCTGTGACCTGTCACCCGTGACCTCCCTACTGCATCTGCGCCACCAGTTGGCTCACGGCAATCGTGTCGTACATGGTCGAGAGGTCGGCGTGGCCGGCCAGCGTTTCGCGTTCCTTGCCTTCCACCAGGAATTTCACGCGCAGAATGTCGGGGATGTTGGCTGCCAGCGTCTGGATGATCGAGGTGACGGTGAGTTCTTCCTCGAGCACGCCGGAGCGGTGGGCGTTGGCGAAAACGGCGTTTAGATCGATGACCACCAATCCTGGATCGACGAGGTAAACCGCGCGTACGTCCGATCCCGCCGCGAGCGGATGCGGCGAGTCCTTGCCAAGGTAGATATCGAGCAGCGCGCGGAGCAATTCTTCGGCGCGCTGCTGCCGGGCGGATGGCAACGGGATGCTCGCCGCCTGCGCGCGAAGGATTCCACCAGCATCGTTGGCAATGTACAGCGTCACGCGTTCGGTGGGTCCCGGCGCCGGCGGCGCAACCGGACGCGCATCCGCCGCAGGCTCGGTTTGCTCGGCGCGGCCGCGAATGCGTCCGACGTAGAACCCCATGCCCAGGACTGCCAGCAAGAGGATCCCAACGGCGATTTGCAGATGGCGCGGGATCATGGCGGGCCTCCCAGCTGGTTGTGCATGGCGGCAATGGCGGTCGCGATGCCGCTGGCTACGTTTTGCTGGTAAGCCGGCTGCGTCAGGTCCGCGATATCGCCCGAGGCGGGCGCAACTTCCACTGCGATAGCGGCAGTCGTGACGTTGTTGAGCGGACGCAGAGGCGCCTGCAGCGTGCGGATTGGCAGCTGTCGTCGCTGAAACTCGGCCGCAACGTTTTGAGCGGCTGCCTTGCTGATCGGCAGCGCACGGGTTTGCGCCGTATCCCACGCGACGAAGGGTCCATTGTTCTCGGCTCCCGAAGGCAGGAGCGCAGTGTAGAGACGGACACCTTTCCCATCAGACGCCGCGTGTAGCGAGACATAGATGGTTGCGTGCGCGGTGTTGGCCTGGGCGGCGCGCTCGTCAAGGGGGACGTTGATGTCGGAGTCACGCAGCACGAGCGTCGGGATGCCGCGCGACTCGAATTCCTGACGCAACCGGCGAGCCAACGCTAACGTCACATCCTTTTCCGCAAGCGCGTCGCTGAGGGCGACACCCCTGTCGTCTCCGCCATGGCTTGGGTCGATGACCGCATAGTAATGAGGGGCACTCGTCGGAACGACCTTGGGTGCATTCGCAGCCGGAGTCGCCGGTCCGTTGGACGCAGCTGCCGCAGCCTGCGCAGGCGCGGCGGGTTGCTGCGGGACCGGAGCGACCGTGATCGTGCGTCCGTCATTACTGAAGCTGGCCATCAGGGGTGCGCCGCCGTTCACGGTCACTTCGGCCACGCCGTTGTTCTCGACATAGGTCGCTGAAGGGATCGACTTGTCGTCGAAAGTAAGCGTGGGCGTGCCGGGACCGACCAGCGGTTCGCGCGTAAATGACATGCGCAGGCGCCCCGGTTCGGTAGCAATGGTGGGATTCACCGGCGCCGTGAAATTCATGACCAGCCGCGGCGGCGTGGTTTTGCTGAGCTGCGCGGTGAAGTGCGTGGCCACGTTGCCAACGAACAATCGCCGAGACACGGGATTGAAGCTGACCGAGGTATTGAGAATTCGCGGGAGCAGTGTTCCCAGCGACACCAAGGGAACGAGGCCGCGGCTGTCTTCGAGAAGGAAGTTGCCCGGGAAGTCCATCTCGTGACCTCGAACTTTGGCGCGGTTCTTGTCCGCAGTGAATTCAGACTCGCCATCGTTGTAGCGAAGCTTCCAGTGGGTTCCATCGATGTGGGCACTCACTGTGCCTAGCGGCTCGACGCACTCGAGCAAACCGACGTACTCGCGGCCGTCACGGTCGGTTACCGGCAAGGAGAAAGTAGTGCCGGGGGCGTAGATGACAATGTGCTTCTCGTCGGCGGAGTGCAGCGGCAGGATCGAAAGGGTGAGAACGAGCACGAGGATGCGCATGGTCGCGCGCATACGGGCCAAGGAACGCAAACTCCGGAATGCCTTGGAGCAGAAAAATCCCAATCCTGACGACCTCACACTACGGGGAATTCTGCATCAGAGTATCAGACAGATTCGACGAGGGAGGATGCAGCGATCATGAAGCCTGCAATCGGCAATCGACCTCTCAGGCGAATTTCGAAAACGCTCGGCGTTCTGGCCTTGGCTTTCGTTTTGGTTCCGCCGAGCAGCGCGCAGGAGCCTACGTTTCGGGCTCGGTCGAACGTGGTCACGGTTCCCGTGCTAGTACGGGACGAGCACGGGCAGGCGGTCTACGGCCTGAACGCCGCCGACTTCGTTGTACAGGACGATGGTGTTGCGCAGACGGTGCAGATGGACGAGGCGTCGGAGTCCGAGGCGATCTCGATGGTGGTCGCTCTGCAGACCGGGCGCCGGGCATTTCGCGAGTTCGGGCGCATGCAGGGCCTGGCTGCGATGCTCGAGCCAATCTTCGCGCTACCTGAGTCGCGGGTGGCGTTAGTGGAGTTCGATAGCGCCGTGAACCTGGCGCAGAATTTCGGCCACGATCCCGCCGGCATCACGAGCGCGTTGCAGCACCTGGAGCCGGGCGATGGAGGCGCAGCGATCCTGGAGGCGGTTCAGTTCTCCGTGCGTCTGCTCGAGGAATCTCCGCAGCGGCACCGGCGGGTGCTGTTGCTGATCAGCGAAACGCGCGACCACGGCAGCCGCGACGCGAAGATTGAGAAAGTCGTCGCCGATGTGGGGAACAGCAACGTGGTCGTGTACGCGCTTCCCTTCTCGCCCTCATGGTCGCAGGTGCTCGATACCGAGCGCGGCAGTAATCGCGATGAAGGACGTACAAGCGGGGATCTGCTGGCGCCTCTGATGATGGCTTCGCAATCGGTGCGCAGAAATACTCCCCGGGCGATCTCCACCATGACGGGTGGCGAGTATGAACTGTTCAGTTCGCGGAAAAGCTTCGAGCGATTGATGACGGAGTTCACCAACCATCTGCACAGCCGGTACCTGATGAGCTTTGAGCCGAAGGATCCACATGCCGGGCTGCATGCCATTCGAGTGCACTTGAAGGATCCCGGGAAGGGGAGTGTACTGGCGCGGAATAGTTATTGGGCCGAGGCGGCGCGGTGATGCGATTCGGCGGCGCGGCCATTGACGAAGGTTGTCGCGGGTTGAATGGCGCGGGCAGGGCGCGCGCGCCACACGTTTTTGCATCGGGTGCGTTCCCGCGATAGACTCTCGATTTCGAGGTGGGGTCATGCTGGTTGTCATGCAGGCGCATGCCACGGAAGAGCAGGTACGCGCCGTTTGTCAGAAGATTGAATCGCTCGGATACCGGGCGCATGCCATGCCCGGCGCCACGCGCACCGCGATCGGCATCACGGGCAACCAGGGCGAGGTCGAGCAAGGCACGCTCGACGACATGCCGGGCGTGCAGGAAGTCATCCGCGTCAGCAAGCCTTACAAACTGGTCAGCCGCGACGTTAAAGAAGAGAACACCGTCATCCACTTTCCGGGCACGCCGGCCACCATTGGCGGAAAGAATCTCGCGATCATCGCCGGGCCGTGCGCCATCGAGAATCGCGACCAGGCTTTTGCAGTCGCCGAGGCGGTCGCCGGCGCAGGTGCGCAGTTCTTTCGCGGCGGCGCCTACAAGCCGCGGACCTCTCCTTATTCTTTTCAGGGCATGGGCGAGGCGGGCCTGCAGATCATGGCCGAGATCCGCGACCGCTTTGGATTGAAGATCATCACCGAAGCCATCGACAACGAGTCGCTCGACCTGGTCGATCAGTATGCGGACGTGATCCAGATCGGCGCCCGCAACATGCAGAATTTTTCGTTGCTCAAGCGCGCCGGCCGCGCGAAGAAGCCGGTGATGCTGAAGCGCGGCATGTCGGCGACGCTGGAAGAATTCTTCATGGCGGCCGAGTACATCATGAGCGAAGGC
>Ga0210406_10003948_pt1 | contig 16084 bp, 14 predicted proteins | sample IncBWC30MmetaG_FD_155454 | JGI IMG/M metagenome (GOLD analysis project Ga0210406, IMG submission 155454) | Forest soil microbial communities from Barre Woods Harvard Forest LTER site, Petersham, Massachusetts, United States - Inc-BW-C-30-M | ecosystem: Environmental > Terrestrial > Soil >... | reverse complement strand
GTTGAATCTTAAGGTGCCGCGCGGTTCGATTTATGGATTCCTGGGGCCTAACGGTGCAGGAAAGACCACGACCATCAAAATGCTTTCGGGACTGGTGCGCCCAACCTCGGGTTCGGCTTGTGTCTTAGGATTGGATGTTTCCCAAGAACGTATGGCCATTCTTCGACGCACCGCGTTTGTCAGTGAAAAGAAAACACTCTACCCGACTTTGACTCCATCTGAACTCGTGCGATTCAGTCGCGGCTTCTATCCCACATGGTCCGACCGTGCGGTTGAGAGGTATGCACGCCTGTTTGAAATCCCCATGAAACAGAAGTTTGAGAAACTATCCAACGGAAATCAGACAAAAGTTTGGCTTTTGCTTGCACTTGCCCAGGGCGCGGACCTGTTGATTTTGGATGAACCAACGACGGCGCTGGACCCCATCACGGTGGATCAGTTGCTCAGAGTACTGGCTGAAGATCGCGCATGCACCGTTTTCTTTTCCTCTCATCAACTGGAAGAGGTGGAACAAATAGCGGAATACGTAGGAGTCATTGAGCATGGCAAGCTCATGCTGGAATCTACACTCGATGACATCAAGAGGGAGTTCCGCATAATCACGGCCGCCGGGGACGGGCTTCCAACCGAGACTTCTGAGCAAATCCTGTCGGTTGATGCCGAGCATAACTTCTACAGGTATGTCGTCACCAAAGATGCGGACAGCTTCGTTGCTAGGCTGTCCCGAGACGGTGCAACCGTTATCAATGTTTGCCCTCTCAGTCTTCGTGAAATCTTCTTGCGAATCGTTGGAAAGGAGTAGGCGTGTATTTGTGGAAATGCTGGCGCGACACTCGCATGGTTCTGTTTGTTTCCATAGGCGTGGCCGTAATTGTGATGCCGACCTCGGTGCTAGTCCTGGGGGCCGGTCTGCTAACCGACTCGGGGCCGATGTCGGTCTCATCCACGCTATTTCTGATCACTTCGCTGATGGCGATCGGCCTGGGTGCATTGGCAGCGAGCGAGCAATTTGGAGACAAGACTATCCAATTTCTGTACACAAAACCGCGCAGACGCGCCTATTTTGTATGGGTGAATTGGGCCGTCGGCTGCGTCGAACTGCTATTCGTTGCTCTGGTCGATCTTCTCGTCGGGTGGTTTGTGCTCGTTCGGTACGGCGGGAATCCAGTTAGGATCGGCTTGTGGGAATTGGTCAGCAAGCAGTCCATTATCGGAACGTTGATCTATTGTCTCTTGCTTTACTGCCTAACGTATTCGCTCACCGCGATATTGCGGAAAGGAATTTACGGGTTGGGTGCGAGCATCATAACCATAAGTTTTCTTCAAGCCGCAGCAATTGTCCTGCGTTCACGGTGGCAGATTCACGCCCCCATCCCTCCTGAGCCTATCGCCCTGCTGTCGCCATTTGTCAGCAAAATCCTATGGACCACCCTGGCGTTATTGTTCATTCTTGGAACGCAGTATGTTGTTGAACGGGCGGAGATTTGATTGATCGTGCGGTGGCGCGGTAAACGTGAGGCCTACGGGCCAGGGAACTAGCTCGCCGAAGACTGAATACAAGATTGACAGGTCCAGTCTACATAGACTATCGGGGCTGCCTCACACGACAAAAACAGTTCAGCTTGGATGGCTCCGATTTACGGCATATCTGGTACGCTATGTGAAGGAGCCAGCCATGAAGATCTCGCTAAGCTCGGACGTTGAGCGCTTGATCGCCGAGCGGGTCCGAAGCGGGCGCTACCATTCGGCAGATGAAGTTGTCCGCGAAGGCTTAGAGCTGCTCCAGGAGCGCGAGAAAGTAGCACAACGCTCGCCTTCGAATGGCACGGATTTTGCCGCGGCTTTTGAAAATATCGCCAAGGATGTGCCTGACGAAGATTGGGATAGCGTCCCCGCTGACCTTTCGAAGAATCTGGATCACTATCTTTATGGGGGGCAGAAGACATCCTGATGAAGCGCGTGTTTGCTGACACGGGCTATTGGATTGCCCTCCTAAACCCTCGCGGCGATCTCCACCAAAAAGCTCCGCAACTTCGCACGATTACACTCCCAACCAAATCGTAACGAGCGAGATGGTTCTCACCGAATTCCTGAACAGCTTCAGTGACTATGGGCCGGGTTTTCGCCAAGCGGCGGCACGGGCGGTCGTGTCGCTTCGAGACACGGCCCAGATCGTCATCGTCCCTCAAACAAGGCAGCTTTTCCAAAACGCACTGAAGCGGTATCAGGATATGGCTGACAAGAGCTGGAGCCTCACAGACTGCGCCAGTTTTTTGATCATGGAAGAGAAGCGACTCACGGCAGCGCTTACACACGACCGGCATTTCGCCCAGGCTGGATTCCAGACACTTTTGCGTTAGCCAACCCTAGAGCGTGTGACTCCGTCACCCGGACAATATGTTCGAGGGCGGGGGTTGACCCACGAATTCTCCATTAGTCTCCGTGGCCTTGCCCGGTTTCGGCTATCTCTCCGGGCAGGAAATTCCTGTCCAGCGATTTGCTGGAAGGGCGGGGAACCGGACAGCGCGGGGGCGACATTGCGGCAGAATACGTTGGAACACAGTTCGCTCATACGGATTAAAACCCGCAGATGGTCAGCCTGCTCTTGCTCGAGAACTGTTTCTGGACCTCAAGCGAAGCGCCGCAAGAATCTTTATGCGTTAGTCACTATTTTGTTATAGTGCCTATCACATTGCCTGGGAAGGTGGCGATTCGCATCCTTTCGGGCGATCGATGGGAGAACCGATGGCTGGAGTGAGGGCGGCGCGGGGAGTCGTTGCCGAACGAACGGAAAACATCGCAGTGGGACTTCGCGAGCGTAAGAAGGCCCGGCTGCGTCAGCAAATCATCGATACCTCGATCAAACTGTTTCGCAAGCGCGGCTTTGAGAACACCCGGATCGATGACATCGTACAAGTTCTCGAGATTAGCCAGCCGACGTTCTTCCGGTACTTCTCCAGCAAGGATGCGGTTCTGTGGGAAGTCGGAGAACGCGGATTTGCCTGCATAAGGGAGCGGCTGCGCTCGGAGTTATCTACCGATGCGAGCACCGCGAAGCGCTTGCGCCGACTGTACCTCAGCATGGCAAAAGAAGTGGAGGCGGACCGCAGCTTGTGGCAGGCCGTTGTGCTTTCGGGTGCGATGGACCCGGTGCGTTGCGCTAGCATGCGCGGACACGAGGAAGCGACGGTTTGCTTGCTGCGAGAGATTCTCGCCCAGGGACAAGAAAGGGGTGAGATTACTCACGACTTTCCGATTGTCCATTTGGCGGAATTCATGGAAGGCCTCTACAACACTGTCGTACGCCAGTGGGCGGTTGATTTGACCGGACCGCACAAGCTCACAGATCGAGCACTCAGCGCAGTAGAGTTTTTTCTTCGCGGGCTCGAGCCCTGAATTCTTCGAGCGGTGCAGACGATTCTTTGTTCGAGGACTAAGCGTGGTTTCCAAAGGGAAAACATGAAAGCTGCCGTGCTCCGCGACTTCAAGACTCCCCTTACCGTTCAGGAGGTCTCTCTTCCCCAACCCACAGCCAGCGAAGTTCTTATCAAGGTCGAGGTTTGCGGCGTGTGCCACTCCGATTTGCATGTGGCGGATGGCGACTGGGCGCAGCTGGCTGGGATCGTCAAAAGGCCGCTCATCCTCGGGCACGAAGTGGTCGGTACCATTGTTGAGGCTGGTTCGGCTGTGCGGGGTGTAAATATCGGCGACCGCGTCGGCGTGCCCTGGATCCATTGGACTTGTGGAGACTGTGAGTTTTGCCGCGACGGCAACGAGAACCTCTGCGTTCGGCAGCAAATTACCGGTGTGACCGTGGACGGTGGATATGCCGAATTTGTCAAAGCACCCGCTACCCACGTCGCCAGGATTCCCCATCATCTTGCTTCTGCGCAGGCCGCTCCTCTGCTATGCGCTGGGGTTACCGTCCATCGTGCCCTTAAGCAGTCCCGCATCACGGCGGGTCAACGCTTAGCGGTGTTTGGAGTAGGTGGCCTGGGGCACCTCGCTGTCCAGATTGGCTGCGAACTCGGAGCCGAGGTCACCGCAATTGATATCAGTGGAGAAAAACTCGCTCTGGCCAGGTCTCTCGGGGCCTCCAGGACGCTGAATGCCGCATCTGACAAAGTGGTGCGGCAATTGCGGTCGCTCGGCGGAGTTCACGTCGCCTTGGTGACATCCGCGGCAAAAGCCGCCTACGACATGGCGTTTTATTGTGTGCGTCCCACGGGAATCCTACTCGCCGTGGGCTTGCCCGCTCAGGACATTTGTTTCCCGCCCATCCTGATGGCGGCGGGCGAAATCCGAATTCAGGCTTCCGCCGTTGGTACGCGACAAGATCTGCAGGAAATTCTCGACCTGGGTGCGGCCGGGAAGGTTCACTGCGAAGTGGCCACACAGCCGTTGTCCCAGGCGAACGAAGTCCTGGAAAAACTGCGTCGGGGACAGGTTTCTGGCCGCCTGGTGTTAAGCATCAGTCCCTAAGGGGATGTCCAACCTTCAGCTCCCCCTGCTCCCGAAAAGTTAAACCGCTCAACCAAGGCCGGTTCTCCAGGGGAACGCGGGGAACGCACGATGCGTTGACGTTAGTCGCTATATTGTGATATTGACTATCACTTTGCGCAACGCGGAAACTTCTGGCGAGGAGCTTTCCCTATGGTGAATGCCAGGCAGTTGTTCGATCTTACCGGGCGCGTCGCCATCATCACCGGTGGCTCCATCGGACTTGGTCGCCAGATGGCCGAAGGATTGGCAGAGATGGGAGCGAACCTGGCGCTTTGTGCCCGCCAGAAGAAGCGCTGTCAGGAAGCGGCCGACCAGCTGGCCGGCCTGGGTGTGAAGACCCTTGCTCTGGGCTGCGACGTAAAAGATTCCGCAGCTGTCCAGGAAGTGGTGGCCTCGACTCTGGGGAATTTCGGCCGCATCGACGTCCTCATTAATAATGCAGGCATCGCGTGGGGGGCTCCAGTCGAAGAAATGACGCTTGAGCAATGGAACAAGGTCATGGACACGAACCTCACGGGAACTTTCCTGTTCTCGCAGGCCGTGGGCAAAGCCATGATCCAGCAAGGACACGGCAAGATCATCAACATGGCTTCAGTGGCGGGACTGGGCGGAGCTTCCTCGGACTTCGAAGCCATCGGCTACCACGCCAGTAAAGGCGGCGTCATCGCCTTCACCAAAGATCTGGCGTGCAAATGGGCGGCCCACAATATCCAGGTCAACGCCATCGCGCCGGGCTGGTTTCCCACGCACATGTCCAGTTGGATTCTTGAGCACCACAGGGAGTCGCTCCTGGCCAAGATTCCGCTTCACCGTTTTGGTAGCGACCATGACTTGAAAGGCGCGGCAATTTTTCTGGCTTCTGAGGCTTCGGCCTACATTACCGGCCATGTCCTTGTGGTGGACGGAGGCCAGACTGCCTGGTAGTCACCGCGCATGAATATTCCGCTCACGCCCGTCCGCTTCCTCCGTTATGCGGAACAGCAATTTCCAAATAAGACGGCGGTGGTTTGCCAGGATCAGCGATTTACCTACGCGCAGTTCGGCGATCGTGCGGCCCGGCTGGCTGGCGCCTTGCGCGCGGCCGGAGTGAACGCGGGGGATCGAGTCGCCTTTCTCAGCATGAATTGTCATCGGCTGCTGGAGGCCTACTTCGGTGTCCTCGATGCCGGAGCCGTCCTGCTGCCGCTCAATTACCGTCTCGCGTCTCATGAACTTTCCTACATCCTGAACGATTCTGGAGCGACCAAGTTGTTTTTGGGGCAAGAGTTCCTTGGTCTTGTGGGTTCCTTTCGTGCGAACCTGGCCAGCGTCAGCTCGTACTGCCTGCTCGATGCGACTCCTCAGGCGGACTGGCTGGCTCCCCAGAACTACGAACATCTCCTGGCTGCGGCAACGCCGCACCGCGCGGAAATCACCTCTTTTGACGAGAATGCTCTCTGCGAACTTTTCTACACGAGCGGAACCAGCGCCGATCCCAAAGGCGTGATGCTCACCCACAGGAACATCTACCTCCACGCTTTGCATATAGCTCTGTTCCACCAGACCAAGTATGAAGATGTCTTCCTGCATACCATTCCCTTATTCCACGCCAACGGCTGGGGTGCGGCGCACACCGTCACCCTGGTGGGAGCTACGCATGTCATGAGCCCGCGATTTATCCCGCAAGAGATCTTTCGTCTGGTGGAGCGAGAGCGAGTCGGTTCCCTGAGCCTGGTGCCCATCATGGCGGCCGCATTGGTGAATTGTCCCGATCGTTCCAAGTATGACTTGAGTTCGCTGCAGTGGATCACCATCGGGGGCGCCGCCTCTTTTCCCTCCCTAATGGGCGAGGTCGAACAGAAGCTCGGCTGCAGGTGTTTTTCCGGATACGGTCTGACCGAGTGCTCACCCTCGCTCGCCACGGCCGAGCTCAAACCAGATGTGACCTGCGAACCCGAGCAGCGCTACCTGCTCCAGTCAATGACCGGCTACGCCTATCCTGGGGTGGAACTGCGGGTCGTGGATTTCGAGGATCGGGACGTGCCTCACGACGGCGAGACGATGGGTGAAATCATCGCCCGCAGCGACAGTGTGATGGCGGGCTACTGGAAGGATCCCGAGGCCACCTCGGAAGCCTTGCGTGGCGGTTGGTTTCACACCGGCGATATGGCGGTCGTCATGGAGAACGGGTACATCCTGATCGTCGATCGTAAGAAAGACATTATTGTCAGCGGTGGCGAAAATATCTCATCGCTGGAAGTGGAGAGAACGTTGTTGGCGCATCCTGCCGTGTACGAAGCTGCGGTGATTGCAGTCAGAGATGACAAGTGGGGGGAAGTCCCCAAAGGCGTGGTGATTCTGAAACCAGGAAGCGCCGTGACGGAAGCAGAACTCATTGAGTTCTGCCGCTCTAATTTGGCGCACTACAAATGTCCCCGCTCGATCGAATTCTGCCAGACGTTATCGAAGACTGCCACGGGGAAAGTGTTGAAGAAAGAGCTGCGCAAGAAATACCGGGGAACGGGACGCAGGGAGATGGGATGGACCTGAATTTAACTTCCGAGGAAATGCAATTCCGCGACGAATTGCGCGCTTGGCTCACCGCCAATGTGCCCTCTGACTGGGCCGAGCGGCGAGAGGAATCGCTGGAATCTCGCTTCGAATATCTGCGGGCGTGGCAGCGCAAGTTATTTGCCGGCGGATGGGCGGGAGTTTCCTGGCCCAAACAATATGGCGGCCGGGGTGCAAGTCTGATGCAGCAGGTTATCTTCTGGCAGGAAGTGGCTCTGGCCAGTGCTCCGCCGATGGCCAACACGCTGGGCTTGGGTCTGATCGGTCCCACCATCATCGCGTTCGGAACCGAAGCGCAAAAGACGCGCTTTTTGGCGAAGATTCTCAGCGCCGAAGAAATCTGGTGCCAGGGGTTTTCCGAACCGAGCGCTGGTTCCGACCTCGCGTCTTTGCAGACCGAAGCGCGCCTGGATGGCAACTCCTACGTGGTCAATGGCTTGAAAACCTGGAACAGCTACGGTTGGGTTGCCGACTGGTGCGAGTTGGTGGTACGAACGGATACGAATGCTCCGAAGCACAAAGGGCTTACTGTGCTTCTGGTGGACATGAAGTCCGCGGGGATCAGCGTTCGCCCGCTTCGCCAGATCACTGGAGAGAGTGAATTTGCCGAGGTTTCGTTTCGCGATGTGCGGGTTCCCGCCGAAAACGTTGTGGGCAATGTGAATCAGGGCTGGAACGTCGCGATCGGGACCCTGATGCACGAACGCGGCACCTTCGGCGCCGGCCTGCAGATTACCTTTCGCCGGAACATGGAGCGCCTGATTGAGCTTGCCGGCAACTTGCGGCGAAACGGAAGATCGGCCGCGCAAGATCCCCTGATCCGTCAGAAGCTGGCCCAGTGCTACGCCGAAATTGAAGTCATGCGGTGGAACCAGATGCGTGCTTTTAGCCGCATTAACGCAACCGGAGTGCCCGGCCCGGAAGGTTCCATCCAGAAAATCTTCTGGAGCGAGTTGAACCAGCGATTGCAGCAGGCGGCGCAGGAATTGCTCGGTCCTTACGGGCAGCTTGCAGGTTCCTCCCTGCACTCGGTCGACAAAGGCACTTGGGCCTACGGATACCTGCGCTCGCGGGGCAATACCATCGAAGCCGGAACCTCTGAGATTCAACGCAACATCATCGGACACTTCGTTCTGGGCTTGCCCAGGAGCTACTGAGAACACAGATCATGCAATTCGGATTGAACGAGAGCCAGGAGATTCTCCAGCAGAACGCGCGCCGGTTCTTTGCCGGGGAATGCCCGATGACGCACGTGCGGCATCTGGCTGAAACTGGCCAGCCGTACGACCCGACCCTTTGGGCGAAGATGGCCACCCAGGGCTACACGGGCATCATTTTTCCCGAGAAATACGACGGACTCGGTCTCGGCAAAGTGGAACTGATTCTTCTCATGGAGGAAGCGGGCCGCGCCCTGCTGCCCGGACCCTTCTGGTCGACCGTCGCACTGGCTGGTGCCGTAATCGATGCCGTCGCTAGCGATGCCCAGAAGACGAGATATCTCACTCCGATTTGCCGCGGCCAGGCGCGCTCGACTCTCGCCTTGCTCGAAGCCGGCGCCTCCTGGGACCTGGCCGACGCCAAGCTCACGGCCGCCGATGGCAGGCTGACCGGCGAAAAACTTTTCGTTCTTGACGCCGCCGTGGCTGACTTTATCGTCGTGGCCGCGCAGACCGGGGTTTTTCTCGTCGAAGCGCAGGCGCCCGGTTTATCCATTACGCCGATGCCGGCTCTGGATCTGACTCGAAACTTCGATGCAGTCCAGTTCAAAGACACCCCCGCGGAGAAGCTGGGCGAGGGAACGAATCTCGCCCCTGCGCTCAACATCGCCACTGCGGCCTTGGTCGCCGAGATGGTGGGTGGAATGCAGCGCGTGCTTGACCTGACCGTGGACTACGCCAAGATGCGCAAGCAGTTCGGAAAGCCGATCGGCACATTTCAGGCCGTCCAGCACCAGTGTGCGGATATGTACCTTGAAACCGAGAGCTCGCGTTCGGCCGCCTACTACGCGGCCTGGGCTTTGGAACACGATGCTCCCGACGCGGCCACCGCGACCTCCATCGCCAAAATGTACGCCAGTGACGCCTGCCGCTCCGTGGGGAACCGTGGCATTCAAATCCACGGCGGCAACGGTTTTGCCTGGGAAAACGACTTACACCTTTACTACCGCCGGGCTAAAGCATCCGAGACGATGCTGGGCGATGCGACGTTTCATCGGGAGCGCATCGCTCGCCTCGTGATCGACAAGTTTCCGGCCTCGTGCGGCGGCAACCATCGGAGTTCACCATGAGCACTCTTGTACGGCTGAGCCGAGACAAAGACAAAGACAACGACAACGATATCGCCATCATCACCATTGACAATCCACCGGTGAATGCTCTCAGCCCCGGGGTGCCGGAGGGAATTGCCAGCGCCATCGAAGAGATCAACAACGATCCCTCCGTGAAAGCCGCGGTCCTTATCGGCGGCGGGCGCACCTTTGTCGCAGGAGCTGATATCAAGGAATTCGGAAAGATGACCTCTGGCAAATCGCGCGGCGCTGGCCTTGCTCCGCTCCTCCTCGGCATTGAAAATTGCCGCAAGCCGGTAGTGATGGCGATTCATGGCGCCGCGTTTGGCGGAGGACTGGAGCTGGCCATGGCCGGCCATTATCGCGTGGCCTCACCCGATGCCCAGGTCGGCCAGCCCGAAGTGAAGCTCGGCCTCATTCCCGGTGCGGCGGGAACGCAACGCCTTCCTCGGCTGGTCGGCGTCGCCAAGGCGCTTGAAATGTGTACCGACGGCAAACCTGTTGCCGCGGCAGAAGCCTTCCGGCTGGGTATCATCGACCGCTTGATCGAAGGCGACCTTTTTGCCGGCGCGGTAGCCTTTGCCCGCGGAGTCGCTGGAAAACCAATACCGAGAACGCGCGAACGCGTCGAGAAACTGGGTACGGTCGAGGAGAACGCGGGAATCATCTCTGCTGCCCGCGCGCAGGTCAGAAAGAAGCAGCGGGGTCTCAAAGCGCCACTTGCCGCCGTGGATGCAGTGGAAGCAGCAACCAAGCTTTCCTTCGAGGAAGGTTGCGAGGTAGAGCGGAAACTCTTCAGCGAATGTCTCTTCTCAGATCAATCCAAAGCGCTCATCCACGTTTTCTTCGGGGAGCGCGAAGTTGCCAAGATTCCGGATGTTCCGAAAGACACCCCTGTCAAGCCCATCCGTAGCGTGGCCGTCGTCGGTTCTGGCACCATGGGCGGAGGGATCGCCATGGTTTTTGCCAATGCCGGTATTCCCGTTCTGCTCAAGGAGGTTGACCAGGCCGCGCTCGACCAGGGCCTCGCCAAGATTCGAAAGAACTACGCCAGCTCGGTTCAGCGCGGACGCTTCACGCCGCAGTTCGTCGATGAGCGGCTTGCCCTGATCTCACCCACTCTCAGCTACGACAGCTTCGCCAACGCCGACATCGTGGTGGAGGCGGTGTTCGAGGGCATGGCGCTTAAGCAGCAGGTGTTTCAAGATCTGGATCGAGCCTGCAAACCCGGGGCCATTTTGGCGAGCAACACATCCACATTGAGCATCGACGACATTGCCGGGGTTACGGCGCGGCCCGAATTCGTTGTGGGCACCCACTTCTTCAGCCCCGCCAACATCATGCGCTTGCTGGAAATTGTGCGCGGCAAAAAGACGAGCAAAGAGGTCATCGCCACCTGCATGCAGCTCTCGAAAAAGCTCGGCAAGATCGGCGTGCTGGTCGGAAACTGCCGGGGTTTTGTGGGAAACCGCATGTTCGGACCTTATCGCCGGGAAGCGCAATTCCTGGTCGAAGAAGGCGCGGAGGCGGAAGCCGTTGACAACGCACTGGTCGAGTTCGGCATGGCTATGGGTCCACTCGCGACGGGAGATCTTGCCGGACTGGATGTCGGCTGGCGGATTCGCAAGGAGTATCGCCACTTGGAAAAACCCGGCGTTCGCCAGCCCATTGCCGAGGATCGTCTTTGCGAGATGGGTCGTTACGGCCAGAAGACTCTGGCCGGCTGGTACCGCTACGACGACCAGCGTCGCGCCGCACCCGATCCCGAAGTGACGGCCTGGGTGCGGAACTGGACCGCGGAAGCAGGCATTCCCCAACGCAAAATTCCGGCCTCCGAAATGATCGAACGCTGCCTCTACGCCTTGGTCAACGAAGGTGCCCGCCTTCTTGAGGAGGGGTACGCGCTGCGCGCCGTCGATATCGACGTCATCTACCTGAATGGCTATGGGTTTCCGGCGTATCGCGGAGGTCCCATGTGGTATGCCGACACCGTCGGTTTGAAGAAAGTCTACGGCCGGGTGTGCGAATTCCGCCAACAACACGGAGAACTCTGGGAGCCCGCTCCTTTGCTGAAGCGCCTGGCCGAGGCCAACCAGACATTTGCCGAGTTCGGTCGGGAGCAAAGTGTCAACGTGTAGTGAGGCCTGGAGCCATCCTCCGCGCAGTGGGTTGGGAGCGGGGGATTTTGGGGAACTTATGAGAGAAGCCGTTGTGGTCGCCAGCTCACGGACAGCGCTGGCCAAGTCGTTTCGGGGCTCATTCAACATGACGCGCCCTGATGATCTTGCGGCCCACTGTATCAGGGATGTTCTGCGCAAGACTCCCAATCTTGATCCCAGCGAAGTGGAGGATGTGGTGCTCGGTTGCGGGCAGCCGCATGGTCCGCAAGGCAGCAACGTCGCACGAGTTTCCGCCATGCTCGCGAGTCTGCCAACATCGGTCGCGGGCACCACGATCAACCGGTTCTGTTCCTCTGGCTTACAGGCGATTGCTCTGGCCGCCTACCAAATCGTCCAGGGCGGCAGCGAAGCGGTGATTGGCGGCGGGGTCGAGAGCATCAGTGTGACGCCTCGCAGTTCCGACCCCAATCCGCGCATGCTCGAACAACTGCCCGGTCTGTACATGGTCATGGGCGACACTGCGGAAGTCGTCGCCAAACGCTACAAGATTGGCCGGCAAGCGCAGGATGAGTACTCGCTCCTCAGCCAGCAGCGCACCGCCCGTGCTCAGCGGGAAGGTTTCTTCCAGGAAGAGATCGCCCCCATGAAAGTCACCCAGGCGATTCTGGATAAGAAAACCAATGAGGTAATAAGCAAGCAGGAGGTCTGTGCTGCCAAGGACGAGTGCAATCGTCCGGAGACAACTCTGGACGGCTTGCTTGCGCTGAAACCGCACTTTGATCGCGATAGCGGCCAGGGAACAGTCACGGCTGGGAATTCTTCGCAGCTTTCCGATGGAGCCTCGGCCACGCTCCTCATGTCTCGCCAGCGCGCCGATCAGCTTGGCATTCTCTACAAGCTCGTCTTCCGCGGTTTTCAGGTGGCCGGCTGCGAGCCGGACGAAATGGGCGTTGGACCGGTCTTCGCCGTTCCGAAACTGTTGCAGCGCGCCGGCCTGAAGATGGACGACGTTGGCCTCTGGGAACTCAATGAAGCGTTTGCCGTGCAGGTGATCTACTGCCGCGACCGGCTTGGTATCGATCCCGAGAAACTGAACGTGAATGGCGGCTCGATCTCCATCGGCCATCCGTTTGGCATGACCGGGTCGCGCATGGTTGGAACCCTGGCCAACGAAATGCTGCGGCGCAAAGACGAGAAAGAGCGCTACGGGGTTGTGACGATGTGTGTCGGTGGTGGCCAGGGAGCAGCGGGTTTGTTTGAACTGGCTGGTTAGGCGGAAATTATGAGCCGCATCATTCTAGTTCGCCACGCCCAGGCGTCATTTCTGGAGCCGAACTATGACCAACTCTCGGCCACCGGCGAAGTGCAAGCCCGCCTGCTCGGAGAGTGCTGGGCCCGCCGCGGAGTGCGCTTCAGCCGCGCCTGCTCTGGTCCTCGCGTCCGGCAAGTGCGGACCGCGCGCATGGTCGAGCAGGCCTATCGAAAACTCGGGCGGGAGTTTCCAGAATTGGCGGTGATGGACGAGTTCGACGAATATCCGGCGGAAGCGGTTTTGAAGCTAGGTCTGCCACAGATGCTGGAAAGATCGCAGGAAGTCCGCCATCTTCACCGGGCGTTCGAACAATCCAAGGACGCTGGCGAACGAAAAAGAAGCTTCCAACAAATGTTCGAGGCGGTCATCGGCGTGTGGGTGAGTGGTGAGTTGGTGGTCGAGGATGTGGAATCCTGGCAAGACTTTTGTGCGCGCGTCGATCGGGGAATTGCGACCATCGTAAACAGCGCAACCCCAGCCGGCGATTCCTTGGTGGTTACTTCCGGAGGTCCGATTGGCGTCGCCATGCGGCGAGCCTTGCACTTGTCGCCTGCCGACACTCTGCAATTGACCTGGATGTCGCGCAACGCAGCCTTCAGCGAGTTCTTGAGTTCTGGTGACCGGTTCACGCTCAGTACGTTCAATGCGCACCCTCATCTGGAAGACGAATCCTTGCTTACGTATCGGTAGGAAGTTTCACAGCTTCGGAAAGACCAAGAGTTCGAAATTATGGCTGCCTCTTGTGATCGCGCGATTGCCGTCAGAGCCGGGGAAGAACTTGATCTGGCTCGGCTCAGCGCATACCTGGGTCGGCATTTTGACGGCCCCGGCCCGGTAACCGTCGAGCAGTTCCCCTCCGGTCACTCGAATCTGACCTATCGCGTGACCTGGGGCGGTCGTGAATTGGTGCTGCGCCGGCCGCCGCTCGGCAGCCCGGTGAAGTCCGCCCATGACATGGGTCGCGAATATCGCGTGCTCTCCAAGTTGCACGAAAGCTATAAGTTTGCGCCCCAGGCGATCCTTTATTGCGACGATCTTTCGGTTCTTGACGCCCCCTTCTACCTCATGGAGCCGATTCGAGGCGTCATCCTGCGCCGACAACTGCCTCCCGGCCTGCTGCTCTCGCCCGCCATAGCACGCCAGCTCAGCGAAGCTTTCCTCGACAACCTGGTGCGCCTGCACGGCCTCGACTACGACAAGATCGGCCTCGGCGATTTGGGTAAGCCGCAGGGCTACCTCGAACGCCAGGTGAAGGGATGGATCGAGCGCTATCACAATGCAGCAACTCACGACCTGCCTGAAGTCGGATGCCTTTCCGCGTGGCTCACGCATCACCTTCCAGCTTCGAGCGACACAACTCTTATTCACAACGACTATAAGTACGACAACGTCATCCTCGACTCGAATGACATTACAAACATAGTCGGAGTTCTGGACTGGGAGATGTGTACGCTGGGTGATCCGTTGTCCGATCTGGGCACAACCCTGGCCTATTGGACCGACCCCAGTGACCCAGACGAACTGCAGGAAATCGCTTCTGCGCCCACGACAATCCCTGGAACGTTGACGCGCGCCCAGTTGGCTCGACGCTATGCTCTGGCGACTGGCCGCGGCATCGAGGACATGGTCTTCTATTTGACCTTTGCCCGTTTCAAGGTCGGAGTGATTGTTCAGCAGATCTATTACCGTTACGCCCACGGGCTCACCCACGATGAGCGCTTTGCCATCATGCCCGATCGGATCGCGGTCCTGATGCGCGCCTCGCTACAGTGCGCAGAAAGTGGGACTCTATGATCGGCTTCCGATTCCACGTCCCGTCATGCCCGGTAATACCGCACCAACCATTCCGCCACACAGCCGGGCTTGGCTGCGCCTTGAGTCTCGATCATCACCGAGAAAATGATATCCACGAACGCTGCAGATTCTTTGACCGAAAGCAGACTCACCCGGGCGCGAATCGCCGAGCCCGCCCGCACCGCCGCTGGGAAGCGCACGCGATTCAGTCCATAGTTGACGCGTATCCCGACTCCCTCCCGGATCCGAATCGCCTGTCCGGAAAAATAGCTCACCAGCGAAAGCGTGAGAAAGCCGTGAGCAATGGTGCCGCCGTAGGGCGACTCACGCGCCGCTCGCTCCGGGTCGACGTGAATCCACTGCCGGTCTTCGGTGGCATCCGCGAACTTCTGGATGCGGTCCTCGGTCAGAACGAGCCAATCCGTCGGGGGCAGTTCACGGCCTTCGAATTCTTTCAACGAACGTAAATGGTTAATTTCGAAAGGGGGCATCGGAATCATGACGACCTTAACAGAAATTCCCGGCAAGACAAGAGGTTCAGCTTTTCTCTTTGAAGATGTCCTCCCCATCCAGGTGTTCACTCCAGAAGATCTCACGGAGGAGCATCTTGCGATCGGCCGCATGATCGATGAGTTCTGGACCAACGAAGTCGAGCCCAATCTTGCTGCCATCCGCGAGAAACAGCCGGGCGCCGCTCTTGCGGTGCTGCGAAAGTCCGCGGAACTGGGGCTTACGGGCATGACCATCCCAGAGGAATTTGGCGGCATGGAAATGGACTTGCCCTCGCTGATGGTCGCCGCCGAGCACATGGGACGCGACGCCTCCTATGCGGGCTGGCACTCCGCGCACACGGGCATCGGCACCCTCCCCATCGTGTACTTCGGCACTCCGGAGCAGAAGAAAAAATACCTGCCTCGGTTGGCTCGTTTGGAACTGTTGGCTGCTTATGCCCTCACTGAGCCATTGGCTGGTTCCGACGCTCTTGCCGCGCGAACTCGTGCCGACCTTGCTCCCGACGGCAAGCACTACCTACTCAACGGCCAGAAAATGTGGATCACCAACGGTGGCGCAGCCGATCTGTTCACCGTGTTCGCCAAAGTCGGAGGCGAAAAGTTCACCGCCTTCCTGGTGGAGCGAGCCTTCCCCGGTGTCAGCAGCGGCGCTGAGGAACATAAGATGGGAATTCGCGGCACCTCGACCACAGCGGTTTTTCTCGATAACGTAAGCGTTCCCGTCGAGAACGTTCTGGGAGAAATCGGGCGCGGTCACGTCATCGCGTTCAACGTTCTCAATATCGGGCGTTTGAAACTTGGTCCTGCCTCGGTCGGCGCCGCCAAGAACGTGCTCGCCATCTCCATCCGGTACGCGAAGCAGAGAAAAGCCTTTGGCTGTGCCATCGCTGACTTCGGCGCCATTCAGCACAAACTTGCCGAAATGGCCATTCGGATTTTTGCCGCCGAGTCCATGACCTGGCGCGTGGCCGGTCTGATCGAAAGCCAAATGCAAGCGCTCGCCGAA
>Ga0210406_10003947_pt1 | contig 16084 bp, 9 predicted proteins | sample IncBWC30MmetaG_FD_155454 | JGI IMG/M metagenome (GOLD analysis project Ga0210406, IMG submission 155454) | Forest soil microbial communities from Barre Woods Harvard Forest LTER site, Petersham, Massachusetts, United States - Inc-BW-C-30-M | ecosystem: Environmental > Terrestrial > Soil >... | reverse complement strand
TTTGGGGCGCGTGGACGACGTGATCAATGTTGCCGGGCACCGGCTGGGCACCAAGGAGATTGAGTCGGCGTGTTTGGCGGTACCGGAAATCGCGGAAGCCGCGGTGGTGCCGGTGGTTGACGAAATCAAAGGCCGCGTGCCGGAAGTTTACATTTCCATCAAGCCGGGAGTGAAGACCAACAAGCAGATTATCGACAAGGTGACGCAGACGATTGAAACGATGATCGGCAAAATCGCGCGGCCGAAACGGATTCATGTGGTGCCGGACATGCCTAAGACGCGTTCAGGGAAGATCATGCGGCGAGTGCTGGCGGCGATTTCAAACCGCATGCATACCGGAGATATTACGACGCTGGCGAATCCGGATATCGTCGAACAGATTCGCGAATTGGTGCAGGGGCACGAGGCGACTGCGCTGAACGAAGGGCCGGCGGATATTAAGTTGTTTGGGGAGGAGCAGTAAGCCTTCCGGCTGGCTACTGGTCGATCACGATTTTCTGAAGCGAATCAATCGCCGCGGCTCTGTCATCACCGGACAATGCGTAAATTTCTATGGTAAGCAAATAATCTTCCGAGAGAGTTTGCACGTATGTTTGAAAAATGCGCTGGCCGCCCATGCTTCGCTCAAAATCGGCGCGCAAGAATGGGTGATCTTTCACACGGTATTGCGAGGCGGAAGCCACGGTGGATCCGGAAGAGGTGGCCATGGCGTCGGCGGTTTGCCGAAACGTATCCACCTGAAGCGCAGTTGCGCGCGAGGGTGTAGCCATAATGCGAACGCACGGGAAGGAAAGATGCTGGCCATCTCCGTCGCCTCTGCGCGAGGCATAGAAAACGAGCTTGGGAGTAAGGATCAGCAGATTTCCCGCGGCTTCGGGATGTTGTTGCAGTAGCGATGCCTTGGCTCCGGCTTCCAGTTTTTCGTTCAAAGCGTGCAATGCATCGGGCTTTGCTGCAATCCACCCTCGCGGAAATTCATACGCGAGGCCCAGTGCTTCATTCTTGTAGGTAGCTCCGGAGACCTGGCCGCCTTCGATGCCAAAGAACGAGGGGCTGGTTTCAACATCGGAAGAATTCGTCCGGCTGCTATCTGAATCCGCTGCGGCTCCATCCACCCCAGAGCTGCCGGCGTTGTTTGGGGCGGAAACTTCTTTTTCTTTTGCGCTCGCGGCGATGGCGGCCAGATTCGGATCAGGCGCCCGCTTCAGGGCCTTGTTAATGGCGTCTTCCAGTTCGGCGGCGGTGCTTTGTCCGAACCCGGACTGGCGAAAGCGCATCACGCCATCTTTATCCAAAACGATATACGTCGGGAACGATTCAATTTTGAAGGCTTCCAGCACCTCGCCGGACAAATCGATGTACTCGGCCCAATTCATCTTCTGTGCATCGATGAAAGTGCGCCAGACGTCTTCGTCGTCGTCAGAACTTATGCCAACCAGTTCAAATCCCTTGCCGGCATACTTTTTCTGCAGTTCGCGCAACACCGGCACGGATTCGCGGCATGGTGGACACCAGGTTCCCCAAAAATCCATCAACACCACTCTTCCCCGCAGAGCTGAATTGGAAACCATCTGTTTTTCGTGCGAGGTGAATGCAAAATCCGGCGCGAACGGCGCCCTGGCACGGATGGGATTGGCAATCATGCGCTTCGCTTCCAACGAATTGGCTTGGCTGGCGTCGTCCGCAGCCAGGTACGTCTTCAATTCGGAGATGCCTTCCGGGTCCCTTTCCTGCTTGAGAAGTACGTAACCTAAATTGAAGTGTGCGACTGTCTTTGCTGGGTCCAGTGCAAGCGCCTGACGAATGTCAGCTTCAGCTTCCTGCAATTTTCTGTCGCCAGGTTTGGACGACATCTGCACCAGGAGATTGGCATGTACGAGACGAGCCTGCGTGGCCCACGCCTGGTTATCGCCTGCGGCCTTCAGCGCCTTCTTTGCTTCGTCCAGTGCCGACGAAAAATCGCCAAGTTTCCTGTCGACTGCCGACAGCTTCAGATAGGCATCCGCGGAAGTGTGATGCGAGAGCTTGTCAGCCTTGCGATACGAGTCTTGCGCGAGTTCGTACTTGTGCTTGGACTGATAGAGATCGCCTTGCGCGATGGCCGACTTGACGGGATCAACGGGGTCCTGTGCGTCGGCAACCCGGGGGAACAAGGCAAAGCAAAGCATCATCAAACAAATCGGGCGCATTAGATTATCTCCGAAATAATTGCCGAGATCATACCATTGGAAGGAAGCATCTGATGAAGTGGTGCGGGAAAAATTGCGGAAAATTGGCGGCTTAACGACAGCCCGCGCCTAGTGGACGGTTCCGCATTGGGTTTGCACCGCCAGCAGGACGTCGGGGTCGAATTGGGCGCTGCTCCAGCCGCGGGCCGAGCAGACCTGTGCGGCGGTGAGGCCGAGGGCGCCGCGGAAGTCGGCACCGTCGAGTTGTGAGCCATCGATTGGCGCATCGCGCAAGACTGCGCCGGGGAAGGCTGCGCCGCGCATGTCAGTGTTTCGTAAGTCCGCGCCAAGAAGGATGGTTCCTTTGAATTGGGCGCCGCCGAACTGAGCGCCGCCGAGTTTAGCGCCAGAGAAATCGGTTAGCTCGAGATTCGCCAGGGAAAGCCCTGCTTCCTGCATTTGCGTATCGCGCATGTCGCTGCGCGTGAGATCGGCGCGCAGCCAGTTGGTGTGCTTCAGATTCGAGCCATAGAGTGATGCGCCGCCGAGTTTGGCGCCGGCAAAACTGGCGTTTTCAAAAATGGCGTAGGTCATATCGCTTCCACGCAAATCGGCGCCAGTGAGATTGGCATTGCTGCCATCGGCGGAGATGAGCAAGACGTGGTCCGCGCGCGCGTGGTCGAGCACGGCATCGCGGAGATGGGCTTCACGCATGTTGGCGTTACGCAAATCGGCTTCGGTCAAGTATGCGCCGACCAGATCCGCGCGCCACAGGCGGGCACCGGAAAGCACAGCGCGATAGCCTCTGGCGTAGCGGAGACTGTTTTCGTTTAGCTTTGCGCCGACGCCTTCGCCCGGAGCGTCGTTTGCGTTTGCGTTCGGGCTCGCCGAGGATCCGTTTGGTATCAGCGCGCTAGAAGAGGGCGCGCTGGCGCTGCGGACGCGTGGAGGAACGAGCGTGGCTTCGATCAGATCCGCGTAGGGACGGTAGCCGACAAGACGGAACGCTTCAGCGGCCCAGCGTCTGGGGCTGGCACTGAAATATTTGCGCGAAGCGTCGGAATCGGCGGGAATGCCGAGAATTACGCCGAAGGAAAGCAACAGCAGAGCGAGGCCAAATGCAGTTGGCGCGCGCAGCGTCAAAAATGCCATACGGGCCACGGTGCGCGGTGTGGTGCGGCGCACTTCGCCGCTGCGAATGACGCGGCTGACGAGCGAAGGCAGACCGGTGGCTACGCTAACGCTTAAGACGAAAAACAGAACGTGCAAGGAAGTACCGCGCATGTCCTGACGGACCAGATAGCGCATCCAGAAAATCGCGATGGTTGCCGGCACGGCCCAATAAGCAAGCAGCGTGGCAATCGCGTTTTCCAGCCAGGATACGGGAGTCTTGGTTTCGCGCAGCCAGCGGAAATGACGGCGAACGAGCCCCATCAAATACCAAGGACCGCCTTGTTCGACGGTTTGGCCATCGGGGAAGACCGCGGGCAGAGCGGCCATGCTGCTCCACACGCGGAGAAGAAGAAACTGGAATCGGACGAAGAGAACGACAAGGAAGATCGGCGCGATCAAATAAAAAGCGTTGATTGGCAAAATATTGCCGAGGCCAGCGATGGGAATGGTCTGGCCGTCGAGAATAAGACGGGGATCCGTGGTGGTGGCAACGCAGAGGGCGAACAAACCGCAAACCGTAAGCATCAGGAAGTAAAACCAGCGGGCGCTCCGCGTAGCTTCCCAAACGGCTTTCGAACCGTCGATGGAAGAAATCGTTTCCGGCAGCATGGCGTCGTATAGATTTGCGCCGCCCAGGCGGCCGAGCCACAGGCCCTCAGCGCCATATAAGGTTGCGCCCATGAGATTTGCGCCGCGCAGTTCCGCCCCGAGTAAATTTGCGTTGCAAAGGTCAGCCTGGACCAGCGAGGCGTGGCGCAGATTGGCCATGGAAAGGTCGGCGCCGCGCAGATTGGCGCGCTGCAGGAACGCGCCTTGCAGATTTACGCCGGTGAGGTCGGCGTTCCCAAGATTCGCACCGCACAAATCGGCTTTGGTGCCGGCTTCGCCGCCCGATTCCACCCAGATGCGATGCTGATCGAGAATGGCAGCGAACTCGAGCATCCAACTGCCGACCATGCCTCCGGAATTTTCTGCGGTGTGCTTTGTGGTGTCTGGATTCCCGGCCTGTTCGGATGGAAGTGCGGCTTGTTCCGGCTCGGCGGTGGCGAGTTTTTCTTCGGATAAATTCAGTTCGCCGGACAATTTATTTTCGGGCGGATTTTCGATATTTGTGACGGCGTGAACGGGGGCGGCAGCTTCCGCAATTGCGATCGCGGGATGTTCCGGCTCGGGCAATGCGATTTGCACGGGTATTTCCGTTGCGACGGCGGTGTCTGCCCGTGATGAATTCTCGGCTCTGGCAAGCTCCGCCAGAGCGCTCTCGACCTCTGCAATACGCTTGAGCGCATACAACTCCTCCGGTGTGGCCATGCGTTCGGTTTGGTTTCCGGTTGAGTTTTTGACGAGCGACAATAGTTCCTGCGCCGGCACTTCCGGCATAAGATTTCCCCTATCTTTTCCTGGACCCGGTTTGGCGCACGGGCACAACATGCGATGCAGTGCTCATAATCGCCGACCGGCTGGGAAATGTCTCCTGCCCTGAAGGTCAGGAGGCGCAAATGTAACATCGTGATTTGGGTCAGCTACCGTGGGACTCGATTTCCATCGGAGGCGAGCTAGCGCGCATGGTTTTTTCTTTTGCAAGCTGCTGGGCTACATAGCTTTAACTCCGTTCCTAAAATCCATCTCTTCCTAGCACTTTGGTTTGCTGTCCTGCTAGGCCGCGAATACAGGGCAAAATCGGTGCTCCGAAACTGGTCTAACGGTCAGTTGTCGAGCGACGGATGCAAGCCAAGCGGATATGTGCAGGCCACGACCGGCACAACGACATTCACGTTGACGTACGGTTCCACCAGTAAAACGGTGACGGTAGCCAATTATGGAAATATCAATGTCACGCCATAAGAGGTCGCGGCAGAGGGAGTCTTGCCGTAAGCCGCCGCGGCAACACTGCTTTATGTGAAAGGCAACATCACGTCGTTGTCAGGGCCCGGGCAAGGTGTGCCGGCCGTGCAGGATGGAACCTCCTTGACGATTACTGCCGCCAGCGGCTCGAATTCCGCGACGCTGACGACGACCATTCAGCGGACGAATTGGTTTAATCGCACGACGTATTGATCGGATTTCGTCGGAAATAGTGCGTGACGCGACGGCTTTTGCGCCGTCGCCCTTTTTATTCCTACAGACTCGAAAGGCGCGCCCGATCGGGTCGGGGCCGCTACACGAGACTCAGGCGGAGCGCAAACTGAAGATGCGGGGAAGCCTGGAAAGGGAAGAAAAAAATGCCGGGGCGCTTCGCTGAGGGGCCAAGGCAGCCCCGGCTTTATCCTGCCCGCCTCCGCAGTGAGCGAGCAAGAAAACTGTGTTGGCGCAAAACCGCAAAACCCCGTTCTGTTCAGGGTTTGCTAGTACAAACCCTGACGCGGTAGAGAAACCGACTACTTCTCTTCGTCGCCGCGCAGAAATTCGTAGCGTTCGATGGCGGCTACCACTCCGACCGATGTTTCGTCGCGGGACTCGGTGCGCTGTACGCGGCCAAGGCAGCGAACACGGACCGGACCTGCGAGAGTGATCTCGTTGGGAAGCGTTAGAAGGATCTCAACGGGCGAACCTTCCTTCACATCTTTTCCGAGGTAGAAGTAGACCCCGCGCGAGCTGACGTCGCGGGATTCCGTGCTGGTTTCCCCAACGGCTGCTCCGGTGGTCCAACGGACCGTGAGAGGGAGCCGCATGGTAAAGCGTTGGGTGGTACGGCGTTCAGAGCCAGACAAGGCAGAGCCTCCTCGAATGAAGCATGAGTGTAGCTGTAGCAGGTACAGGGAACAATAGACCAAGAGATACAAAATATGTTCGGTATCGGACGGTACGAAGGTACTAGAACATTGTGGAAAAGTGGAACAAACGTTCTATCGGGGCGTTTCCTGGGGCCCTTCTTGGCGTGGCGAGTTTCCGATAATTGCCTGCGTGGAGAATGGTTCGCGTGCTGACGAGGAACACTTGGGCAAAGGGATGCGATTGGGGACAAGATGCGTGGCTTATGATGTTCGAAGAGAGAGCAGCGGGAACCCCTTGCTTTGCCAGGGCCGGAACCCGCTGGTACATCAAGCGATTCCAATCTTGTTTGGGAGGGTAGTCACCGAATGTCGCGGGCTTTGGGGCAGCGGGAGACGATTGCTACTACGGGATTGGCCGACACTGGGTGGCGTTTGCCGGTTTGGGCGTTGGCTGCGCTGCTGCTGCTGGCGACGATTGCCGTGTATGGCTCCGCGATCCGCAACGGATTCGTTGAGTTTGACGATTGGGTTTACGTAACTCATAACGAACACGTGCAAGCGGGACTGAATTGGCGGAATGTCGGATGGGCTTTTCGCAGCATTGAGGCGGCCAACTGGCACCCGTTAACCTGGATCTCGCACATGGCGGATTGCCAGTTTTTTGGATTGAATCCCGCTGGGCATCACGCGGTGAACGTAATGCTCCATGCCATCAATGCGGTGCTGTTATTCCTGTTGCTTAACCAAGCAACCGGGTTCCCGTGGAGAAGTTTTTGTGTGGCAGCGCTGTTCGCTCTCCATCCTTTGAATGTGGAGACCGTTGCATGGGTCTCCGAACGCAAAAGTTTGTTGAGCATGCTGTTTTCGCTGCTGGCGGTGGCTTGCTATGGATGGTACGCGCGCACGCCGGAGCCGGATCGTGCGCGGAGGTGGCGACGTTATGGCGCGGTGGTGTTTTTCTTTGCGCTGGCATTGCTGGCCAAGCCGATGGCGGTGACGCTGCCGTTGCTGCTGCTGACTTTGGATTATTGGCCGTTGGAACGAATGCCAGTTCCCTCTTCGATTATGGGTGACGCGCAAGTTTGGAAACGCGCGGGCAAGTTGCTGGCCGAGAAAATTCCGCTGTTGGCGATGAGTGCTGCGAGTTCGTGGGTAACGGTTGTGGCGCAGCATCGCGGCGAGGCCATTACCAGCACAAGGGCGCTGGCGATGCAGCAGCGAATCGGGAACGCGATCGTCGCGTACGCGAAGTATATCGGCAAGATGTTTTGGCCGAGCGGGCTTTCGTATTATTACCCACACCCCGGAAACCGGTTGGCGATGTGGGAAATTTTGGCGGCCGCGGTATTGCTGTTGGCGATTACAGCGGTGGTTTGGCGATACCGCGAGAGGGGGTACCTGGTATTCGGCTGGGCGCTATTTGTCCTGACTTTGCTGCCAGTAATTGGAATCGTACAGGTCGGGCTGCAAGCGATGGCGGATCGCTATGCGTACATTCCTTTAATCGGGTTGTTCGTGATGATAATTTGGGAGTTGAGTGAAACTGCGGAGCGCTGGCACGCTCCGGTAGCGGCGCAGGCATTTGTAGCGGCGATTGCTGCGTTTGCGCTTGGCGCGGTTACGCTAATCAATATTGGCTATTGGCATGACAGCGTGACATTGTTTTCTCACGCGCGCCGGGTCATTCCTTTTGCAAGTACGCGAATCGAGACGAATCTTGGGGCTGCGCTGGTGGACAGCGGACGCAGCGACGAAGGGATTGAACACTTCAAAATCGCGGAGTCGCTGGCGCCGGACTTGTTCATTGCGCACTTCAATATCGGCTATGCGCTGGCGCAGGCCGGAGAGAATTCGCGTGCGCTGCCGGAATTGCAGGATGCGCTGCGCACGGCATCCACGAGCGAAGAAAAATCACGAGCGCTGAACAATCTGGCGGCGGCGTATCTGGACCTTGGCAAGAATGAACAAGCGGAGCAGGCGTTTTCAGAATTGTTGGAGCTGCAGCCTAACTCGCTTGCGGGCCATGCTGGGCGCGGGCAGGCACTGCTTAATATGGGGCGATATGACGAGGCCGGTGCGGATTTCGTCGCCGCCACTGAGCTGAGGCCGGCGCCACAACTGTTTTTAATGGCGGGAAAATCGCTGGAGGCGGCCGGAAAATTGCCGCAAGCAGAAGCGGAGTATCGCAAGGCGCTGGCGGGAAATGCGGGGCTGACAGAAGCCCGCGAGCGATTGAATCTTCTTGAGCGGCGTACAGCATCAATGGTTCACAAGAACTAAACGATTGGGCGGCAAAGGATGTCTGCAATTCTCTGTACTAAACAATTATACAAAACTCCATTTTGCGACCTGCCATGGCTTCAAAATCGAATGGCTGGACGTCCTCTGTTTTTCTGATAACGCTGCGTGTGGTTGTATATTGGGTCTCGGTGTGTCAGGAGTCGAGCATGAAGACTTTGGTCTGTCTGGCCTTGGTGTTGGTGTCGCCTGCCTTGGCCCAGCAGGATGACGAGTTGCTACGACACTGGGATTACGACAAAAGCGCGCCTCTTCATCTTAAGCAAGCAGGAGTACAAGCGCGCGATGGAGTAACGATTTACGACGTTTCCTTTTCGAGTCCCGTTGGGGATCGCAGCGCAGCAGTCGGCCCGAACGGCGGCGTGGTTGCTTCCTATCTTGTGGTGCCAGGTGGAAAAGGGCCTTTTCCAGCAGTGATCTATGGACACTGGTGCATGCCGGGCTCGGAGAAGAAGAACCGCGGCGAATTTCTGGATGAGGCGGTTGTTCTGGCGCATTCCGGTGTTCTTTCGTTGCTGCCCGATCATGTGAGCGTGCATCCCGGCTTCGTGCAAGACACTGCACCGATGAACGAGCAGCAAATCGCGGTTGAGGTACAGCAGGACGTGAACCTGCGCCGGGGCGCCGATCTTCTTCTCGCGCGCAAGGACGTAGATCCCAAACGGATGGCCTACGTTGGACACAGCTGTGATGCAACTGCCGGCGGTTTCCTAAGCGGAATCGACAAGCGTTTCAAAGCTTTTGTGATCATGGCCGGCGATCTTTCAATTGAGGTGGATAAGACAACGAAAGGATTTCAGGAATACAAGCAGAAGGTGGGTCCGGAAAAGCTCGATGCATTTATGACAAAATTTGCGTGGATGGACCCGGGGAGATATGTCTCCCATGCCGCACCGGCGGCTATGTTCTTACAGTACGCGACGGACGAACCGTTTTTGAATGCGGATACGGCGAAACGGTATTTCGAAATTGTCAGTGAGCCCAAGAAGTTCAAGATCTATCAAGCGCCGCACGCGTTGAATGCCGAAGCTACGCGGGATCGCATTGCGTTTCTCGCGGAACAGCTAGGTTTCAAGGTTCCGGACGGAGCGGCGCTGGCTGGGATTCCGGTTCTGGTTCAGCCGCCGTGGCCGAAGGGTAGTGACTAGGCGGTGGAAAGCGAAGCGGGAAAAGAACCGCCTAAAGGTCGTCCCCCAAGAAGACAGACAACGACTAGATGGCCACTTGAAAGGTGGCCGCTACAAAGGCGATGAAAAAGACCGAGCAGGAGAGGCGGCTAAGTGTGGTCGATGAGGCGGTGGTGGATAGCGTACAGGGCTAGTTCGAGGCGGTCTGAGACGCCTAATTTGTCGAAGATGTTGTGGAGGTGATTTTTTACGGTTTGTTCGGAGATGAAAAGTTTTTCGCCGATCTCCTTGTTGCGGAAGCCTTGCGCAACCAGTTGGACGATTTCTTTTTCGCGGTCCGAGAGCAGCGGTTTTTCGCGGCGCGGGCCGGATTCGGAAGACTTCGAGAAGGCTTTCATCACCTCGGCAGTCATGCGATTGTCGAGCCAGATTTCACCGGCGTAAACGCGCTGAATGCTTTTGACGAGAAGGTCGGTGGCGGATTGCTTTAATACCACGCCGCGAGCGCCGAGGCGCATGGCGCGAACTACATCGCGATCGTCTTCGGCGGCGGTAAGTACAATAACGCGCGTTGGCAGTTGATCAAAATTGACTTCTTCGAGGACGGCGAGGCCGTCCTTGTCAGGCATGCGCAAATCGAGCAGAAGAATATCGGGCTTGAGTTTAGCAAGCAGCTTGATACATTCGGCGCCGTTTTGAGCTTCACCGACGATGACCATTTCTTCGTCGCCATCAAGAAGTTTACGCAAGCCGTCGCGGAAGATCGCGTGATCGTCCGCCATAAGAACTCGAATCTGTTGTTTTGTCTTCGCCATAGTTATGTCAAAACTTCTGAAAATAAACCCCGAAAGCTCTTTAAAGCAGGGTACAAACCGCTTCAACCCAGCGGAATCTCAATCGTCAGACGTGCCCCATGCCCCGGGTTCGACTCTACAGTCAAATCCCCATTGACGGTACGCGTTCGCTCCTTGATGGAAATGGGACCCAGCCTGAGACGGTCGAGTTCATCCCCAGTAAACTTTCCGGCGAAACTGAAACCTTCACCGTTATCGTCTACGACCAGAAGCAGTCGGCTGTCGTCCTGCGAAAGTTTTACCACGACATGGGTAGCCTTAGCATGCTTTTTTATGTTGTTGAGTGCTTCACGGTAAATCTGGAAGACCTCGCGGCAGACGCGGTCGGGAGCGTGCAAATCGGCCGAATCCACCAACAAATCAAGGGCCAAGTTCGATTCGTTGCGGTAGCGCTCGGCAAAACCGCGCATCAGGTCAACCAGATCGGCGGATTGAACTCGAACCGGACGCAGATCGGTGACAAAGTGCCGAAGCTCGGCGGATTCGTTTCTCACTGTTTGTTGCAGGCCGGCCAAGGAGGATTCGGCGTGGTCAGGAGATGAAGCCACGCGGCGGCGCAGCACGTCCAGCTGAATTTCGATGCTGAGCAGTGTCTGCAAAATGCCGTCGTGCAGGTCGCGGGAGATGCGCGAGCGTTCGGCTTCAATAGCGCGCGCACGCAGATGCCTTAGTAGGAAAATATTCTCGAGTGACGGTGCGACGTGAAGCGCAACTCGCTCCAGCCACGCCAGATCTTCCTTGTGAAATGGACCGTTGGGACGCTTGCCATTGACCAGGAACAGGCGCCCTGCCGGTTTGTCATTCTGATCAAAGGTAACCGTCATAAAAGAACGGATACCGAATTCCTGCTGCGTGGTGCCAGGCAGGCGCGGCAGATTACCGATGTTGCGGTTGTTGCGGCGGTCCCAGCCGAAGCCGGAGCCGGCGCCTTGTAATGAATTCCAGCAGACTGTGGCGTCCATATCGTCGAGGAGAAAACCATCTGTGCGGGCAAGAGGCAAGCTGTCCGGCGACAGGCGTTCGCTTTCTCCGCTTTTTAGGCGCCAGAGGAAAATGCGCTCGAGGTCCATATCACGAAAAACGAGAAATGCCTGCTCCGCTTCAAACGACTGAGCAAGTTCTTCAAGAAAGAGGCGCAAGGACTCCGCCAGGCCTTGTTCGACCTGCATGGTCGCGGTGATGGAAGAAAGAAAATGACTCTGCGAAGCGAAGCGGCTGCTGCCGTCGCCTAAAAACGCCAGGCCAGCACCGGACGCGAACATCGCGGCAACAATCGCGATCCAGGTAATGAGATGGAAGCCGTGCGCTTCGCGCTGCACTACGTTGACCAAAGTGATGATCAGGGCCAACGCGGCAGCAATGGGAAAAGCAGTGCGCAGACCCCAGCGGCTACCTGCCGCATACGATGCAAACAGAAATGGAAACCAGATGGGCACCGCGAATGGGCTGAGATAAATGAGAATCAGGATTAGCGCGAAGTCTACCGGCAACGGCGCGGACCAGTCGCGCCGTCCGTTGAGGACAAAGTCAATTGCGATCAATGCGAAACTATAGAAAAGATATGCGAACAGAAAAATACGGCAGCGATGACTGGCCGGCGAGGCAGGCCACTCCAGAATCGCAAGAATGGAAAGCAGAATGATGATAGGGCGCGCATAGAGGATTTGCCGCTCGAGATGGCGACGATCGGTCTCATGCGAGGTCATTGGGGGCTCATGCGCGGGGACGCAATTCCTGCAGCGAGTGTAACAAGCGGTTGTAAATCGCAGCGGGAGAGATAAGTAGCGCGTTGCTAGTTAGCAAAGAGAGTAGCGGATTGAGCAAGAACACGCCGGGCTGGGGGCTTACTCGGCGGCTGTTCAGAGCGGCGGCATGTCGTGTTAAACTAGCACCTGAGTGGTGGGAGTAGCTCAGCTGGTAGAGCGTCGGTCTGTGGCACCGAATGTCGCGGGTTCAATCCCCGTCTCCCACCCCAACCAAGCCCTTTATTCTCAACGTTTCACTTTCTACTGCGTGCTGCAACTTCGGAACACTTCAGAACAAAACGCTAACTAATTCGGCCCATTCGGTCCCACTGTTAACTCATTCCCAATCCACGTTGCAAACGCGCGGTCTGCATCGGCGACGGGATGAGTGTACAGATTCATCGTAATCTCCGCATTCGTGTGCCCGAGACGTTCCTGCCTCACCTTCATCGGCACCCCGGCTGTGTCCATGAGCGTGGCCATCGCGTGCCGGAATGCGTGGAGGCCGCGACGACGTAATTCGTCGAGAGGAGTTCACTGAACCGATGGCTCTGTCGGCTCAGGGAATGTTCCCCAATCAGGATCGGACGCGAGCCGACTCTTAACCCCAAACAATGCTTGCAGGTCTGCCCATGCTTGATCGGCATTTTCAACGGTGTCGAAACGAAGCGGCTTGTCGTTCGAGTCCAGCTCGGCGATCGCACCGGCCACCTCATCAAGCGTCGTACGATCAACGGCGTTGAGTTGCCTATCTCGACTGAAAATTGTGCATCCGTCGTAGAGTAGCCGGAAACGACGACCGTCTGGAGCGTCAAACACATCATCCGCCCAATGCTCAGCGCAGTCGTGAACAACGTGGTCTATCGCGCTGAGATGAAGTAGCTCTGCCAGTACTCCAGGTGACAGCGGTTCAAGTGGGGCTGAGAACATTGAGTGGGTCTCCTTTATCGGGACATGCCCCGATTTACTCACTGATATAGTATTCTCCCGACTGTGTCAACAGTAAAAACGACAAATCGCCAATGTTTATGCGGACATTCGTAGCTACGTACCGCGCACCGTCCGACGCTATGTCACCACTAAATGTACGTTGAATCGCATCCAATGTTGGTAATAGAGTTACTACAGTACGTCGTGCCGTCGTGTGCGTGCCACCGCTGGCACTGTGCGTGAATGTCACATACCTCGCGCCCAGTCGGGGGAGGGGTAGGGCGCGGCTGTGGCGGCGCTCCGGGGCGCTGTAGGATGCGTGTAATTTTTTCGCGTGGCGGGTTGGAAAAATTTCCTGCGGCATATGAACTGGGCGGGACAGTGGGACAGATCTGTAAATTTTTACAGGCGACGGCCTAACGGGGTTGGATAAGTATCGAGTCCTTCAACATCAAGGCGCGGCCAGCGCGGCAAAGCGCGGCCAGCGTTTTGAAAAGGGGGGACACGGCACTAGGGCGGATCCTAAAGGCTGTGTCCCTTTTTTTGGCTAGGCCCAGGGTGCTCCGCAAGTTAGCGATTCTGTTCTCTACGACGCTCGATCCGGTTCATAACAGCCTTGTAGATAGTCCATACGACGTACAGAATCGCCAAGCCAAGCAGCACGTACTTCAACATGTGGCCATTCCGCGACGTTACCACTAGCACCGCGGTGGTGTCATTGCTCTAGAGCAATGTCGCTGGCCTCAGACACCACTTCCTTCCGCCTCGATGGCTGTGTTTGATTCTATTTGATTTTGCGGGGTAAATTCCATCGTCAGCGTGAGAAAAACCTAAATTGAGGCAGTCCGAGCTTCCAGTTGTTCTGCAACGTGACGAGTTTATCCAGACGTGGCGCTTCCGGCGCGGCGGGCCTAGTAAGCCAGCAACCGCATCTGAGGCATTGGTCTCACCCTCATCATGGAATTACCCGAATCGCATAAGCTGCTGGGTTTGGGGTCAACGCTAAGGTCACGCACACTTTGATACTCACCGTGTTCGCACCACTAACCCACGCCTTCCAGTACGCCCCGTCGCCAATGTCCGTGCCAGGAGAAGCAACTACCGCCATCGAAGTTGTCGCGCCGGTGACCGTGGTCGTAGTGGCTGCATTGCATGTGTCGGTAGCCAGAGCGCCTGGGGTGATAATTGCGGAGGTCGCTGAGAGTGCAACGGTGAGCGGCCCAGCAACCTGGGGCAGTGTGTTTGTGACTCCACCCGTAGCCGGTGCCTGAAGGACGGATGTTCCGCTCGTGGACCCTGGTAAGGAGAGGCCGTTCAGGTCCAACGCCGCGCGGAGCGTTGCCGTGGTCCCGTTCCAATCGTAGAAGCGGAATCCACCCGTAGACCCTGCGCCCTTATGCGTGAACCATGCCGTCTCGCCGAATGTGGACGAGAAATTCCAACACTCCTGCGTGCCCGAGGAGACAATGGGACTCACGCCGCCACAGTGGAGTTGATTGACTCGAATCCCAGCGAGAAGGGGAGCATAGGCTGTGAAGCGCGGGTAGTTATTTCCATTTTCGCGGAAGACTGTCCTCGTGCCGGAGTCGGAGATCACCGAGCCGGTCTGGATGAAGTTGTCCGTGACTACGGTATCCAAAACTCCACTAGCGATCGTGATTCCACCTTGAATCAGATTCTTGCTGATGCTCGACGAGGCACCCGAATTAATGATGATGTCCGGTACGCCCGTGGTGTAAAAATTGTTATTGATGATCTTCACGTCGCCAGTGCCGCTATAATTCACCCCGACCGTATTGCACTGCTCGAAGTGGTTTCCGTCGATAATCGCTGGGCCTGTGCCGGATGCAGGAATATCGACACAGGTTGCGAAGCCAAAGATGTGATTGGAGTGGATGAACGTATCGGCAGCTTGTGAGATTTGAAAGCCTTTCGAGGTTCCACCACCACCGCTCATTGAAACGCCGTGAATCTCGATGCCGTTAGAGTCTATCCCGCTCAGACGTTCGGCGCGCACTGCCACGCCACTCCCGCCAAGGAATATGCTGCCGCCACGAATTTCGCCCTGCTGCCCACCAGACGCAAGGACGCCATATGTGAGCTTATTGTTCCCGATAATGTTCACGTCCTCGACCGTGAAGATGGCGATGCCGTCAAGATGGAGTGCGGCAGCGGCTGTCCCACTGGAGTTGGACTGGATGGTCATATTACAGACCTTCACTCGTGATAGGGTGGTGCCTGCCGTTCCGGTGATGTGGAGCGCCTTATTCGTTCCTGTGATGTTCAGGATTGTTGACGAGCCAGCACCGCAGAGCTTGTAGTTCCCGCCTGAGGCAGTAGCTAACGTGACTTCACTGGAGAGGTTGTAAGTTCCCGATGGGATGACAACCTCGCAGCCACTAGTCGGACAGGCTGCGATGGCAGACTGAATCGTTGTGTACTGAACCCCATCCACAAACACGGTGCCGTTCAATTTCCCGGCAGTCTCAGTTGCGAAATTCAACGATGGCCCCTGAATAACCTGCCCTGCGACGGGATTCTGAAGGACCGCATTGGGCTGGCTCGCAGTGATTGAGAGACTTCCAGCGTGAGTAATAAGTGCATTCCCGGCCTGTGGTGTCAGGAACGCAAATACCGCGACATTCGGATTCGACGTATTCGACACATCGGGGAAGACTTGATTACCGATTGTGTCCGAGAGTTGCGTGAAGACGGGTGCATCGTTGAAATTGTGTGTGCAGGTCCAGGTTGTAGATGCGACAGGTTGAGGGCAGAGGAAGCTCTGAAGGATGACCTGATTCTGGCCGAGAGGTGGAACGGTCACGTGAGGGGTAGCCGTGCCCAGGACCCAAGTCGAGCCAGATATGAGATACGTATCGCAACGCACAGTCTGGCCATTATTTTCTATGCAGACGTTGTAATACGTACCAGATGGATCGATGTCAGCGTTTGAATACACAACACCTAGCCTGGTTAATTCATCAGAGGCGAGAATCGTAGCGAGGCAAGCGCATTGATGGCAGAGGAGAGGATCGCGCTCGGTAGTCGACCTGCCTATGGGTTTGCGTTGCCGTT
>Ga0210406_10003945_pt1 | contig 16086 bp, 10 predicted proteins | sample IncBWC30MmetaG_FD_155454 | JGI IMG/M metagenome (GOLD analysis project Ga0210406, IMG submission 155454) | Forest soil microbial communities from Barre Woods Harvard Forest LTER site, Petersham, Massachusetts, United States - Inc-BW-C-30-M | ecosystem: Environmental > Terrestrial > Soil >... | reverse complement strand
AAGGACAGCAGATCGAGGTGGCGGTGAACGGCGAGCGCGTGGCGTTGCTCTCGATCGATCCTAACTCCACCTTCACTGATGATCTGGTGACGCCGCCAGTGAAGATCACCGCGGGTCCGAAGAGAGTTTCAGCAGCATTCATTCAGAAATCCGAAGGCCCGGCGGAAGACACTGTGATGCCGTTTGAGCAGAGTCTGATCGATCTCAACAATGCCGACCTGCCAGGCATCACGTCGCTGCCTCACCTGCGAGAGTTGAAAGTCGTGGGACCGAAGAACGTTACAGGAATATCGGACACGCCCAGCCGCCGCAAAATATTCGTGTGCCGTCCGGGTGCGGGCTCGGACGAGATCCCCTGCGCCAAGAAAATCATCTCGACGCTAGCCCGTCAGGCTTATCGGCGGCCATCCACCGACACCGACCTTGAAGATTTGCTGAGTGTGTTCCAGCAGGGCCGCAGCGTCCCGGCGAAAAACGAAGCGCCTTTCGATGCCGGGATCAGAACCGTGGTGCAGACGCTTATTTCAGACCCCGAATTTGTTTTCCGCTTCGAGCATACTCCGGCTACCGTCCAGCCCGGAACAAACTATCGCATCAGCGACCTGGAGCTCGCCGCGAGGCTCTCGTATTTTTTATGGAGCAGCGCGCCTGACAATCAGCTAATCGCGCTAGCGGGCCAAGGAAAGCTGAAAGATCCGGCGATTCTGGAGCAGCAGGTGCGCCGCATGCTGGCGGACCCGCGCTCCGAGGCTTTGTCGACGGCATTCGCCGCCCAGTGGCTGCAGTTGCAGAATCTCCGGGACGTGCAACCGGATGCTTTCCTCTATCCCAACTTCGACCGGAATCTGGCCGATTCGATGCGGCGCGAAACGGAGTTGTTGTTTAACAGCATCGTGCACGAGGACCGCGACATTGGGGACCTGCTGACCGCCAACTACACGTTTGTGGATGAGCTGCTGGCGAAACATTACGGAATCCCGAACGTGCTGGGGCCGCGATTTCGGCGGGTAACGGTCACCGATGAAAACCGGCTCGGCATTCTGGGCCACGCCAGTATCCTGACGCTGACGTCGGTATCGAACAGAACGTCGCCCGTGCAGCGAGGTAAATGGGTCATGATCGCGCTGCTCGGCACGCCCCCTCCACCGCCGCCGGCTAGCGTTCCACCGCTAAAGGAAACTGGCGAAAACGAAAAGATACAGTCCGTGCGCGAAAAAATGGAGCAGCACCGCAAGAACGAGCCGTGCCGGTCTTGCCACCAGCTTATGGATCCGATCGGCCTGGCGCTCGAAAACTTCGACGGCATAGGATCGTGGCGTGCCAAGGACGGCGGCCTTCGAATAGATGCGTCGAGCCGGATGTTCGACGGAACCAATCTGGATGGGCCGGCCAGTTTGCGCAAGGCGATCCTGAGCCATTCCGATGCTTTCATAGGAACGTTTACCGAAAACTTGTTGGCTTATGCGGTCGGCCGAGTACTCGATTATCGCGATATGCCCATGGTTCGCTCCATTGAGCAGGAGGCAGGCCGCAACGGCGATCGGTTTTCAACGTTCGTCTTAGAGATCGTCAAGAGCATGCCGTTCCAGATGAGACGTGCCGAGGGCGGCGCAGTGACGACCGATACGGTGTCCACGGCTGACCCGCCAGATGCGGTGGTGCATCATTAAGTAGGAGAATAAAGGGGAATGTACCTCACCAGGAAACATCTCTCGCGCAGAATGATTCTTCGTGGTGTCGGCGCTTCACTGGCCTTGCCGCTTCTGGATTCGATGGTGCCGGCGCAGACCCCCCTGGCCAAAACGGCTGCCTCGCCGCGCTCGCGTCTGTGTTGCATCGAGATGGTCCACGGATCGGCCGGTAGCACAGTGGATGGGTCGAACAAGCACTACTGGTCGCCTGAAAAAGAAGGTGCGGATTTCGAGTTCACGCAAACCCTGGAATCCCTGGCGCCCTTTCGCGACTACATTACAGTTATCAGCGACACCGATCTCCGCCCCGCCGGCGCTTTTGCGGATGCCGAAGAAGGCGGCGATCACTTCCGGTCGAGCTCAGTTTTTCTGACTGCCGCGCATCCCAAGCTGACCATGGGAGCGGACATTTTGTGTGGCACCTCTGTTGACCAGTTGTATGCGCAGCAGTTCGGCCAGGACACGCCTTTACCATCGCTCCAGGTTTGCATCGAAAGCCTCGACGCCTCAGGCCACTGCGATTACGGCTACGCCTGCGTTTACTCGGACACGATTAGCTGGGCGTCGCCCACCCAGCCGCTACCGATGACCGTCGACCCCCGGAGCGTCTTTGAGAGCCTGTTTGGCGACGGGTCAACGCCTGAGGACCGCGCGCTTCGCCAGCAGGCCAATGGAAGCGTTCTGGACCGCATCATGCACCGCGTGGCTCAGCTTCAAAAGGGCCTTCCAGCGAGCGATCGAACGCGGCTCAACGAATATCTCGAGGACGTACGCGAGATCGAGCGGCGCATCCAAAGAGTGGAGAGCCACAATCGCAGCGGCATCGCGCGCCAGTTGCCAGCGGCCCCAGTGGGCGTGCCGGATTCGTTTGAAGAACACGTCAAGCTGATGTTCGATCTGCAGGCGCTGGCTTTCATCACTGACACCACGCGCGTGTCGGCATTCAAGATGAGCCGCGACGTCTGCCAGCGCGTTTATGCGGAGAGCGGCGTGAAAGTCCCGTTTCACTCGGCTTCACATCATGGAGAGACCCCGTCCAAGATCGCCGACTTCGCCAAGATCAATCGCTATCACGTCAGTTTGGTTCCCTACTTTCTTGAGAAATTGAAGAACACGCCCGACGGCGACGGCAACCTGCTCGATCATTCGCTGGTCCTGTATGGAAGTCCCTTGGGCGATTCGAATGCGCACAATCACAAGCGCGTTCCCGTGTTTTTAGCCGGCCACGCCTCTGGCAAGGTCAAGGGCAATTTGCACGTGCGGTGCCAGGATACGACTCCCATGGCCAATGTTTTGCTGACGATCATGCACAAGGCTGGGATGAATATGGAAAGCATCGGCGATAGCACAGGCGTGATCGCGATCTAGGAGCCAGCATGAAAACCTTCATCGGCGGATTTTGTATAGCGGTGCTTCTTTCGGCTGCCAGCGACACCAGGCTTTCGGATGCAGCCATGCAGGACGATCGCGATGCGGTCCGTTCGCTGCTAGCTCAAAAAGTCGACGTGAATGCGCCCCAGGGCGATGGCACGACAGCGCTGCATTGGGCCGCGTATAAAGATGACCTCGAAATGGCCAAGATGCTGCTTGCATCTGGAGCGAGTGTCAAGGCCGCGACACGGATCGGTGCCATCACACCGGTGTTCATGGCCGCGAAAAACGGCAGCGCTTCTATGATCGAGATCCTGCTGAAGGCCGGCGCCGACTCGAACGCCACCGACGAGCATGGGACCACGGCTTTGATGACCGCAGCGGCTTCGGGAAGCACCGCGGCAGTGAAGAAGCTCATCGATCACGGCGCGGACGTCAACGCCAGGGAAGGCACGCACGGCCAGACTGCGCTGATGTTCGCGGCAGCGCTGAATCGCGACGCTGCAATCAAGATGCTTCTAGAGCACGGCGCGGATCCGAGCATCACCACCAAGCCTGTCAAGCTGCCACCTCCGGCTGCCCGGCTCGATGATGGTAGTCCAGTGCCTGAAGCTAAGGAAGAAAAACCCGGGGCCACTCCCGTCAAGGAATCAGCGGCGGATCAAAAAGCCGCCCTAGACACTCTCGCGACTTCGCTGGGCTTCAAATCGGCGGTGTATACGGCTGGCAAATCCGAGGACGCGCCCGCCGACCTCAAGACCATGGTCCAAAAGCTGGCCGCCAAAGTGGATGAGATGGATAAGCGACTGCCCGGCGACAAGTCGAAGGCCGAAGACGGCAGTATGTACGGCATTATCCGCGAGCGCGGCACGCTCGATATGGGTGGCCTGACTGCCTTGTTGTACGCTGCGCGCGACGGCCACATGGAAGCCGCAAAAGCGTTGCTAGAGGGTGGCGCTAACATCAACGCGGCTTCAGCTTCCGAAAAAACCACCCCGCTGGTGATGGCGACCATGAATGGCCATTTTGATCTAGCGAAACTGTTCGTCGATTGGGGCGCCGATCCGAATCTCGCCAACACCCAGGGGCTCACGGCGCTGTACGCCGCCGTCGATTTGCAGTGGGCGCCCAAGGGCTGGTTCCCTGCCCCCGGAGTCGGGCAGGAAAAGGTCACGTACCTCAATTTGATGAAAGCTCTGCTTGAAACCGGAGCCAATCCGAATGCGCGGATCGCGAAGAAGCTGTGGTTCCGGTCCTTCGGCGACCATTCCTGGGTCGACACTGCCGGCGCGACGGCATTTTGGCGCGCGGCGCAATCTAGCGACCTGGATGCCATGCGGCTATTGGTCGACCATGGCGCCGATCCCGACATCCCAACCACGCATGGGACAACACCCCTCATGGCCGCCGCGGGCATCGGCTGGGGCTATCACTACAGCATGAACGCGCCCGATTCGTGGATGACAGCCGTGAAGTATTGTGTGCAACATGGAGCCGACGTGAACGCCGCCGACGATCGGGGTTACACGGCGCTGCATGGTGCGGCTTACCTGGGCAATCACGAGATGATCAGCTATCTAATTGAAAAAGGCGGCGACGTGAAGGCGGTGGCCAAAGATAAGAACACGGTCGCCGACATGGCCAATGGTCCCACGCGCTTCGGCATCCCGCATCCGGAAACGGTTGCATTGCTGGAGAAGCTTGGCTCGGCGAACTCGCACAATTGCCGGTCGGACCAGTGCTTAGTCGCGCCCAAAGAAGCCAAGAAGCCGGGCGACAAATAGAACACCCGGTCCATCGATGGCTCGGTGTGGCAAGCCTGATCGGCGTTTTATTATCCCTGCTTGTCCTATCCACCCAGCAAAGCAGCGCCGGGAACGAATTAGTTCAGCGTCTTTGGGCGACAACCGCAGGCACTCTTTCGGCCATCATCAGACTCGATAGCTGCTCCCGCGCGGCGATCGCCATGCGCATCCCATCCGAAGCGATGCCGAAAGATTCGGCGGTCGAATCAGAATCGAAGCCGCCCAGAGGCCGGCGCGTTTTGCCGGTATCCTGACCGGCGGCGAAATCCTGCACGAAAACGCCGCGCACGCCTTTCTCATCCTGCCCAATAAACGCGATCGCTTTGCCGTCGGGCATCCAGCGCGATCGTGGAAAAACCTCGCCCAGAATCTCGAATGGGACAGCGGAAGCGTCCGCTAGGCGCAGCACCTTCACCTGATAGGGCTTGCCGCTAACGTTGGGAACATATAAGCAATACTGGCCATCGGGCGAGACGTCGGGGACCAACGTTGGCCCGGCCACCAGCTGGGTAGCTTGCGAGCTATCCTTGCGGACTTTCCACACGCCATTCTTGGCCGGATTGCCCGAGCTGTACACGATCCAATTTCCATCTGGCGTCACTGTCGGATTCTCGGCGTCGACGCCATCCTGAGTCAATTGGCGCGCGCCGCTGCCATCCGCGCCGGCAATCCAAACTTCGAAATGGCCGCTGCGGTTTGAACTCCAGACGATCTGTTTTCCATCGGCGGTGAAGGACGGATCCCAATCCTCCGCCGGGTCGTCTGTAATACGGTGCGAGGAGCCGGTCTTGGTAGAGACTTCCCAAAGATCCAGATTGCCGCTCTGATTGGAAGAAAAGATCACCCATTCGCCGTCGGGTGAATACGCCGGCTGCCGATCGGTGCTGTTGCCGCGAGTAAGCCAGCGGCTCTTCCCGGAACCTCCGCGCACGGCAACTTCGCGAACATTTTGACGCGGCGATCCGGTCCCGAACACGATCGTACCCGGACCGGCAACATCGAATATGAGACCCGCGTAGGGACTCCAGAATAGCGTTTGGGTGCCGCCCGAAACCAGATTTTGTTCAACGATACGCCCCGCCGCGCCAGTCAGGCTTACGGATTCGGCTTGCGAATAGAGAAGGTCGTCGCCCGAGCCATTCCAGGCGATGGAAAGAATTGCGAAGCCGCCCGACGTCGCGCCTATTGTACGAGACCTACTGCTCGCCGTATCCACCACGAAGATCGCCGTCGGACTTCCGGCCTGGATAAAACTCTGCACCGCCGCGATGGTGCGGCCGTCCGGGGACCAGCGCGGCTGCTTCAACGAGCCGTTTAGCGATTGGGCAAGCTCCGCTGCTCCCTGCGCGTCGGCGCCAATAGTCCAAATTGCCGCGCTCAGGAGTGGTCCTTTCGAGCTCGAACGCACAAACGCGATCCTGCGGCCATCCGGCGACCAGTCGCCGTCCAGCGCATCATCTACGACTTTCGCTTCCGTGCCGCCTGCGATCGGCATCTTGTAGAGCGACGTCAGCGAACCCACGGTGCGGGAAAAAAGGATGGTTGAGCCGTCGGGAGCGAAGCGAGCATAGTCATCCGGACCTGTCGTGAGCGCTGTCTCCCGGCCGCTAGCCAGATCCTTCAGCCAAATTCGAGGGCGTCCATCGCGGTCGGAGGTAAATGCGATAGTCTTGCCGTCGGGCGAGGCGGCCGGCGAATAGTCGTGACCGGAATACGTCAGATATTTGAGGATGGGAGCTTGGGGGGCTTTGGCGCGCGTCCACCACACGCCGAATCCGGCAACCGCCAGTGCCCCTACCGCGATTCCGGCGATGAACAAGCCACGTGACCGCTGCGTTGTAGGGCTCGAGGAGGTGCTGCGCACAGTTGACATGGTGCGTCCTGAGTGCCGAGTATAGCACCCTGTTCCGGCGTGGTGAACCCGTTATAACGAATATTCTCCGCGAATCACTTCCACGGCATGTCCGCCTACGCGCACGTTTACGACGGCTTCCCCCTGCTGCGTCGCGCGCACGAAAATCTGGCCCGGGCGGTGGACCTCCGCGCCTTGTTCGATCAGCGCCTGTTCGTCCGACCGCGCCACACCGTTCTTCACCATCCACGCAGCCGCGCAGCCGCCAGCTGAGCCTGTTGCCGGATCTTCCCCGCCAACAGTGACGAGCCGCGCGTGCAGCTTCGCTTTAGGATCCTCGGTTTCGCGTGTGACGCAATAAAAGTTGCGGCTGCCGGTGCGGCCAAGGTATTCACTGATGGCGGCATGATTCATCCGCACTGAACGAATCGCCGCCAGCGATTTCAGCGGCAGAATCACAAATGCGCTTCCGGTGGAGACAGCTTGGATCGGCAGGTCGGTTGCAATGTCGTCCGCCTTCAGGCCCACCAGCGGCGCCACCACCTCGTGCGTGTGCTTCTCGCCGAACTCGGCATCCTTCTGGCGCATCTCCCCGAAGACTCTGCCGTCGTTCTCGGTCCGAAACGCGACTGGGATCCTGCCGCTCTTGAGTTCGAGCGCGATTTCGGCAGCGTTGGGCAAGCGGCTGGACCGCAATGCCATGGCAGTCCCCAGAGTAGGGTGCCCGGCGAACGGCAGTTCCTCACGCGGCGTAAAGATCCGCACCAGGACGCCCCGTTCACGTTCAACAGCCGCTTCGCGAGGGAAGATAAAAGTGGTCTCCGATAAATTAGTTTCGCGGGCGATCGCGGCCATGTCGCTGTCGGACAGCCCGCGTGCGTCGGTGAAAACCGCCAACGGATTGCCCCGGAGTTTCTCCGAGCTGAACACGTCCCATTGGACGAACGGATAGCGCCTTCCTGCCGCGTCCCCTTCCCCACTTACCGCACCCGCCGCCACCGATCCCGCCACCGTCTTCAAGAATCGCCTCCTCGGTGTTTGACTCATGGCCGGTATCTTATCGCATCCCGCGGGTCTGATACCTTGGAAGGCGAATCCGCTTATGCGCCAAAAAACAATTCTCAGTTCTGTCGATGCCGTGAAAATGGTCGCGGCAGCCAAGATCGAAGCCGCTAAGAATAATTGGAATGTGACTATCGCCGTGGTCGACGAGGGCGGCTACTTACTGCACCTGGATCGCATGGACGGCGCCGGTTACCACACGCCCGAAATCGCCACTCTTAAAGCGCGCAGCTCGGCGATCTTTCGCAGTCCCACGAAAGCGCTGGAAGACGCCGCCAAGGATCGGCCCGGGACTCTCGCGTTCCCAAACCGATTGCCGGTACAAGGCGGGCTTCCGATCATGTTCGAAGGCCAGTGCGTGGGCGGCATCGGCGTCTCGGGTGTCAAGTCGCACGAGGATGAGCAGGTGGCGCAAGCGGGACTGAACAGCCTGCTCTGACGCGCCGGAAGGCCGCGACTTTCGCGCTCAGCGCTCTTCCAAATGCTTCAGCCGGGCGCCCAACACTTCCTCAACGCGATGCAACTCAGACCGCCACATATCGCGCATATCGTCTAATCGGGCATCAAAATGTGCCCGGAGATCGCCGAGACGTGAATTATTAATCAGGATTCCCACGAGCACCGCGAGCGTAGGCACACCGACAGCGAGGGTCGATTGAAGAGAAGCTTCACCCATCATTCACTCTTATGGTAGACGATCTCGTTCTAACCCGCTTTCTTTCAAGAGTCTTTTCTCGTGAGGTCACTCATGGTGCAGCGCGGCGATAGGGTTCAGCTTAATCGCTTTGCGAGCGGGGATATAGCTGGCGGCCAGGGCAACGAGGAGAAGCAACGCGGCCATCGCCGCGAAGGTGAGCGGATCCGTGGCATTTACTCCGAATAACAGCTTCGAGATGATGCGCGTGAGGCCGACAGCCGCAACAAGTCCGATACCGATACCTATTCCGGCCAGTTGCGCGCCGTGCCCCACGATTAGCTTCAGAACATCGCTTTTTTGGGCGCCTAGGGCGATTCGGACGCCGATTTCGCTAATCCGCTGGCTGACTGAATAGGCGATTACGCCATACAATCCGGTCCCCGCCAGCAACATCGCGACGCCGGCAAAGATCCCCATCAAGAGCGTGCGAAAACGCGGCTGTGCCACCGAGCTGTGAAGCATTTCTTCCACTGTCTTCACGTTGAACACCGGTTGATTCTTATCCAACCTCTGGACTTCGTTGCGCGCCGCGGCGACCATCCAGGCGGGGTCAGTCTGGGTTCGCAGGACAATAGTCATAGTTCCTTCCACGAAGTTCATCCACTCCGGGGGCACTTGCAGATAGTGATAGTAAGTCTCCGCATTCAATTCGGCATCCAGACCCCGGTGTTTCACGTCCCCGACGATTCCCACGATGGTGCACCATTGGCTTTCGTCGAAACCGGCCTTCATCCGCTTACCGATTGGGTCCTGGCCAGGCCAAAACCGTCGCGCGGTCGCCGCATTGATAATTACTACTCCAGGTGTTTTCTCGCCATCGGCCTGGTTGAAGTAGCGGCCCCGTATGAGCGGGATGCCCATGGCGGCAAAATAGTCCGCGCTCACCGCGCGGTATTTCGCTCTGGGCTGCTCGGCGGTTGAGAGGATGGGAGCATTTTCGATCACGAAATTGAGACTTGCATCGCCGCCGCTGAATGGCAGGTCTCGGGCGACGCCGGCTTGCCGTAAGCCCGGCAATCTCTGAAGCCGCTCGATCAGTTGCTTATAAAACAGCGCCACATTAAGTCCCGAGTATCGCGATTTGGGAAGCGCGATTTGCATGGTGAGGACATGATCCGTCCGGAACCCGGGATTCACGCCTTCCAGGCGCATGAAGCTGCGCAAATGCAGCCCGGCGCCGATCATCAGCACTACACAGCATCCGATTTCACAGATTACCAGCAGGCTCCGCACATTGGCGCGGCCACGGCTGCTAGTGTTGCTTCTGCCGCTGGTCCTCAATACCGAGTTCACGTCCGCTTTCACGCTGGTCAGCGCGGGCGCTAATCCGAAAAGGATTCCGGTCGACACAGCGACCAGCAGCGTGAACAGCAACACGCGCCAATCGATTACGATCTCCCCGGCCCGCACCAATTCCGCTGGGCCCAGCCGCGTCAGCAGGGCGGCGCTCCCGTAAGCCAAAAGCACACCAACTACGCCGCTCGTGACCGAGAGGAGAATGCTTTCGGTCAGCAGTTGGCGAGCCAAGCGGAAGGGATTGGCTCCGAGAGCCGTTCGAATCGCGACTTCCTTCTCGCGGCTGCCGGCGCGAGCCAGCAAGAGATTGGCGACGTTCGCGCAGGCGATCAAGAGAACAAACGCCACGGCGCCCAGCAATGTCCACAGAGTCGTCCGAATATTACCCACCAACTGCTCCCGCAGCGGCACGATTCTCACGCCCCAGCCACCGTCTACATCGGCATACTGTAGTTCCAAGCGACTTGCGATCGATCGCATATCCGCGCCAGCCTGTTCCGGACTGACACCCGGCTTTAGATGCGCAATGACCTTTAAGGTGCGTATACCGCGGAGTGCCGGTGTCAGATCCTTGGGTTCAGGGCTGTATGGCATCCACAGTTCCGATGGCGTATCGATCAAGCGAAACCCGGCTGGCATCACGCCGATAATCATGACGCTGTTGCCGTCCACGATCAGAGACTTGCCAAGAGCCGTCAAGTCACCTCCGAAACGGCTCTTCCATAGACCTTGGCTGATCACAGCAACTCGGTTCTTCCCCGGCTGATCTTCTTCGGGAAAGAAGGTGCGGCCTATCGCCGGTTTGACTCCCAGCAGTTCAAAGACGCTCGGCGAGACCACAGCTGTTTCCACGCGTTCTGGCAATTCCCCGCCGGTGAGCACCATGGCCTGCGCCCGGATGGCAGCCAAGCGATCGAAAACACGGTTTTGTTCCGCCCAGTCCTTGAAGTCTGGAGCTGAGATTAATTCTTGCTGGATGCCTTTGCTGAGCTGGGTTGCCCACACCACCATCAGGTGTTCGGAATCGTGGTAAAGCATGGGACGCAGCAGCACGGAATTCACAACACTAAAGATCGCCGTGTTGGCGCCAATGCTGAGACTCAGCGCCAGCATCGCCACTGCGGTGGTTCCGGGATTCTTGAGCAGCATCCGAAAACCGTATTGAAGGTCTTTTAGCAAGGTTTGCATGATAGCTTAGCCAATTCTAAAACGAATGGACCGCGAAATCGGGGAGGAGACACCGATCTAGCGGTCCAGAATTCGTTTGATATGTTTACTCCTGATCGATTAGCTGCCCCAAGCGGCGCTGCCTGCCTTTACTTTCGACTTTGTTCTCATTTTGTGCGTGTCTCCTTTCTAAAAGATTTGGTTACGTGCTATTGAGCTTCCTGTTTATTAACTACCCCAAAGTACGTTGCCAGCCTTTACTCTCGTTTTTGCTTTCATCGCCCTGTCCCCTTTCATATGAGTACTTCGGAAACTCGGGTTGAAACGGCTAGCCGCCGGGCAACTTTTTTTGGACCGCCCGGGCCCCGGGTTCAACGGTGTGCCAGAATACACCTTAATGGCCGAGGGTCCGGAGGTCACGCAGTTGCTGGTGGCTTGGAGTCACGGCGATCGAGCCGCGCTCGATGAGTTGACCCCCCACGTATATCGCGAGCTGCACTCACTGGCCCGAAGCTATCTCCGCCGGGGCCGCCCCAATCAGACGCTGCAGCCGACTGCGCTGATCAACGAAGCCTGCCTCCGGCTGCTGGGACAGGCCGAACCGATTCAGTGGGAAAATCGCGCGCATTTTTTCGGAATTGCGGCTCGACTCATGCGCATGGTCCTGGTCGATTATTCCCGCTCCCGAAACGCCGAGAAGCGCGGAGGCCTATCCGACCCGGTCACGCTGGAGGAGACCTTGGTTCTGTCCAAGAGCCGCGCGCCCGACGTCCTGGAGGTCAACGAGGCTCTGGATCACCTTGCGAAGGTGGATGAGCGCAAGGCCAACGTCATTGAGTTGCGTTATTTCGGCGGCATGGACCGCGAAGAGATCGCTACCGCACTGCGTCTGACCGTGCCCACCGTCAAGCGCGATCTCCGATTGGGCGAGGCTTGGCTGCGCCGGTTCCTCCGAGGAGAGAACACGGCGTGAGCGACGCTCGCTGGCAGCGGATCGAAGAAGTTTTTCACCGGGCCGCGGACCTCGCTCCCGTACAGCGGGCCGAGTTTCTTTCCACCGCCTGCGCTGGCGATGACGAATTGCGCCGTGAAGTTGAATCGTTGCTGGCCAACGATGACTCCGAAGACAACCTCGTGGAGGCCGCCGTCTCCAAAGCCGTGGACACCTTGCCGGACGAGCAGGCCGCTGCGGGCGATGATCTGGTCGGCAAAAACATCGGACCATACCTGGTCACGGACTTGATCGGCAAAGGCGGGATGGGTTTGGTCTATAAGGCGCGCGACACCCAACTAAGCCGGTCCGTGGCGATCAAAGCCCTACCTTCCGATCGCCTGACCGATCCGGAACGCAAGCGGCGATTTCTTACGGAAGCCAAGGCCACTTCCGCGCTGAGTCATCCCAACATCGTCACGGTTCATGGCATTACGCAGGAGCACGGCATCGACTTCATAGTGATGGAATACGTCTCCGGCAAAACCTTGGATCAGGTAATCCCTAACAAGGGCTTGCCGCTGAAGCAGGCCGTGAAATACGCGCTGGCGATAGCAGACGCCGTGTCGGCCGCGCATCTAGCCGGTATCATTCACCGCGATATCAAGCCGTCCAATATCATGATCACCGAGCAGGGCCGTGTAAAGGTCCTGGATTTCGGCTTGGCCAAGCTTGCCGAACTCGATCAGCGCTCCGAAAAGGGATTGACCGAACCACTCAGCACCAAGGCAGGGATGATATTTGGAACCGCCGGCTACATGTCGCCCGAACAAGCCGAAGGAAAGCCGGCCGATGCTCGCTCGGATATCTTTTCTTTCGGTGCGCTGCTGTATCAAATGGTCACCGGCCGGCGCGCTTTCCCAGGCGACAACGTGATTACCATTCTGGCGGCCGTCATCAATCAGGAGCCTGCGGCGCTTGCAAAAATCGTTCCGAATGCCCCCCGCGAGCTGGAATGGGTGATCACGCGCTGTCTAAAAAAAGATCCGGACCATCGCATCCAGCACATGGTGGATGTAAAGATCGCCCTGGAAGAAGCTCTAGAGCGAATGGAAACACCCAGCCCCCTTCCGGTCGTCCGCACGCGCCGCCGTTGGGCTGCGCCGGCGCTCATTGCCATCGTGCTCGCACTTGTGGCGGGCGCTTGGCTGAGCCGGCGAATCTTTCGCACAGAGCCGATCACGTTCCAAAGACTCACTTTCCGGCATGGCGACGTGCTGACGGCGAAATTCGCTCCCAACGGAACCGTCGTCTATGCCGCGGAATGGGACGGTTCTCCGCCGACACTGTATTCTGCTCAACCCGGCACTCGCGAAGCCCGAGATTTACAGCTCCCAGCCGGTAACATCCAGGCCGTGTCCACGTCCGGAGAACTCGCCATCCTGATCGGCGGTGGAGATTTTGGCGCTTCGGGAACTTTGGCGCGAGTGCCCCTCGCTGGTGGCGCGCCTCGGGCCATTCTTGAGAACGTTTGGTACGCCGATTGGGGGCCGGGAGCGAATTCGATCGCCGTAGTACGAACATTGGAAGGCTACTACAGGGTCGAATACCCCGTTGGCACGGTGCTCTATCAGACGCAAGCCTTGCGCACCCCTTTGTATGTACGTGTCGCACCCCGAGGCGATCTGGTCGCATTTTTCGATTACACCAACAACGGCGATTACTCACTCAACGTCGTGGACGCCAATCGGAACCGGCGCGCCCTGTCCCGAGGCTGGCGTACGGTGGCCGGTGGCAACTGGTCGCCCGACGGCAAGGAGATTTGGTTTGGCGGAGGCCGCCCCGGTACTGACGAAGCGTTGTGGGCGGTCGATCTCTCCGGCAGAGAGCGCTTGCTCACCCAGATCGCCGGCCATGGCTTTCTGCACGACGTGGGGCGGGACGGCCGGGTCCTGCTGGCCAACGTTGATTCTCGGATCGGAATCCGGTGCTTCGCGCCTGGCGCTGCGGAGGAACGCGACCTGGCTTGGCTGGATGCGTCGTTGGTTTGGGACATTTCGAACGACGGGAGCGAGGTTCTATTCGAGGAACTTTCGTCCGGTGAGGGGCGGAATCCCGCAATTTACCTGCGTCGGGCCGACGGATCGCCGGCAGTCCTGCTCGGATATGGCACCCGGCCGGCACTGTCGCCTGACCGCAAATGGGTGGCGTGCGTCCGCCGCGATCACGATACTTCACGACTTGTGCTGTTACCAACCGGAGCAGGACAAGAAAGAATCCTATCTACTGGCAGCGTTCAGACCGAAAGGGTCGAATGGTTCCCCGATGGCAAACGCCTACTATTCAGCGGCAACGAACCTAACCAGCCTCCCAGATCTTACTCCCTCGATCTGAACGGAGAGGAAGTTCGACCGGTGACGTCCCCCGGAATGAGAGCTTCGGCAATCTCTCCCGATGGCCAATTCGCGGCCATGATTTCGGAGGGCAGGCTTAGCCTTCATTCGTTCGTCACGGGTCGCGATTCTGCCGTTGGCGCGGTCGAGCCTGGCGTGTCCATTATTCGCTGGAGCGGCGACAGGCGCTATCTTTTCCTTCAACGAGTTCAGGGCAATCTGCGCAGCGCTACCATTCTGCGCATGGATGTCCGCAGCGGACACCAGGAAGTCTGGCGAGATCTGAAGCTAGTGGACCCGGCCGCGCTCTTCTTCGGTTTGGCGCGCATCTCTGCTGACGGAAGATCCTACGCTTATTCCTTCCAGCGCGATCTCGCCACCCTGTATCTCGTTAAGGGTGTGAAATAAACCAGCCCCGCGCCAAGCCGCCTTCAGAGAATCTTCAGCTTGTCCTGCTAATGTATACATTTGGCCCAACTGTCTCGCACGAAAGTTTGGGGCGGCCTGTTTCTTGCCCTAGCCCTCACTCCGGCGGCGTTCACCCAAACGGCAACCCTGCGCGGCCAGGTCGCCGACGATTCCGGAGCATTGGTCCCCGGAGCCAAAGTCACGCTCACCGGGCCCAATGGCCTCGTCAAAACAGCAACCTCTGACAACAACGGCTCCTATGTCTTCGCGGGGCTCGCTACGGGCGACTATCAGGTGGTCGGTTCGGCCCCCGATCTAACCATGCTGCAGCCGGTGGCCATCTCGCTGAATCCCGGAATCCAGACTTTGAATCTTCAGCTGAAGCTGGTGGGTACTGCCGAGCACGTCACGGTACAGGAGAACGCCGGACCGGCCGTCAGCACCGACACATCCAGTAATGCCAGTGCCGTGGTGTTGCGCGGCGACGACCTGCAGGCCCTTTCTGACGATCCTGATGATTTGGCGGCTGATCTCCAAGCGTTAGCTGGCCCGGCGGCCGGCCCCAGCGGCGGCGCCATGTTCGTCGACGGTTTCAGCGGCGGAGAGATTCCACCCAAAGAGTCAATTCGCGAAATCCGAGTTAACCAGAATCCGTTTTCACCCGAATACGACAAGCTCGGCCTCGGCCGTATCGAGATCTTTACCAAGCCCGGAGCCGATCGTTACCGCGGCACCGTCGATTACAACTTCGCCGACGACTTTTGGAACTCGCGCAATCCGTATTCCGCCGTGAAGGCCCCACTGCTGCTCAACGAATTTGAGGGCAACATCGGCGGGCCGCTCGGCAAGCGAGCGTCGTTCATACTGGAATGGCAGCGAAACGCGGTGAACAATGGCTCGATCGTCAATGCCATCACACTTGATCCGCAGACGTTCGGCGCCAACCCCTTCTTCAATTCTTTTACGGTTCCGCAGCGCTTCACGCGTATCAGCCCGCGTATTGACTACCAGTTGAATGACAACAACACGCTAACCCTGAGATATACGTTCACGCACGTCGACATCAACGGAGCCGGCATCGGAAGCTTCGATCTCTCGTCACGCGGCTATCTTTACCAGTACACCAACCAAACCGTACAGCTGACCGAAACAGCGGTGCACGGGTCCACGATCAACGAAACCCGCTTTCAATATTTCCGCAACCCGCAGCAACGGCTCGCTTTTCAACAGGCTCCCGAGATATCAGTTCTAGGATCTTTCAACGACGGTGGATCGCTCCAGGGGCGATCTTTTGACACGCAGAACTTCTATGAGCTGCAGAATTACACCACCACCTCCAAGGGCGCTCACGTCTGGAAATACGGCATCCGTCTGCGCGGGCAGACCGACGACAACATTTCGCCCTAGATCGGA
>Ga0210406_10003944_pt1 | contig 16100 bp, 9 predicted proteins | sample IncBWC30MmetaG_FD_155454 | JGI IMG/M metagenome (GOLD analysis project Ga0210406, IMG submission 155454) | Forest soil microbial communities from Barre Woods Harvard Forest LTER site, Petersham, Massachusetts, United States - Inc-BW-C-30-M | ecosystem: Environmental > Terrestrial > Soil >... | reverse complement strand
TTTCTCTCGGCCAGAACACGATTCAGGCAACTGGAGTTGACCGCGCTGGAAATGCGGTTACCGCAAGTATTACAGTGACCCGCGTTCTGGCGAGCCAACCACCTCCACCATCGATTGGGAAGGCGTTGATAACGGAGTCCCTCGCCATTGTTTCTGGCAACAATCAGGCCGGCGTAATCGGCACCCAGTTGGCGGCACCGCTCGTCGTAGCCCTTACAGATGCGGCGAATAATCCTTTACCCAACCAGACCGTGGTATTCAAGGTGACGGGCAGCAACGGGTTACTCAGCGCTGGAGGCACGAGCGCCCCTTCGGCGGCCGTGGCGGTGACGACCGGCGCGAATGGGCAAGCCCAAGTGTCCTGGGTTCTAGGGCAGCGGTCAGGAGCGGGTATTAATATCGTGCACGCGTCATCTCCGCTTGCAATCGGATCAGCTGACTTTACCGCGACAGGCTTGATCGCAAATCCGGCGATAATTGTGGTGGATTCGGGCAACGGCCAGACAGGAGTACTCGGCCAGCCACTCACGTTTCCTTTTGTAGCCGATGTGGTCGATGCTGGCCACAACAGAGTTCCCAAGATTCCCGTTACCTTCACGGTTAAACAGGGCGGTGGCAATTTCGCTGGCGGCCCCAGCCAGACCGTGACGACCGACAGCAATGGACGGGCAATCGCCGTGTTAACACTGGGCACACAGCCTGGAAACTCGAACAATGTTGCCGAGGCGAATTACCCAGGTAATAAAGGCTTCCCCGCCGCATTTGCGGCTTCCGCACTAGCTCCAGGAAATCCCTCCAATACAACGATTAGTGGCTTAGTGCTGGACAACAGCAACAACCCGATTCAAGGCGTCACCGTTCGGCTGTTCCAGACGAATCAAGGCAACAACAACAACCTGCCGCTCCAGATTGGCACCCCCGTGCAGACGAATGCCAAGGGCACCTTCTTGATTCAGCCGGCGCCGGTGGGTTTCTTTAAGCTCATGGCGGACGGCACCACTGCGACTAGCTCGGGAAGCTTTCCAACACTGGAATATGACATTACTACGGTTGCTGGTGCGGACAATAACGTGGGTATGCCGATTTACCTTCCAGCTCTGGATACGACAAACAAGTTGTGCGTGGATGCTGCTCACGGCGGAACGTTGACATTACCCCAGGTTCCAGGTTTTTCGCTGAGCGTGCTAGCGGGTTCTGCAACATTCCCCGGCGGCTCGAGGCAGGGTTGTGTCTCCGTCACGCCGGTCAATGGCGATAAAGTCCCGATGGCGCCTGGCTTCGGTCAGCAACCGCGCTTCATCGTGACTATTCAGCCCGTGGGAACTACCTTTAACCCGCCTGCGCCGATGACCCTCCCTAATGTCGATGGTCTGCCGGCGAAATCTGTGACGGAAATGTATTCGTACGACCACGATCTCGGAATGTTCATTGCCATCGGCACCGGAACCGTCAGCGATGACGGTTCCGTCATCGCTTCCAATCCTGGGGGAGGCGTGCTGAAAGCTGGTTGGCACTGCGGCGGAAACCCGGCAGCGAATGGAACCGTTGCGGATTGTCCTACTTGTCAGATTTGCAATGGTGCTTCGTGTGTGGCCGATCCGAGTCAGAATGGTACGCCAATCACTGGCGATAAGTGCTCGCAATGTCAGAATGGGGCTCCTTCTCCGATTCCACTCGATCCTACTGAAACGTCGGTATCTTACACCTTTCAGATGCCTAGCAGCACGATTGACGACATCAATGAGATTTTGAAGGAGCTTCTTGAGATCGGCATCAAGGCTGAACTTAAACCAGCTTCGATCGGGGGCACCCTTACATCGAAGCAGTGTTGCGCAAAGGACACAGGCAAGAGCACGACAACTAAAGGTTTAATCAGCGCTGCATTGGGGTCCTTCTCTTTTCAAGGTAAGATCTGGCCGCCAGGACCGATTCCAAGTATTTCGATTGAGATCGATGCTTTTGGTCTGGCTCAGCTTAATGCCTCCGTCACATTATTGGCCGGGGTTTTCGCAAATCTTACCGCCGCGGTACAAGGTGAAGTCGGATATATTCAAGACGGCTGCGCGGAAAACGATGCAACTCGCAGTGGTTGCGTTTTTGCTGACTTCACGGTGCCACTCACACTCGGGCTTAGCGGTCAAGTGGGAGGAAGCGGGGAGGCAACCTATAGTTGCATTATCTGTGACACCACAAAAATCACCATTGACGGTAACTTCTTCTTCGGAAACCTCGCTTTCCCTCTGAACATTGCAGAACTCAAATACAATTTCAATGCCAACAATGAGCCAGATTGCACGGCGGGCTTTTCTGGTGGAACTCTGCAATGGCAGCCGGCAACCTTTAAGATCGGTGGCGACTTCTCTGGGAGCTGGCAAGTGAACGGGGGAACGACGCGAATCGTGAAGTTTTCCGCGGATATTCTCAGCTGCACAATTGACTTAACATCGGGAATCAAATGTCCTCCATACTTCTGATGATCAACGTGACGCAGCATCGGTCTGAATGCATTATGAATAGCCGCGTAAGGACCGGACCGCGACTGGTAACTTGTATCGTTGTTACTCTTCTATTTATGTTAGTAGAGTTATTCGGTATTCAACCTCGGGCAGCTTTCGCCGCAAGCGATTCCAGCCTGGCATACTTGAGGTTGGTCTTTAATGCCGAAGAGCAGCTTGAGCCAACTTCGGGATGCTTCAGTGTCAGGGAACGACGCTACGCGGGTGCTCACTGGTGGTCCGCACCGGATGGCGCTGAAGGGCAAGGTATCGAGCATGCGTTGAAAAAGGTTATGGCCGCCTTCAAGAATAAGGACAGAGAGTCACTGCTTCAACTGTCCGACCCAGCCTCCCGAGACCCGAAGATTTTCGACCACCAGGCCGCGGCTTTTTTTCAGCAGTTCAGCGTTCTGAGCGTCACGGAAATTCCACAGTCTGTGCAAGTCGATTCCTTAGTTATCTTTTTCATTACTGTGGAGTACCAAGGGAAGGCTACCAGCGCACCGCTCGTCTTCAGAAAAGCCAGCGAAAACCAATTTTGGTTTTTACCGGAAAGGTCCAAATCACTTGGTTACTCCTTGGCACGGGAGTGGTTTGAAGCGGCATCTAAGAACGCTGAAAAGTCGGATGCTTTCTATTGCACGACTGCCGAAATCGCCAAGGCCTCTTACCGCATGCCGATCAGCTCGGACCCAGCAGTGGCCCCTCAGGATCGGAGTTATCTCTACCTAGCTGGATTCCAATTAGGTGAAAGCGCACCTCAAACCGAGCTCACGAAGCGTATCGAAGTTACACTAAATGCTCTTAAGAGGTCATTAGCAGGTTATGATGGGGCCGGCCCGTCAACGACTCTCACTGCTATGGGGGAGAAGCGTCTGAAAGACTGGTGGGCCACGGCGGACGGCAGCCAACGCAAGAACTACATTTCCGCGATAACCACGCAAAAACCATTCTTTGTTTTTGACTTGAGCCCGTTGATCGTGCTGTACACGAAGTCCGATGATGGCGTGCCGCGAGTCCTTTACTTTACACCGGACCAACGCGGCGCTCTTCTTTGGACTAATTCCTCGTATGGCACGACATTCGATCGAATCTTCAAAGATGGACCCCTTTACAATGCGGCGAAGTTGGATCCGCCGTTTAAGAGTTTTTTTGCCCAAAGGGTGAATTCCCATTAGACGAAGGTGGTTATGAGTGCTGTAGACCGGAGCGTTTTAGGAAGGCAAATGCGTGGAAGGCGTTCCAGGGGACACCTTATGACAAGGAGAGACAATTTTTTCACGAAGAACCTGCCGCTTTCGAGGGCCGTCTTTGGCTCTTTCGTTGTATTCCTAGCATCGGTTTTGCCGCTCAACGCGCAACTCAACCAGAATTGTGTCATCAGTGTGCTTAATCGGACTGTTGAAGTGAATCCCGACGGCAGTTGGGTACTACCGAATGTTCCCGCAAACTTCGGTCTAGTGCGGGCGCGCGCGACTTGCGTCCAGAATGGCGTTACCACGTTCGGCCAGTCGGACCTCTTTTCTCTCGGCGCGAATCAGACTGTGAACCTTCCCCACATTAAGTTCGGGTCGAGTACGCCAATCCCCACCGGGCTCTCAGTTTCTGCGACTGCGACACTTTTGCCGTCGGTCGGGGCAACCGCACAGCTCAGTGTTACTGCTATGTATGCGGGAGGTGCGCCGGCCGATGTCACTGCACCGGCTTCTGGGACCGTATACAACGTCAGCAATCCCTCCATTGCGACGGTGAGTGCTAGCGGCCTGGTCACCGCGGTGAGTAGTGGGACCGTAGTAATCCAGGCTGTCAATGAAGGAAGACAGGGGATTCTGGACATTCAGGTGGTTTTGGCGGGAGCCTCGCACGGGGGCATTCCGGATTCCTGGGCGATAGCGCATGGACTCGACCCCAACGATCCCGCGATGCCATTCGAGGATCCCGACCACGATGGTCTCACGAATCTACAGGAATTTCAGAACGGCACCGATCCGCACAATCCGGATACCGACGGCGATGGCTTAACCGACGGACAAGAGGTGCTGATCTATCACACCAATCCGCTCTTGGTGTCCACGGACGGAACCGGCATCCCGGACGGCGTCGAGGTCCAAGACGGGACGCTCGGTGGCTCCCTCGCCGCCAAGCTCGCCGGCGCGTTGAAATCGCTCGAAGTGAAGCCAAGTGCGTTTGCTCTTGTCGTGAATTCGATCGCTGGCCTGGCGTCCGGGCAACTGAGTGTCCTCGGACATCTGATTGATGGGAAAACGACAATCGATCTTACGTCCACGCAGCAGGGTACGAACTACTCTTCGAGCGACCTGACGATTTGCAATTTTGGCGCACCGGACGGCAACGTCTTCGCCGGTTCGAACGGCACGTGCACCATCACCGTGACCAATAATGGCTTTTCTGCCCAAGCCACTGGCGTCGTCACGTCATTCACTCCAGCTGCTTTGTCCTTCGTGAGTATCCCGGGTTTTGCCAACGACGTAGCCGTGAACGGAAGCTTTGCCTATGTGGCTGCAGGGTCCACTGGTCTACAGGTAGTGAACGTCGGTGACCGTAGTCATCCTAGCATAGTCGCATCTCTGTCCCTGCCAGGCAATGCAAACGACGTCAAACTGCTTGGCAATCTGGCCTATGTTGCCGCAGGCACCGCAGGTCTGCATGTAGTCGACATTACTAACCCGCTCCTTCCAGTACGTCTCGGGACGCTGGGTACTAACGGCAACGCACTGAATGTCGTCGTACGAGGCATCATTGCCTACATTGCGAATGGGGCGAATCTCGTAATCGTCAACGTGAACAATCCTGCATCAATGGCTCTGATTGCCACTCTGCCTCTCGTTGGGACGATTCAGGGATTGGACGTCGACGCGCAACGCAATCTGGCAGTGGTCACCGCCGGAACAAACGGCATCTATGTGGTCGATATATCGAGCCCGACCGCGCCAGTTCTCTTGGCCACGGCATCCACCGGCGACGCGCGAGACGTGGCGATTCGCGGCAAGTTTGCCTTTGTCGCAGACTTCCAGAACAGCGCGACTTCAGTGCACATTACCTCGCCATCGGCGCCACTTGTCCTTTCGCATATCACCGACCCGAACCTCGGCGGGTTCCTGCAGGATATCGTCCTCTCTGGGAACTTTGCTCTCGGGGCCGACGTAAAGTTCTTTAATGGCATTCCGATAACAGACATATCTGACCCAACGAATCTCCACGCGCGCGCGATCCTCAACTTCCCGCAGCGTGACGATAATGCGATGGGCATAGCCGCCGATGGTACTTATGTTTATTTAGCCACCGAGCATAGCAACCTGAGCAAGTTCGGATCGGTTGGCGACAGCAGACTCTACATTGGGCAATATCTGGCACTGGTGGATAACAAGGGCATCCCACCCACGGCGTCCATTACCGCGCCGGTTTCGGGCGCCACCGTCATCGAGGGAGCCACGCTTGCAATTACCGTCAACGCCACAGACGATGTGGCTGTTGCAGCTGTCAATTTCTTGTCCAATGGCCAAATTGTTTTCACATCCACGTCCGCGCCCTACCAGTTCAACTTCACGGTTCCTTCCGGAGTCCCCAGTCTTACTCTGGGAGCGACTGCGGTGGATTTGGGTGGCAACGTGGGTACCGCCCAGCCTGTGACAATTAACGTCATCCCCGACCCTGGCACTACGGTGTCAGGCCAGGTAGTTGACAGCAACGGAGTTCCTGTTTCCGGCGCTACCGTCACTACAGGCTCACGCTCCGGCACGACCCAGGCGGACGGCAGTTTCGCCATCCCCGGCGTGCCTACCGTCAGGGGGAACATTGTCGTCAGTGCCAAGGCTAGCGCAAACGGGATTTCGCTGACGGGACAATCGGGCAGCTTTGCTCCCGTGGCGGCTGGTATCACCAACGTGGGCAACATTGTGGTAACCGTGCCTGCGGCGCTCATCAGCCTTGTGCCTGCAGATTCGCAGTCCTTGCCGGTCGGAAACTGCATACCATTTGGCAACAACACGTCTTATGGCTTCACCGGGTTTATCTATCGAAATGTGCCTTCCTTCCAACTACAGATTGGTGGCCATTTCTCGTTTGATCTCGGTGCGCTGAACGACGTGGACATCAGGAGAAACATTTATTTCGCCGTTGCCAGTGCGAATCCGAGCGGAGGTGCAGGCGGCGGCCAGAGCATTAGCGCCCTTTCCTGGACCAAAGTGGCTTCCGACAGCCAGACGCCGCTAAACCCGCGCGGGGACACGATTCTGGGGAATTATGAATTAACTTACACAGCCGAAGCGCCCTTCAATTTCCCGGGAGGCGGATTCATCGTCGGTTTTGGGGGGTCGCCCCCGGGGGCTTATGCAGATTTTGGCTGTGAACAGGTTTTGGTTCAGACCTCGCCGGCAGACTTAAACCCCTACTTTTACCGGCGGTTCTACTACCAGACGGATCAGCCACTGGGTGTACTTGACTTCGGGAATAGCGATGCTTTTGCTCTGGGCGGAATTGTGATCAAGCCAAACCGTTAGTTGGGGCTGGCATAAAACTTCGTTAGGGTGATCTCAAACATGGCGACCAGCTTGGTTCTCGCGAGAGAGTAAGAGAGGAGATGAAAAAGATGAGCAACCTTACGGTGCGGCTACCGATCATCGTTCTAGTTGCGGCCTTGTTGTCCGGACCGTTTTTGGGCGCGCAGAGCAACTCAACGGGCACGGTGAACGGTCAGGTCAGTGTGGTCGGCGGCTTTCTGGCGGGGGGGCGCGTGGTGATCAGGAGTAGCGGCGACGCGAACTATTCAGCGACTTCGACCACCGACGAGAACGGTACATTCAGCTTCGCGAGTGTTCCGGTCGGGACGGTCGAACTTAAGGTCTACGACGGCCAAAGCAATTTACTTAAGACCGTCAGCGCAACTCTCGCTTCCGCCGGCCAGGTTCTCAACGTGGCGATCCAGGTACCTTGACCTATGACTGCGGGAGTGCGTTGATGTGTCGAAAGTTGTTTGAATGATTCTCCTCAGATATTTCGGGTGTGTCATTGCAACGGGAAAAACCGTGAACGCATTCCGCGCCGAGGCAGCCAGTCACGGCTCGTGGCTAGCACGGCTATTCGCCATTCTCATCTGCCTGAGCGCGCCTCTCCCCTGCGTCTCCCAGTCGGCTGATCCGAAAACCTCGCACCGCCTCGGCCGGGAGGTCTCCGTACCTCGACACTTAGCGGACGACGAGGAATTTTCGCTACCGCTCAAGCAGTTATTGGAGTACGGAAAAAAACTTTTCATGGCGAACTGGACCGAAGAGGAAGGCGCTGGACGGCCCACAACCAAAGGCAACGGAACCGCTCTAGCCGATCCTACTCAGCCACTGGTTGCCGCACGAGCATTCAATCGGGTCTCCGGCCCTGATGCGAACTCTTGTTACGGCTGCCATAACATGCCATATGGCATACCCGGTGGGGGCGGTGATTTTGTCACCAGCGTTTTCGTGCTCGCCCAACGCTTTGATTTTGCAACCTTTGACAGGAAAGATTCACTCCCCACAAGAGGAGCAGTGGATGAAGAGGGAAATCCCGTCAGCTTACAAAGCATAGGTGACCTGCGCGCCACGACGGGCCTGTTTGGCGCGGGCTATTTGGAGATGCTAGCCTGCCAGATGACGGCTGAGCTGCAGGCTATTCGCGATTCTCTGGAGTTGGGGCAAACCCAGCCGCTCGTTGCAAAAGGTGTTTCGTTCGGCAAACTTACTCGCAGGAACGATGGGTCGTGGGACACCAGTGAGGTAAGAGGTCTTCCAAGGGCGAGCATTGTTGCTCCTACGCCGGTGAATCGCCCAAGTCTAATCCTGCGTCCGTGGCATCAAGCAAGCAACGTTGTGTCACTTCGTGAATTTACTAACACGGCCTTCAACCAGCACCACGGGATGCAAGCCACCGAGCGATTCGGCGTGGACACTGACCCTGATAATGACGGTATCAGGAACGAGTTGACCCGGGCCGACATCACTGCAGTCACACTATTTCAGGCTACGATAGCAGTACCGGGTCGCGTAATTCCCAATGATCCCGAGATCGAGCGAGCCGTTCTGAACGGTGAAAAGGTCTTCGACAAGATTTCTTGTTCTTCTTGCCACATCCCAAGATTACCGCTCGACAAAAACGGTTGGATGTACAGTGAACCGAATCCTTATAATCCTCCGACAAACTTGCGTTTGGGAACGACGAAAACCATAAAGGTTAACCTAAACAGCCCCGATTTACCCCAACCGCGGCTCGCTCCTGACCCTGACCAGCCGGATATCACATGGGTGCCGGCTTACACGGACATGAAGCTTCATGATATTTCAGACCCAAGCGAATCCGGAGAACCGCTTGATATGAACCAAACGCCTTGGACGCCAAAGTTCCGCCAAGGCAACCGTGGTTTCTTAACAAAACGGCTGTGGGGGGCCGCGAATGAGCCGCCGTTCTTCCATCATGGTTTGTTCACGACCATGCGACAATCGGTTCTGGCACATTCGAGCGAGGCGTTGCAATCAAGGAGGAGATTTGAGAACTTGAGCGAGTACGATCAAGACTCCTTAATCGAATTCCTCAAGACACTACAAGTCCTCCCTGCGGGGACCCCTTACTTGATCGTTGACGAGAATTTTCGAGAAAAGCGATGGCCCCCTACGTCTGAGACGGCGAACCCAAGACTTCTGTCGGGGTCAGTGGCGAACCGTTAAGCCGCACCCTGGCGTACGAATGTTGACAAAAACGCGATTGGACTAAACCGCCGGCGCGGTAGTGGTGGTGCTGCAGTCGAGTCGGCTCATCCGGTCATGCTCGTCGCTCGTTCCCGTTGAACATCTCTCCACCTCTGCAGGCCTCTTTGCCAAAGCATGGAGTGAGTGGCTGCTCACAGCAGCACATTCCAGTTTGCAAAGGACCTTTCGATGACGTCTCTTCGACAACGCTGAGCGAGGACATGCAGACCCGGGCAGTGTAACCATTTTTGGTCCGTCGGGCGGCGGCGGAAAAGTCGTTGCCCTTATGACGATGTCAGCTGCCAACCGAGGAGACCCTCACCGTAAAGCGCGTAACCCGAGCAATGCCCCATATATAAAGGACCAGCGGATAGGCGATCCAAACTAGGCCGCTCGATTATAACGATGTTGCAGCCCGCCGAGTCACTCCTTTGAAAGGATCCGACCCGAAGTTACAAAACGAATCCTGCCGGTCAGGTGTCTCCTTCAACCTACTGGACATTGAACCGATTTGATTGGGGAACCAAGGTTTTAGCGGCTTTCTTTGATGGGCACAGGCGTTACGCGGCTCAGAGCGGCATATTTGCTCGCCAATTCCTTGTTGCCGAGTCTGCCGTAGATTTGCTCTAGCAAGGCGTAAATCTGCAGGTCAAGAATTACGCCTCCTGTGTCGCGCAGGTTCGCCGCTCTCTCGCCATCGGCTCTAGCGTCCTCATAGTTCTTCATGCTCAAATTCACCTTGGCGCGTTCGTACCAAACCGCCCGGACGTTTGGGGTCAGCTCCACGGCGCGATCTAGGTGCTGTTTGGCTTCTTTGAGCTGGTTGCCTTTCATCAGAAACCTCCCGTAGTTATAATCCAGGAAGGCATCGAAGTGGCGCCCACGTTGATTGACGGCCTCAGCCTTTCGGTAGGCCTCGCCCGCTCGGTCCACTTCTCCCACTATTTCTACATTCAGAGCCAGATAATCCCAAGCACGTGGATCGCTTGCATCTATCGCCACAACTCTTTCGAAGTGTCTCACTGCGTCTGCGTGGCGGTTTTCCGTGTCATACAGAGTCCCTAACTGAAAATTCGCGTCGACGTTGTCGGGATCGATTTGGCAGACGTGCTGAAGTAAGCTCGTGCCCTCTTTCACTTGGCCTTTCATGACTAGAATTTCGCCTCGCAGAGCCATGGCGGCAGGTTCGTTGGGGTTTTTTTCCAATGCGACGAGCGAGGCTGAGTCGGCGCGCGCATACTGTCGTTGCTCCAGCAAAAAACGACCAAGGTAAGCGTAGCCTTGGGACGCATCCGGCGCCAGTTCCTGGTAACGAACGAATGCATCCTCGGCAGCCGTCGCGTCTCCATGCAAGGCCAAGAGTCGCGCGCGGTCAAGCAGAGTCTCGGGACAGTTCGGATAGGATTGCTCCAGGGAATCAAGAATCTGCTTAGCCTTGTCCAGCGCCTCGCTAGCCAGGGCGCTGGAAACCGATTGAAGTAGCTTCTCTGCTCCCGCGCACTGTCCGGCAGAGGCCAAGCACGGCGCCCAGAGTGCCATAACAAAAAGCAGAATCGCTTTCATTTCTCGCTCTCGATGATCTTCAGGACTTGATCGGCCTTAACGTTTTGTAGAACCTGAATCCTTCCGCTGGGCCAGCGCAACTCAATTTCTTTGATTCGTGTATCACCGGCCAGCCCAAAATGGACGCGCTTATCCGAGGAACTAGCGAAACTCCCCGCGGTGGTTACATGGTTGTATTGCACCAAGCCGGATTCTCCTGTGACTTTGATGCGCGTGCCAATTCCGTCTCGGTTACTTTTGACGCCGATCATCTGAAGCAGAATCCAATGGTTGTTGTTCGTCGTGGTGTTGTAGAGCAATTCTGCACGATCACCAATGGCGGATACAACCACATCCATCTTGCCGTCGTTATTGAGATCGCCGAACGCACACCCCCGATGAGCGGCACGAACTTGCATATCCGTCCCGGCTTGCGTGCTTACATCGCGGAATGTTCCATTCTGGACATTATGGAAGACGGCGTTTGCCTGCTTGTACTGTTGCTGCGGGTCGTCATCGGCGTTCTCACTAACGTGCGAATTAGCGGTGAATAGATCCTTAAAACCGTCGTTATCGAAGTCATAAATGCCATTGCCCCAACCGCTCATCTTTAGACTGGGAAATCCTATACCGGCCTTGTAGGTATCCACACTAAAAAATCCAGTGCCCTCATTACGGAACAGCGGGAATGTTTCACGTCCAAGGGCGGTGACAAATACGCTAGGCTTGCCATCGTTATTCCAGTCACGAAAATCAACGCCCATGCTGGAAACGGGGATCCCGTCTTCCGTGAAGGCCACGAAGGACTCCACTCCTACTTCGTCGAAGCTCTTACCCCCACGATTCTTGAATAGAAAATTTCTTTCCTTGTCGTTTGCGACGAAGATATCCATCCAACCATCGTCATTGTAGTCGGCGATGGCTACACCCATGCCCTTGCCGATATGTTCTGCTATGCCTGTCGCGGCGGAGACATCCGTGAACGTGCCATCACCATTGTTGTGATACAGAAAGTTCGGCTCTCCCTTGTACATGGTCGGTGAGCACGACAGGCGCCGGCCGGGGGGACCGCAAACTTTGGAAGTCTCGAACGTCCAGTTTAGGTAGTTGCTCACGAAAAGATCTAAGCGGCCGTCGTTGTCGTAATCGAGCCATGCGGCTGATACAGACCAAAGTTTTTTGCCATTGGGGCCGATGCCGGCCACTCCTGCGCGCTCAGTGACATCAGTGAATGTACCATCGCCGTTGTTGTGATACAGCGTATTGCGGTTGACTCCCGTCACGTAAATATCTGGAAACCCGTCGTTATCAAAGTCAGCGACGGCGACCCCCACACTGTAGCCATAACCTTTAACGCCCGCACGATCAGTTACGTCTGTAAAGGTGCCATCGTGGTTATTGTGGTAGAGGCGGTTTGAAAAGTCAGGACTATCTTTCGCTAGGCTGGGGATGCGTGCACCGTTAGTGAAAAAAATATCGAGATACCCGTCGTTATCGTAGTCCAGGAGCGCCACGCCCCCGAGGACCGCGTCAATTACGGGCTTGTCGTCGGTCGGGCTGTTGTTGAGAATGAAGTCGATGCGTGATAGCTTCTGGTGGTTCTCAAATCGGATCTGCGAACGCTCCGCGGCCTGCGGAGCCAAAGCCAACAAGGCAACAGTAAACGCGCCAGAAACCAGCGGCTTTATAACGTTTTTACGGACACCGACTTCTATCTGACGGTACAAATTCATTGGGCTTAAGCCTCAAAAGACCTCGCCTTCTTAAACTATAATCGTAAGTGCTCATGTCAAGATAGAATAGCAAAAGTTCTTAACTTCTTATCCCTGTTCGCAAATATCGCCTCTTATGATCGTCATTTCGACAGTAATCAACAGCGATGTTAGGGTTTCAGGAGGATCATGGCCGTAGACTCCTGTTGATAGCGCAGTACGGTCACGCTTACGGCCGTTCCAGCAACGACTTGCCGCCTCTCCTGCAAGAGATCCTGCAATTCCCTAACTGGCTTTCCGTTAAAGGCCAGTAGTATGCCCCCGGCGAGGCGGCCAGCTTTGGCCGCATCACTCGTCTTCGGTACGTAGAGCAGGATGACACCTGTTTCGCCCGGAGTGCCTGCCGCGGAGACCTCTCCGGGTCCAACCTTGTTTGCGCACTTTAGCGCCGGCCCAAACGGCGACCTCCCGGCTTTGCGTCTCACTGAAAGTCTGCGGTGCAGCGACTCCGCGTGAAGGAGAAGGCGAGGGCTAGTGCCGCTCAGGATAGAGGAGGGTTTCTTCCGCTCTCGGTCCTCCCAACTTTCCGCTTTACTATTCACTTTAGTGCGGCCTTCTGAAAGGCCAACCTGACCGGCGAGTCGTCGCCATTCTTGAAATTAGACCGCTGAATCATCATGATTAATGCGACGCCCCTCTTCATGTCGATCCAGACCTGAGTACCGTAGGCTCCGCCGTGGCCGAAGGTTCCGGGTGAGAGCATTTCAGTTACACCCTGAGGTTGGCGGACGATGCATACTCCCAACCCCCAGCCGTTGCCGGGAGTAAAGCCGGTGACCAGATCGCCGGTCTGAGTAGTTGACATCATGCGCACCGACTCGGCCGTGAGGTAGCGCCGGCCATCGAGCACGCCGCCATTCAGCAGCATTTGGGCCAAGCGCGTGTAATCGGGAGCGGTTGAGAACAAGCCACCGTTGCTTGCCGGGTAGTGGCCGCCCCAGGTGGGAGGATGGCCGTACAGAAGCCCGATTTCGGCGGGCACCAGTTGTTCGCCTTCGCGCTTGGCGGGTATCACCCAGCGCGGCATCTGAGCTTCACTCAGGTAGAACGTCGTGTCCTTCATGCCTAGCGGGTCGAAGATGCGCTTCCGCAGGAAGACTTCAAACGGCACACCGGAAACGATTTCCACGATCCGGCCAAGAGTGAGAATGCCGGACTGACAGTATTTCCATTTGCTCCCCGGCTCGAACGCAAGCGGCTTTGCGGCAAAGGCCGGCACCAGGTCGGACAGCGTGCGCGCGGCTTTCGCCTCTTCGTCGGTTGCTTCTTCCATTCCGGAGGTGTGAGTGAGTAAGTGCCGCAGCGTGATTCGCGGCGTCTTACCATTCGCAGTTTTGAGTCCAGCAAGTTCTGGAACGTATTTGGCGATAGGATCGTCGAGGGAGAGCTTGCCTTCCTCCATCAGCATCAGCACCGCTGTAGCAGTAATCGGCTTTGACATGGACGCGATCCAGAAGATCGAATCCACGCGCATGAAAGATTTGTGCTCTGAGTCGGCCCAACCCTGAGCGTCCATCCTGAGCACAGAGTCACGCGTCGCGACCACCGTGACCGCGCCTGGAACTTCGTTGGCGACGATCACGTCGTGCATGCGCGCAGGGATGGAATCGAGGCTGGCAGTAGTCTGGGCGAGTCCGAAAGAAAGGGGGAGAAAAATTACGGTTAAGAAAACGGCGAGAAGACGAATTCGCATGTAGTCGATCTCCATAGTTAAATAGCAACCGATCTATTTGTGTCTTACTGCGCAGAAGCAGGAATCTGTATCTCCGGACGAATTGAAGTCGCCGCCTCGGTCGGAAAATCAGCTGGGATCGCAACGGTCACCGGGCGCCTAGCCAGCCACTGCAAGGTTCGCAGAAGCAACGTCTGCTCTCCGGCACAGCGCAGGCTGGGGGGCTGGACATCACCTTTCCAAACGTGCCCAAAGGTAGAGCTATAGATACGTCCCCGGCCAAAACGGACTGTCCACTCCAGAGGCCAATTCATCCGGGTGTGTTGGTCATATCCGTAGGAGAGCACCCGCATGTGCTTCGCCGGGCCGCGCGCGTAATAGTAGATTTCCAGGGTAGGGGTTTTCCAGGCGCGGGGCATGCCGTGATGAATGGGATGGTCGCCCAGGCGGTGGACAACCACGTCGGAGCGGCCATCGTGCCCGGTGTTTTCGCCCTGGCCGGGGGGAATGCGCAGCAGCCTTTCGCGGGTATTAATAGTGATTGCGTCGCCTTGCTGCTTATTCCGCCAACCGAGTCCGATCATCTGGTTGTAGACGGGCCAATCCGGAAATGCATTATTGCCGGAGTGGAAAACCAGAACGCCGCCGCCGTTCCTGACATAATTTTCAAAAGCAATCTGGACTTCACGCGGCCAGGAAGGGCCGCCGCCGATGTCGTTGCAGGTTTGAATAACCACGTCGTAGTCGCTAAAGTTCGGACGCCACTGTTCCCATGCCGGAGACGCGGTGGTGGATGGAGCCGTCGAAACCGAAACTCTGAACAGCCCCGAAGCTTCCAGGATGCCGCGCAACAGTGCCGTTGTCTGATGCCAATCGTGATTGCTGAAGCCATCCAGGATGAGAACTCTGATCCTCGGCTGGCTTGGGGTTGCCGCCATTGGCTGGGTAAACAGAAAAAGCAGCAGAGAGAAAGTGCCTAACGCCGTGGCAACTTTGGTACTCCCAGTGGATGGCATATGCGACGATTTCCCGTAGCGAGATCAGGGTTTCAGCATGATCAGGATGGTAGACTCCTGCTGAAAGCGGAGTATCGTGACGCTCGCGGCCTTCCCGGCAACATTTTGTTGCGTATCCTGCAAGAGGTCCTTCAATTCCTTGATAGGCTTTCCATTGAATGCCAGCAGGACATCACCGGCAGAAAAGCCGGCTTTGGCTGCATCACTTGTCTCGGGTACTTCGAGCAGGATCACGCCCGTTTCACCTGGACTCCCTGCGGCTGAGACCTCACCGAGGCCAACAATGTTGCGCACCTTCGCGCCTGCCCAAACCGCAACCTCTCGAGTTCGGGTTTCACTGAGAGTTGGCGTGGTATCGCTTGACCTCAAGGGCATCACCGGTTGCCGGGCAATGGCTTTGAGCTTCGGGCTTTGGACGCCAAAATCGTCCATGTTGAAGTTCACGAATCCGAGAGACAACGCGGGAGAATTCGACTTGACTCTGTAGTCGCCTGTGGCCTCATCCACAAAGAGAGCGTCTCCTTGTAGGGAGTGGGCATCCTGTGAGCTTAGTTTTTGCAGTGCGATGGCGGGGTTGGTTTGTGGCATTGCCGGCTGATGGAGCAGGTTGAAATCAATATCCTGCGTCCACTGCCTCATTTGAATCGGTTTGTAGGGCGCAAAGACGATATTGCCGTGGAAAATGTCATGGCTGTCGTTGTACCAGACATGCGGATGAAGTGAGTTGTTTACCAGAACGTTGTTCTCGCAGGTGCGGTAGAAGCCTTCCCGCAGCTTCAGCCCTCCGTTAAGGCAGAGATTACTGTAGATGTGATAGTTGGTGGAGCCGTCGTCCAGATCGATATCCCAGCCGTGATCGCAGCGCCAGC